>Ga0116220_10001086_pt1 | contig 10908 bp, 8 predicted proteins | sample Sb_taG_10_FD_88967 | JGI IMG/M metagenome (GOLD analysis project Ga0116220, IMG submission 88967) | Peat soil microbial communities from Weissenstadt, Germany - Sb_50d_7_NC metaG | ecosystem: Environmental > Terrestrial > Soil > Wetlands > Peat | place: Germany: Weissenstadt | collected 2010-09-21
GCGGTCCGCAGCGCCTCCGAGGACATCACGCGGCAACTGGAGGCGGCCGGGTTCGACGTGTTACTGGACGATAGAGACGAACGGCCAGGGGTGAAGTTCAAGGACGCCGACCTGGTGGGTATCCCCTTTCGTATCAACGTGGGAAAGAAGGTTACCGAAGATACTGTTGAAGTCGTTCGGCGCTCGACTCTCGAGCGGGAGGACGTTAAAATTTCTGCCATAACCGCGTATTTCCAAAAACTGCGCCAAGGACTTCCGTAACGACTGGTCCCGGCCGCTCCTAGCCGGCGGAACCGCCCTTAGCGCATGACGGAAAGCTCGCGATTGGAACTTCGCAACCAGCGACTTGGCGATGGTTTCTTATGGCATCTCTGAAATTGGTCTTCGGCGTGGGTATCTTCGCGGCGTTGGTCTTTACGGGCATCAAGATCATCCCGCCGTTCTTCTCGAATTATGAGCTCGAAGATTCGATCAAGACCGAAGCGCTGCAGGCAACCTACAGCACGCGTACGGAAGACGACATTCGCGAGACCATCATCAAGCAGGCCCGCAACTACGATATTGCGCTGACGCCCAAGCAGGTGCATGTTTCGCGGGCGGGCACGTTCGGCAATGGCAGTCTTTACATCGAAGCCGAGTACAGCGTTCCGCTCGAACTGCCCGGGTACTCGACAACCCTCGAATTCCATCCGTCGTCGAAGAACAAAGGCGTGTTTTAGTTTAGCTGTCAGCCGTCAGCCGTCAGCTCTTAGCTTTTGGCTCTTCGCTTTTCGCCCTTAGACTCCAGCCCCGGAGGAGCGAGCCAGCTTAGCCCCGCGCTTCAGCGCGGGGTCGGATGCGAAACATCAATGAAGTCGCGGAGGGACGACCCAGTTCTCACTTCTTCACCGGCTGCCGCACCATTGAGTCCATGCCGCTACACCCCGTCCATCCTTTGATACGCATCCAAATGGTTGTGGCGGTTGCCTTGTGATTTAGAATCAATCACAAACGCACCTTAGCCCCAAAATCCGTTCGGACCGAGAATTGCCCTTGGGGAAGATGCTCAGCTATCTCCATGGCCATTAAGCTGAAAATCCCGGTAGTTCGACGCCGCGGCCAGCGAGGAAAAAGCCGCTGGAAAAGCCGCTGGCTCGCCCGCGATCCCATCGTGCGGATTGCCCTGCTCGGTTTTCTCTCGGCATCGCTCGTGGTGGTCGGCGTTTTTGCCTACTGGTATGTAAAGTACGACCGCATCATCGAGCAGCGCTTCCGCGGTCCGGCGTTCGCTACTTCGGCCAAGATTTTCGCTGCTCCGCAGGTGGTGAAGGTCGGATCGAAGTTGACCCTCCCTGAAATTGCGGCGGATCTGCGTCATGCCGGCTATTCCGAAAAGGCGGGAGAAACTCCGCTGGGCAGCTATCGTCTGCATGGCGGCTCGATTGAAATTTCGCCTGGACCCGAGTCTTACCACAGTCCCGAAGCGGCCACCGTCACCGTCGCCGGGGGCTCGGTTTCGGCCATCACCAGCCGCGTCTCCGGAGACCTGGCGGCTTATGAACTCGAGCCCCAGATGCTGGCTTCGCTGTTCGACGCCGAGCAACGCTCCAAGCGGCAACTGGTGAAGTACGACGACATTCCCAAGGTCATGGTGGAAGCGGTCACGGCCATCGAAGACCGCCGCTTCTTCCAGCACGGCGGAGTCAATTTCATGCGGCTGGTTGAAGCCGCCTGGATCGACTTCACCCATCAGCGCCATCAGCAGGGCGGTTCGACGATCACCATGCAGCTCTCGCGGGCCTTCTTTCTGAGCCCGGAGAAAACCTTCAAGCGCAAGCTGATTGAAATGCTGATCGCAGTGGAGCTGGAACAGAAATTTTCCAAGCAGCAGATTTTCGAGTTCTACGCCAACCGCGTCGATCTGGGACAGCGCGGGTCGTTCACCATCTCGGGACTGGCCGAAGGGTCGCGCTCCTATTTCAACAAGGATCTTAAAGACATCACCTTGCCCGAAGCCGCGCTGCTCGCCGGATTGATCCAGGCGCCCAGCTATCTTTCGCCCTATCGCCATCCCGAGCGCGCTCTGGAACGGCGCAATGTCGTGATCGAGTCCATGGTCGAAACCAACGCCATCACGCGCGAGCAAGGCGATAAAGCCAAGGCCATGCCGCTCAAACTGGCACCGCCGAACGTTGAGGCCAGCGATGCGCCCTACTTCGTGGATATGGTTCGCGACACCATCGTCAGCAATCTGAACGAGCACGAGGTCAACGAACAGGAGTACCGCATCTATACGACGCTCGATCCGGGATTGCAACGGGCGGCCGCGCAAGCAGTGGAAACCGGCATCAAGTTGGTGGACGATCAGGTCACGAAAATGCGTACCCACATGACCAAGGTCGGAAAGAACAAGTTTGAAGCCACCGTCACGCCCGGCCCCCAGGCGCAGGTGGCGCTGGTCGCCATGGACCCTCACACCGGCGAAATCAAGGCTCTGGTCGGCGGACGAAACTACGGAACGAGCCAGCTGAACCACGCGCTCGCCAAGCGTCCCACCGGCTCCATTTTCAAACCGTTTGTGTACGCGGCCGCCCTGAATACCGCGCTCGACGGCTCGACGATGGTGATCACTCCGGCGTCGATGGTTGCCGATCAGCCTTCGACGTTCTCTTACGGCGACCAGATCTATGAGCCGCGCAACTACAAAGAGGAGTACCACGGCGACGTCACGCTGCGTTATGCGCTGGCGCTTTCGCTCAACAACGCGACCGTCAAAGTGGCGGAAGAAGTGGGCTACGACAAAGTGGCGGATCTGGCCAGGTCCGCTGGAATCGCCTCGGTGAAAGCCACGCCGGCGATGGCACTGGGCGCCTACGACGCCACCCCTGTCGACATGACGGCCGCCTACACAAGTTTTGCCAACGGGGGCGTGCGGCTTTCACCCGTCTTCGTAAATTCGGTGCGCAACTCCAAAGGCGACATCATCATCAACTTCGGCACCGAAAAAAATCAGGTTCTCGATCCCCGCATCGCCTTCGTCATGACCAACATGCTGGAAGGAGTCATGAATTTCGGCACCGCCGCAGGGGTGCGCTCCCGCGGATTCACCGCCCCGGCGGCAGGTAAGACCGGGAGTTCGCACGACGGCTGGTTCGCCGGATACACCAGCAATCTACTGTGCATCGTCTGGGTGGGATACGACGATTACAGCGACCTTCACCTGAGCGGGGCGCAGACTGCGGCCCCCATTTGGGCCGAGTTCATGAAGAAAGCGGTTACGCTGCCCCAGTATTCGGACGTGAAGCTTTTCACCCAACCGGCAGGCGTGGTCGATGTGCAGCTCGACAAAATCACCAACCGCCTGGCGACGCCCTCCTGTCCCGACGATTACACGATTGCCTTCGTGGCCGGCACCGAGCCTCACGATACCTGCGACCAGAGCGGCGGTGTGCAGGGGTTCTTCTCCCGCATGTTCGGCGGAAATTCCGAGAAGGCGCTGCCTCCGGGCACCGCGAGCGGGAACACGCAGGCGGCCGCCGGTGTCCAATCAGAGGAAGAGAGCAAGAAGAAAAAGAAAGGCTTCTTCGGCAAGATCGTTGGCGCGTTCAAGGGAGACAGCAGCTCCCCCAACAAGGATGACAAAAACACGCCCGCGCCGTCTAAGAGTAACAGCAATACGCCACCGCAATAGCGCCGCAATACTAGAACGACCGGCCTCAAACTTGCAAGGGACGTGACTTAGTACGCTGAAATGGTATTAAACTCTGAAGTTTTGTAGGTTCGGCCGGGGGTGGATATGCTTTCCTGGATGCGCATCAGCTCCGTATCGCTTCTCTTTGCTGCACTTCTTGCTGCACTTCTCGTTCTCCCCTTGCAGGCTCAGAATTCCGAGCAGTTGGAAGTCGGTCCTCCGCCGCTGCATCGCGTCGAACCGCCCGCTCCCGGGGCATCGCCCGCGGAACTCGAACAACGTGGCGACGAACTGCGCACGGACAAGAACTATCTCGACGCGGTGGACTTCTACCAAGCCGCCCTGAAAGGCGCGCCGGGAAACGCGTCGGTGTTCAACAAAATCGGGATCTGCCAACTCATGCTGCAGCGCTACAAGGAAGCCAAAAAGAGTTTCGAACGCGCCATCCGGGCCGATCGTAAACATGCCGACGCTTACAACAATCTCGGCGTCATTTATTACCAGGCGCACAGCTACAACGCAGCCATCAAGCACTATGAGAAAGCGATCTCGTTGAAGGGCGACGCAGCCTCCTACTACAGCAACGTGGGCGCGGCTTATTTCGGCAAGAAACAGTTCGACAAAGCCATACAAAGCTATTCCAAGGCGATGGAGCTTGATCCCGAAATCTTCGAGCGAACCTCGCGCGCCGGAGTTCTGGCCCAGCTTTCTTCTCCTGAAGACCGGGCCCACTACGATTACGTCATCGCCAAGCTGTATGCCAAGACCGGCTCGCCAGAGCGCTCGTTGCACTATCTGAAGAAAGCGATGGAAGAGGGTTACAAGGACATCAAGAACGTATACAAGGACGACGAGTTCAGCACCCTGCGCAAAGATCCCCGCTTCGCGGAACTGATGGCGGCGAAGACCACGGCCATCCCCGATTAGATGCCGATAACTTGCTGGCAGGAAATGAGTTAGAAAAAGCGGGAAAATTGGAGAACCTCCGAAACTTTCCCGGAGAAGCTGGGTTTCCAGAGTTATGCTCCTGAAAACAACAGGGTGAGTAGGGAGAAAAACACCCACCGGTTGCTGACCCGAGCACGCCCCAAGCAAGCAACCGGTGGGTGATTCAGCCGTCAGCCTTCAGCCGTCAGGCTTCAGCCGTCGTCCTTCAGATTGAGCTTTTGGCTTTTAGCTTCTTTCTGAAATATATTCCTCCACCGCCTGCTTCCATTTGCCCTGCGCTTTCAGGATGTACTCGACCGCGTCGCGGGCAGCGCCGTCTCCACCGGCGTGGGACGTAGCCCAGTGGGCTTCGGCTTTGACCTCGGGGCGCGCGTTCTTCACCGCGATCGCCAGGCCGCACATGCGCATCGCCGGCAGATCGATCACGTCATCGCCAACGAAGGCGGCCTCGGCGGCGGTGATTCCGTCTTCTTCCAGAATCCGCGCAAACACCGACGCCTTGTCCTGAATGCCCTGGTATACGTGGTCAATCTTCAGATCACGTGCCCGCAGGGCAACGGTTTCGGAGATGCGTTTGGTGATGATGCCGGTCTTGATTCCCGCCAGACGGGCCAGCATAATGGCGGTGCCGTCGTGGGCATGGAAACCCTTGGCCTCGATCAGGCTGGTGCTCTGGAGCCCGAAGCCACCCTGTCCGCCATGCTGAGCGGGCCGTTCGAGGGCGCTTTGCTGAGCTCCGGATTGCTGGCCTCCAGAAGGCGCGGGGAAGATCCAGATTTTGCCGTCGGTGAGAACGCCGTCGACGTCGAAAAGAATGAGTTTAATTTTGCGGGCGCGAGCGGTAGCGGAAGGTTTGGGCATCGCCGAAATTCTAGCAGGCTGCGGCTAGGCTCGTGTGGAGATGCTCGTGTGGGGACGGGCGTCCTCGCCCGCCTGCCCTGAGCGAAGTCGAAGGGTCCAAGCCGAGCGCATCTCGGCCTCCAAAAGTGGCACCGGCACGGCTCGCAGCCTGCGACGGTTTTGGGCCATTGACTCACACATTAAGATGTGTAATGATGTACACATGCCAACCAACCTCGCATTGGACGACCGCCTGATCGAAGAAGCCCGGCGGGCCGGCAAGCACAAGACCAAGAAAGAAGCGGTAAACGCCGCTCTGGATGAGTACGTCCGACGGCGCAAGCAGATGAGGATACTGGATGCCTTTGGCACCGTTACTTTCGATCCCGCCTACGACTACAAGGCGGAACGACGGCGGAGTTCACGTCGTACGGGTGGCCAATCGCGGCCATGATGGTGCTCGTGGATACCCCGGTCTGGTCGCTGGCGCTGCGGCGGCGCCCCGAGCATCTCGGCGGATCACAACAGGGTCTAGCCAACGCCCTGGCCGAATTGATTCGCGAGGGACGCGCGCAGATGGTTGGACCGATCCGCCAGGAGTTACTCTCCGGGATCCGCGAGGAAGCTCAATTCAAGAAGATCCGCGACTATTTACGAGCCTTTCGCGAGCCATCGCTCGAAGCAGAGGATTACGAGGACGCTGCCCGCATGAGCAACCAATGCCGTAGCCGTGGCATTGCCGGATCACCCGTCGATTTCCTGATCTGCGCCGCCGCCCACCGCCGCGGCTGGGCGATTCTCACCACCGATCGGGATTTTCAGAACTACGCTTCGGTGTTGCCGGTGCGGTTGCACTCGGCCTCAGCATCGTGAAAGTTCTAACGCGATGTTTTACGAGCGGGCGATCCACAGGACGGGGAAATGGCGTCCGAGTTTCTCGAAGTCGCGGTCCGAAGTGACGAGCGTGGCCTGATTCAGAGTAGCTAGTGCAGCGGCAAGGCAGTCTACGTATGGGATTTTGTGCACCGCCTTCAATTCCCCTGCTTTGATAACCTGGGGAACATCGACGGGAACGATTCGGATGGGAAGCTGCAAGAGATCAGCCAGCGTCTGCCTGGCCGATTCCTCACCGTGCCGCTGCCAGGAGATATAGAAGACCTCTCCCCAGTTGACCGCCGAAACCAGCAGTGGTGTAGTCGGTCGAGCACCCTTGAGTAAGTGCTCGACGCGTTCGGCTCCGGGTCCGTTCACCAGAAGATCCAGTAGCGCATTTGCGTCGAGCACATAGGTTTTGCTCATCGGGTCAGCCGGTCTTTCTCAACCCGGTGCTCACGCTCCCGATCCTCCACCATTGAGGGCGTGCCTTTGTAGCGTCCACGCAGGCTGCGGATCAACTCGTCCGTGATGGGCCGGAGCACAAGACGGTCCTGCTCGCGATAGATCGACAAGCAAGTGCCTTCGCCTATGCCGAGCTCCTCCCTAAGATGGCTTGGGATCACAAACGCTCCCGCGGAACTCACGAATGCTGTCCCCGACCCGGATTCTGTCCCGGTCATGGGTGCTGTCGACAATCCTGCCGAGCCGCTTTCCCGAGGAAATGTTGGCTCGGTGTTCATGCCCAGCGGAACTGACGCTGGCGGCGATGTCTGTTTCGAGTAGACTGCATCGTACCAATCCACCAACGGTTGGTACGGGGGAAGGAGATCTTGCTTCTCGGGACGAATCTTGCCATGCTCACGCTCAGAGTGACATGGATCGCCCAGCCGATACAGCCTTCTTCGCCCCCGAGAGACTTCGTGGAGCATTCGATGGTCGGCTGGATTTGCCGGCTTGTTCGCCAAACAATGATAGGAGGCGTGAACGTTAAAACCTTTTCGGATTGGCCAGTTCTCACGCTTCGCTCGCGCCTTGATTTCCTCAATCGCAAAATCGGGCCTTTCTGGATTCTCCGTGCAAAGAAGAGCAACCGATGTCCAAACTTCATCAGCAACTTTCATTTCAGGACCTCCGTGTTATGAATTAACATTCACTCATTATAGTTCATTCACTGGCGGTGTCAAGCTAATTGTTTGGCAGTTGTCTTCAGGCGAACGTTTTACGAAACCGATAATTCTCGCTACAATCACTTCCATGCCGCCCGCCGTCTCGCCTTCGTTGGCCTGGGCTCATCCGCTGGTTCAGGAATGGTTCACTGCGCACTTCTCCACGCCGACCGAACCGCAGGAGCAGGGCTGGCCTCACATCCTCGCCGGGCACACCACGTTGATCTCGGCTCCGACTGGGTCGGGTAAGACGCTGGCCGCTTTCCTTGCCTGCATTAACCGGCTTGTCTGCAAGGCGCTCGCTGGCGAACTGCGCGACCGCACCGAAGTTCTCTATGTGTCCCCGCTCAAGGCGCTCGGCAACGACATTCAGAAAAATCTCGAAGTCCCGCTTGGAGAAATTCTGCAGATGGCCGGCGAGCGCGGGATGCTCATGCCTGAGATCCGGACGGCGGTGCGCACGGGCGACACGCTGATGAAGGACCGGCGCGCCATGCTGAAGCGTCCGCCGCACATTCTGGTGACTACGCCCGAGTCGTTTTACATCCTGCTGACGGCGGAGAAGAGCCGCGCCATCTTGCGCGATGTCGAGACCGTGATCGTGGACGAAATTCACGCCGTCGCCGACGACAAGCGCGGCGTGCATCTCGCGCTTTCGCTGGAGCGGCTGGAAGCGCTGACCGAGCGCCCGCCGGTGCGCATCGGGCTTTCCGCGACGCAGAAGCCGATCGAAGAGGTCGCGCGCTTCCTTGCCGGTAACGATGCCGGCAGCTCTGATCCTCGCAGCTCTGATCCTCGCAGCTCTAATCTTCGCAGCTCTAATGAAAGACCGCGGGCGGCTCCCGTCATCGTCAACGTCGGCCACAAGCGCACCCTCGATCTTGGCGTCGAGGTTCCGTCTTCCGAACTGGGCCCGGTCGCGTCGAACGAGATGTGGGACGAGATTTACGAGCGCATCGTGCAACTGGTGAATGCCCACCGCTCGACGCTGGTCTTCGTAAACACACGACGATTGGCCGAGCGCATTGCCCATCAATTGGGTGAGCGGCTGGGTGAGGAAAATGTGGCGGCGCATCACGGGAGTTTGTCGCGCAAGCTGCGGCTGGAGGCCGAGCGCAAGCTGAAAGAAGGCCAGGTGAAGGTGCTGGTGGCGACCGCTTCGCTCGAACTTGGCATTGACATCGGAACGGTGGACCTGGTGTGTCACATCAGTTCGCCGCGTTCGATTGCGGTCGCTTTGCAGCGCGTGGGACGGTCGGGCCACTGGCGAGGCGCGGTTCCCAAAGGACGATTCTTTGTCACCACGCGCGACGATCTGGCGGAATGCGCCGTGCTGGTGCGGGCGATTCGTTTGGGCGAACTCGACCGCCTGATTTTTCCCGAAGCGTCGCTCGATGTGCTGGCGCAACAAATCGTAGCTTGCTGCGCGGCCTCTCGTAGCGCCGCCGTCCCGGCGGCTGTCGTGGGGGCGTCACGCCCCCACCAGTCGGGCAAAAATGAACCTGGCGCCACAGCCGGCGAAGACGCCGGCGCTACGAGCGACGGATGGGACGAAGACGAGTTATTCGCGCTGGTAAAGCGCGCCTATCCCTATCGCAATCTCGCGCGCGCGACCTTCGACGCCGTGCTCACGATGCTTTCCGAAGGAATCGCCTCGCAGCGAGGCCGCTATGGCGCGTACCTGCATCACGACCGCATCAACCGCAAGCTGCGAGCCCGGCGCGGCGCACGCCTGGCGGCGATCACCAGCGGCGGTACGATTCCCGACAACGCCCTGTACACCGTGGTGGCGGAGCCCGAAGGCGTGGTGGTGGGCACAGTCGATGAAGACTTCGCGGTCGAAAGCATGGCGGGAGAAGTCATGCTGCTGGGGAACACGTCCTGGAGGATTCGCCGAATCGAAGCCAAGTCGTCGCGCATCCTGGTGGAAAACGCACAGGGTGCTCCGCCCGGGATACCGTTCTGGCGTGGCGAAGCTCCGGCACGCACCGCCGAACTTTCGTTCCAGCTAGGCGAATTGCGCAAAGAAATCAGCGACCGGCTGCCCGGCGTGGTCCCGGTAGAAGGATGGCGAAATCTTACTATAGTGGCTGCCGCCGTGAGTTGGCTGCGAGAGGAGTGTGGGCTTGATCTCTCCGGCGCCGAGCAACTGATTCAGTACACGCTCGAAGGGCGCGCGGTGCTGGGCGATGTGCCGACGCAGACGACGATCATCGCCGAGAGATTCTTCGACGAGGGCGGCGGGATGCAGTTGATCATCCACGCGCCCTTTGGCGGGCGCATCAACAAAGCCTGGGGACTGGCGCTGCGCAAGCGCTTCTGCCGCGGCTTCAATTTCGAACTGCAGGCGGCGGCCACCGACAACGGATTGAACATTGCGCTCGCCGAGCAGCATAGCTTTCCGCTGGCCGATGTTTTTCAATTCCTGCATTCCGAAACCATGCCGCCGATCCTGGAACAGGCGGCGCTCGCTTCGCCCATCTTTCAGACGCGCTGGCGGTGGGATGCGATGCGAGCCCTGGCTCTGCTGCGTTTTCAGGGCGGCAAAAAAGTACCGCCGCAAATTCAGCGCATCCGCTCCGACGATTTGCTGGCCTCGGTTTTTCCCGATGTGGCCGCGTGCTTCGAGAACATCGAAGGGGACATCAAGATTCCGGATCATCCGCTGGTGCGTGAGGTAATGAAGGACGTGCTCACCGAGGCGCTCGATATCGAGGGCCTCAGCGAGGTGTTGCGCGGAATCGAACAAGGACGGATTCGCTGCCTGGCGGTGGATACTCCGGTGCCGTCGCAGTTTTCGCACGAAATTCTCAATGCCAATCCATACGCCTACCTTGACGATGCGCCGCTCGAGGAGCGCCGCGCGCGAGCGGTTGAAATGCGGCGGGTATTGCCGGCATCGGTGCTCGAAGAAGTCGGCGCGCTCGATCCCTCGGCCATCGCGCAAGTGCAGCAGGAGGCGTGGCCCGATGTGCGCGACGCGGACGAACTGCACGATGTGCTGCATACGCTGGTAATCGTGCCGGTGGAAGCCAGCTCTCAGCTATCAGCTCTCAGCTCTCAGGAAACAAAACGGCAGCTCACTGGCCACTGGACTGAATTTTTCGATCGCCTGCAACTCGAAAATCGCGCCTTCGCAGCGGAAGTTGCGGGACACCGTTATTGGGTAGCCGCCGAGCGGGATGAATGGTTCCGCGCAATGCATCCCGTGGGGACGGGGCTTTGCCCCGTCGCGGCGGGGCGGAGCGCCGACGCCACAGAAGCAGGAGACGCGGCAAGCCGCGTCTCCACGATGAGTTTTGACGATGGGGTGCTGACCGCGGTGCAGGGATGGATGCCACATCTCGGCCCAACCACCGCGTCGGAAATTGGCGAGTTGCTGGGACTGCCGGCATCCGAGATCGAAAA
>Ga0116220_10001090_pt1 | contig 10894 bp, 8 predicted proteins | sample Sb_taG_10_FD_88967 | JGI IMG/M metagenome (GOLD analysis project Ga0116220, IMG submission 88967) | Peat soil microbial communities from Weissenstadt, Germany - Sb_50d_7_NC metaG | ecosystem: Environmental > Terrestrial > Soil > Wetlands > Peat | place: Germany: Weissenstadt | collected 2010-09-21
GCCAGCGTGTCCGCCGCGCCGCGCCCACCACACCGATGCGGCCGACCGAGCGTTAAAGCGACTCCTACAACAGCTCCGCCGGCGCGACGTCCACCCTGCTGGCGCAGTTCGGCGGCCTGCCGCGAAGAAAACGACAAACGGCTGAGAAGAACGCGCCGACACATCAGCGAGTACCGAATCCCAGGCCCGGCCCCGCCCGGGCCTTCACCCTCGGGCAGCTCGGGTGCGGGAAGCGTGTGCTGCGACGCGTCCGGGAACGCGCCGTAACGCCCGGGAGCGCCGGGCGTCCGGTCGACGCGCTGGCGCTGCCATTCCTCGCGGAAGGCGGCTACCTCCTGGTGGCTGCGGCCGATGAAGTTCCACCACATGACGATCTGCTCACCGAACGGCTTACCCCCCATGGTTTTATACGTGAGTCCTGACTCCGCTTGTTGGTCAGCTCTGGATCCACCGGTTTTCGGGAAGGGGCGGTATCGGTGAATCTTGACTCCACCGGCTGACAATCAGACCCGGCTCTTCCTCGCAGGTGCCGAATCCGCCGTCCGGAGGAGCGTGTCAAGGTGGAGCGCCCGCAGGCGGAGCCTGTGGCCGAACGACCTTGACACGTGACGGAGGGCGGCCATCATCGCGGCTCCGAGGAAGGGCCCGCGCGCGAGAAGCGGAGTCGGATCTCACCGACAAAACGCATCCAGTTGATCAACAACTGGATCTGCGATTGATCGATAAGTGGCGTCAGAACTCACCTACAGAGCCACCCCCCAGGACCAGGACACGGGTGGGCTCCGACGGGCTCGCCTTGAGCGTGATCGCCGAGGCGCCCGCGGGCTGGAACACGATCTCACCCGGCCGGGCCATGGCGCCGCCCACGGCCAGGCTGCCGGTGTCACACAAGAATCCGTGCTCGTGGCCCGCGTCGAGCTGGACGTCAAGGGACTGCCCGGCCGGCAGGGTCACCTCCGCCCCGGCCAGAGCCGAATAGGCCGGCACCGGCGACGTCTGCCCGAACAGGCTGCCGAGGAAGACCACGACCTGCGCTCCGTCGACGTCGGTGACCGGCGGCTCATAGTGCGCGAACCCGGGAGCGGCGAACCGGTCCGCTTCGGGAAGTGCGATCCAAAGGCAGCACGACAGGCCCGGCCGGAGCATCCTGATCCGGTCCGCACATGAGCTCGGCCGGAGGGGACCGGTCCAGGTTACTCACTGCCTCAGCCTAACCTCAGAGGTGTCAGCGTCACGCCCGCTGCGCCCGGGCTGACCGCTGTCACGCCTGGTCGCCGAGGTCAGCACCAGCGCGGAAAACGCAGACACGTCCAAGGTCTCACTCAGAGCAGCACCAGGGCAGGCCGCTCTGCGTACGCAAGCGTTGTGCTACGGCATTCCCGGCATCGCCGTCCAGCCCGTCGACCAGGGCAATCCCCGAGTCGGCCGCCCGGTTCTCATCAAGTGGGTGAGTGACCGCCAGGACGAGATGCGGAGGTATCTGGCCGATCATGCGGAGCCAGACGACGCGAGCCTGATCGCCACGTACGGTGCCGACGTAATTGGTTACGTTGGGTCGCGCGGGAGTCCGGCTATGCCGGATTCCGGCACCGCGGCATTCCGCTGGTTCACCAGGTCGCGGTGGCCGGGCCATTCCAGCGGCGGGGCGCGACACTGCTTATGGACGCGGCCGGACAACTGGCCCGCGACCCGGGCATCGCCGCGCGGGCCATCACCATGGGCCTGTTCGACGAGCACGGCCCGGCAAAGCGGCTGTACGGATGCCGACCTGACCATCTGACTCACCAAAGATCTTGTCAGCCAACAACTCGATCCCGCACCTCATCGCGGCAGATGCGGACATTCGCCCCAAGGATGGCGATGTATAAATATACAGAACAAGCGACCATCCAATAGGCCATACCGGGACTGCCGAGAGGCCCGCCAACGGCCGAATAACCGCGCCCCGACCCGCCGTTAGGTACGGTTATCGGGTGCCTCTCCTGGCAGTCGCAGCTCGCACAATAACGATGATTAGGTGCGCCCGGCCTTTCGCGATCGGGCGCATGCGGCCGCAATGGCCTCGGCCACGACTGAGGAGGTTTCCGGGTCGGGTAACGCCATGAATCTAGGCTTGCACCGGTGGTCTTGCGGGCGTTAGCAGATCCTGCAGCTGGTCAAGGCCGGCCAGGCCGGTGTGTTCGTCATGTACGGATACGAGCTGGAAAGCGGCGAACGGTACCGCAACACCGACTTCATCACCGTCCGGATCGGTCGACTCGTTGCGATACAAGTGTTCGTCGGGGCCGGCTCGCGTAGCGCTGACCGGGCAGCACGAGGTCATCGAAGCTGTTCCGGCATGGGTGATCCGGCAACGGAAGGGATCGGGCTTTGACCGGTACCACGGTGCTGTGGCACATCCCGCAACAGTGCCGCAGGCGCGCAGAACGAGGTGATCTGTAGTTCTCCGGGCATGGCCACGGCGTCGACTCGCCAGGGGCCGGCGCCCACGAGGAAGACGGGCAGAACAGGGAACAACCAAGTGCACCATCGAACCCTCACTCGGGGGCGCTGGTAGCGAAGTGCTCGCCGTAGGGGGTGCCTCGTGGCCAACTACCGGCCCCGGACCGCACTGCTGCGCTTGTCCCGGCTGATCGGCGAGCAGCTCGCAATGCGCTGCGCCTGCCCGGCGGCGTTGCGGGTGACCAGGACGACGTTGCCGATCTGCCCGCCACCGCGGACCTGGGCGGTGTAATCCTCCAGGAAGCCGTTCTCGCCGTAAGGGCCGGCGAAGGTGAACTCCTGGGAGTCATAGAGCGCGCGGATGCAGGTCACGATGGACCGGACGGCCTCGGCGCCCTGCGCGGCGCCGTTCATCGCCGAGCCCTCTATGGTGACGTCGTCGGCCAGGCTGTCCAGCCAGACCGGATGGTAGTCGGCGGCCGGGACGCGGACGCCGTCGAAGCGGGTGACATATGCCGGCGTGCCTCCCCCGGCGAGCGTCTTGCCCTCGATGGACATGAGCAGTTCCTTTCGTGAAACCATAGCCGTGCCCTGCGCACGGCGGTGGCGCTGGCCAGTGGATCAGGTCCGGGCCGGCCGGTGCGTCGTTCACGGCCGCGAGCGGCTGCTGCGGGGCATCATGCATCCCGGGGGTTGTGCGCCGCGGCCGGTCAGCCCCGGTACGGGGCCAGGAACGCGGTCAGCGCGGCGAGCGTTTCCTCCGGAGTTTCCTCGGCGACCCAGTGGGCGCAGCCGGGGACGACCAGTGCCTGCACGTCGTCGGCGGCTAGCTTCATCGTGTCCGCGATCTGTTCGCCCAGGCTGTACTGGCCGCCGATGGCCAGGATGGGCAGGGTCAGCCGGCGTTCCTTGCGCCGCTGGTTCTGCGCGATGGTGGCATCCAGCGCGCGGTAGATCGCGAAGCTGGCGTGCAGGGCTTCGGGATCGGTGAGGGTGTCGACGTAGTAGCGGACGGCGTACTCGGGCAGCTTCCTGGCGGCCTTGGTGGCGAACTGCCAGCCGAAGTAGATCTCTTCCCGCCCGGTGGCGAGCTGGTCGTTGACTTCGGCGAGCCGGTTGAAAGCGAAGTGCCATAGCGCGTTGTTCAGGTGCGCGTTGGCGAACAGCGGCGGGGACGGGGACACGCCGGGGAGGGGGGTCTCGGCGACCGCCAGCCGAGCGATCCGGCCGGGGTGGTCGGCGGCCAGGGCGTAGCCGATCCACATCCCGGTGTCGTGGCCGGCCACGGCGAACCGCCGGTGCCCGAGCGCGTCCATCAGCGCCACTAGATCGGCGGCCAGGGTGCCGGTGTCGTAGCCGCCCTCGGGCCTGCCGGACAGCCCGGTGCCGCGCTGGTCGGGCGCCACGACGGAGAAGTCCCGGGCCAGCGCGGGCATCACCAGCCGCCAGGCGTACCAGGTCTGCGGCCAGCCGTGCACCAGCAGCAGCGGCGGGCCCTGCCCGCCGGTGACCACGTGCTGGCGCAGATCCCCGGTGTCGACGTACCGGCTGGTGAACGTGCCGGTGAACCCTTCCGGGAGGTGCGGTACCCCGGAGACCGAGCCAGGGCCTTCCGGGGTCGTGGCAGCAGATGAGCTCATGAGCATCCCCTTTCCCGAGACCTTGCGGGCTTTCGCCGCGGGACGCCGGACAGACAATCCACTCTGAGACCGCGTAGCTGCTGACGACTCCGATCCGACCCTGCGACACCGGACGGTCACTTGCGGATCAAGGCTCGGCAATCGCCGGACTCACCGCCAGCATCTCTCCGCCTTGCGCTGCTGGCAACAGGCCGGGGCATGCCGAGGACGGCAACCGCTGCAACCCGGGCAGCCAGCAGCAACGGCGGTAGTCAATACCCGCCGTCGGCACCGCAACACTCGCGCAGACCCGCTACCGAACTTGATGTTGGCCGATGATAGCTCCCCACGAACGTTGCGAGCATGCGCGGGCGCGGGCCCGTTGGCTAGACGAGGCGATCCATTCCAAGTGCTGGCGGGACTGCGCCGATCTCGGTGGCTGTTACCGGCCCGCGTCTATGACGAAGCCACGGCCCAGGCCATCGACCTGCGACCGGTCACCACCGCCGCGAAGAACGCGCTGCGGCCTTGATGCGCACCCAATCGCAGGCCAGGGTAAGCGACCAGGGTAAACGCCCAGTGATGTCACTAGCGTGACGTGCCCGCCCGAGGGACGATCATGAGGCAGTACCGACTATTCCGCTGGCGCGGCAGGAATGCCGTTGGCCCGGAACGTGGGCCGGAGCCGGCCGGTCCGGCCGTCCGCCGTCGTCAGCCGGTCCAGGAAGGTGAGGACTTATGTCCAGCGAAACCGAGATCCGTCCGTTCCGGGTCGATATGCCTGATGAGGCGATCGCCGACCTCCGGCGGCGCATCGCCGCGACCCGCTGGCCCACTAAGGAAGTCGTGGCCGACCGGTCGCAGGGTGTGCAGCTGGCCACGATCCAGGAGCTCGCCCGCTACTGGGCGGCCGATTACGACTGGCGCGCGTGCGAGGCCAGACTGAACGCGCTGCCGCAGTTCACCACCGAGATCGACGGGGTGGACATCTACTTCATCCACGTGAAGTCGCGGCACGCGGGCGCGCTGCCGCTGATCATCACGCACGGCTGGCCCGGCTCGGTCATCGAGCTGCTCGGGGTCATCGGCCCGCTCACCGACCCGGCCGCGCATGACGGCTCCGCCGACGACGCGTTCGACCTCGTGGTGCCGTCCCTGCCCGGCTACGGCTTCTCCGCCGCGCCGGCCGAGGCCGGCTGGGACCCCGGCCGCATCGCGCAAGCGTGGGCGGAGCTGATGCGCCGCCTGGGCTATGCCCGCTACGTCGCCCAGGGCGGCGACCAGGGCGCCTGGGTCACCGACGCCATGGGCCGTCAGGCACCCGAAGGGCTAGCCGGCATCCACATGAACCTGCTCGTGACGACGGACGGCGCCACGCTGCCGACCGGAACCGAGCAGGAACGCGCAGCGGCCGACGCGCGCAAGGAATTCATGACCAGCGGCTTCGGCTACTTCCTGGAGCAGGCCACGCGGCCGCAGACGATCGGCTACGCCCTGCTGGATTCACCCCTCGCCCTGGCGGCCTGGATGCTCGACCACGACACCGACGCCTACTACAAGATCTCCCGCGCCTTCACCGACGGACAGCCGTCCGGGGGTCTCACCCGCGACCACATCCTGGACAACATCACCGTGTACTGGCTGACCGGCACCGGGGCCTCGGCGGCCCGGTCGTACTGGGAGCACGGACGAGCCCCCGCGGCCGGGCAGGCTCCCCCGCCGGTCAAGCTCCCGGTCGGCTTCACAGTATTCCCCGGCGAGTCCTTCCGCGCCCCGCGCAGCTGGGTCGAGCTCGGGTACCCCACCCTCAGCTACTTCCACGAGGCTGACAGGGGCGGTCACTTCGCCGCCTGGGAAGAACCCGAGCTGTTCGCGACCGAGATCCGGGCGGCGTTCAAGCCGCTGCGCTAACGACAACCTGCACCTGGGAAACTGAGAGAGCCGGCTATCGGGTCAATCCAGAAAGGCGCGAAGAGGTAACAGCTGAAGCGCAACAACCGAATCTCGCAGAACCGGGAGATCTGAGCCAAGCTGGGCCCTCCAACGAACGAGTTGGCATCCGTACTAAATCGGCGATCTGATTTCCTATCGGAACGATGGAAAAGGCTCTACGACGATCGTCGGCAGGGTCGAGAGCGCGTGAGTGAGTATTCCACTTCGTACATAGATATGCACCCGGGCGACGCCCTCATTTCGGCATTCTCTGAACTAGAAAATGATCATGAAGTCTGGGCTGGTCGGGGGTGTTCAGTTCGGGGTGGGGGTGCGGCTGAGGGCGGGCATTCCCAGTCCGACTGGGGCGGGGGTGCGGGTGCGGCGGTCGATCTGGGCGAGCTTGTCTTGGGCGCCGGCGAGGCTGATCTTGAGGCCTTCGGCTTCTCCGAGCCAGCCTTCGCGGTCGGCTTCGGCGATGCGGGCGGTGAGGTTGTCGCGGATCTCGGCGATGCGGTTCCGCTGGGCGGGGTCTGGCCAGTGCATGGCGCAGCGCAGGCCCCGTTAACTGAACTAACTGTGATGTTTCAGCAGTTCATAGCGTGTTTTCGTTCATCGACGCTAACTTGTCCGCGTGATCGGATCAGATGAGGAACAGGGACGCGATCTGTCCCGGCTCGTGGTGTCGCGGGCGGGCCGTCTCGTGACCACCGGCGATGCCCATGAGCCCTACCAGGTAGTCGGACCCGGCGGCGAGGTCGTGGAACCGGTATCGGTTTTCCTGCGGGACCTGCTGGCGTCGGGGAAGTCGGCGGGGACGCTGCGGTCGTACTCGGTTGACCTGCTGCGGTGGTGGCGGTTCCTGGACGCCGTGGATGTTCAGTGGGACCGGGCGTCGCGGGCCGAGGCGAGGGACTTCAGCTGCTGGATCCAGCTGACGGCCAAGCAGCGGCTGCAGACGTCCCGGCCGCGGAAGGCCCGCCTGTCCTCGCGGGCAGCGGGAGCGCCGAACCCGGTGACCGGCAAGCCGGCGTCCGGTGACGGCTATGCGCCGTCCACGGTGGCGCACAGCGAGACGGTGCTGCGCCGGTTCTACGACTTCCACCGCGACTGCGCCGGCCCGGTGCTGAACCCGTTCCCGCTGGATGCCTCCCGCCGCCGCCGCGGCCGCCCGAACGCACACCACAACCCGATGGACGGATGGAAGCCGGAGCGGACGGGCCGCTACCGGCCGACGGTGGCCAAGCGGATCCCGCGGGCGATCCCCGATGGCTGGTTCGACAAGCTGTTCGCGTCGCTGCCCTCGGATCGGGACCGGGCCCTGGTCGCGTTCTGGATCTCCACCGGGGCCAGGGCCGCGGAGCTGCTGGGCATGCGGCAGTGCGACTTCAGGCCCGGCGAGCAGCTGATCAGCGTGGTCCGCAAGGGCACCCGGGCGTTCCAGGAGCTCCCGGCGTCGGCGGACGCGTTCGTATGGCACCGGCTCTACCAGCAGGAACTATTGAAAATGGGAGTGCCGCGGGGCCGTCGGCAGCCGGCCTGGTGGACGCTGCGGCGTCCCTACCGGCCGCTGAGCTATCACGGGGCGCACCGGATGTTCGAGCGGGTCAACGCCTCGCTCGGAGCGGACTGGACCCTGCACGACCTCCGGCATTCTGCAGCGTCCAGGATGTCACGCGACAAAGAGCTCAGCCTGACCGACGTGCAGTGGGTGATGGGCCATGCCCATTTGTCCACGACGGAAATTTACCTGACGCCCACCCGGGACGAGGTGATCGAGGGCGTCCTCGCTCACCACGCCCGCCAGTCCCGGGTGCAGGAGGCCCCGCCCCCGCAGCCAGCGCCGGGCTATGATCCTCAGTCGCTGTCGGTGCTGTTCGGGCGGCCGTCATGACCGCCATCGTGAAGCATATGGCCCGCAGCAAGGCGGGAACTGCGGGCACCGCGACGCCGGCGCAGCCGCGCAACAGCCAGCTGCGCAGGCAGTTCCCGCCTAGATCCGTCCAGGAACTGTGGCCGGCCACGGCCCAGGGGGAGGACGAGCTGCTGCGACGGCTGACCTCGCCGCCGTTCCTCCCGGAGATGAAGTCGACCCAGGCAGGCCGGCGGCGCGGGACCGCCAAGATGCTGCGCTGGCTGTCCTCCTTCCCCGGGGACACCTGGCAGCAGCGGTGGGAGGCGTCACAGGCCGAGGACCACCCGGGCAGCTCCTGGGTCCAGCCGCCGCTCCGGTGGCTGCAGCACAACGGCATGAGAGCCTCCTCCGACGGCAACGACCTGTCGTCCGGGCTGCTGATGCTCATCTGCGGAGACGCGATCCGGCCGGGACTGGCGTGGATGCTGACCAGGACCCACAGGTACCTGGCCCTCGTCATGGCCGAGACCCGCGACCCCGCGGGGTTCGACCGGCTGCGCGAGCTGGCCGAAGCCGGGCCGACATCATCCCTGGACGACGCCCGTTACGCGGCCACCAGGGTCGCGACGCTGATGGCCTGCAAAGGCGGCCTCGTCAGCGACATCACCGTCGGGGACTGCGTGGAACTGGCCGATACCCAGCGGCGGGTCCACGCCCGCGGCGGCCAGCGGAAAGTCGACTTCTACCTGCGGCTGCGAGCCCTCGGCATCTTCCCCGCCGACGCCCCGGCCACGATCCGCGCGTTCGGCCTGGCCCAGGGACAGCTGACCGTCGAGGAACTCGTCGACCGCTACCGGCTGCAGTGCAAGCCGGTCCGCGACCTGCTCGTGGACTACCTGAAGGAACGGCAGCCCGCACTCGACTACGCCAGCCTGGACTCGGTCTCACGGTCCCTGGCCGGCCTGTTCTGGGCCAGGATCGAAGTCCTGTCCCCGGGCATCACCACGCTGCAGCTGCCGCCGGATGTCGCACGCGCGTGGAAGGAGGACCTGCAGACGATCAAGCGCAGCGTCACCGGCCCGGACGGGAACAAGACCGTCGTGACCAGGCCGCGGATCAACACCAAGGAGGAACTGATCCGCATCCGGGCGCTCTATCTCGACATCTCCCAGTGGGCCATGGAAGAACCGGAACGCTGGGCGCAGTGGGCGGTCCCGAGCCCCGTCAGCGACGCCGAGATCAACTGGGCCAAGGAACGCCGGCGGCGCAAGGCCCGGATGGACCAGCGGACCCGCGAGCGGCTGCCCGTCCTGCCCGTCCTCGCCCGCACCGCCACCGACCGGAAGAACGCGGCCGCCCGGCACCTCCAGGCCGCCATGACGACACCGCCCGGCGAGATCATCAAGGGCACCGGCGAGACACTGCGCAGGACCCTCGCCCCCAAGGCCAACGGGCGGCACGTGTGGGCCGAGGACACCGCCACCGGCAAGCGCCGCAACCTGACCTATGAGGAAGAAGAAGCGTTCTGGGCCTTCGCCACGATAGAAGTCCTGAGACTCACCGGCATCCGCTGCGAAGAGCTCCTGGAACTCACCCACCACGGCATCACCGAGTACCGGCTGCCCACGACCGGCGAGCTCGTCCCGCTGCTGCAGATCGCCCCGAGCAAGACCGATACGGAGAGACTTCTCCTGGTCAGCCCCGAGCTGGCCGACGTCCTGTCGGCGATCATCAGCCGGCTCCGCGGCCCCGGCGGCGACGTCCCGCTGACCGTCTCCTACGACGTCCGGGAACGGGTCTGGAACCCGGCGATGCCGCTGCTGTTCCAGCGGCCCATCGGCAGCGAGAACCGGGCATTCACCCCCAGCGCGATCCGCAAGCTGCTCATCAACGCGCTCGTCGCGACCGGCCTGACCGACGCCGTCGGCGATCCGCTCATGTTCTCACCGCATGATTTTCGAAGGATCTTCGTGACCGACGCCATCATGAGCGGCCTGCCGCCCCATATCGCCCAGGTCATCTGCGGGCACAAGACGATCGGCACCACGATCGGCTACAAGGCCGTCTACCCCGCCGAGGCGATCGAGGCCCACCGGGCGTTCATCGCCCGCCGCCGCGCCACCCGGCCCAGCGAGGAATACCGCACTCCCACCGACGAAGAATGGGACGCCTTCCTCGCCCACTTCGAGAAGCGGAAAGTCTCGGTCGGCACGTGCGCCCGCGCATTCGCCTCACCCTGCGTCCATGAACACGCATGCGTCAGGTGCTCACTCTTGAGGCCGGACCCCGCCCAGCGGGACCGCCTCGAGGAGATCCGGGACAACCTGCACGACCGCATCGCCGAGGCCGAACGCGAAGGCTGGCTCGGCGAGATCGAGGGCCTCAAGGTCAGCCTCGCCGGCACCGAGGACAAGCTCGCCCAGATCGACGCATCCCTGCAGCGCCAGGACCAGGCCGTCCACCTCGGCATGCCCGCGTTCCCCGACATCGCCGGCCGCTCCGTTCCCGACCCGGAAGGACAGCAATGACTACCCTGGACCCTCGCCGGCTCTGCGACGCGCTGCGCGCCGGCGGCTGCGGCATTCATCCCCGCCAAGCCGGCACCGGCCTGCTCATCGACTGCGGCAGCTGGCTGCACCGAACCGACTTCACCAGCAGGTTCATCACGGCCGGCCCCAGCATCAGCGACGGCGCCACCCTGCTCGCCACCATCGACTGGGAAGCCGCCATCACCGCCCTGCACGCCGGCGAGCTCCCCGCCAGCGGCGGGGAACGCAGGATGCTCCTCCTGGCCGCCAGCATCGCCGGCGGAACCCCGGTCAGCCTCAACGACGCCCTGCCCGGGATCGACCGCCGAAACGCGAGCCTCGTCATCAGAGCTGTCGCCCATGCCGCCGGACTTCCAGATCCACATCAAGAAACGGACAAACGATACCTAAACGGTTAGTTCAGAGAATCATGTTTGACATGTCCGATGTTCGCGACTACCGCCGAGTTTCTCCCGCAGCACCATGCCCAGCGGCAGGCCACCTTGCAGATCATCTCC
>Ga0116220_10001095_pt1 | contig 10874 bp, 11 predicted proteins | sample Sb_taG_10_FD_88967 | JGI IMG/M metagenome (GOLD analysis project Ga0116220, IMG submission 88967) | Peat soil microbial communities from Weissenstadt, Germany - Sb_50d_7_NC metaG | ecosystem: Environmental > Terrestrial > Soil > Wetlands > Peat | place: Germany: Weissenstadt | collected 2010-09-21
AGCGGCAAGTGCGGCAAGCACGACGGCGAGGACGAGGCCCGTGGCAAGCAGCAACCAGAAAGCTACACCGGCAACCTCGTAGGCATAGGCCAGCACCAGCAGGGGTCCCAAAGCGATCGCCACGCCGGCAAGCACAAAGACCCAATAGCCAGTGCACAAGGCCGCGATCAGACGTGCGCCTTTCGCCGTCCAATGCTCGCGCCCAAGGCCTGCCATCAGCACGCGGAACAGGCGGCGCATGCTTTTCTGCGGTTGGAATAAGCGCTCCAACACCGTCTTGCCGCTTACTTCCGTCGCCAATTCAGACGGAAGGCCCTTGATGCGCGTCTGGAACTGATCGTTGCCGTTCCTCACGCCAAGAGCGCCGGCAGCCGTCGCCGCGGCGGCGACGGCGCCGGCGGAAGTGCCTCCAATCGAGCGGAAGCGATAGGTCTCAGCAAGCCAGGCGACGGCGCGCGGGTAGACGAGACCACTCGTGATGCCTCCACTCATGACGAGATCGCATTCAAGCTTCGGCGCGGCCGCGTTGGCCATAGCAACCCCCATGAGCAAAGAGCCGCAGTATAGCCTCGTGAGCAGGCCAACCAATTGCCCCGTCGCTTTACCGAGAGGGGGCCTGAGCGCCATCCACATCAGCCTCGGCGGTCAGGGCCGACCGCCTCAAAGGCTTGTGATCGGCCGCAATCGTAGTCAGGGTGTCTCACTGCGCCGAGCACATTTCACGCCACTAGGCCCATGCCCCATTCGACGCCGATCATCTCCACCATCGTCATCGGCCTCGTGCTCGCCTTTGCGTTTGGCGTCGTGGCTCACCGCCTGCACCTGCCGCCCCTCATCGGCTACCTCTTGGCCGGCATCGCCGTCGGCCCCTTCACGCCGGGCTTCGTGGCCGATCAGAGCATCGCCAATGAGCTCGCCGAGATCGGCGTCATCCTGCTCATGTTCGGCGTCGGGCTCCACTTCTCGCTAGAGGACCTGCTCTCGGTGCGTGGCATCGCCGTCTCAGGGGCCGCCGCCCAAGCGTTCCTTGCCGTCCCGCTCGCTCTCGCGCTCGGCTGGTGGCAGGGCTGGACGCCGGCGGCCGGGGTCATCTTCGGCATCGCCCTTTCCGTGGCTAGCACCGTGGTGGTGCTGCGCCTGTTGCAGGAAAGGCGGCTGGTCGAGACCGAGCGCGGGCGGATTACCGTGGGCTGGCTCATCGTCCAGGACCTCGCCATGGTGCTGGTGCTCGTGCTCCTGCCGCCTCTTGCCGGCGCGCTCAAGGGCGAAGCGGCCGCGCAATCTTCGGTGATCCAATCGCTTGTGCTCACGCTCGCCAAAATCGCGGGCTTTGTCGCGCTGATGCTCATCGTCGGCAAAAGGGTGATCCCGGCGCTGCTGCACTATGTCGCCCACACCGGCAGCCGCGAGCTTTTCCGCCTGTCCGTGCTCTCGGTCGCGCTTGGGGTGGCTTACGCCTCCACCGTTCTGTTCGGCGTATCGCTTGCTCTTGGTGCCTTCTTCGCCGGCACGGTGTTGAGCGAGTCGCGCCTGAGCCAGCAGGCAGCGACTGAGACGCTTCCCTTCCGCGACGCTTTCGCGGTGCTGTTCTTCGTCTCGGTGGGTATGCTGTTCGATCCAAGCTTCGTATTCAAGGCGCCGGGCGCGCTGCTCGCCACGGTGCTGGTCATCGTGTTGGGCAAGTCCATCGCCGCCTATGCCGTCGTGCGCCTGTTCGGGCACCGCCACGCCACCGCCCTCACCATTTCAGGCAGCCTTGCCCAGATCGGCGAGTTCTCCTTCATACTCGCAGCGCTCGCCACGCGCCTTACGCTTTTGCCCGAGAGCGGACGCAATCTCATCCTCGCCGGTGCCATCATCTCCATCCTCATGAATCCGCTCATCTTCGCCGCGCTCGATGGCTTATTTGCCAAGAGTGAGCGAATGCGGGGGAAGGCGGTAGCAGCCCGCGAGGAGGAGATACCGACCCGCGAGCCGGTCCGCCCGACGAGCCTTACCGGCCATGTGGTGCTGATCGGCCATGGCCGCGTCGGCAGCTTTATCAGCGCGGTGCTGGAGCGTAGTGTGACGCCCCTCTTCGTCATCGAGGACAACGACGAGGTGGTCAAAGGGGTCAAGGTTCGCGGCATTGAGGCGGTGAGCGGCAATGCCGCCGACCCCGAGGTGATTAGGGTCGCCAATTTGAGCGCGGCGCGCTGCCTCCTCGTCGCCATCCCCGACGCCTTCGAAGGCGGCCAGGTTGTCGAGCAGGCACGGGCCATCAACCCCCTCCTCCCGATCATCGCCCGGGCCCATTCCCAGGCCGAGATCGAGCACCTTAAGAGGCATGGCGCGACCATAGTCGTCATGGGCGAGCACGAGATCGCCAAGGCGATGCTCGAGGAGATCGCGCTGCCCTCTATGTCGACCGTCGCGCCCGAGCCACAGAAGGGAAGCGAGAGCGGGAGCCTCGCCTCCGAGCGTCGCGTTACGGGGAGGAAATGATGACGACGGTGGTCGTGTTTGGCGGCACAGGATTCCTCGGCCGGCGACTCGTGAATCGCCTAGCGGCCGAGGGGGCGATTGTGCGCGTTGCGGTGCGGAGTGTTGACGCCGATGCGGTCTGGCGTTGGCCCTTGCAGTACTGACCAGTCAGCCAATATATTAGAGGTTGTGGGCGCCTATTTAGGGAGGCTGCAGAAAATGGCCCAGAGATCTCTCCGAACGCAATCAGCTAAAGTAGGCGGCGCGCCGCGTCGGCGGGAGCGAAGGGACACGCGACCGCAGGAGATCGTCGCGGCGGCGTTCGAGGAATTCGCGGCCAAGGGCTTCGCCGCTACGCGGCTTGAGGACGTTGCGGCCCGCGCGCGGGTGAGCAAGGGGCTCCCTTATCTCTACTTCGAGACTAAGGAGGAGTTGTTCAAGGCGGTGGTGAAGAGCGTCATCACGCCCCATTTCGACGCGCTCCGAGAACAAATGGAAACCACGGACATGTCGTCCGAGGGGTTCCTCAAAGGGCCATTCCTCGCTTTCATCCAAGAGCTCGTCGGCTCGCGCCGTGCGCTTATCGCGCGACTGCTGATCGCCGAAGGCCACAAGCATCCAGAGCTCACGGCCTTCTATTGCGACCGCGTGATCGCAAAGGGCATCGAGGCGATGACGGGCCTCATCGAACGAGGCATCGCGAGCGGCGAGTTCCGGCCGACGGCTTTACGCGATTATCCGCAGCTCTTAATCGCGCCGGTGCTCTTAGCCGTCCTCTGGCGCGCCCTATTCGAGCGCCACCGTCACCTGGATACGGACGGGCTACTAAAAACCCATATCGATCTCATTCTCGACGCCATCAGAGCGCCGGCCAACCAAGAAGGAGCCGCGTCGTGAGGCTCGTGGGTGGCGTTCTGTTCGCTCTCTTGCTGATCAGCGTGCCGCTCGCGCTGACCGGGTGCTCGGATCCCGAGCCCAACCAATTCCCAGGTTACATGGAAGCCCATCTCGTGCTGGTCGGCTCAGAGCAGGGCGGTCGCGTCGCCACGCTTTCGGTCGACGAGGGCGATAGAGCCGACAAGGGCGCGCCCGTGTTCACACTGGAAAGCGAGGCGCAGGAGGCGGAAGTTGCGGCGGCCAAGGCGCGCGTGCAGGAGGCTGATGCTCGGGTCGCCGATGCCAAGGCGCAGTTGCAGAGGCCCGGCGAGATCGAAGTGCTGGAGGCCTCGCTCAACCAGACGCAGGCCATGCTGCAGCAATCCGTCACCAACTTCGATCGCACCCAGAAGCTGTTCGACAAAGGCTGGGTCTCCAAGGCGCAGCTCGACGATGCGGTCGCCCAGCACGACCGTAACCAAGCGGCGGTAAAGGAGGCCGAGCGGCGTATCGCCGCCGCTAAGCTACCGAACCGCTCCGGCCTGATCGACGCCGCTGCGGCTAACGCCGAGGCGGCGCGCCACGCACTGGCTGAAGCGGAGACTAATCTCGGCAAGCGTTCGATTGCGAGCCCAGCGGTTGGAACCGTGGAAGAGGTCTATTTCAGGCCGGGCGAGGTGGTGAACCCGGGGCAGGCGGTCGTGGCGCTCCTGCCGCCCGGCAATCTCAAGGTGCGCTTCTTCGTGCAGGAGCCGGTGCGGGCGGAGCTCCGGATCGGCCAGACCGTCCATGTCAGCTGCGACGGATGCAAAGGCGACTTGTCTGCCAAGATCAGCTTCATTGCCCGTGATGCAGAGTTCACACCGCCCGTGATCTTCTCGCGCGAGCAACGCGAGAAACTTGTCTTCTTGGTCGAGGCGCGACCAGAGGGAGAGACGGCGAAGCTGACTGCGGGCCAGCCGGTTACGGTGATGCTTGGGCCTGAAGAGCGGGTCGTACAGCGATGAAAGAGATCGCCATCGATGTCGAGGGTCTGACCAAGTCCTTCGATGGGCGCGCGGTCGTGCACGGCCTCACGATGCAAGTGCCCAAGGGCGAGATCTATGGCTTTCTCGGGCCGAACGGCAGCGGCAAGACCACGACCATCCGCATGCTGTGCGGTCTGCTAACGCCTGACTCCGGACACGGCACCTGCCTTGGCTACGACATCCGCACGCAATCTGATGAGATAAAGCGTCACGTCGGCTATATGACGCAGCGCTTCAGCCTCTATGAGGATCTATCGATCCGCGAGAATCTCGAATTCATCGCGCGCGTCTATGGCCTACGGGAGCCTAGAGCCGCGGCAAGAGAGGCGATCGACAGGCTCGGACTGTCCGGCCGCGCCGACCAGCTCGCCGGCAAGCTTTCAGGGGGATGGAAGCAGAGGCTTGCACTTGGCGCCTGCATCCTGCCGTCGCCCCAGCTTCTGCTCCTCGATGAGCCGACGGCAGGCGTCGATCCAAAGGCGCGGCGGGAATTCTGGGAGGAGATACACGGGCTCGCGGCCGAAGGCATCACCGTGCTCGTATCGACCCATTACATGGACGAGGCGGAACGCTGTCACGAGATCGCTTATATCGCCTTTGGCGAGCTGCTGGCGCGGGGCACGGCCAATGATGTGGTCGCGGAGTCAGGCCTCAGCACCTGGGTGGTCGGGGGTCCCGATTTGCATGTTCTCGCCGAGAAGCTGAATGGTCTTGCTGGCGTCGACATGGTGGCGCCCTTCGGAAGCGCGCTCCATGTCAGCGGGCGGAACCGAAAAGCGCTCGATCAAACCATCACCACCCTCAAGAAGGCCGATGGCGCGCATCGCTGGAAACGTGGCGAGCCAGGCCTCGAGGACGTGTTCATCTTGCTCATGAACGGGGCCAAGGAGCGCCGCGCATCGTGACCCTCGGCTACGATACGCGGGCCCCGCGCCGTGACTCCGGTTTCTTCCGCCGCATGTGGGCGATGGTCGTCAAGGAATTCGTGCAGATGCGTCGCGACCGCATGACCTTCGCGACCATGATCATGGTTCCCGTTTTGCAGCTCACGCTATTTGGTTACGCCATCAATACCGATCCCAAACACATGCCGACGGCGGTGCTCGTGCGCGACGAGGGCCCGCTCACCCGCGCCGTGCTCGCCGCGTTCAAGAACACGGACTATTTCGATTTCCGCGCCCAAGTGCACGATGCAGCGGAGCTTGATCGGATGATCCGTTCAGGAGACACCCAGTTCGCCATCGAGATTCCTGCGAGCTTCGAGCGTGATGTGAGACGAGGCGACCGCCCCGCGGTCCTTGTCATTGCTGATGCGACCGATCCGGTGGCGACGGGGACCGCGATTTCCGCTGCCCAAGGTGTCATCGATACGGCACTGAGGCGGGAGCTGCGCGGCCCCGACGCCTCGGTGACGAGCACAGCTGCACCTTTCGAGCTAAGGCTACAGCGCCGCTACAACCCTGAAGGGATCACCCAGTACAACATCGTTCCGGGCCTGCTCGGTGTGGTGCTGACCATGACCATGATGATGTTCACCGCGCTTGCCGTGACGCGGGAGATCGAGCGGGGCACCATGGAAAGCCTGCTCGCCATGCCGATTAAGCCGATCGAAATCATGATCGGCAAGATCGCGCCTTTCGTGCTCGTCGGCTTCGTGCAAATGACCATCATCCTGCTTGCCGCGCATTACCTGTTCGGTGTGCCCATTCTCGGCAGCGTCCCTCTTCTCATCACGCTATCGATGCTGTTTGCCGCCTCGAACCTTGCCGTCGGCTACACCTTCTCGCCGGTCGCCCTGAACCAGCTGCAGGCGGTGCAGATGACATTCTTCTTTTTCCTGCCCAACTTCCTGCTGTCTGGCTTCGCCTTCCCCTTCCGAGGCATGCCGCAATGGGCACAAGTCATTGGTGAGGTCCTGCCCCTCACCCATTTCATCCGCATCGTTCGCGGCATCATGCTTAAAGGTAACGGCTTCGCCGATATGGACATCGACGTGGTTGCGCTTCTCATCTTCATGGTCGCTGCCATGGGGCTTGCGCTCCTACGCTTCCGCCGGACGTTGGATTAGCTGATTTCGCTGAATTCGACTCGTAGGACCAACGGGCGCGTCGCGGATGCCTGGACCGAACAAGGGCGAGAGCCTGCCTCCGACGAGGTCGCACCTTTTCGCTAATTATCGGGGTACGGCCGTCTAAAAAGCCACAAGGGACGGTCGCTGGCCTGAGCACTTCAGATAATGCGGAATTTGCGGAACGACGGCACAACCGCCATCAGTCATAAGAACAACGCTACTGGGGGACGTCCGCTGGAGAGCTAGAACCCACTCGGAAAGACAAAACTCCGGTTTTTGCCGGGCGTAGCCACAGCGCGTGCGGCGAGACTGGAAAACTTTTCAAACGCCGCCTTGAGCTTTTTGTCGTAGCCGTTCTTAAGGGCATTTGGGCCGTTATATTTGCGTGCAACCGTACGCCAATCCCTGTTCTTAAGCGACGCGGCTAATTTCCAAGCGGACAGCAAATTCGCGAAGGCCTCGAGCTGTTGGTCCTCGCCCTCCAGCATGGAAGTGACCATGGCCTTGGCGCTTTGAAAGCCGGCTGCCTCGTGATTGAAGCCCATAATCTGGGGGAGTCCCCACGAAGCAGAGTTGAGCGCGGCGCTCTCATCGATGGCAATGGCAGCAGAGATTTGATCGTAGCGCTTGGAAAGAGGTGGATACGGGCGGGTCCCTGCTTTGGCATAAGCAAGGCCTTGTTTGACTGCCTCTTCCCGCTTGGGACCGGGCCCAAGCTGTTTGTAGAAGATATGGGGCTCGAAGAGAAGTTTCAGCCGCTTCTTCGGATCGAAGCCTGCACCGGCCGTCTCAACCTCGAGCACGGCGCGGATCGTCGCCACGTCAACTTCAAGCTTGTTCGCAGCAGCCAAGAGCTCCGCGCTCGTCAGCCTTCGTCCGGTTCCGACGAAGTCCACGAGATTACCTCCCTCGCTTCTCTACGCGAGAAATGTACCATGGATTGCCTGCGCGGCGTCTGCTTGTTGGGCAATGTCGGGACCAGAGTAGGCGATCTTAGCGAAGCGCTGAGACCACCTGCCTGCCGGCTGCACGCCGGCTGCAGTCTCCTGCCTCACCGGCGGTTCATTGGATTCCGTTGGAGTACGCGCTAGTCCAACTTGGTGAGATTTTCTAGGCTACGGCTAGCCATGGATTCCCAAGCACTGGAGTGGTTTCCGGGGCAATAGCGCGTACAGTTGAGACGCGGCGATCTACCCATTCGTAATGCGGGGGTCGGGGGTTCGAATCCCTCCTGCTGCACCATCAAATCGCTGAGCGACCGTCTGTTAACCGCTGGGTCGCTGGTTCGAGTGCGGCCCGGGGAGCCAAATTTCAGGGAGGTTGGCACGACCTCGGGACCACGCCCCCCTCCCCGAGAGGGTCATTGCAGAGCGCTGCCATGAGTGAATGAGGGAAGGCGACAGGCGAGATCCAAAATGGCTTCGGCGTAGGCAATGAAGGTGGGAAGCGTCTTAGGCGATCCGGGCCAAATGTCTTGCCGATCATGCTGCTGACCGTGAAGCAGGGCCGCCCATAAGTGGGCGACGCTGCGAAACTCGTTGTGAGCACGCAACATGTTTGCCCTGCTATCCGGGTGATGTTCGATATGGCAGTCCCTTGACCAGCAAGGAACTTCGGGCTGCTCCCATTTTGGTAAAAGCGCTGCGACCAACGGGATGGCATGGTTCAGGCTCGGGTCGTAGTCGCTGGATTGAAGCTGAAGCATCGTCAGCAGAAGGCCGCCGGCGACAACCGCTCTTCGGTACTGACGGCGGTTACGTCCACTGGTCACAAGAGCGCTGGTTAATGGCCAGACCGGTCATCCGACTTGATGTTGGCAACCGGGATCTTGCCAAGCTGGGTCTGGCGATCGGATCCAAGCTCTTGGGTGCCTGCGGAAGGGCTTCCGAGCGGCCGCGAGAACAGCTCAAGCAGGGTATCGGCCGCGACCGCCTCGGGGCGCGTAAGCAGCGGACAAATGCAACACGGTCGCGTGCCCGTTCACCCCGTCGGGATTAGGCCGCCGGGTCGAGCAGCGAAGCATCGTCGTTCTCCGGGCTGTTCACCCGCGTCGAAATTGACCACATCGCCATCGACTCCGCCGGGAACGGCATGAGCAGATCATGCGGGTCGGGCTCCTGACCGAGCCAGCGTTCGTAAGCGCTCTTTGGCAGGATCAGCGGGATGCGGTCGTGGATTTGCGCGACCAGCTCGTTCGCGGGCACGGTGATGATGGCGAAGGTGCGAATCCATTCGCTGCTTTGCGGATGATGCCAATTCTCCCACAGACCCCCAATGGCGAAGGGTGTGCGGTCCTTCATCGCGACGGCGTAAGGCTGCTTCGCTCCCTCACCCTTGATCGCGCGCCACTCAAAAAAGCAATCGACGGGGACGATGCAACGGCGCTTTGCATAGGCCGCGCGGAAGCTCGGCAGGCGCGCCACCGTTTCGACCCTCGCGTTGATCGGCTTGCGGCCGCCATCGGGGTCTGTGCATCCGTGCGGGATCAGGCCCCAGTGCAGCAGATCGAGCCTGCGCTCGCCTGTCTCGTGGTTCTGACGGATGACGTAAAGAAGCTGACTCGGCGCGACATTATATGAGGGCGGCTTTGCCCGGCTATCGGGCACGGACAGCCCGTCAACGAAGGCGTAGCGCAACGGATCGGAAGCCTGAACGACACGGCCGCACATGGGAGCGAAAATAGTGAGCAAGGCGGGTGGGTGCCACATCAGATGGCAGAAGACGCTCTATAACAGCGGTGACAGGTCGGCCATCGTGATCTGTGGACGGGCAGCCTGCGGATCGAAGGCAACTCAGAGGCACCGCGAATAATGAGTCTCATCGCTTCTTCGAGCCACTGGCGGTCTGTGGGAGTGAAATCGATTGCTGCACCGGTTTCCTTTCTCGCTTTGGCCCTGCCCTGCGGGAGGAAATGATGACCACGGTGGTTGTGTTCGGCGGCACGGGATTTCTCGGCCGGCGACTCGTGCATCGCCTAGCGGCTGAGGGGGCGATTGTGCGCGTCGCCGTCCGACAGCCCGACGGAGCGCAAAGCGCCCTACCCGCGGCAGACCTAGCTCAGGTCACGTTCGTCCGCGCTGACGTGCGCGACCAAGCCTCAGTCGCCGCTGCCCTTGAAGGGGCCGATGCGGTTATCAATGCCGTCTCGGCCTATGTCGAGAAGGGTGACGTGACGTTCGAAGCAGTACACGTGCAAGGCGCCGAAACGGTAGCGTGGGAGGCAGCCAGGCTTGGCGTCGCCCGCCTCGTGCTCATATCCGGCATTGGCGCCGATCCCCAGTCGCGGTCACCTTACATTCGGTCCCGGGGGCGCGGCGAACTGGCAGTCCAGCAGGTGTTCCCGGATGCCACCATCGTGCGCCCGAGTGCCATGTTCGGTCCGGGCGACGCGCTGTTCGGCACGCTCGCCAACCTCGCCCGGCTGCTGCCGGTACTGCCGCTGATCGGCGGCGGTCGCACGCGCCTGCAGCCAGTCTATGTCGAAGACGTGGCGGAGGCGGTGGCCCGCATACTTGCTGACCCCGGAACCGTCGGCCGGACCCACGAGCTTGGGGGCCCTGCGGTGTACACGCTGAGCGATCTGGTCAGATTCACTCTGCACGTCACTGGCAAGCGGCGGCTGCTCATGTCGCTGCCCTTCAGGTTGGCGGAGATCCAGGCGCGGCTGTTCGAGTTCTTGCCGAGCCCACCGCTCACCACCGGCCAGGTTGACCTTCTCAAGGCGGACAGCGTGGCGAGCGGAGCCCTGCCAGGTTTCCTGGAGCTCAATATCCGGCCCAAAGCGGTCGAGGACGTGGTACCGACTTATATCGGCCGGTCGCAGGCACCGAAGTCGGACTGATCGCCCTTAGACCGATGTGTCGCGACCGTGGACCTCGGCCGGCGGTGCGGTCGCCTCTACAGCCGTGAAGGGCTGGATGATTGTGTATTGGTGCATGGCGCCCGCCGGCACCAACCATGAGTCTCTGGCTTTTAGATTCAGAGTTTGACCCTCAAGCTCGAGTTTTGCGCTGCCCGAGATTACGTACCCCACCGTTTCCTAGTGTTGTCGGGGCTTTGAGTTTTACACCGGGCTCGTCAATCCAGAGGCGCATCGAAACGCGCTTGCCGGCGACGAGATACTTCTGGCCCATTTCTCCCCGCGGCGAGGAACGGGCCTCCACCTTCTTGATCGTTGTATCTGGCATGGTCGACCTCCGTGCGCAGAGCTTAGTAATCCATCCCACCCATGCCGCCCATACCGCCGCCCGGCATATGCGGAGCGCCAGACTCCTTCTTCGGCATTTCAGCAACCATCGCTTCCGTTGTCACCAGGAGGCCAGCGATGGAACTCGCGTCCTGTAAGGCGACCCTCACGACCTTCGCCGGATCGATGATGCCCTTCTTGATCAGATCGCCATATTCGCCGGTCTGGGCATCATAGCCGAAGGAGGCGG
>Ga0116220_10001097_pt1 | contig 10867 bp, 11 predicted proteins | sample Sb_taG_10_FD_88967 | JGI IMG/M metagenome (GOLD analysis project Ga0116220, IMG submission 88967) | Peat soil microbial communities from Weissenstadt, Germany - Sb_50d_7_NC metaG | ecosystem: Environmental > Terrestrial > Soil > Wetlands > Peat | place: Germany: Weissenstadt | collected 2010-09-21
GACGGGTGTGCCCGGCACCGCGGGTGACGGCGGCACCATCGCGGCGGCTAACCCCCGCCAGCTGGTGATCGCCACGGCCAGCGCCGCAAGCTGGCTCTACTACTCCGGTAACGGTGCCGCACAATGGCGGACGGCAGTCACCGAGCTTGACGGCGGGCAAGGCTGGGCCGACCTCGGGTTCACCACGGCCAGCGACGGAGTGGTCATCCACGGCCCCGCCGCCAGGGGCTTCGTCGGCCAGTTGCTGCTCAGCGAGGACGGCGGCCTGACCTGGCGGCGGGTCAGCTTCTGAGCGGCCCGGCTGCGCCGCGGCCCCCGCACGCTGCGCATCGCCTGCGCGATGACACGACCGCGTCACTTACCGCCGGGGCCGCCTGGCCATGGCATCGTGCGGGAGCTTGCGCCGACCGACGTCGCGGGCGACGTCGGTCAGCCCGTGATTGTGATCACGCGTACTTCCTCAGCAACCCGAACGCCTCGTCTACCGTCGTGGGCAAGTACCCGGCGAGCATTCCCTTGGCCTGCTCGATGACCACGCGGGTGCGCAGCGCCGCCTGCAGTTGCTCGGCCAGCATGCCGCGTTCCATGATGGCTCGTTCCTGGAGCGCGATGGTGGCGACCTGGCGTGTAGAACCCGCCCAGCACCGTGTCGGCCTCGCCTGCGTGTCCCGTGACGGAGCACGGCTGGCCGCTTACCGTGGCGTGAACGCCGCACCGTCGAAGTAGCTCGTGGTGGTGTACCCGCCCCAGACGATCATCTGGTGACCGGTCCACACCGCTGTGGGATATCCGCGGCCGTGCACTGGTGCGCCGGGCAGCGCGGTCAACTGGTTGGTGACCGGGTTGTAAGCCTCGCCATGCGCCGGTATCAGCGGCTTAGTGTAACTGCCGGTGAGCCCGCCCCAGACCAGCACGTAGTGACCGGTCCACAGCGCCGCGAACGCCCGGCGCGGCAGCGGCATCGCTGGCAGATAGCGCCAGCGGTTCGTCGCCGGGTTGTACGCCATCCCGCGGGCACTAGTGCTGCTCAGGAACAGGACCTCCTTGCCGTCCCAGAGCGCCTGTCCGTGCTCGCCCAGGACGGCGGGCATGTTCGGCAGCTTGCGCCACTTGCCGGTGGCGGGGTTGTACGCGGCCGCATCACGGAAGGTCTCGGGCTTGGGAAGCAACGTGGCCCCCCCGGCCACGACGAGTTCCTTGCCGGTCCAGGCACCCTGCGCGTCGGCGCGCGCCTGCAGCGGCGCGGGCAGGATGTCGCGCCAGGTGTTGGTGACCGGATTGTACGCAACCCCACGGTTGGTGAAGTCCTCGCAGCACACCCCGGCCCAGGACAGGAACTGGCGCCCTGTCCACCCGGTGACCGCGCCGGACATGGACATCCCGGGGCGCGCGATGTCGCGCCAGGTGTTGGTGACCGGGTTGTAGCTGGCGTTGGTCAGGCCGATGACCAGCATTCGCGATCCCGTCCAGACGGCGACGTCGGTCGATTGCAAGTTCGGCTGCCCCGGACCGTTCGCGAGCCGGACCCAGGTCCGAGTCGCCGGGCGGTACGCGAACGTGGTCGCATTGCTATGGATGATCATCTCCTGGCCGGTCCAGACGCTTGTCATGCTGCCCTGCACCTGCTTGGCTGGCGCTGCGGGCAGTTTCTGCCAGGTTCCGTGCAGGGTAGCCGCAGCTGACGCGGTCCCGGCATCGGCACTCGGCGCGGTGCCGACCGCCAGCGCGCCGACCGCTATGATCACCGGGACGGCGGCCAAAAGCCTCATCATCGTGACCATCTCCCGTTGTGTGTCGAAAATCACCTCATTTCCACACTCAAACCGGCGGGAAGAAAACCGGTAGAGGCTCCGGTCCGGAATTGCCGGGACCTTCGCGGCAAAGACGGGCCAGGCACCCATTTAGGCCGCCCAAGGGCCGTACCCGGGGCCACTGCGGCCACGCCGCGGTGGTGCGGATGATCGCCGCTGGCAGCCAAGCGCGTGTCTCCGGCCGCGCTGATCGCCGTCAAAGCTTCCCGCGCCGGCGCGTTCGCCTCGGCCTGCCACGGCGCGGGGCGGGTGCTCAGCAGACACCAGGCCGCCCGCTCCATTACGGGTGCAGAACTGAGGCGGCAGCTCGAGGGCCGGGGCATCGCGGTGCGCGGTGCGTCCGAACGCGGGCTCGCCGAGGAGACCCCGCGGGCCTATAAGGACGTCACCCTGGTCGTCGAGGCAGCCGAGGGCGCGGGGCTGTGCCGGAAGGTCGTCCGGCTGGTGCCCCTCGGTGTCGTGAAGGGATAGCGGCTACACGTCGACGGTTACCGCGCACGACCAGCGCCCCGCCGCATCCGGCGCGCATCGCAGGTCGTTCAGCGACGCTGCCTTCAGCGACGCTGCCTTCAGCGACGCTGCCTTCGGCGCCGCGCCGGTGATCTCCGCCTCGGCCACCGGGACCAGCGCGAAGACGACGATCACGCCGCCGTCCGGCGCGCGCCGCACGTCCACCGAAGCGGGAATCTGGCCGTCGGCGTCCAGCCGGTAGATGACCTCGTCGATGACGGCCACCAGCAGATCCTCATCCAAGCGCGCTGTCAGGTGCCGCCTGGCCTGGCCGCTCGGCGCCCGGCCCGCCACCACGGTGAAGCTGTCCACCAGCCCGCGCACCGCCTCGGCCAGGCATTCCTCCCGGGTCGGCGCCCACGCCTCGATCCGCAGGTCGGCGGTGTGCGGGACGGTACGGTGTCCCGCCGCTGATACCAGCCGTTCCCTGATCCGGGCCAGCTCGTCCTCGACCTCTGCGCGCCTGAAAATCTCATCCAGCTGTCCGGTGAGCTGCTCGTCGCTCAGCGTCGAGGCATCTGGCGTCAGCAAACTGTCCAGCACGGCGGCCCGGGCCTCCAGCCCGGCCGCCTGATCTTCGGCTCGGCTCGTGGCCAGGTCCGCATCGGTCACCTCACCGGTGATCCCGGCGAGGGCCTCGGCGATGATCGCCCGGGCCCGCGCCGCCGTATAAGCGGCCTTGATCGCTTCCTTCCGGGTGCCGAACTCCTCGACCTTGGCCCGCAGCCGCCGCTCGGCGCCGACAGCTTCCGCTCCTCGGCCAGCAGCGCGTCGTGCTGCTCCCGCAGGGTGGAAACCTCGGCCAGGATCGCGGAACGACGGGCCAGCGCCTGCCGGGCCAGGTCTTCCTGGCCGGCCTGCACCGCCCGCTCGGACTGCTCTCCCATCCGGTCAGCCGCATGCTGCAGCTCATTTACCCGTAGTTCGGCGTGCTCGCGGCCGGCCGCCACCCGCGCCATGCTACGGTGCACCTCGGCCAGCAGGTCCCGCAGCTGGGTGTAGGTGTAATCGGCCAGCTCACGCGGATCGGAGACGCGGTCGAGCACCGCGTTCATCTTGGCCGCGTACAGCTCGCCGATGCGGTGCGCGATACTCATCGGGATCCCTCCCTTCGCTATTGCGCACCAGCGTCTGATGGGCCGGGCCATGACACCACGGGCTTTGGTCCTGGCCTGCGGCGGCTACGGGCACCTTCCTTGTCCAGTGCGTGAGCGGCGCATGCCCGGAGGGACCTGACACCCGGTGCGTGTCGTGGAATAGGCCGTATGCTCCGATCTGGCCTGACCAGCGCCGGAGCACATGAGCCACCGACTTGTCCGCGGACGGGTCCCGCACGCGAAAGGATCTCCGCCATGACCACCAATGCCGCGGGACCAAAGGCCCTACCGGCCGGCTGGGCAGCGGCGTTGCCTGGCGGCTGGAGGTGACGACCATGCCAGGTCTGAGCAAGCGCGAGCCTGCCGGGGAGGCAACCGGCGTGTTCAGCAGGTTCGACCGGATGTTCGATGAGTGGGCGCGGATGATGGCGTTCCGGCCTGTGCCGTTCCCGCACTGGCTGGAAGCCGGGGACCTGATCCACGTCGAGGAATACCGGGAAGACGGGACGCTGGTGATCCGAGCCGACCTGCCCGGCATCGATCCCGACAAGGATGTCGAACTGACCGTCTCGGACAGGATGCTGCACATCGAGGCCGAACGGCGGGAGGAAGAAAAGCGGGAGGAGAAGGGCTACGTGCGCCGGGAAGTGCGCTACGGGTCGCTGTCCCGGTCGCTGCCGCTCCCGGAGGGCATAACCGGGGCCGACATCACCGCGACCTACGAGGCTGGGGTCCTTGAGATCCGCATCCCGGAGCCGCAGAGAGAGCCGGCCAGGAAGATAGCGATCAGCAAGTCCTGACCGCCTCCACGCTGGTGCCGGACGGGCGGACGGGTGTCCTGGCGTACGCTGTCGGCGTTCGCTGCGGGCGCGCTGGTGGCGGTTGCCGTCGCTTTGCTGGTGTGGTGCCGGGGGGGCCGCGCGGGCCGACTCGGCTGTTACGGACCGGACGGTGCGATGTGGGCCAGGGTGTGGCTGCGCGCCGCTGGGGCGCGGGTAGTCGCCGGCGGCCGTGAGTTGTCCCGCCGCTTCGGCTGCCCCGTGCGTGGTGGTGTCCAGTCGCCGGTCCGGCCTGGACCCGATCGTGCAGCAGGTGACGTTGCCGTTGTGGGTGCGGGTCCCGGCCAAGCCACCGGGAGGGTGCCATGTTTTTCGCCGATCGTGCCGATGCGGGGCGGCGGCTGGCCGCACGGCTGGAGCACCTGCGGGGCGAGCCGGTGGTGGTGCTCGGCCTGCCGCGGGGCGGTGTCCCAGTCGCGCTGGAGGTGGCCCGGGCGCTGGGGGCGCCGCTGGATGTGATCGTGGTCCGCAAGCTCGGGGTGCCGTACCAGCCCGAGCTGGGGATGGGCGCGGTCGGGGAGGACGGCGTGCGGGTGATCAACCACGAGGTCGTCCTGGCGGCCAGGGTGCCTGCGGATGAGCTGGCCGCGGTCCAGGCCCGCGAGCAGGCACAGGTAGACGCCCGGGCCGCGCGGTACCGGGCCCGCCGGCCGCGTGAGCCGCTGGCGGGCCAGACCGCGGTGGTAGTCGACGACGGCATCGCCACTGGGTCCACGGCCCGGGCGGCCTGCCAGGTCGCGCGGGCGCACGGCGCCGCCCGGGTGGTGCTCGCCGTGCCCGTCGCGCCACGGGGGTGGCAAGCGCGGATCGCGGGCGCCGCCGACGAACTGGTCTGCGTGCACACCCCGGGGGACTTCTTCGCCATCGGCCAGTTCTACGCCGATTTCTCCCAGACAACCGACGATGAGGTCATCGCCTGCCTGCAGCGCGCAGCGGCACAGGCTTCCCGGCTACCGGCCGCCCCGGCCGCCGCCGCTGACCCGCCTGCGCCCGACGGCGACCTGCCCGCGGCCCGTGGCGAGGTGGAGCCCGCCGCGGGGGAGGTCCGGCTGGCCGGCTACCTGACCGTGCCGGAGAACGCGGCCGGGATCGTGGTCTTCGCCCACGGCAGCGGCAGCAGCCGGCACAGCCCGCGCAACCGTTACGTCGCCCGCGTCCTGACCGAGGCCGGCCTGGGCACGCTGTTGTTCGACCTGCTCACCCCGGAGGAGGAACTCGACCGGGCCAACGTGTTCGACATCGGCCTGCTGGCCCGCCGCCTCACCCAGGTCACCGGCTGGCTGCGCACCCAGCCCCGCGCCGCCGGGGCCGCCGTCGGCTACTTCGGCGCCAGCACAGGAGCCGCGGCCGCGCTGTGGGCCGCCGCCGAACCCGGAGCCGGCATCGCGGCCGTGGTGTCCCGCGGCGGGCGTCCCGACCTGGCCCGCCCCCGGCTGGCCGCCGTGCCCGCCCCCACCCTGCTCATCGTCGGCGGGAATGACGACGTGGTACTCGACCTTAACCGCCGGGCCCAAGCGGAGCTGCGCTGCGAGAACCACCTGGCCGTCGTACCCGGCGCGACTCACCTGTTCGAGGAGCCTGGCACCCTCGACGCTGCGGCCGCCCTGGCCCGGGACTGGTTCCTCAGCCACCTGACCCGCAGCCCCAACCCGGTGGCCTGACCATGCGGCCCACATGCGCGGTGGCCGGTCCCCCGGCCACGTGCACGCCGCGGAGCCTGCCCAGGCCCACGTGATCGCCTTCCGGGTCGAACACGACGACCACGCACTACCCCAGCCCGATCAGCCGGTCGGCGATCAGCCCGGTATACGACTTGCCTCGTTGCGGGGTGCGGTCAGGCAGGCGCCGCTGCCAGCCGGCGGTCCTCGCACGGCCGGAGGTCTTTCGCCCCTGGCCGCAGGACCAGCGGCCCTACCCGCGGCACTGCCACGGCGTGATCCTGATCCAATGAAAGGCTGGTTTGCGCACCGCGAGTCGGCGGACCGCGACGCCGCGGATCTCGGCAAGCTCGACGACCTGCTGCCGAGCCCGCCGCATGTCGTGGCCGACCGGGCCTGCTGCTGCCCGGCCCGGCCGGTGGTCACCGTCATCATGCCGGCCGCGCCGGGCCGGCCGCACCCGGTGGACCTGCTGCTGTGCGGTCACCACTTCCGGGTCAGCCAGGCCGCCCTGACAGCCGCAGGCGCCGCGGTCTACGACGACACCGGGGCGCTGGTGGCAGGCGGCGTCAGCGAGAACGAGCACGACCTGCGTGAGCACGCTGCCGCGGCATAGCGGCCCAGACATGGCCGGTTCACCACGTGGCCGCCGACCTCCGGCATTGTCACTGCGGGCGGTGCCGACGCGACGGGCCAGCTAGCCATGAGGGCCGGGCCGGGGGATCGGGCCGGATCCCCGTCGATGTGCGCGAGGGCTCGGGGCGTGCGTCCTCGTACCGCACAAGGTCAGGCAAGGGGATACCGGAGGCGCGCCGCGATGCCTCCTGGCGGGTCAGGGAGCGTCTCGACCTGGCCGCGGTCACCGAGGGTAGCAACGGCCAGCTCTTCGATGAGATCAGGGACGGCCAGCGATTCTGCGGCCCCGTGCGGGCAGCTGTCGCCAGTGCTGCTGAGCGCGCCGCACCGCTGGCAGGCGTATCCGGGAACAAGGCCGCCCGCGGGGACCAGCAGCAGCTGGATCGCGTGCCGGTTTGCCGCGGCCAGGCAGGCGCTCAGGCCAGTCACCGTCCGCCCGTCCGGCGGCTCTCCCAGGAATTCGGCTGCGATTCGCTGGTCGTGCCCGGTCCGCCAGTCCTGGATGACGCCGCTGGCGAGGTCCCGGACCTTCGCCGGGGTCAGGGTGTGCGGGTCGGCGACGAAACTGCCGGCGAACTGGTCACGCAGCCCGGGCGGCAAGACGGCCAGAAGCTGCGGGATGGTGTCCTGGTGGCCGCCGATGACCAGCGGCTCTGCCCCGCCGGCCCGGAAGGCCTGTCCGATCAGGGCGGCGGTATCGCGGTAGTGGTGGCGGGCAAGCTGGATGATGCGTTCGTTGACCCGGTGGGCCTGCAGGCCATACCACCCGCTGAAGCCGTGGCTGCGCATCCCCTCGGCCAGCGGCAGCGCGGCGGTGCTGATCTGGCCATCGGCGATGCTGAACAGCCAGGTGTGGCGGCGGTCGACCACCGCGACCCGGTAGGCGGGGCAGCGCTGGATGGCCAGCAGCAGCGGCCGCACGTGCGGGCGGGTGGCGAGCACGGCCCGCTCTTGCAGCTGGCACGGCAGCGGGATCGCCTCGGCCAGGCCGAGCTCGTCGCAGGCGAAGATCGCCACCGTGCGGCCCAGCCAGTCGCGAGCATGGGAGGCCAGCAGCCCGCGGACAGCCCCCGCCTCGGCCGCACCGACCCGGACCGCAGGCCGAACGCCGGGGCCGTCGCGGGCAGCGAGCGCGAACAGCTCGCCGACGTGGGCCGCCAGGCCGCGCAGGTCGGCCGGATCCAGCGGCATCTGCACATACAGCGACAGCAGCGACGGCCCTGGCGCCCGCACTTCCAGCAGCTTATCTACCTCCGCACGGCTGATCATGACGCCCTCCACAACTCGGATCACTGCGGTTTCCGGTAAGGACCGAGCGCTACGTGGCACACGAGGCGGCGGCCGCCCCTGCCGGGCGATCAGTGAGCCCGGACGCTGCGATGCCAGCGCTCTGAGCCGGGCTACGCGCTACGGGAGAGCGGCCGGGCGCCTGGTGACTCAGCGAGCTCTCGCGTCCTTCTCTCTATATTCCCCGCGTGCCAGCCCCCGGCAGAGTCGAAGGTCCCAACGCCGAATGCGTTGAGCCTGACGAGCAGGTCCTGCTTGACGCGGGCCAGGGCGAAGATGGTGCCGTCTTGGCCGAGCTCGTCCCGGAGCGCCTCCATGGCCTCGAACGCGGTGAAGTCGGCCTCCACGTTGGCCTCGACGTTCAGCACGAACCAGCGGGGCGGGCCGTGACACCGGGCCGCCGCGAGTGCACGGCGGCGGAAGTCCTGGGCGTTGGCGAAGAACAGCGGCGCGTCGTAGCGGTAGACGACCAGGCCCGGGATGGTCCGTGCCTGCGGGTAGTCATCGACGTCGCGCATGCCGGCCAGCCCCGGCACCAGGCCGAGGATCGCGTCGTGCGGCCTGGCGACCCGCAGGAGCAGCTCGGCGACCGGCACCGCGATCGCGATCAGCACCCCGTACAGGATGCCCGCGGCGAGCACCCCGGCCAGCGCCGAGGCGGAGATGACCAGCTCACCGCGCCGGAACGCGACCAGCCGGCGGAACGCCTGCACGTCGATGAGCCTGGTGGCGGCGTAGATGACGATTGCGGCCAGCGCGGCTTGCGGAAATGAGGCGAGCAGCGGGCGTGCCAGCACCACGACGGCGACGACCACGATGGCCGCGGTGACCGAGTACAGCCGGGTGCGGCTCCCGGCGGCGGTGCCGGTGGCGGTCCGGCTCGCGCTGGAGGAGACCGGGAACCCGTGCAGCATGCTGACCGCGGTGTTGGCGGCGCCGAGCGTGAGCAGCTCCCGGTTGGCGCTGACCTGCTCGCCGCGGCGGGCGAACGCGCGTGCGGTCAGCACCAGGTCGCTGAAGCCGACGACGAAGACGGTGAACGCGGGCAGCAGCAGCTTCCGCAGGTCACCAGGGTTCATGCCGGGGAGGGCCGGGGCGGGCCATCCGGCCGGGATCCGGCCCGCCACCGCCACTCCGTTCCGGGGCAGGCCGAACGCGCCCACGCAGCCAGCCGCGAGCAGCACCTCCAGCAGCGCCCCGGGGGCCCGCGGCCATCGCCACTGGATCAGGAACAAGAACGCGAGCACGCTCGCGGCGATCGCGGCGGTGGCCGGGCGGGTGCCGCCGATCCGCTCGGCAAACGAGGCCGCCTGCGCCGGGAACGCCCGCCCGGCCACAGGCACTCCGGTCGCCGCGCCCAGCCGCCCGGCGATCATGATCACCGCGACCCCGGCCAGGTAGCCGACGATGACCGGCCTGGACAGCAGGTCGGCGAGGAACCCCAGCCGCACGGTCGAGGCGGCCGCCCCCATCAGCCCCACCAGCAGCGCCAGCGAGCTGGCCAGCGCCGCGTACCGGGATGAGTTCCCGGCCGCCAGCGGCCCGATCGCGGCCGCGAGCAGGCCGTAGTGGCCGTCGTAGCGGTGGTAGACGACGCTGCCACGGCCGGTTCCGGTGTCGATGAAGAACGCGAACGGCTGCCCGGCCGCATCCAGCCGGCCGGCTGCCTCCTGGGCCGTGAGCCTAGGCGGGGGAGCAGGCTGACCGTCACCGAGCCGGGCAGCGGGCCCAGGCGGCCCGGCTTGGGGTCTGCCATGGCCAGCCGGTAGCCGCCCGGGGTCCGGTAGATGACGCTGTCCTGCCCGGTTGACCGCTCGGTGAACAGGCGGAAGTCGTAGTCCAGCAGACCAGCTCGGCGGCGGCCTCCTCCGGGGTCTGCGGCCGGGCCGCGTAGCTGGCGTGGCTGATAACCGCCCGCTGACCGCCCGGCCGGGGAAGTACGGTGGCCGGGCGGCCGGGATGCTCTGGTGCCGCCATGGGCCGGGTTCGGCCGCCGGGATCGTGCCGCGCAGCGCTGTCCAGTTCGGCGCCGCCCGGCCGAGCCGGACCTGCAGCCGGGACGCCATCTGCTCGATGGCCGCGGTGACCGGAAAGCCCAGCTTCACGGCGATGCTGAACGGGGCGTCGCGGATCACTGCCACCTGCCCGGCGTCGCCGAGGGTCCGCTGCACCATCTCCTCCAGCAGGTCCTTCCCATCCGCACAGCTGATCATCGCAGCCTCACTCGACCCCGCTGAGGGGCCGCGGCTGCCGCCTGCCTACCCGTCGCGGCGCCCCGGCTTGGCCAGCAGCAGCAGCTCATGGGCCCGCCTGGCCGCTTCCCTGGCCGGGTGGTTTCCCGGTTCGGCCACCGGGCTGCCCTCAAGCCCGCGCGCAAGCACCTCAACGGCCTCGGCGAGCGCGTCCACCCGGGCCTCCAGCCGGCGCAGCCCATCCAGTGCCTTCGCCGCCGGATCCAACTCTGGCTCCCTCATGAACCTCAGGCTGTCCCGGCGCGATGCGGGGCAGCTAGAGTCCTTCGTCACCTCACAGGTACTCCGAAGTCCCGTCGCTGACTTCTCATCCGGCCGATGCGCCCGACCTGGACAGCGCCTGCAAGCTCGTGGCTTACGGCGGCGGTCCGGTCACGAAGCCCGCCGCCCGCACTGCCACAACCACAAGAATCCCTACCACGACGAACACCGCGGTCGGCCACCACAGCCGTATGGCGCGGTCACGGACCCACCAGGCCCAGGACTCCCCCCGCGCATGATCGGGAGCAAGCCGGCATCCAGGGACCGAGGTCCCCTCAATGCGCGGCGTTCGGCCAGAATCGCTAGCGGGAGCGGCTACCGGTCGCGGCGGGGTCCCGGTGGTGCTCAAAGCCGACGTGCCCGGGCTTGTCCACAAGACTGAAGCGGGCGGGGTCGAGCTCGACCTGCGCACCGAAGCCGACGTGCGCGCCGCCTGCCAGCGGCTGACGGAACGCTTCGGCGGCAAGCTGCACGCGGTCCTTGTGCAGCCGATGATCGGCGACGGCACCGAGGTGA
>Ga0116220_10001104_pt1 | contig 10833 bp, 14 predicted proteins | sample Sb_taG_10_FD_88967 | JGI IMG/M metagenome (GOLD analysis project Ga0116220, IMG submission 88967) | Peat soil microbial communities from Weissenstadt, Germany - Sb_50d_7_NC metaG | ecosystem: Environmental > Terrestrial > Soil > Wetlands > Peat | place: Germany: Weissenstadt | collected 2010-09-21
CCTACCTATTCAGATCCAGGGCGGTGGAACGTGATCTCAATACGCACTGACGTAGCGGAGCCAGCGTGTTTCTTTGCGATGACCGTCCAACGGCCGGGCGTCTGATTCGCGCCGATGGCGAACCGCTGGAAGCAGTGCACCCGTGTGCCCGTAATCGCACACGCTTCTCGCTGGTGCGTCGTTTCGAGCAGCCATAGGTGTTCTCCGTCGGACTTCAGCACTTCCACTTCGAAATCGGCGCTCGCCGGAGCGTTGATTCGCACGTCCCACGTATCGTGCGGCACCGCTGTGATCTGGAAGCGCGCCGTTGAGCGGCCACGCTGCAGACGCAGCACCGCTTCCTGGGGGCCTCCGATGAGCGAGGAGAGCGGAGCGGGTGTGGAACTGGCTGTCTTTGGCTGCGGCGCTGGCGCAGTGCCGGACCCGCAACCGATCATCAACAGTGCTCCCGCACCGGCCATCAGCGAGTAGATGGCCTTGCGCACTCGACGGACTTTACCCCAGCGTCCCATTACACCGGCAGTGTCACCGTGAGGTGGCGAAGGAGCCGGATGCGTGCTTCCTCGGCGTTTCGCCCGCCGCCCGCCACGACGATCCATGCGTTGCCTTCGCGCTTGGCGGTCATGGGCCCTTGGGGGGTGTATTCGCCGGTGCCGTTGTAGAGGCCGGGGACCTGGGGGACGGGGATAAGGCCCGGTATCGCGGCCGGCGTGGTGCGTCCGGGGTTGGCGGCGTCGAGTAGGACCGCTGCTCGCATGGCATATCCGGGGAGGTAATACTCGGTGTCGACGCAGGACAGGAACCCTCGCCCGACAACCTGCGAGGGATACGGGCGTATGGCTGTGGCGACTTGCTCCCACTCGGGAGTGGCCCTTGCGAGTCCGGAGACGCGCAGCTGGCATGGACCTCTCAGTGGGGCGGCGGGCGGATTCCAGTCGCGAAACCACACCGCTCCGTAGTCGCGGGATTCTGTGATGGGCTTGCCCCGCGCGTCGAGGGGGACAACGGTCGGTGACGAGACGGCGACGGCGCCCGGCCGATTGGGTGATCCATGAAGGGGTGTGTGGATGATCGCGACACGCAGACCGTAGGGAAGTCCCGCCAGCGCTTTGGTGGCGAGGAGCCGGGCGCCGTTCACCAGGAAGTAGGCGACGCGTGGCGCGGTGATCTCAGTCGTGGTCACGTCGCTGTCGCCGTGAGTCCAGCCCGAGGTGCCGGTGAGGAGAGGGTGGCCGACCGTAGGAAGCGGACCGCAGGTGCCGCCGCCCCCGCCGCTCTTTTCGAGGATGATCACGCACCAGCCAGCCTGACCGCCATCGAGGTTTGGCGACAGCCGTACGCTGATGGGCTGCGAGGCCGATCCGGGATAGCGCGCCAAGAGCGGCGACGGTTCGGGCGGCAGGTGCAGCGGCGCTTCTGTTGGTGTGGTCCCACCCGTTGTGGCAGCGATCAATATCCCTGCGCCCGCGAGCGCCAGGAGCACGGCAAGTGACGCGCGAAGTCGCCGTGAGCGTTGTCTGCGTCGGGCCTCTTCGATGACGCCCTGATCGGGGCCGGTCGGATTCGCGGCGGGCGGAGCAGGAACGGGGTCGTGGATGAGCAGCTGCGACATCGGTCAGCGGAGACCCTGGATGATCGAGATCAGCTCGTCGGGTTGGTAGCCCTGTTGGCGCGCGAAGCCGACGAGCTCACGAGCACGAGCGGTCACCGCGCCTCGCTGCGGGGTTCCGCTGACGCGCACACCGAGCCCGCGGCGGAACTCCAGGAGGCCTTCCTCGCGCAGAGCGCGCAGGGCGCGCAGAACGGTGTTGGTGTTGACTTCCATGACCGCCGCAAGGTCCCGCGCGGGCGGTAGGCGCTCCCCGGGCTTGGCCTCGCCCTCAGCGATCGCGCGACGGATCTGGGCGGCGACCTGGTCATGCAGGGGCGTGGGATCCGAGCGGTCGATGCTGTCCAGCATTGTGCTATTCATATTAGCACCATGCTTATCACCGTGAAGGGGGCGCCAGCGTGCCAATGACCGCCCCGCCGCCCCAGGTAACGCCCTCCCCTGCTGTCGAGATCGAGGACGGAGTCATCGAAGAGGCGCGCCGCCGGCAGCGCCGCAGACGACAGCGGACCGCGGCGCTGATCGTGCTGGTGGGCGTCGGGGCGCTCGCCGCGATCGTTCTCGGCGGCGGGGGCTCGGGGACGGCGCCGCGGCCGAAGGGCGAGCACATCTTCACGGTGGCAACCCCTGCGAGGCGGGCCCCCATACCGCGCGGCGCCAGCCTTACCCCCAACCTCACGGGCGGCGCGTATGGATGGTGCCTGACGGTCGACGGCGGTGGCAGCTGTCCGATAGTCCCCACCGATAGCGGCGAACTGGACTGGGGCCTGGTGGGCACCGAACCGCGAAAGGACACGGAAGTGATAACGCTCATGCTCGGCCCGCAGGCGGTCGCGGTGCTCGTGGACGGCAAGCGTGTGCCAGCGGTCACAATCGACTCGCTGCCATACCACCTGCGGGTAGCAACGATCACGATCTCGAGACCGAGCGCACCGGCCGGGGACAGGGGCAACGGGCCGCCGCCGCCCGAGGCGCTCACGCCGCGGTCCCTGCTCGCCGTCGATGCGCAGGGACACATCCTGCGCTCGACACACCCCGCCGCCGGCGGCCCCTCGGTGAGGACCATCTGGTGGAAACGGCCGACCGCCCTCCCGAAGGGTCCGTGCCAGATCCACGCGCACGGCGTCCCTGGGCTGCTGCCCGAGTGGGGTCACGTGGCCGCGGCGATCGCGCCGTACCCCAAGCAGATCGTCGGCCGCGCGTTCTACTCGTGCATCGACACCGAGTACTACCTGCACAACTGGCCGTTGGACGCGGCGATCCTGCTCGACGCCCAGCACCCGGGTATCGTTCCCGCGGCGATCCCTGGGCTCGAGCGACTGCGCCGGGCACCGGACATCTACAACGGGCACGGAGATGGATTCCACGGCCCGGAGACCGCGATCCGCAAAGGCGACGCGTGGCTGATCGTCGCCGGCGGCAGCGGGCTAGGACAACGCGAGGAAGTGCTGCGCCACCTGACCACGAGCGTGCGGCTATGAGTAGAAGGAGGTCACTATGGTGGTGAGCACCCCGGCACTGACATCGCTAATCGAGGACGGCGTGATCGAGGAAGCCAGGCACCGCCGGCATCGACGCCACATACGCGCCGTACTGGTGGGCATGCTCCTCCTCCTCGGCGGCGTCGGTCTTCTGCTGGCTCACCTGGCGGGCGGCGGAGCGTCTTCGAAAACGCCGACGAACACGGCTGGCGCTCTGCCCGCGGTTTCCCACGACGGATCTTTTCAGGTTTCGCTATCGCCCAAACTGGAACCGGGACGGCCAGGCTGGTGCGTGGCTGCCGCGGTGCATGGCTTTGCGCTCGGCTTCGGGGGCGCTTCTCTGCTCACGCGAGCCCACCCGTTTCTTGGCGAAGACTGGGCGTGGGCTCCGAGCGCTAGATATGCCACGAGCCTGGTGCTCACGCCTGCGAAGGTGAGGTCCATCCTCTTCAACGGGCACCGTGTTCTGACGCGCGCGGTGCCCGGCGTACCTTTTGGCCTGCGTGTAGCGGTGCTGGAAAGGCCCGTTCGTGTCCGCACTGTGGCGCGATCCGCACGGGTGGCCACGGTAGGGGCTGGGCGGCTCACGCTCGGACCCCCGCGACTGATCACGCTAGACGGCAGGCGGGTGACCGAAGGGGCAGAAACCCGGGAGTCAATGCCGGTTCGGTATTGGCAGCAACCCGAAGCCCCGCCGCGCGGGCTTTGTGAACTGCATGCTTCCGCTCTGAGTGGGCTGGTCGAGAAGTGGGGTGGAGTCGTGACCACGATGAGGAGCACCACTGGTCAGATAGTCGGAGGCGGCTTTGTGCCATGCCTCGACGCCGGGTACATTCTCGACGGGCATGCAATCCAGGCTGCGATCCTCCTCGACGTCTCCCAGCCAGCTCACAAGTTGCCCGGGCCGATACCCGGCCTGCTGCCCATCCCGGGGGATCAAGGCTTCTACAACACCGCGCAGAGCCTCGGATATGTCAACCCAATGACCGCGGAGCGCCAGGGCAACGCATGGATCGTCCTCGCCGGCGGCGGACGCAACGCCGAGGGAGTGCGCCTCACGCTGCTGCACCACCTGACAGGGACCGTGCGGCTGTGAAACCGCGAGCGCTCCTCAGAGCCGCAGCGTTTGCCGCGGGGGCCTCACTCGCCCTCGCGCTTGCGGTGGTGCCGGGCGCGGCCGCCGCGAAGGGCGGCGAAAAGAGGATCGCCTGCCCGAGGCAGGCCAAGGCTGCACTGCCGCTGTCCGCTCACGCGACCAAGAAGGCCGCGCAGGCTGCGCTGGCGGCAGCACCCAAGCGCTACAAAGACCTCAACGTGAAAGGCGCAAAGGTCGTCTGGTCGAAGGTCGCGACCGCGGCGGGAGCGCGCGGTGGCGAGGTCGCCTTCCAATGCGGTAAGACGATCCAAGCGAGGACAGTCGTCGTTGAACTTCGTTTCCCGAAGGAGCTGCCGAGCGCGAGCCTATCCGAGGGTGTCCTCTTCGTCTCGCGCTTTAGGAGCAACTATGAGGTCTGGGAGGTAGCGCACTGACTGTCCGCGGCGCCGAGACGATCGGGCGCTTCTCCTTCGCGCTGCCGTAGCTGTCACAAGCGAGCGTGTAGTGCAAGGTATCGGTAGTGGGCTCATACGACGATCCCCGAGACGACGACGAGTTGCTGCTCGCGACGGCCACCGGCGATGGCGGCGCCTTCGCGGCGTTCTACGGTCGGCATGTCGCCGAGGTGCTGGCGTTTCTTGTGCGCCGGGTGGGCTCCGAGGAGGTCGCGGCCGACCTCGCCGGCGAGACGTTTGCGGCGGCGCTTTTGGCCTGCGAGCGCTACCGGGCGGGCGAGGCGCCGGCGTTGGCGTGGCTGCTCGGGATAGCGCGCAACAAGCTGCGTGAGAGCGCGAGACGCGGGAGCGTCGAGATCGAAGCCCGGCAGCGCCTGGGAATGCCCGCGATAGCGTTCGAGGACGAGGACATCCTGCGTGTGCAGGAGCTGGCGAGCGTGGGTGTGCAGGCGCTGGAGTTGCTCGATCAGCTCCCTCGCGCGCAGCGGGACGCGGTTCGCGCGCGAGTCCTCGAGGAGCTGGACTACGAGCGGCTCGCGCTTGAGCTCGGACATTCTGAGCAGGTGGTCCGCCAGCACGTCAGTCGAGGACTTCGGCGACTGCGAACACTGATGGAGGAGAAGCCATGAACGATCACCTCGGCCAACTGCAGCAGGCGCTCAGTGACGCCGCCACGCGCGAGTACGGCGGTCATGCCCACAGCGGGCAGCGGCGGGAGGCGATGCTCCCGGGAGACGACGATGATTCCAAGGCGCGCCGCACCTGGGTACAGTCGTCCAGTCGCTGGCCTCCGTTCGCGTCGGCCGCCCTGGCGCTGGCGATCTGCGCGACCGCCGGCGCGGCGATCGTGGTGCTCGTCGATCGCGGCTCGGCGCCGTTGACAGGGACCGTGCCCAGCCTGCGCGCGCTTCACTACGACGTGCCCCTGACGCCGGACCTGGAGGCCGGCGACGCCGGCTGGTGCAGCGACCCGCGCTTCTCGATCAGCAGCGTCCGCTCGCCCTACTCAGGTGGCGGGGCGTGCGCGCCGTCCTATCGACCGGGCACGCCGATCGTGTTGGCCGGCGGGGAGCCGATCAGCAACGCGGCGGAGCTCTTGAAATCCTCACACACGCCGGTGAGCGCGCGGCAGGGCCACACGAACCTGTTCTGGGCGATCGTCACCTCACGCGTGGCGGCCGTACGCCTGAGCCCGGGGCATGTCGTCTCGGCGCGACGCGATGACCGGCTGCCCTCGGGGTGGAAGGCGGTGGTCGCGTTCGTGTCCGGGCAGATCGACCCAGTGGCCCTGGACAGAGCCGGGAGCGTCATCGCCATGCCGTCGAATGGCGGAACGCCGACGATTGTGCGAGCGCTGACGCGCTCGGTGAAGCCTGGCCGTCCAGCCGCGTCGAGCCCGTGCTCGATCCACGCGCCGCGCCTACCCACCGTGACGGCCTCCTGGGGAGTTCTCGCCACGAGTGTGCCGACATTGGGCGCCGGCGTGAGCGCGAACGTGCTGTTCAGCTGCGCGCGCAGCTGGTACTCGATCAAGGGCTACACCGAAGCGGCCTCAGCCGCGATCCTCCTGGACGCGCAGCATCCGCACCGTGTAGCACCCGCGCTGCCCGGCCTCACACCCACCGGGAACCCAGGGATCTTCGCCGAGGACGGCGGAGCGGACGGACCGCTGCTGGCCAGACGCGTCGGACGAGCGTGGCTCGTCGTGCAAGGACCCTCCACCTCGATCGACCTACCACTGCTCGACGCGCTGCACGCCGAAGGCACCGCCATCGACTCTGCTGGCCAAAGATGAGGCTACACCGAGTGCTTGATCTTCAGGCTCTGGGAGAACGTGATTTATGTGTTTCTGTTTCTCCCTATCCCAAAACTCAAGGGCTGAATCTCGTATCGAACCCTCACACGGGGAATCCTCACCACGGCGCGCTGACATGAATGCCTGGTGTAAAGGCCCTCCCGCTCAGAGTGCTCGAATCACGGAGAAAACAGGGCTCGGATTGCGGAACGAAACAGCCTCGGATTGCGGAACAAAACAGCCTCGGATTGCGGAACAAAACAGCCTCGGATTGCGGAAAAAAGCGATAAGCTGTCTGCATGGCTCCGCTTCTTTCTGAGATTGTTGAGCGTCGTCTCGACGAGGTGGTGAGCCGGCGGATGGAGCTTGAGCCGGTCGTCGTGCTCCAGGGTCCGCGCGCCGTCGGGAAGTCGACGCTGCTGCGGGCGCTGGCCGTCTCGCGGGGCCGGGAGGTCATCGACCTCGACGATCTGGGTACGCGCGATGCGGTTGCTGCTGACCCGGCGCTGTTCGTGCGCGGTGAGGGCCCGGTGCTAATCGACGAGTTTCAGCATGTGCCGGAGTTGCTCGACGCGATCAAGGCCGAGCTCAACCGTGACGGCTCTCCGGGCCGTTACGTGCTCACTGGCTCGACCCGGTACGCGACGTTGCCCGCGGCGGCGCAGGCGCTCACCGGTCGTGCTCATCGCGTCGATGTGCTGCCGCTCTCTCAGGGGGAGATAGCGGGAGTCCGCGAGGACTTCGTCGAGGTGCTGCTGAGCGACCCCAGCTCGCTGGTGGAGCGGACCACATCCGCGACCGCGCGCGAGGAGTACGTCGGCAGGGTCGTGGCGGGAGGGTTCCCGATGGCACTTCGCCGTGCGCGGGCCGCCGATCGTGCCCGCTGGTTTGACGATTACATCGAGCTGATCATCGAGCGCGATGTTCTGGAGCTGACGCGCGTGCATCAACGCCGGCAGTTGCCGCTGCTGTTGCGCCAGCTCGCCGGCCAGACCGCTCAGGTGCTCAACGTCGCCAACGCCGCACGGGCGGTCGGTATGGAGAGATCCACCGCGGAGAGCTATACCAAGCTGCTGGAGACCGTCCTCCTCGTGCACCGGCTCCCGGCTTGGGGCACGACGCTTGGGCCGCGTGTCGGCGCGGCGCCGAAGGTGCATGTTGTGGACAGCGGGCTCGCCGCGCGTCTGTTGAGCTTGACCGAGGACAAGCTCGGGGCGGCCACAGCACCCGCCCTCACCGAGTTCGGACACCTGCTGGAGACGTTCGTCGTGGGGGAGGTGAGCAAGCAGCTCGACTGGCTCGATGAGCCCGTCGCTCGCGGGCACTGGCGCACACACGACGGTGACGAGGTCGATCTGGTGCTCGAGCGCGAAGATGGCAAGATCGCCGCGCTCGAGGTCAAGGCAGCTTCACGCGTCACCGCTCGCGAGCTGCGAAGCATGCTCAAGCTCCGCGGCAAGCTTGGAAGTGAGTTCCTGGGAGGCGTAGTGCTCTACACCGGCGCGCGGGCATACACCCACGACGGAGTGCAGATCGTGCCTGTCAGCCGGCTCTGGCGTCGTTGATCAATGGCTCGGCAGGCTGGCCGATCTCCGATCGCTCGCGCGTGGGGTGGGGGTGGCGGAGACGATCGAGTGTGCCGTCCAAAGCGCTGCGTATGTTGACTGGCATGACTCGCAACGCGGCCGCCAACGGCCATCCAATCGAGTTCTGGCTGACGGTCTTCCCGGCAGCCGGGATCTTCATCGCTGGCTGGGGGTCTCTTCTTCTGAGGGCGATCAATCGCCTGTGCCACGAGGTCGCCCAGCCGGAGACCCGTGCCGCGTGGCTGAGGAATGTGGCGCGCGGTCAGCCGCTCCGGGCGCGTCAGGTGATCGCGTTGTGGCTTTGGTCTAACTTCAACGCCGGCACATGGTCAGATGACGCCTTCGACCTCGGTGGTTGGATCACACGGGGCACGCTCGCAGGTATCACCTTCGGCCTCCTGGCCTACCTCTTCCAGCTCGTGATCGGCTAGCATTCGTATGGTGACCATCAGCGAATACAGCCCAGCTCGCCTACGTCGAAGCCCTCGCGCCAGGCGCTTCGCGGTCGCATACGTCGCCGGGGTCGCGTGCATGCTTCTGCTTGGGCTCGTCAAGGCCATCGTGGGCTTCTCTGATGCGCTCTTCACCGACCTCGCGCTTGCATTGCTGGTCGTCTTCTGCGCCGTCGCCATGCCGATCGTCATGCTTGGATCACAGCTGCATTCCAATCGCGACCAGCCCGACGCTCGTCGTCCGAGCCTACGCTTCTCGCTCGTTCGTTACGGCCACAGAGAGCACAAGCCGTAACCGATCAGCCGTCGGCAATGGCCTGGCGGTGATCGTTCTCGCGCCAGGTTTTTGACCGCGCGGCGCGGAACGCTTCCGGCGTCGCGTATCGCGAGATGGTGTTGGACTGTCTTGGGGAATGCCTCGGCGGTGACGGCGAGTTATCGGCGGGTGCTCAGGCCGCGCTGCAGGGATTGGGAGATCGCAAGCTCGATCTGCTCGTTGGTGCCGCCCTCGCGGTCGTCACGGCTTGGCGCGCGGTCAGGTGGCCGGCCTGGCGCTCGGCCAGGCGGTATAGGAGGTCCGGACCGAAGAGGTCACCGGTTCGTTCGACTTTCCCGTTCATTGCGGTGACAGTATGAATATGCAGAAAGGCCGACAACACCGGAAGATGCCGGCAGACGAGGCTCCCGGGGGCGGGCGTCCAAAGCACCACTGAGGGGTGCGTGTGGCGGCGTTCCCGTGATCGCCGTGGGGTCGCTCCTGAAGCACGGTGCATCGACGCTCGCTAGAGCAGAGCGTGGTTGGACGAAACCGGGTCGCTCCCGCTGGGCGCTGAGGGATGCACGGCCCGGCCTGCTGGCCGATCTCCGATCGGTCGCGCGTGGGGTGGGGTGGGGGAAGGGTGCGGCCGAGAGCCGTCCAAAGCAAGCAGTACGTTGATTGGCATGGATCGAACCAGCACCCGGCGCCGGCGCCGGCCAGCCGCGGTTCCGCTCACGGCGGGGCCCGTAGCCTGAGCGTGGCGCGATGGGACGCAGGCAGCGAGAGAGCGAATTTCAGAACCTCAGCGACGAGGAGGTTGAACGCCGCGCGCGAGACAAGAGCCTTCCGGCGGTGGAGCGTCGTCGCTACCAGCGCGAGGAGAAGTTCCGTGGGCTGCGAAGCAAGCGTAAGCGGCGATGAGGGGGGGTATCATGGTGAGCATGGACAGTGGCCGGTATCGATTGAGGACGTGGCTGCGTGGGCGTGTGCCCGTCGCGCTGGCCGACCGCGTGCCGAAGGGTGCTCGCGACTGCGGTGCTCATGAGTGGTATCGCGCCGATGAGCAGACATGGCGTTGCTACCACTGCAAGCCAGCCCTCTCGAGGTCTTCGCCGTGGAGCAGCGAGGAGCAGCTTCAGCACACTCTTGGCGGGATCGACTCGACGTTGCGGGTGGTGGCGCTTCGCGGGGAGCCTGGTGGCGAGCAGGAGCTCGCCGAGCTGCGCCGGCTCGTTCAGGAGGCGCTCGCCGTGTGGCCGCAGGAGGAGCAGCGGCTTGAGCGGCTGGCGGCGGCCCCCGCCGCGGAGCTTCCCGGCCTCGTGCAGGCCCTGCACGCCAGCTGAGGACAGACCCCCCCGGCTCGGCTAGACACGCCGGCTCGATCGCGCTATACTCTGTCGTTCGCGCCAATTGGCGTCCTTGGACGCGGTGCGAGCAAGGTCTCCTTCGGAAGGAAGCCCTCTCGGCGAGGCTCGGCGGTCTTTGAAAACTCAACAGCATGCGCATCTACGATCTATTTCGTGATCGTGGTGTGCGTCCAGGTTCGACCCGTCAACGGGAGCGCTCAGGCGTTCACGGAGGCGGTACAAAGAGTCAAGTAGATTGGTAGTACCCCGTCATGGTGCCGGGACCACGGTGTATAGGTGCCGGCCCCGCCTTCTGCCCTCGGGCAGGAGGCAACTCCATGACACTCTCAGTGAATGCAGTTCTTCACGGAGAGTTTGATCCTGGCTCAGGACGAACGCTGGCGGCGTGCTTAACACATGCAAGTGGAGCGACGAACCGGGGCTTGCCCCGGGGCAGAGCCGCGAACGGGTGAGTAACACGTGGGTTACCTGCCTCGATGACCGGGACAACCCGAGGAAACTCGGGCTAATACCGGATGTGCCCGCAAGGGGAAAGGAAGCTTCGGCCTCCGCATCGAGATGGGCCCGCGGCCCATTAGCTTGTTGGTGAGGTAACGGCTCACCAAGGCTTCGATGGGTAGCTGGTCTGAGAGGACGATCAGCCACACTGGGACTGAGACACGGCCCAGACTCCTACGGGAGGCAGCAGTGGGGAATCTTGCGCAATGCGCGAAAGCGTGACGCAGCAACGCCG
>Ga0116220_10001110_pt1 | contig 10796 bp, 12 predicted proteins | sample Sb_taG_10_FD_88967 | JGI IMG/M metagenome (GOLD analysis project Ga0116220, IMG submission 88967) | Peat soil microbial communities from Weissenstadt, Germany - Sb_50d_7_NC metaG | ecosystem: Environmental > Terrestrial > Soil > Wetlands > Peat | place: Germany: Weissenstadt | collected 2010-09-21
GCGACCGGGACCAGCTCGCGTGTGGGATCCAGCCCCGCCTCGCGCAGCGCCGCGACTACGTTGGGAAAGTGCGCCGGGTCGATCTGGCGCATGTCCAGCCCGACTGCGCTCGCGCCCGTCTCGCGCAGCCTGGCCTGGATCGCGCGGGAGACCTCGTCGCGCGGCGCCAGCTCCTGCACAAACCGCTCGCCGGTGCCCATGTCGTGCAGCGTCGCTCCCTCGCCCCGGATCGCCTCGGTCACGAGAAACCCTTCCCGGCCGGGCACCCCGATGGCGGCGGTCGGATGGAACTGCAGCAGCTCGAGATCTGCCAGCTTCGCCCCGGCGGCGTGTGCGAGCAGCAGTCCTACGCCCTGCGAGCCGGGCGGATTCGTCGTTCGTGCCCACAACGCCGCCGCGCCCCCGGTCGCAAGCACGACGGCGCGTGCGGAGACGATCTGCCCGTCTTGGCATGCCAGCCCGCGACAGCGGGGGTGGGTGGGGTCCCCGTCATTCCACAGCGCCCGTGCGCGGGCGCCCTCGAACACGGTTATGTGCGGGTCGGCCGCGGCGAGCGCGGACAGCTGTCTGACGACGCGCCGCCCGGTGGCGCTCCCCCCGGCATGCACGATGCGCCGGATCGAGTGACCGCCCTCCAGCCCCAGCGCGAGCCGGCCGAAGCGGTCGGCGTCGAATCGCACCCCCAGCGCCTGCAGGTCCGCCACGCACGCGGGCGCCTCGCGCACGAGTATCTCGGCGGCCGAGCGCCGGACGAGGTCGCGCCCGGCGCGTTCGGTGTCGGTGAGATGGCGCTCGGGACTGTCGTCCGCGGCGAGTGCGGCGGCGAGGCCGCCCTGCGCCCAGTAGCTCGCTGTCTGTGCCAGTGGCGTCGCCGAGACGAGCGCGACACGGGCGTTCTCGCGTGCGGCGCGCAGCGCCGCGTACAGTCCGGCCGCGCCTGCGCCAACGACCGCGATGTCGGCCTCCATGATGGACGGCGGCTGTCTCACGCCTATTTTTTGGTGGGCGGTGTGAAACCGGCTTTGCGCAGCGCTTCTTCGCTCGTGGTTGATGACGAACCCGTGCTCGTCGTCGGAGTCGTCGTAACCGGGGTGGTGGTGGTCGTCGTCGTCGTCGTCGTTGATTTGCCGGCGCCCCCCGTCGCGGTGGAGGGCGCGATCGTCGTGGGCGTTCCTGGCGTCACCGCGCCGGTGCTCGTGGGAGCGGCCGTCCCGCCGGGCGTGATCGTCGTGGGTGTGCCGGGTGTGATGGCCCCCGTTGTCGTTGTCGGGATCGCACCGGCGACGGTGGGGGTGGTCGCGACGGTGATGGTTGTGATGGAGGGCGCGACTGCTTTGGTCGTGTTCGAACCGCCGCTGAGCTTGACCAGCGCGGCGGCGAGCACGCCGAGCGCCAGCGCTGCGGTCACCGCGATCGCCACGATCGGAGCCTTCCAGTTCGTCGGCGCCGCCAGGCGCGTGCGCGCCGCCGCGCCACAGTTCAGGCACCACTCCTGCGCGGGGTCAAGCGGTGCGCCGCACAACGGACAGGCCGCGTCCACCACGGGTGGTCTCGCGCTCGGAGCGGACGTGGTCGTCGTGGTCGGCGGCGGCGGGGTGGCGACTGTACTGCTCAAGGTTTTTTAGCGGGTGGACGGACGATCTCGGTGGGCTGGTCCACTTTTGGTGCGGGGCCTGCCGGTTGGGCCGTAACGGGCGCGGGGGCCGATGGGGCGGGAGGCGGCGATGGAGCGGAGGTCGAAGCCCGGGGCGAAGGGGGTATCGGGGCCAGAGGAGGAGGAGCGGGCGCGGGCGCCGCGGCGCCGGCCACGGGGCGCTCGGCGCGGAGGTCCATCGCCAGGCCGCAGTTCGGGCAGAAGCGGTCGTCGCTGCCGTGGATCGCGGCGCAGCGCGGGCAGGCCGCCACGCCCGCCTCGCGCAGCACGGTCACCGGTTGGTGCTCGTCCAGCGTCGCTTCGAGCGAGCGCAGCTCGCCGTCGATGCGCCCGATCGTCTCCAGCTTGGCCAGCACGAGGGGGTCGTTGCGCTTGCCGAAGCGGTGCAGGTCGAACACGAGCCCGCCGAGGTCGCGGTAGGCCAGCTCGCGTGCCTTGCGTAGGAACCGCGCGCGGCGGCGCATGCGCCCGCGCGCGCTGAAGCCGGGGGGATCGGTGGGCGCATTCTCTCCCGCGGGCGTCTGCACCTCCGTCGCCGGACTGCTGGCTTGAGCGTCCTCCATCGACATCGACCCACCAATGCTATCCGGCGCCGCGGAGGGCCGCGCGCCAAGCGGCGGCTACGCGCTCGGCCATCCGCACCGCGGAATACGGCTCGGCGTGGGCGCGTCCCGCTACGCGCGGGTCCGCCTCGCGAAGGTGGGGGTCGAGCGCGGTCCGCCATGCGCCGAGCGCAAACGGCGCGCACAGCGTGCCCTGGATGTCGCGCAGCGCCTCGGAATGGACGCCGACGGGCGTGGCGAGCACGGGCACGTCGCATGCCAGCGCCTCGAGCACGGCCAGCCCGAGCCCCTCGCGCTCGGACGGGACCAGCACGGCTGCGGACGCGTTGATCCACAGGGGCACCTGCTCCGGCGCGACCGCGCCGAGCGTGCGCAGCTCCACATCTGCGGCCTGCGCCAGGGCGAGCGCCCGGTCGTAGCGCTTCTCCGGGCGGGACGGATCCGCGGCGAACAGCACGAACGGCGGCTGCTCGGCATCGAGTCCCAGTCTAGCCAGCGCATCCGCGCGGGGAATCGAGTGGAAGCGATCGAGGTCCACGCCGCACGGCAGCACCTGCACGATGCGCGTGCCGCTCGCCCGCCCGGCCTTTCGCCACTTGAGCTCCAGGCTCCCCGGCATCCGCTCGGCCAGCGGGGCGGACACGGCGGCGAGGATGTCCATGCGCGGGATCACCGCGCGGGTGAGCAGGCGCGTGCGGGGATGGTCGATGTCGGTGCCGTGAACGGTCAGCGCGCGCACTCTGGCTCTGACGGCGAGCGCCGGCCAGGCGGCGAGGCCGAAATGAGCGTGCACGACGTCAAAGCGCTCGTCGGCGTAGCGGCGGCGCAACTCCCCCGCGCCGCGAGCGAGCGAGCGCGGGCCGGGTGCGAGCTCGTATGACTCCACGTCCACATCGTCCAGGCGGCGCAGCGCGTCGACCTGGTCGCGCACGAACTGCCCGCGCTCGGGATGGGCCCGGGAGGGCAGCATGTTCGAGACGACGAGCGCGCGCACGATACCCCGACCGTAGCGCTCTGGAATGATGGCTCGCGTGACGCTTGGCATTCGGCCCTCCCATGACCCGTGTCCCTGCCTTCGTATGACCCAAGCGTCCACTCCCGTATGACCAGCGGCGCATCCACCACCCCGGACCCAAGGGCGCGTCCGATCGGCGTGTTCGATTCGGGCGTTGGTGGGCTGACCGTGTTGCACGAGCTGCTCGTGCGGCTGCCGAGCGAGGACTTTCTGTACCTCGGCGACACGGCGCGCTTTCCCTATGGCGAACGTTCGCCTGAGCAGCTCATCCAGTTCGCCGCGGAGATCGCCGAGGAGCTGGCAGAGCGTGGCGCGAAGCTGCTGGTGGTGGCGTGCAACTCGGCCACCGCCGCCGCCCTGCCCGCTTTGCGCCGGCGGATGATGGAGACGACGCTCGGGGTTGACGTGCTCGGTGTCGTGCGTCCGGAGGCGCTGCGGGCGGTGGCGGCCACGCACACCGGCCGGATCGGGCTGCTGGCCACCCCGACGACGGTCGCCAGTCGCGCTTACGAGGACGCTGTGAACATGATCGACCCACACGTGACGCTGCACGCGGTGCCGTGCCCGACGCTGGCGGAGATCATCCAGGACGGCGAGCAGTTCGACGAGCGTGCCGTGCAGACCGTGCGCGAGGTGTGCGCGCCGCTGAAGCAGGCGGATGTTGACACGGTGATCCTCGGCTGCACCCACTATCCGCTGATCAGCCCGATGCTCCAGCGGATGCTCGGCCCGGAGGTGAGGCTCGTGACATCGGGCGCGGCGCTCGCGCGGCAGGTGGAGCACGCGCTGAGCACGCGCGAGCTGCAGAACCCGCGCACCGAGGGTGAGGGCGAGTACCGTTTTCTGTGCACGGGCGACACTCGGGAGTTCGAGCAGGTGGGCACGCGTTTCCTGCAGATGCCGCTGGGTCTGGTCGAGCACGTAGAGCTCGCCGCGGTCGAGATGACGGCGTGAGCGAGGCGGAGCGCAGCTACGGACGCGGACCGGGTGAGCTGCGGCCGATTGTGATCGAGCCGGGGTTCATGCGCACCGCCACCGGCTCCGCCTTGATCTCGGCCGGAGAGACCCGCGTGATCTGCACTGCCTCCGCGCAGGAGAGCGTCCCCCGCTGGATGGCGGGCAATGGCGGGGGCTGGCTGACGGCCGAGTACGGGATGCTGCCGGCGTCCACCGGTGATCGCAAGCAGCGCGATGCGACGCGGGTGCGCCAGGACGGGCGCACTGTCGAGATTCAGCGCCTGATCGGACGGTCGCTGCGCGGCGTGATCGACCTTTCGAAGCTGGGGGAACGGACTATCTATCTGGACTGCGACGTGCTGCAGGCCGATGGGGGGACGCGCTGTGCGTCGATCACGGGCGCGTACGTGGCGCTGTCGCTCGCGTGCGCGCGGCTGCTGGGCGAGGGCCGCTTGGAGGCCTCGCCGCTGACGGGGTCGGTGGCGGCCGTGTCTTGTGGGATGGTTGGCGGGGCGGCGCTGCTCGATCTCGATTACTCCGAGGATTCGACTGCGGAGGTGGACGCGAACGTGGTGATGACCGGTGAGGGCGGTCTGGTCGAGGTGCAGGCGACGGCCGAGCGCACGCCGCTGTCGCGTGCGCACCTGGACGAGCTGTTGGCGCTTGCGGGGCAGGGGATCGAGTGGTTGCGTGCCGCCCAGGAGCAGGCGATCACCGCGGCCGGCTGATGCGCGTGGCGATGAGACTGCTGCTTGCCACCCACAACGAGCACAAGCGGCGCGAGCTCGCGCGCGTGCTGCCCGATTGGGAGATCGATGCGCTGCCTGACGAGGTGGAGCTCCCGCCGGAGGATGGGGAGACGTTCGCCGAGAACGCGCTCGGCAAGGCGCGTGCCGCTGCCCGGGCCACGGGCAGGCCGAGCATTGCGGACGATTCTGGCATCGAGGCGACGGCGCTGGAAGGCCGCCCGGGCGTGCGTTCGGCGCGCTACGCGGGAGAGGGCGCGAGCGACGCGGAGAACCTGGCCAAGCTCCTGCATGAGGCCCCGGCCGGGAGCGCGCTTGAGTACGTGTGCGCGCTCGCGTATGTAAATCCCCAGACGGGGCAGGAGCGCGTGTTCGAGGGCCGCTGTGTGGGTACGCTCGCGGCCGAGCCCCGGGGTGCGCGGGGTTTCGGCTATGACCCGGCGTTCCTGCCCGATGACTGGCCGGGGAATGAGACGATGGCAGAGCTCACGGACGCGCAGAAGGATGAGATCAGCCACCGGGGCCGCGCGGCCCGCGCGCTGCTCCAGTGGCTGCTCTTGACTGAAAGATGAGGGGCCCGGCTCACGGGCCTGCGGCCGGCTGCGCCACCCTCAAAGGAGGTTGATCGCCGCTGCCGCTGCCACCGCGACGGACAGCCCCGCGTAGCCGGTGTAGCCGGCAAGCAGGAGAAAGAAGGCCGTGAGCAGCGCGACGAGCACGGTCAGGCTCCAGGCGACGCGTTCGAACGTCATCGCCCTCATTCTTGCCGATCTCGCGGTCGTCCTCCCTTTCCGGTGGACCAACCGTCCGCGCGCGCTGTTAGCGTCCCCGTAGTGTCTTTACGAACGAGGAGGGTCCCTTGACGAAGTCCGAGCTGGTTGACCAGGTCGCGGATCGCTCAGAGCTGACCAAAGTGCAGGCCGCCCGCGCGATCGACGCGGTGCTTGACACTGTCCAGGACACCCTGCGGCGCGGTAGCGAGGTTACCCTTTCCGGGTTTGGCCGCTTTCACGTCGCCGAGCGTGGCGCGCGCCGGGGAGTCAACCCGCGCACCGGCGAGCGCATCCAGATCGCCGCCTCGCGCGTCCCGCGCTTCAGCGCGGGCAGCGGCTTGAAAAGCGCTGTCAGGGGTCGCTGAGTCCCCGTGGCGCCGCGTCCGTTCGGCGACACGCTCGCCGCGCGGGTCGCTGAGCGTGAGTCCCAGATCGTGCTCGGGCTCGATCCCGACCCGGGAGCCTTGTGGCCGGGCATAGGCGAGCCTGGCTCATCCCCGGCTGCCTCCCCGGCGCAGCGGGCCGCGGAGGCGGTCGAGGATCACTGCTGCGCTCTGATCGACGCGGCCGGGCCTGCGTGCGTCGCGGTCAAGCCTCAGCTCGCGTGCTTCGAGCGCCTCGGCGCCCCTGGCCGGACCGCCCTGGAGGCGGTGGTGCGGCACGCTCGTGACGCCGGCTTGCTGGTGATCGCCGACGGCAAGCGCGGGGACATCGACGTGACCGCGTGCGCTTACGCCCAAGCGCTGTTCGGTGGGGTGGAGACGCCCTTTGGCGAGGTCTCCGGGCTGGGTGCGGATCTGGCCACCGTCAACCCTCTGATGGGCGGCGATGCGGTCGAGCCGTTCGTCTCTGCCGCGCGCGCCGCCGGCGCTGGTGTCCTCCTGCTCGTGCGCACGTCCAACCCGGGCGCGACCGACGTCGAGGACCTGGAGCTGGCGGGCGGAGGCTCGGTGTGGGAGCGGCTGGCACGCCTCGTGGACGAGCTGGGCCGATCTGGCGTGGGGGACGGACCCCTCAGCGATGTGGGCGCCGTCCTCGGCGCAACCGCCCCGGGCCACATCGAGCGCGGGCGCGAGCTGATGCCGCGCGCCGTGTTCCTGCTTCCGGGTGTGGGCGCGCAGGGAGGCCGCGTCGAGGACCTGTCGGCCGCGTTTGCGCCCGGGCGGGCGGGAGGGCTTGTCAGCGCTTCGCGCAGCATCGCGGGGGCATATCTCGCCGGCGGCGGCGATCCTGCCCAGGCGGCCCTTGTCGAGGCTGAGCGGTTGCGCGCGATGGCCTGGAAGTTGGGGTAGTCTGAACCGGCAATGATCATCACGGTCACGCTCAACGCGGCGATCGACAAGTCGCTCTCGGTGCCGAACTTCCGGCTCGGGCGCCGCCATCGCACCGTCGAGCAGCGCACGATGGCCGGCGGCAAGGGCGTCAACATCGCGCGCACCCTCAAGGCGCTCGGGCAGCCCGTGATCGCGACCGGGTTTGCCGGTGGCGTCACTGGCACGCACATCGTCGAGCAGCTGACCGACGAGGCGATCCTCAATGACTTCGTGCGCATCTGCGAGGAGTCGCGCACGAACACCTCCGTGCTCGACCCGACGAGCGGCGAGCAGACCGAGATCAACGAACGCGGCCCGTCCGTGTCCGAGCGTGAGGTGGAGCTGTTCGCGGACAAGCTCTCCTACCTCGCACGCGGCGCCGCGATCGTCGTGTTCGCGGGCTCGCTGCCACGCGGCGTGGACCCCGGCATCTACGCTTCGCTGATTCGCGATCTCGCCCGGATGGAGGTCACGACCGTGGTCGACACCGACGGTGAGCCCCTGCACCACGCGGTTCGCGCCGAGCCCGACGTCGTCTCGCCCAACGTGCTGGAGGCCGAGGAGCTGGTCGGCCACGAGTTTGCCGGCGAGGAGGAGCGCTCGTTGGCCGTGCGCGAGATCGCCGAGCTCGGTCCCCGTGAGGCGATCATGACGCTTCCCGACGGCTGCTTCGCGCAGGTCCTGATCGACGGCCGCCCGTGCCTGAAGCGCGCGCGCATAGAGCCACGCGAGCCGATCGCCAAGCGCGGTTCGGGCGATGCCTTCCTCGCCGGCTACGTCGCCGCGCGCTATGAATCGCGTCCCCCCGACCAGTGCCTGCGCTTCGGCGTCGCCTGCGGCGCGGAGTCCACTGGGCGCCTCGGCGCGGGACGGATCGACCCGCGCGAGGCCCGGCGCTTGATGGGCGAGGTCGAGTTGACCGAGGTGGAGCCGGTTGGCTCTGAGGTCAGCTGAACTGCTTTACCACGCCCCTGAGACGGTCGTGGACCAAGCGAGGCGAGGACGCAGAGCGAAGTGTGCTGTGCACATGAGCGATCGAGGACAAAGCATCGCGCCGTGTCCACGGTCGTCTCAGCCGCCCGCGACGTCGCGGCGCAGGAACACCAGGTAGGCGGCGAACAGCGCCGGGACCATGTACAGTGCGCAGACCCACGCCGAGTGCCAGATGGGCGCCCAGTCGGTGGGAGTGCGCAGGAGGCCGTGCCAGTTCTCGTACTGTTCGGTGAGCAGATATGGCTTGAGGCCTTCGATACCCGGGATCTGCGCGACTATGAACAGCAGGATCGTGAATCCCACGGTGCCGACCACGGCCGCGGCGCTGTTGCGGGTCGTGGTGGACAGCAGCACGCCGATCGCGGTCACGGTCAGCAGCGGGATCAGATAGCAGGCGTTGGCGGCGAACACCAGCAGCAATCCTTCCGGCGCCGAGACCACGGTGCCCGAGAACGTGACCACGTGGTGAAAGCCCCACGCCGCGACACCCGCGACCGTAGCCACGACGGCCGACAGGAACACTGCGATCGTCGCATAGGTCATCGCCGCGAGCGTCTTGGCGGCGAACACCTGGCCGCGATCGACCGAGCGCGTCAGGATTGTCTTCAGCGTGCCGTTGCCGTCCTCGGCGGCGACGATGTCTCCCGCCACCAGGGCGGCGATCAAGGGCAGCATGAACACGGACAGGAACAGCAGCATCAGCACCGGCGTGGCCAGGCCCGACTGGGTGATGTGCGAGGCGAAGATATTGCCCTGGTCGTGGCCGCGATGGTTGCGCAGGCTCTGGGCGAGCACGAAGATCAGCGGCAGGATCGCCGCCAATCCGAGGCCGAGGTAGGTGCGCTTCTGCGAGACGAGCTTGCGCAGCTCCCAGCGGTAGGCCGTCGCGGTGGACGGCCGCCGCACGCGAGCGGCGCCAATCGGGGTCGCGGGCGCAGCGCCGACGGCCGTGCTGCTCACCGGCTCTCCTCGAGCGCCCGAGCGGTAGCGGCCAGCCCCGACACGGCGGCGCCCAGTTGACCTCCGGACAGGGCGCCGCCGTCGCTCGACTCGCCGGCTGCGGGATCGCGCGCGTCGTTGCCGCCCTCCGTCAGCCGGAAGAACAGGTCCTCGAGCGTCGCCAGCTCGGGGGTGAGCGCGAGGATGCCCACCCCGGCCATGCCGAGCGCGAGCGACAGCGCGCCGACGTGCTGCTCGTCGGCCTGGAAGCTCAGGCCGTGCTCGCTGCTCGATGCGTGATCGAGGCCGGGCTGGGCGCGCATGATCTGCAGCGCGCGCGTATCGTCGGTGGTGCGCAAGCGGTAGCCGGCTCCGCCCTGGCGGCGCAGGTCTGAGAGTGCGCCCTCGTAGACCACGCGGCCGGAGTCGACGATCGCCACGCGGTCGCACAGTTCCTGCACCTCGGGCAGCTGGTGGCTGGAGAGCAGGACCGTGATCCCCTCGTCGGCCAGCCGGCGGATCAGCGCGCGCATGTCGCGCATGCCCGCCGGGTCGAGACCGGTGGCGGGCTCGTCCAGGATCAAGAGGCGCGGGCGGCGCAGCAGCGCCGCGGCGATCCCCAGGCGCTGGCGCATGCCGTGCGAGTAGCCGCCGACGCGATGCTCGGCGCGCGGGCTCAGCTCGACGATCTCGAGCACCTCACCGATGCGCTCGCGCGCGCCGCCGCCATCCAGAGCCGCGAGCAGTTCGAGGTTCTTGCGGGCGCTCAGGTACGGATAGAAGCGGGGCGCCTCCACGAACCCCGCAACGCCCTGAAGGGCCCGCGCTCCCTCGCGGATCGGGTCGCGCCCGAACAGCTGCACCGTGCCCTCGGTGGGCATGATCAGGCCGAGGGCCATGCGCAGCGTGGTCGTCTTGCCGGCGCCGTTCGGCCCGAGGAACCCGTACACGTCGCCAGCGTGCACGTTCAGGTCGATGTGGTCGACGGCCAAGACCTCCTTGTAGCGCTTGACCAGCCCGCGCGCCCGGACTGGAGGCGACTCCTCGTCGGCCACGCTACAAGCCCTTGGCGACCGCTTCGAGCGCCGCTGGGCCGACCGCGCCGGCGAGGAGATAGCGCACGCCCGAGCGCTCGAAGCTGAGCAGCGTGCCGAGCTCCGTGGGCAGCTCGGTCGCTGTTGTCCCGTTGATCTTGACCTGCTGCAGACCTTCGGGCAGCGCCGGTGAGGATTCCTTTGCGCCCGCACCCGCTTTTGTCTTGCTTTCGAGCACTGCGATCGTAGAGAGCCCGTGGCCCTGAGTAGTGACCTTCGGGTGTTCGCTGCTGTCAGTGGAGCCCGAGCCCGAGTGGCCGCCGCCACGTTCGGGGAGGGTGATTTCCTGCACCTTGGCGTTCGCCGGGGGCGTGAATTCGAACACCGATGCCTGCACCGGACCGTAGGAGATGCTGGTGCTCGCCAGTTCGATCGCCGGCGAGGAGCTGGTCGAGGAGTAGATCGCCGCGCGCAGCGGCACGCCGTGGACAGCGTCCCAGGAGAGCTCGGCGCCGCCGAGCAGGCTGCCGCCTTCCTTGGGGGTGACGTGCACCGTGTATGCGGCCTGGCCGGCGACGTCGGTGGGCGTCGCGCCGGACACGTTCGCGTGGGCGCTGAGATGAGAGATCGCTTCTTCGATCTTGGCGACGGTTGGGACTTCGTGGTGTGCGCCCGAGTCCGTGCCCGCACCTTCGCCCGTGCTGCCTTCATGCGCGGGCGGCGTGTAGCGGTAGAGGGTGTTCGAGGAGGCGTCGTACATCTGTACGGTGTGCCCGTCGTAGTAGATCTGGGTGTCGCCCTTTTCGGAC
>Ga0116220_10001116_pt1 | contig 10760 bp, 9 predicted proteins | sample Sb_taG_10_FD_88967 | JGI IMG/M metagenome (GOLD analysis project Ga0116220, IMG submission 88967) | Peat soil microbial communities from Weissenstadt, Germany - Sb_50d_7_NC metaG | ecosystem: Environmental > Terrestrial > Soil > Wetlands > Peat | place: Germany: Weissenstadt | collected 2010-09-21
CGCCGCCTCGACGCGATCCGCCTGCGCCGTTTGCGCCCGGACGCCTCACCCGCGGAGATCGAGCGTGACGTGGCGCGGGACTTCGAGACGGGCGAGTTCCAGACCGTCTCGGCGCCCGAGCGCGGCGGTTCGCAGGCGTCGCAGATCTCTAACGAGCGGACCGTCGCAACGCCTGAGCGCGGCGATGCACCGGCTGGCGGCCGGCCGCCGCTTGCGCTGGGGGGCTCCTCAGCGACCGAGCGCGGCGACGTGCACGTGGTGGGAGACGACGTGGACCTTGGGGGGGCTGAGCAGCGGGTCGGCGAGCGAGAGGTGGATCAGGATCGCGTAGGCGCAGACGATCAGCGTGGCGGCGCGCAGGCGCCGATCGCCGCTGACCGCCGCTAGCGGCAGCGGCCAGATCGCATACCACGGCAGCAGCCAAGCGGTGGACATCAGCAGCGCCAGCGTGCTCCAACCGGCGGCCACGCGCCAGTCCGCGCCGCGCGCGGTTCGCCACAGCGCGTAGGCCAGCACGATCGCGAACGCGGCGATGAAGCAGTGCCGCCACCAGCTCGGGGTTCCGTGCAGACCGAACAGGCGCGCGGTCTCGGCGGGGATACTGTGGGTCGCCACGAGCTGCTGCTGCTCGCCGACGGCGTCGATGAAGCCGAGCGCGTGCGAGCCGAACCCGATCAGGCCGATCAGCGCCACCAGCGCCAGGCCGACGACCGCGGCGAGGGCGACCCGGGTGCGCTCTCGCCAGTTGGAGGGGGCGAGCACCAGAAACGGCAGCACGAGCCCCGCTGTGACCTTGATGCCGACGCCCGCGGCCAGCCCCAGCGCGCCCGCGCGGTAGCGCGGGGAGGCGCCCGCGGTGAGCACGAGCGCTCCCGCGAGGAACGCGAGCACTAGCGTGTCGTTGTGCGCGCCGCCGGCGGCCAGCTCCAGCATCACCGGGTTCAGGCCGAGGAACGCGGCGGCGAAGCGCCGCGAGCCTCCGAGCGCGCCGGCCGCGCGCGCGGTCAGCGCCACGGCGGCGAGACTCCCCGCGACCGCGACCGCCTTCAGCGCCCACAGCCCGCCCGCGAGCCCCAGCGGGGCGGTGACGTAGCTCGCGAGCGTGAACAGCGGCCCGTAGGGCGAGTGCTGAAACGGCCAGCCGACGAACGGATAGACCGGGTCGGTGGGCGCTTCGAACGCGACATGCGTATACGGGTCCAGGCCGTGCAGCACGCCCATGCGGGCAAACGCCATGTAGCCGAATACGTCCTGGGAGATCAGTGGCGGACCCAGCAGCAGGATCGCGTTCGCCGTCACGATCGTCACGGCGATCGTCCGTAGCGACAGTGCCCGCGTGTGCGCCGCGAGCAGCGTGGCGCCGTAGCCGGCGCACATGATCAGCGTCAGCGTCTGGAAGCCGCCCGAGGTGAGCACACCGATGCCCAGACCCCGCAGCGGCCCGGCCATCCAGGCCGGCCAGCCGCCGCTGCGGCTCGGCACGTACATCGATGGGGAGCTCGCCGCGCCGGCGCAGATCGCAAGGACGCTTGCCAGGATCCCGATCGGGCCGGTGGCGCCAAGCGCGCGCAGCGCGCGCGACGGTTGGCGTTCCGTCACAGTTTTCCCGTTCTCGCTTGCCTGCCGCCGTGTGGCGGCTATGGAGCGCCCGGGTATCGGAGTCGGAGTCGTCGCCTCGATGCGAGCATTGTTACGTCTGGGGAAGGGGATGTTGTTGTGTATAAAATTTAAAACTCGGTATAACAATCGCATTACTCATTTTTTAAAAAGAAGTACATAGCTCGCCATCCACTTGGCACCGCCAGCGGTTGCACGTTCCGTGCGCAGGGCACCTGCACGCAAGCGTCCGAACGTCCCGGTACGCTGTGGCCTTCACGCTCACGCTCACGCTCGCCGGGGGCGCTTGTCGGCGGGGCCGGGCCGTGTCCGAGCAGGACCGCCCGCGATGCGATCGAAGCTTCTTATGAAAATGCTACGTCGCCAACGTAAATCGAGCCAGCCCCGTGCAAGTGGCCCGCGACGCGTGCTGATCCTCTCCGCCGACGTGGGGGAGGGTCACGCCGCCGCCGCCCGCGCGCTGGCGCGTCAGATCGAGAGGTCCGGGCAGCCCGCCGAGGTGACCGTCATCGATGGGCTCGCCGCGATGGGGCGCCTGCTGCAACCGGTCGTCGAGGACGGATACAGGGTGCAGCTGCGGTTCATGCCCTGGACGTACACGGTCGTATACGGGTTGCTGGAGCACGTGGCGCCGATTCGCTGGCTGGCGCGGCGGCTGCTGTGCCTGTTTGGCTCGCGCCCGCTGGCGCGCCGAATCGCCGAGCACGACCCGGACGTGGTCGTCTCGACCTACCCGGCCGTGACGGTCGTGCTAGCGCGCCTGCGCCGCACCCACGCGATCCGGTGCCCCGCGGTCGCGACGATCACCGACCTGACCGGCCTGTTCTTCTGGGCGCAGCCGGGCATCGACATGCACCTGGTGATGTACGGGGAGTCGATGAGCCCGGTCGAGCGGATCGCCGGCGTGGGCAGCGCGCAGCTGGTGAGCCCGCTGATCTCCGACGAGTTCTCAAAGCCGCGCTGCCCAGTGCAGGCTCGCCGTGCGCTTGATCTGCCCGAGGGAGGCAGGATGGTGGTCGTCTCCGGCGGCGGCTGGGGGGTGGGCGATCTGACGGGCGCTGTACGCGAGCTGATGGATGTGCCCGAGGTGAGTGCGATCGTGTGCTTGGCGGGACGCAACGAGCAGCTGCGCGAGCAGCTGAGCCGCGAGCTCGCCGGCCAAGAGGGCGTGCACGTGTACGGGTTCACCGACGAGATGCCGCGGCTGCTGGCGGCTGCGGACGTGCTCGTGCACTCCACCGGCGGGGTCACCTGTCTGGAGGCGAAGGCCGCGGGCACGCCGGTGGTCTCCTACGGTCTGCCCGTGGGTCACGCGCGGCTGAACACGCGCGCGATGGCCGACCTGAACCTGCTGCGGCTGGCCAACGACACGAACGAGCTGCGCGCGCACGTTCGAGCCAGCTTCGCCGAAGCCTCCTCCGCGGTGGCGATCGAGACACCGGCGCACGCGCTCGCGCGGGCAGGCGCCGAGCCGGCCGCTGGGTCGTTGCGCACTGAAACGACGCCCGCGCCCGAGCCGAAGGCGCCCGCCGAGCTGACGGCCGCCGACCTCGTGCTCGGCGCGCCCAAGCGTGTGATCCCGATCCCGCTGTGGCGGTTGCGGCTGGTCGCATTCGTCACGCCGCTGGTGCTGCTCCTGGGGATGGTCATGTGGACGATGTCGACCGATGAGGTGACGGTGCTCGCCGCGAAGATCCTGCACGTGCACCCGCTCGCACGGGTCAAGACCGATCAGCCCGATGTTGGGCTGATCGTGCGCGTGCCCGCGCGCGATGAGGCGCTCGTCGCGTCCCAGCTGGCGGGGCGCGACATCCATGTCTCGTTCGCCGACGAAGGCAGCGTGCCCAAGCCGGCGACGATCTCCCAAGTGCGCGCTCTCGGTGATGAATTGCTTCCGGCGATTCCAGACACGGGCTCGCTGCTGCGCTGGGTGAAAGCGCGCGGCACGCTGCGCGCGCAGGCGCGTGCGCTGCATCTGCGCCACGGCTTCTACTTCCTGCAACCCCGCGGCGGGCTGACGGTCGGCCAGCTCGTGCTCGCGCGCACGACCGGCGCCAAACCGGTGAGCGGAGCAATACGTCTGAGCGCCACCGGCGCGCTGCCTCAGCGTCCCGCGCGCGCCGGCGAAGTGCTGGTGGTCACGCTCGTCGGGTCCTCCGCGTCGGTGGCGGGACTGGAGCGGATCGTCTCCGCGCTGGGCGGGGACGGGCTGGGCGTCGAGCCGCTGGCATGGCTGACCGGCTCTCCGCCCATCAGGGCGAGCAGCAACGGGGAACGCACCAGCACCGCGGCGCCGGTCACGAGCATCGCCAGCGAAAGCCCGAGCGGGACACCGCCGAGCGGGGTGTCGGAGAAGCGCTCGCCGAACAGCGCTGGCGCGAGCGCGACGGGCACGATCGTCTGAGTTACGAACACGACCGGCGCCACCTGGATCGCCGGGCGCTGCTGCAGCGCGCTCATCTCGCTCAAGACACCGAGCGCCGAGGCGCCCGCCGTGGCCAGGCTCCAGGCGATCGCCACCGCGAAATACCCATGCGAGAGGTCGTCGGAGGCGAGCTTGGTCGCCACGCCGCTCCAGCCGAACGCGAGGCCGGCGCAGATGATGGTCACCGACGCGGGCGAGCGGTGGAAGGCGCGCAACAGGTAGGGGAGCAGGCTCGCCACGGCCAGGACGAAGAGCACGAGCGCGATCGTCAGGTGCCCGGAGGTGTGGCTTGTGCTGCGCGGCGGCGCGCACAGGCCCGCGCCGATCACGCCGATCACGATCGCCGCCATCGCAATGTGCTCATGCCGGCCCGCGTGCTCGCCGAGCATCCGCTGTCCCAGGAACACGAGCACGAGCAGGCCGGCGGCGAGCGCGGGCTGCACCACGACCAGCGGTGCGAGCAGCAGCGCGATCACCTGCAGCGGCCAGCCAAGGATCGACAGGCCGGTGCCGAGCATCCAGCGTCCACGCTTGATCAGCCCCCAGACCAGCGCCAGGCGCAAGTGATCGTCGCGGGGGGCCTCCTTGGCGTCCATCGCCTGCAGAGCGATCCCTAGGCTGTAGAAGACGGACGCGCCCACGGCGGCCCCTATGCCCAGCACAAGATCGACCATGTCCACCCACGATCATCGCACTCACGGCCGCGCGAGTGCGGGCGCGGTGGCCGGATTGGCGATGACTAGTTATCTGCTGCCGGCGCTCGCGAGTGCCCGGCCCGTGTACTTCCCGCACTCGCCGGCGCCCATCTGGCCCGGGCTGCGCCAATCGCTCGGCGTGGAGGACCGCACCGCGAGCGGGCGCGGATATGCGCTCACCTTCGACGATGGTCCCCACGTGCAGGGAACTCCGGCGGTGCTCGAGATCCTCGCCGGCGTCGGCGTTCAGGCGACGTTCTTCCTGGTCGGCGAGCAGATCCGGCGTGATCCCGCGCTGGCGGGCGAGATCGCGGCCGCGGGCCACGAGATCGGCCTGCACTGCGATCGCCACCGCAACCTGCTGCGCCTCGCGCCGTGGCAGGTGCGCGCTGACATCGCGCGCGCGAAGGACGCGATCGAGACGGCTACCGGCCGCGCGATCGGCCTGTACCGGCCGCCGTACGGTGTGCTCAATGCCACGGCGTTGCGGCTGGCGCACGCGCACGGTTGGCGCACGCTGTTGTGGAGCCATTGGGGCATTGACTGGCAGGCGCGGGCCACTCCGGGGTCGATCGCCGCGCGCGTGACCGACGGTGCCGGGGAGGGCGCGGTGCTGCTGCTACACGACGCCGACGACTACTCGGCGCCAGACTCCTGGCGGCGTACGGCCGCCGCATTGCCAAGGGTGCTGGACACGCTCGCGCAGCGAGGACTCGAGCCCGTCTTTCCCTGAGCGCTGGTCCGGCGGATAAGATCGAGAGCTTGTCCAGCGCCGTTTCGATAGACAGGAGCACGGGCTCCGTGATCGCGGTCGGTCCGGTCTCGGCTCCCTCGCGTACCTCTGTCGCGCGTACGCGTTGGTGGACCGAGGCGCTGGTGATCGTCTGGCTGTGCTGGGTGTATGACGCGGTCACGAACTTCGCGCCGTTGAGGCTGCACGTCGCGCTGGGGCACGCCGAAGGTGTGCTGGCATTGGAGCGCTCGCTGGGCATCGATCCCGAGCTGAAACTGGACCGCTGGCTGGCGGGACACCACACGCTCGGCCTGGTCGTCTCCGACTACTACGACAACGCCCACTTCGTCGTTACGCTGGGCCTGCTGGGCTGGCTGTGGTGGAGCAGGGCCGACCTGTATAGGCCGCTGCGAAACGCGCTCGTGCTCGTCAACGTGATCGGGTTCGCGGTGTTCTGGCTGTACCCCTTGGCGCCACCGCGCATGCTCACCTCCTACGGCTTCAGTGATGTCGTCGCCTCCACGCACGCGTTCGGCTCCTGGCACACGGGAGCGCTCGCCTCGGCCGCCAACCAGCTGGCGGCGATGCCCTCGCTGCACATGGCCTGGGCGGCGTGGTGCACGGTTGTGGTGTGGCGCTTGTCGAGGAGCGTGTGGTTGCGCGGACTGGCGCTGCTGCATCTGTGTCTGACCGCGTTCGCGGTGCTGGCGACGGGCAACCACTACGTGCTGGACATCATCGGCGGCTTGGTCGCGATCGCGGCCTCGATGCTGATCGTGTGGCTGTTCGAGGGCCGGCCGCGCCGGCGCGCGTTCCGCGTCGTTCCCAGACGCCGACTTCTCGCAAGCTCCGATTCCGCGTAGCGACTGTCACAAACTTGTTACGAAGTCCGAGACCAGGTAGACTGGCGTCGCCGCCGCAGACAGTTGAGGGACACTCCGACGGCTCCGCCGCAAGCAATACAGCGGGGGGACGTTCTCGTCTGTAGGGTGGCCCTACTCACCATGCCAGACTTCGATGCCAACGAGGATCTCACCCGCCTGCCCGACGCCGGGCCGGGAGGCCTGCCCGACCTCGCGGATGCCCGCCTGGTGATCCTGCGGTATCTCGATGTCGTGCTCGTCGTCCTCGCCGCACCTGTGGCGATAGCGCTCGGAGCGTCCCCGCTCGGCTACCTGATAGCCGCCGGCGCCTGGGTGCTCCAGCGTGTCCTGCAACAGCTCGATCGACGCTGGATCGCCGGCCGGGGGGCCGACGCCCGCTTCGGCCTCAACCTGGTCGATGGGTTCGGGCGCATCTGGCTGCTCGCCGCAGCGATCGTGCTCGCCGCCGTGATCGGTGGGCGCGGTGCCGGTCTGACCGCGGCGCTCGTGATCTTCTGCGTCTACTCGATCGCATTCGCCATGCGTGTGGTCGAAGGCCGGCCTGGAGGTCCAAGGCCATGAGCGCAGTCGCAGGCGCTCCGCCGATCGCTCCCGGGAGAGGTACCCACCCGCCCAGCTCGTCAGAGAAGCAGGGGATGAGCCAGGGACGGAAGGTCCTCTACTGGTTCCTGGGCGTCTGGCTCGGCGGGATCGCGCTGTTCGTGATCCTGTTCGGCGTCACGGCGCACAAGGCGCCGGCGGTCGCCAGCAGCGTCTTCTCCCCGACCGACGAGTTCAAACTCGACACGTGGTTCAAGCTCGGCCCGATCGCATTCAACAAGGGCGTCCTGTACCTGCTGATCACGGCCGGCATCACCATCGGGGTGATGATGTACATCGCCAAGCGTCTACAGCAGCGCCCCGGTCGCCTCCAGGTCGCGGTCGAGATGTTTTACAACTTCACCCGCGGCATGTCCCGAGAAAATCTCAACGAGGACATGGAACGCAAGTACTTCCCGCTGATCGCCACGATCTTCGTGTTCATCCTCGTGAGCAACCTGATCGGCTACATCCCACTGCCGATCGACTCGGGCGAGACGTTCAGGCTGTTCGGCGTGAACATCCCGTCGTTTCAGATCTACGCGGCCGACACGAACGTTGCCTTTCCGCTGATCCTCGCGCTCGGCGTGTTCTGCCTGTTCACCTACGAGGGAGTCAAGCACCACGGCCCGATCGGATACCTCAAAAGCTTGATGCCCGGCGGCGTCAAAGGCCCGATCGTGCTCCTGATCTTCCCGATCGAGATCCTCTCCAACTTCCTGCGCTTGATCTCGCTGACGGTGCGGCTGTGGGCGAACCTGCTCGCCGGTCACATGCTGATCGCGTTCATGGGCGGCACGCTCGGGGTGCTCGTCGGGCTGCAGCTCGTGTCCTGGTTCCTGCTGCCGGCGGGAATCGCGATCTTCCTCTTCGAGGCTGTCCTGATTGCCGGCCTGCAGGCCTTCATCTTTGCCATCTTGACCGCCATCTACCTCGGCGGAGCGGTTGAGAGTCACTAACAAACAAGGAGCTATCGAGCGATGCAGTTTCTACACCTGTTGAGTGCGATCCACCCGCTGCTGGGTGTCGCGGAACCGATCATCAAGCAGAGCCAGGATGCCGGTCGCGCGATCGCGCTGGGCGTCGGAGCCGGTGGCGGCGCAGCCGGCGCCGGGGCGGGCATCGGAGCGGTGTTCAACGCTTCGATCCAGGCCAAGACCCGCCAGCCCGAGCTGCGCGCCGAGGTCGAGCGCGACCAGTGGCTCGGCTTCGCGCTCACCGAGGCGTGCTTCTTCTACGGCCTCGTCGGCGGCTTCATCGCCTTCTTCCTGTAGGCCAAATGCTGCTCACTGCGCCAAGCATCCCACTCGCCTCCGGCGGCTCGTTCCTGATCACCCCCAATGTGGGGATCATGATCTGGACGATCGTCGTGTTCGCGATCTCGCTGTTCATCCTCGCCAAGTGGGTGTTCCCGCTGATCGGCGAAGCCCTCGACAAGCGCGCGAAGACGATCGAGGGCGAGATCGACGCCGCCGCGGAGCTGCGCAAGGAAGCCGACAAAATCCTCGCCGAATACCGCGAGCGGCTGCAGGCGGCCAGGGCTCAGTCCGAGGAGATCGTCCAGCGCGCGCGCCAGACGGCCGAGTCGCACGAGCACGAAGCCCGCGAGCGCGGGCAGGAGATGCTCGCGCAGGCCGCCCAGCGCGCCGAACGCGACATCCAGGCCGCCACCAAGCGGGCGCTCGGCGACCTCCGCAAAGAGGTCGCGGACCTCACCGTCATGGCGACCGAGAAGGTCACGCGCAAGACGCTCGACGACGACGATCAGCGGCGCCTGGTGGCGGAGGCGCTGAACGAACTGGACTTCTCCGGCCTGTCCTCGAGCGCACACAGCAACTGATGGAGGAGCTCGCCCAGGTATACGCCCGTTCGTTGTTCGCGGTGGCCCGCGAGCAGAGCCGGCTGGACGAGCTGCGCGAGCAGCTGGGGCAGTTCGCCGACGCCCTGGACGAGCACCGCGAGCTCGCCGTGTTCTTCTTCTCGCCCTACTTCTCCACGAAGGAGAAGCAGGAGGCGCTCGGCCGTGTGCTCGAGGGGGCGGACGAGATCCTCATCAACTTTCTCTCACTGCTGATCGAAAACCACCGCATGCCCGTCATCTTCCGCATCCGCCAGGAGTACGAGCGGCTGTGGGAGGAGGAGAACAGGACGTTGCCGGTCCAGATCACGAGCGCGATCGCGCTCGACGAGGCGACCACCGAGAGCCTCGGCAAGACGATCGGAGAGCGCGCCGGGCGCAAGGTGACGCTGGCGGCGCGCGTGGATCCGGACATTCTCGGCGGCATCGTCATCCGGGTCGGAAACTCGATCCTCGACGCCTCTATTCGCAATCGACTGGAGCAGCTGCGCAGGCACGTTGCCCAAGGAGCCTCTTAGTAGCGGGGGGAGGGCCTGCCCTCCCCCCGAGCCCCCTCCCAAGAAGAGTTAAGGAAAGACATGCAGATCAATCCCGACGAGATCACAAGCATCCTGAAGAGCCGCATCGAAGGGCTGGATGCCGGCGAGGCCGAGCTGACCGAGGTCGGCACCGTGCTGTCGGTGGCCGACGGCATCGCGCGGTTGCACGGCCTGGAGAACTGCATGTCGTTCGAGATGCTCGAGCTTCCCCACGGCGTCACCGGCCTGGCGCTGAACCTCGAGTCCGACAACGTCGGCGCCGTGCTGTTCGGCGACTGGGAGCGCGTGTCCGAGGGCGACACGGTCAAGCGCACAGGGGCGCTGCTGGAGATACCCGTCGGTGAGCAGATGCTCGGGCGCATCGTCGATCCGCTTGGGCGCCCACTGGACGGCAAGGGCGCGATCGCCGTCGAGCAGACGCGCCCGGCCGAGTTCAAGGCGCCCGGCGTCGTCCAGCGCCAGCCGGTCAAGCAGCCGATGCAGACCGGCCTGAAGGCGATCGACGCGATGATCCCGATCGGCCGCGGCCAGCGCGAGCTGATCATCGGCGACCGCCAGACCGGCAAGACGGCGATCGCGATCGACACGATCATCAACAACAAGGATACCGGCGTGGTGTCGGTGTACGTGGCGATCGGCCAGCGCATGTCGACGGTCGTGGCGCTCGCGCAGACGCTCGAGGAATACGGCGCGCTGGAGAAGACGATCATCGTGGCCGCTCCCGCGGACGAGGCGGCGCCGATCAAGTTCATGGCCCCCTACGCCGGCTGCGCGATGGGCGAGCACTTCCTCTACGACGGCCAGCACGCGCTGTGCGTGTACGACGATTTGACCAAGCACGCATACGCCTACCGCCAGATGTCCCTGCTGCTGCGCCGTCCGCCGGGCCGCGAGGCCTACCCCGGCGACGTTTTCTACCTGCACTCGCGACTGCTCGAGCGCGCGGTGAAGCTCAACGACGACCTCGGCGGCGGTTCGCTGACGGCGCTGCCGATCATCGAGACGCAGGCGGGGGACGTCTCGGCGTACATCCCGACGAACGTGATCTCGATCACCGACGGGCAGATCTTCCTGGAGTCCGCCCTGTTCAACTCGGGCGTGCGCCCGGCGATCAACGTCGGGATCTCGGTCTCGCGCGTCGGCGGCAACGCCCAGATCGGCCCGATGAAGAAGGTCGCCGGAAGGATCAAGCTCGAGCTCTCCCAGTACCGCGACCTGGAGGCGTTCGCGCAGTTCGGCTCGGACCTCGACGCCGACACCCAGCGCACGCTCGCTCGCGGTGAACGCTTGGTCATGACGCTCAACCAGCACGAGCGGGCGCCGCTGCCGGTCGAGGATCAGACGGTGCAGATCTATGCCGCCACCAATGGCTTCCTGGACCGCCTGAACGTCGAGCGGGTGACCGAGTTCCTGTTCGAGCTGACCGAACG
>Ga0116220_10001119_pt1 | contig 10739 bp, 10 predicted proteins | sample Sb_taG_10_FD_88967 | JGI IMG/M metagenome (GOLD analysis project Ga0116220, IMG submission 88967) | Peat soil microbial communities from Weissenstadt, Germany - Sb_50d_7_NC metaG | ecosystem: Environmental > Terrestrial > Soil > Wetlands > Peat | place: Germany: Weissenstadt | collected 2010-09-21
CTGCCGCGAGCCTGGCGTGCGACAGGTCAAGGCCGAACAGCGGCACGCGTGCCTGGGGGTTGCCGTTCACGATCCCGGTCAGGTCAGCGTGGGTCAGGTCGATGGTGAACGAGCTGACCTCGATCTTCTTGCCGTTCTTCACGTTGAGGAACAAGATCCCGCCGCTGTGATCGATCGTGCCGCCGAGCGGGCTGAGGGTTACCCGGCCCTCCGTCACCGGGAACGTGAACAGCACTGCCGGGCCGCTGGCGGGAGACTGCACCGACTGGCTGCCTGGCCAGGTCGCGAGCGGCACGAGGCCATTGGCCAGCAGCGCCGCCGCGATGCCGGGTGCGGTGGTGACCGCGGTGGCTCCGCTCCTTAGGTGCACAGCCGCAGCGGCCTGAACCCTCGCGGGCTGAGACGTCGCCGCTGACGCCGCCGTCGCGGAGCCTGCCAGCAGGCCCGTGATGGCCATGGCTGCCGCCAGGTACTTAAACCTTCGCATGTCTTCCTCCTCCGGCCCCGCTGGTACGCGGCCTCGTCTAGGTTTCGTCAAGGGTTCGTTCAGAGGTAAGCTAAGCCCGTCTCGGATGGATTGTCAAATTACTGTCGAAGGAATGTATAGTGTTCTCATGGAGTTTCCCGGGGATCGCCCGCTGCTGCGCATCGGTGAGCTGAGCCGGCGCCTGGGGGTCAGCGACCATGTGCTGCGGGCTTGGGAGAATCGCTACGGCCTGCTGCAGCCGGTGCGCTCGCCAGGCGGCTTCCGGCTGAACTCCGAGGCGGACGAGCGGCGGATCCGCCAGATGCAGGCTTATCTCGCCGATGGGCTGTCCGCGGCCGAGGCGGCACGCGCCACGCTCGGCGGCGATGCGATTACCTCCCTTGGCTATCTCACCGGGCCGCGCCTCACCAAGTCCGCAGGGAGTGAGCCCTCCGCCAGGCTCCGGCAGGCACTGGACGCTTTCGATGTGCCGGCCGCGCAGGCCGTGCTGGACCGGCTCCTGGCCGATCTGTCCGTGCCGCCCGTCCTGCGGGATGTCGTGCTGCGCTACCTCGCTGACCTCGGCGAGCGCTGGCAAGGCGGGACGGCCAGCGTGGCCCTGGAGCATTTCGCCAGCAACCTCATCCGCGGCCGGCTCGCGGGGCTGGCCCGCGGCTCGGGCAGCGGGCACGGGCCGCAGGCCCTGCTCGCCCGCCCCCCGGGGAGCTGCACGATATGGCGCTCATGGTTTTCGGAATCGCGCTCCACCGCAACGGCTGGCGGATCGGCTATCTCGGGGCGAGCACGCCGGCCGAGGAGCTGGAGCGGGCCGCCGGCAGCGCCTCGCGTCCTAACCTGGCCGTCCTCGCCGCCACCGTCCCGAAGACCCTCGAGCCGCTCCGCCCGCAGCTCGGCTCACTCGCCCGGCGCCCCGCTCGCCCTCGCCGGAGCCGGCGCCACGGCGCAGATCGCAACTGCGGCGGGGGCCCAGCTGATGACCGGCGACCCGGTGACCGAGGCCGGGCAGGCCGGGTGGCCGCGGTGAAAATCCTCGTGGCCGGCGCGTCCGGTTTCGTCGGCCGCCGGCTGTGCCCGGCCCTGGCCAAGGCCGGCCACGACGTTGTCGCCATGACCCGCAACCCCGCCGGTTACGCCGGGGCGGGCAGGCCTGTCTACGGCGACGTTCACGACCCCGCCACCCTGGGCACCGCGATGGCCGGCTGCCAGGCGGCCTACTACCTCGTGCACTCGCTCGCCGACGCGGAGTTCGAACGCAAAGACGCCGCCGCCGCGGCGGCATTCGGGCAGGCGGGGGCGCGGGCCGGGCTGCAGCGGATCATCTACCTCGGCGGGCTCGGCGACGACAAGGACGCGCTGTCGGCGCACCTGCGCAGCCGCCGTGAGGTCGAGAAACTGCTCGGATCGGCCGGGGTCCCGGTGACCGTCATCCGGGCCGGGATCATCGTCGGGCACGGCGGCATTTCCTGGGAGCTGACCCGCCAGCTCGTCGAGCACCTGCCCGCCATGATCACGCCCAGATGGGTCACCACCCGCACCCAGCCGATCGCCATCGACGACGTCGTGCGCTACCTGCTCGGAGTGCTGACCCTGCCCGAGGCGGCGGGCCGGGTCTTCGAGGCCGGGGGACCCGAGGTGCTGCAGTACGCCACCATGCTGCGCCGCGTCGCCGCCATCCAGGGCCGCCCGCTCCCGATCCTGCCGGTGCCGCTGCTCACCCCCCGGCTGTCCTCCCTGTGGCTGACCCTGGTCACCGACATCGACACAGCCACCGGCCGGGCGCTCATCGACTCGATGACCAACGAGGTCGTCGTCCGGGACCCGTCGATCCGCGACCTCATCCCTTTCGACCCCGTGCCCTATGACCACGCCGTGCGCAAGGCGCTTGCCGAGCGCGCCCGGGCGAAACGTGCCGGCCGATGACCGCCGACCGTTGGAGCCGGTGGCGGGAACGCACCACGTCCGCACGACAGGACTCCCCGCTCCCCGGCCATTTCCCCGCGGCCCGCGCAGAACCGGCGACGGTCCGCGCCCGGCGCCGGCGCGTTGCCGCCGCCACCGGCATCGGCGGCGCGGGCCTGCTGGGGATATCGCTATCCACCAAAGCCGGCTCCCCCCAGTTCTACCTCCTGACGATGGGCCTGGCCGGCACCTGGGCCGCCGGCGCCCTCAGCTCCGGGCCCCTCCCGCTGGACACGCCACCAGGCCAGGACAGCGACCGGCGCCACCCCGTGGTCATGCCCGTGCTCACCGGCGCCGGCGCCTTCGGGCTCTTCTACGGCGCCGCCCGGCTCGCCCGGCACATCCCCCCGCTCAACCGGGCCATCGGCAGCGTCCTGCACTACGCAGACGATGGCTCAACGCCCCTCGTGCTGCTCACCGCGTGCGCCAACGCGGTGGCCGAGGAACTGTTCTTCCGCGGCGCACTCTGGTCCCTCGCGCAGGACTCACACCCCCTCGCCAAGACCACCCTCGCCTACGCCGCCACCACCGCCGCGACCCGCAACCCCGCGCTCGTGCTCGCAGGAACCGCGACCAGCGTGCTCTTCGGCCTCCAGCGCCGCACCTCCGGCGGCATCCTGGCCCCCGCGCTCACCCACCTCACATGGTCGCTCCTCATGCTGCGCTACCTCCCGCCCCTGTTCCCGGCGCCCCGGCCGGCCGAGATCACCCGGGACTGACCGCGCAGGCGGCGTGGCAGATGGCGGCAGTGCACCAGCCCCACACAGAACCAGAAGATCTGCGCGCGGCAGCCCATGGATCCTGCTCAGCTTTCATCCGCTCCGATTCGGCGTTATACGGGTGATCGAAGATCACCCAAGCCCTCCGGGCGTATAACGCAAGATATACGGGTGATCATCGCTATATTTTTCGATCCGATATGCGGAGATGATCACCCGTATATCAGTCGTTCGGATCGTTCAGATCAGAGTCAGGATCGCCACTAACGCAGCGCGATGAAGTTTCCTGTCACCCCTCCCAGGCCCACTTTCACCCGTGGCGCTAAGGTCATCCGTCTTGGCGGAAGCGCTGCGGGTGCAACTGTCCGACCTGCTACACGGCAGCTAGCATCCGCGGGTCCACGACGACCTCCGGCGGGCCCTCCCCTTTGCGCTCCAGCAGTGCCAGCACCGCGCCAGGCGCGGCCACCGTCCGGTAAATGGCCGTCGGCGCATGCCAGGAATGCCGCTGACGGAACTGATCAGGACGTCCGAGGTCCGTGGTCCAGGACATGCCTGCCCAGCGCTCCGCAGTCGCCCCCCGGAACACGGCCATGCTGCTATCCGGCCGCGACAGTCCATAGGGGATGCTGAGGAATCCGCCCGCGCGGAACAGCCGGACCCACTTGCCGGCGTCGATGACGCGCTCGGGCCAGTCCACGTACAGCCAGGTATCGGGGATAAGCGCGCGAAGGTCGCGGTCGGAGATCTGCCCGCCTGCCCAGGCGTCATACAAGACCTGCGGGCCGTTCGGCCGGTCCTGGACGATCTCGGCGAGCAGGCGCATGCCCGCCTGTGATACCTCACTCACCAGGCCAGCGTATTCATAGATACCCGTGTACGGCTGGCTGGAGTCAGTGTCATGATCGCAAGGTTCGAGGCGTCCGCGGACCGCCGATCGGTGGATGGGTTTCCTGGTTGCCTTCGCGGGACGGTACGCTCACCGGCGGCGAATGCGGTTGCCGGTCTTGCCTACCGGCTGTACCGTGTCGAGGGCCCAGAACCCTGGTAACCATGTCCCCTTTTAATCCGCGGCGGTCCGATTTCATGGCTAATGCGTGCGCCTTCTGCGGTGACAACAGCAGGCGCCTGACAGATGAACATGTCTTCGGTAATTGGGTCAGCAGGCTCTTTGAGAGCCAGGCTCCGCCGGAAGGCTTCAGCGGGAAGGCGCAGATCTTCGACGCTGCCGGTAACCCGAAGGAATTTGCCGCGATACCGTTTCAGCAAGTGGTGAAGATCCCGTGCGAGGCGTGCAATACCGGATGGATGCCCGGTCTGGAGGACGCTGTGATCCCGTTCCTGACGCCCATGATCTTGGGGGAGCGGGTGAGGCTGCGCCCGCCACGCCAGAGGCTGCTCGCTACCTGGTGCGTAAAGACGGCCCTGGTGATGGATCACCTGCATCCGCGTTCCCGTGTCGTTCCCGACGCTCACTATTATGAGCTGTACCGGTACAGGCAGCCTCTTGCGACCTCGTTCGTCACTATCGGCTACCGGCGTGAGATAGACAGGGATGAGAACGGCGAGCTGCTGGGCACGATCAAGCCGCCGCCGCCGAGCGTGACGGTAGACACGGCAATTACCGATGATGTACAGGCAATGATCCGCGAAGGCCGGCGGATCTATGCCATCATCTTCGCGATCGGCCACTTCGTGGCCCAGGTCATGGGACACGACCTCTTCGCACAGGTGCAGGTATCAACGGGGACTGCGCCCGTGCAGCGGATCTGGCGCACCAGCCCGCGTTTCGACTGGCTAGCTTCACGTGCCGTCGACGACATAGGCGGAGTAGCGGCCCTGCACCGAGCCTCAATGCAACAGCCGCCAGCCAGCTTAGCCGGGCGCCGGGGAACGGAAAACCTGCTGGCTGGCCGCGGCCGGTGGACCTTCATCGTCAAGCCGCGTCATGTACTTCTTCGAGGCCGGTAAGTATCTGCGCGGCCATACAACATCAGCGCCGTCAGCCTCAGCGGCAGATGCGCGAACTGTACGAGAAAATGAAATATCCCGCGAAAGCAGGATAGGCGTAATTGACTGAGGTATAGGCGTTTCTTGCTTATGCGGGCTGGATTTATGGCACTCATTCCTGCATTATGGAAGCAGGTAGTGCTTTTCGCCTTGATATGCCTGCCGGGGAGGTGGCCTGGGATGTGCGCGGCGCCAATGGGGATGCTGTCGCCGGGCGGCAGGCAGCCGGGCGGGGACGTGCTCGCCTCCTGGGCGGACAGCCTGGCCAGCCGCCGGGATGAGATGCGCGGCCGTGGGTGCCTGCGGTTCGCGTTCTACGGGCGGGTCTCGACCGAGGACTGGCAGGATCCGGTGACGTCGCGGGCCCGGCAGCTGCAGCAGGCGGTGATGCTAACAGCGGGACATGGCACGATCGTGGCGCACTTCTTCGATGCGGGGGAGAGCCGGACGCTGCCGTGGGCCAGGCGCCCCCAGGCCGCCGCGCTGGTCGCCCAGCTCGCCGATCCGGACCGGGGGTGGGACGCGATCGTGATCGGGGAGTACGAGCGGGCGTTCTACGGGAATCAGTACGCGTCGATGGCGCCGCTGTTCGAGCATTACGGCATCCAGCTGTGGATGCCGGAAGTAGGCGGCCGGGTGGACTGGCATGCGGAGGATCACGAGCAGACCATGCTGGCGCTCGGGCTGTCGTCCAAGCGGGAGATCACCAGGACCAGGATCCGGGTCCGCACCGCCATGGCCGCGCCGACCCTGGAGCAGGGACGGTATCTCGGCGGGCGGCCTCCGTACGGGTACCGGCTCGCTGATGCCGGGCCGCACCCGAACAAGGCGCACGCCGCGTGGGGACGGCGGGCGCACCGCCTCGAACCTGACCCGGTGACCGCGCCGGTCGTGTCGTGGATGTTCGCGCGGCGGCTGGCCGGGCACTCCGCCGCGCGGATCACCCGCGCCTTGAACGATGCCGGGGTGCCGTGCCCGTCCGCCGCGGACCCGGCCCGGAACCCGCACCGGACCGGGGCGGCGTGGACGCTGCGGACAGTGGCGGCGATCCTGGCCAATCCCCGGTATACGGGGCGTCAGGTGTGGAACCGGCAGCGGACCGACTTCGACCTGACCGACCCGGCTAACACCACGCTGGGGCACCGGCAGGTGCAGCGGTGGAACCTGCCTGAAGGCTGGGTGATCTCGAAACAGCCCGCGCATGCGGCCCTGGTCAGCGAGGCTGATTTCATCGCAGCCCAGGACACGACCGCGCCGCGCGGCCCAGCCGGGCAGGCGGTACGCCGGTACCTGCTGGCCGGGCTGCTGGCGTGCGGGCGGTGCGGACGCAGGCTGGAATCAGCGTGGTCCAACGGCAAGCCCGCCTACCGGTGCCGCCACGGCTACACCAGCGCGACCCGCCCAAAACCAGGACGACCACCGAACACCTACGTGCGCGAGGACCAGATCCTGCCGCACCTGGCCGCCATCGCCATCCTGCTCGCCAGCTGCATCAGCGAACTGGGCCGCACGAATCCCGGTCCCGGCCAGGTGACCGGCCCGGACGATACAGCAGACCTGATCGACCAGCTCCGCGCCGGCGGCATCGTCCTCACCTATCACCCGGACGACCGGACCCTGCACGCCAGTGACCAAGACGCGCCGGTAATCATCGGCAAGGACCACTGACACCAGACCCAGGAGAAAGGAGGGCCGCCAAGGGAGAAGAAGGCACAGAGCACCCGCCGCGGCCGGAGGCTGAGCGCGGGTGACGATCGAGCATGCCCGTGAACGGCCGCTCATGGGGATTTAACGTGTCCGACCCCATCGTGGTGGTACATCCCCGAATCGGGGATCTATCACCAGTCCAAAGTAACACACCGCAGATGCCCGGACCGGCAATTCACGATGGGAGTCAGCGGTTCGCGGCAGTCTTCGCTACCGGGACCGGAGCCCTGGGAGAATGGCGAGCCCGCAGCTTGAAGAGGACGACCAGGAAGGCTGCCGCGATGACGAGCCTCAGGTCAAAGAATCTCGCTCAAGATGCCACCCTGCAAGCGACACCCGATGCGTCCTCGTCACCCGCCGCGGGTGAGGCGGATTCACCCAGGCATCCTGTCCAATGGGTATTGTCAGGCTTTCCCCAACTCTGGACGACTTGATCTTGGAGGTCCCGCAGGATCCGGCGGTCGATGCAGCAGCCAAGACCAGCGCGACCACCGTGACTCTCTCTCGTGCGCGAGTCGACGCCGCAACTCTCTTACCGCCACGACTCCTAGCGAAATGGAGCATGTCCTATGAGCGATTTCCCGCCGATAGCCGATTACGGGTTCTTGTCAGATTGCGAGAACAACTGCCTCGTTGCACCTGACGGGTCCATCGAGTGGCTCAGCCTGCCCCGACCAGACTCGCCGAGCGTGTTCGGCGCGCTGTTGGACCGGAACGCCGGGAGCTTTCGGTTCGGCCCGGTGAACACCCTCGTACCCGATCAGCGCCGGTACCTGCCTGGGACGATGGTGCTGGAGACGACGTGGCACACTCCGACGGGGTGGCTGGTAGTAAAGGATATGTTCATAGTCCGGCCCGTGAGCGACGAGGGGCGGCGTGCTGGCTACGAGCGGGTCCCCAGGGTCGGCGCCGGGGTAGGGACGATCCTTCGCACGGCTACCTGCATCTCGGGGAAGGTCGACGTGGTGGCCATGTGCCTCCCGATGTTCGACTACGGGTCCACACCGAGCGCCTGGAGCTACGACACTGACAGCTACCACTCCTTGGCCGTCCGCCAGCCCGATGGGGACGTAGCCCTCAGGTTGCACTCCAGCTTCAAGCTGGGCCAAGTCGGTGCCCGCGCCTACGTCCGGGACGCTCTCAACGAGGGTGAGTCGGGATTTGTCGCCCTCACCTGGGCGGGACCGGCGCCGACGAGCCAGGAAGAGGCCAACGCCGACGCCGACGCCACCGTCAGCTTCTGGCGGGACTGGCTCAGCACAGGGACCTTTCCGGACCACCCGTGGCGACCGTTCATCGAGCGCAGCGCGCTGACGCTGAAGGGCCTGAGCTACGCACCGACCGGAGCGATCATGGCCGCCTCGACCACCAGTTTGCCGGAGACCCCGGGTGGGGCACGCAACTGGGACTACCGCTACACCTGGATCAGGGACACCGGGTTCACCTTGCGTGCCCTCTACCGCCTCGGCTACGACTGGGAGGCACTCGAGTACTTCGCCTTCATCCTCGAGGCGGTCCGGGGGAAGGACTTGAACAAGCCCTTCTCCGAGCTCCAGATCATGTACGGGATCAGCGGTGAGCGAGACCTCACCGAGCGAACGATCGACCACCTCTCTGGCTGGCGGGACTCCAAGCCGGTACGGGTCGGCAACGGCGCCTGGAACCAGCACCAGAATGACGTCTGGGGCATGCTCGTCGACGCTGTGGACTCCCACCTGCACCGGGGTGCCGAGCAGATCATCGATCCGGTCTGGGAAGGCCTCGCCGGCTTCGTCGAGGACGCCATCAAGCACGCAGGCGATGGTGACCAGGGCATCTGGGAGATCCGGGGCGACCCGCAGCATTTCACGCAGTCGGCGGTGATGTGCTGGCTCGCCGCTGACCGCGGCGCCGACCTGGCCCAAGAGCGCGGTGACACCGAGCGCGCCACGGGATGGCAACAAGCCGCCGACGCGCTGAAAGCCGACATCCTCGACAAGGGCGTCGACGAGAAGGGCCGGTTCCGCCAGGCCTACGAGAACGACGAGCTCGACGCCTCCCTGCTCCTCCTCCCCATCATGGGGTTCTTGCCGCCCGACGACGAGCGCATCAAGGCCACGGTGCTGGCCATCGCCAACGAGCTGACCGAGGACGATCTCGTCCTGCGCTACAAGGTGGACACCACTGATACCGGATTCAGCGGGAAGGAGGGCACCTTCACGATCTGCTCGTGGTGGCTGGTGAGCGCCTTGGCCATGATCGGTGAGACCGACCGGGCCCGGGCCCTGTGCAAGAAGCTCTTGTCCTACGCCGGGCCGCTGAACCTGTACGCCGAGGAGATCGACACGTCGACCGGTGAGCATCTCGGGAACTTTCCCCAGGCGTTCACTCATCTCGCCCTGATCGAGGCGGTGTCCCAGCTGATCGAAGCCGAGGGGTGAAGGGAACTTGTCATACGCCCGGAGCTGCCCGGCACGACACGGCAACGTAACTCGCCGAAACCAGATGCCTTGAGCCTGTGCGTGCCGAAAACCTCGTTCACGTAATGCGACCAGGCGGTACTCGTTGATCTGCAAAGTACTTCTCGGCTTGATCTTCAAAGTACTTCTCGGCCATCTTCGGCAAGCTGCTGCTCAAGCCATAAAGACCTGATAGAGGAGTCCCTAGATTCGGACGCTAGAGTACCGCCATAACCTATGCGCGTTATGTCGGCTTCCGGCGGTTAAACCCGGTCGCGACCCTGACTTTTCCATGACCTTCGGGTAGCCACGACTAGCGGAGACGCGATCTTCGTCCTGCCGATCGTGAGACATTAGCGCCGACGTGGGCTGCGGCGCCTCAGATGCGTGAGACCAGCGGCGAGGCCGGCTTGCCTCGCTCATCACGAGGCACGGGTGCGCGGGGTTCCGTCCCGCAGGGCGTGCAGCCAGCTGCGGGTGCAGGCCGCGATGCCCGGGGCCAGGCCGGCGAGCCCGGACTCGGCCCAGGCGTCGAGGGCGGGGACGCGGTCGTTGTCGAGTAGCCCAGCCAGGGCCAGGATTTCGCGGTGCGGGAGACGCTCAGGTCGCGGGGCGGCAGTGCCGGGCCCAGCGCCGGCCACGGGATCTTCTCGCCGGGAACGTGGGAGGCGAGCATGACGGCCAGCGCCCGGCTGCTCTCGGCCTGGATGCGCGGGTTCCAGCCGCGGACCTCACCCAGCCGGGCGGCGATCTTCCTGGCCTGTTCCAGCGCGGCGACTGGCCCGGGACCGACAGCGCCAGCTGTGTCCAACCAGCCGCCGGGGGTCTTGCGGCGGCGGGCCCGTCTCCGGCGGCGGCGGGCGCGGGCGGTGATTCATCTTGGCCAGGCCGGCGAACGCCAGCTGATGGCAGGTGACGGCGGTGAAGTCGGCGGGGCCGAGGTCCGGCGCCCGTTTCGTGTGGGGTTCCGGAACTCGGCTATCGGTCCTGACCTGGGCATCTATGCAGCTCGCTTGTACTCGTTGATGAGGCCGCCGAGGACGGGGCCGGCGCTTGATCTGCTCCTGGGAGAGGTCAGCGACAGGGTGGTCGGGTCGGGGCGGCCGGAGCTGCCGGCTGCGATGGGGGCGGCGTCCGTCGGCACGTGACACATGCCGCTTCCAATGCCGCTGGCCGGAGTTCGGCCTGTTCAGCAGGACTTGTTACGAGGCGATCGAGGGTCTTGTCGTCAGCCGGAGGCGGTGGCGTCTGGGGCGAGACGCCGCGGCTGGAACGCTGAGCAGGTTCACGTGGACGTGGACGTGGATGCTGGTCTGAGCCATCGCTCGAGCCATGCGGCAGCGACGAACGCCACGGCGACGGCAATGATCACCACCGATATCACTTCGAAGGCATCGGATTGAATGAAGACCAGCGTCA
>Ga0116220_10001120_pt1 | contig 10739 bp, 7 predicted proteins | sample Sb_taG_10_FD_88967 | JGI IMG/M metagenome (GOLD analysis project Ga0116220, IMG submission 88967) | Peat soil microbial communities from Weissenstadt, Germany - Sb_50d_7_NC metaG | ecosystem: Environmental > Terrestrial > Soil > Wetlands > Peat | place: Germany: Weissenstadt | collected 2010-09-21
CCTTCCCGGCCAGTCTCTGACCCGGCTTGGCTCAAACTAGTGCGCACCCGTCCGTGCTGGATGCGGGCGAGGCACCTTGCGCGTCGTTGGGAGCGGGGCTAGCGGTGTGATGGTGTGGTTTCCGGCCTGAAGCCCGGTGACGCGGTTCGGGTCGCTCAGCGGCCGGGTTTCCTGGTCACGAACACGTATTCGCGGCTGTCGCCCTTGAACGGCTCCCCGGCGAACCCCCCGTACAGCGCCTCGACCTCCAGTCCAGCGACATCGATCAGGCCGAGCCACTCGTTCTTGGTCGCCCACCACAGGCTGGAGCTGGCCCCGTCATCGCGGACAAGGTCCACCCGGTTGTCCCCTACCGCGTAGCGGATGACGTGCGGGATGCGGGCGTTCTCGGCCTGGCGGCCGTCGTGAGCGGCGGCGAAATGGTGATCGAACGCGAACGCGTTCCAGGCGAAGATCCCGCCCGAGCGGAGAGCCTTGGCCACCGCTTCGAAGGTCCGACGCCGGTCCGTCCAAGTGGCGAGGTGCAGGAGCGAACGGAACGGGCAGTAGACGAGCGCCGCGGGCTCCGCCATGGTGAGCTCCCGCATGTCGCACTCGCGCAGGTCCAACTCGACTCCGGCTTTCGCGGCTCGGATCGCGGCTCGCTCGAGCATCGCCGGCGACGTGTCGACCCCGATGACCGTGCGGCCCGTCGCCCGTGCGACCGGGACGGCGACACGCCCGTCTCCGACCGCCAGCTCGACGATCGGCCCGTCGGCCCTCAGCGCCAGCCCGACGTAGAAGGCGACGTCGGCCGTCATATGGGCCGACCACTCCTCATATCGGCGCGCGAACCCCTCGCCCCAGCTCATCGGAGCATCGTCCCATGCGTACGACCGGATCCAGGTCGCTGGTCCCCCACCGTCGGATGGCAGACTCCCCTTGTGCCGGAGGCGACGAAGACATGACCAAGCTCATCGTGGGCGGGCCCCTCGCCGCACCGGAGCACCAGCGCGCCGGGCACCCCGAGCGACCCTCACGGGTCGAGGCGGCCATGGCCGGTGTGGACGACCTGCACCTCGGCTCGGACCTCGAGGCGGTGGTCGGCACACCCGCCACGCTCGAACAGCTGTCCCGCGTCCACTCTTCCGCCTACCTGTCCGAGCTGGGGGCGTTCTGTCGGTCCGGGGGCGGCGACCTCGATCCCGACACCTATGCCACCCCGGCTTCGTTCGACGCCGCTCGAGCCGCCGTCGGCGCGGGCCTCGCCGCGGTCGACGCCCTGGCCGCCGCCGGGGAGGGGGTGGCCTTCGTCGCCGCCCGCCCCCCCGGCCACCATGCGCCCGGGGACCGCGCAATGGGGTTCTGTCTTCTCAACAACATCGCCGTCGCGGCGGCCGAACTGGTGGCCCGGGGCGAGCGGGTGCTGATCGTCGACTGGGACGTCCACCACGGAAACGGCACCCAGGAGGTGTTCTGGGACGATCCCTCCGTCCTGTTCGTCTCGACGCACCAGTGGCCGCTGTACCCGGGCACCGGCGCGGCGACCGAGGTCGGCGGGCCGCACGCGCTCGGCCTCACCGTCAACGTCCCCCTGGACCCCGGCTCGACCGGTGACAGCGTCCGAGCCGGGCTCGACGAACTGGCCGCCCCGGCAATCGACGCGTTCGACCCGACCTGGGTGCTGGTCTCCGCCGGATTCGACGCACACCGAGCCGACCCCATGGCCGACCTCGCACTGTCGAGCGGCGACTTCGCCGACCTGGCCCTCGTCGTCCGTGACTTGGCGCCACGCCCGGGGCGCCTCGCCCTGTTCCTCGAGGGGGGCTACGACCTCGAGGCGGTGCGCGGTTCGGTCGGCGCGGTACTCGGGGCGCTGCTCGGGGTCCGCCGGGCGGTCGAGCAACCGACGAGCGGGTCGGGGGCGGCATCGGTGGCGCGGGCGGTCGCCGAGCGAGCTGCGGTCCTGGCGCGGTTGAGCGACGCCGGCCGGACGACGGGAACCGGCCCGTGAGCCCCGTGCGGACGATCGCGGTCGGCTACGACGGCTCGTTGGGCGCCCGCACGGCCGCCCGCTGGGCGCTCGATCTGGCCGTCCAGCTCGACGCCCAGGTGGTCCTGGTGCACGCGCGCGGCATGCTCGGCCGAACCGACGAAGAGCGCTTGCTGGCGGACCTGGCCGAATCGGCGTTGGCCCTCGCCACCGCGACCGGCCTCGACCCCGCGAAGACGCGATGGCACGTGAGCCAGGGCGACCCGTGTTCGGCGCTCCTGCGGGCCGGTGCCCCACCGATCAGTGCCGACCTCATCGTGGTGGGGTCGCGCGGACACCGGAACGACGCGGGCCTCCCGCTCGGCAGCACGAGCCATCAGCTGGCCGAGCACTCGACCGTCCCGCTCGTGATCGTGCCGACGCCGGTGGCTGGGTCCGAGGGTGCGACCTGACGACTCCGAGCTGCGCTCGGCCGGGCCCTTCCGAAGGCTCGCGGTCGTCGGTTACCAACGGCTGACCACACCGGCCGACACCGATCCCGGCTGAACGCACGGGCTCGGCCCGGAGGTCCGACGGCCGCGACGTCGGCCGGCTGAGCGAAGCCGGCCGAAGCCACTCTCAGGCCACGTCCAGGTCGGACCGCTACGGTCCCGGGCCTCGTGGCTGCCCCTCGACCGGCCGGGCCGACCAGGGTCGCGGGCCGACGCCCCGACCTCGTGGCCGTGCTCGTGCTCACGGCGGTTCCCGTACTCGTGTACGCGCTCCCCGCCGCGCTCGGCCACTCCAACCTCCCGGGCGACGACAGCCTCCAGAACTTCCCGCTGCGGGTGCTGGCGGGGCGCCAGCTCGCCCACGGGGTGCTCCCCACCTTCGACCCGTACATCTGGAGCGGGGCCCCGCTGCTCGGGGGGTGGAACGCCGGCGCGCTCTCCCCCTTCACCATGCTGTTCGCGTTCCTTCCCGCCGGGCTGGCCTGGGTGCTCAACGAGATGGCGGTCTACTGGGTCGGCGCACTCGGCTTGTACGCGTTCCTCCGGGTGCTCCGCTTGCGCCCGGCCCCCTCGTTCCTCGGGGCGGCCACCTTCGCATTCGCGGGGGCACTCGACACCCAGCTCGCACACTTCGGGGTGGTGGCCGGCACGAGCTGGCTTCCGCTCGCGCTGGTCGCCCTGGCCAAGCTCGAGGGCGCCGACACGTGGCGACAGGCGCGGGGGTGGGTCCTCCTGCTCGGGGCGACCGGGGCGATGTGCGTGCTCGCCGGCGAGCCCCGGGCCATCGACACGGTCGTCATCGTCGTGCTCGCCTACTTCGGCTGGTTGCTCGTCCGGCGGCGGGGCCGGAGGATCGGCTTCGCCCTCGGCTCCGCCGCGGGAGTCGGACTGGCCGTGCTGCTCTCGGCCGTCCAGTGGATCCCCGGGGTCATCACGGTGTCGACGTCGCAGCGGTCGGTCGGCGCCTACGCCCTGTACTCGGCGGGGTCGCTCAATCCCCACTGGCTCTCGCTGCTCTTCGTGCCGGGCCTGCTCGGCGGGAGCGGGGCGTTCGGCACCTCGCCCTGGTTCGCGACCTACAGCCTCTCCGAGGTGATGGGCTACGCCGGCGTCTTGGCGCTCGCCGCCGCCTGCGGGCTCCTCGGCACGCTGCGCCGGCGACGGCCCCTGCCCGACTGGCTGCTGTGGGAGGGCGTCGCCGTGCTCGGGATCGTGCTCGCGCTCGGGGGGAACACCCCGCTCGGGCACCTCCTCGTGCACGTGCCCCTGTTCGGCGACCAGCGGCTCCAGAGCCGCAACATCGCCATCACCGATTTCGCCCTCGCGGTGTTGCTCGCCTATTGGGTGGACGAGATGTTGGTCCGGCGGGCCGCCGGCCGTCCCGCCGGCCGACGGTCGCTCGACCGCCTCCAGGTGTGCTCGCTCGTGCCGGTCGCGGGCGCCGCCGGTCTCGCCGTGGCCGCGCTGGCCACCCCGGCCGGGATCGCCCACCTCGTCGGGGCCACCGTCGACCAGTCGACCCACAGCACCGCCGACCGCCCGCTCTTCGCCGTCACGCTCGTCGTGTGCGCGGCGACCGCCGGGTACATCGTCTCCCTCGGGAGGCTCGCCCTCCGGGGGCGTCGGCTCGCGGTCCTCGCGATCGCCACGGCCGACCTCGTCACCTTCAACGTGGCCGCCCTCTGGCCGGTGGCGGCCTCGTCTTCCCTCCCGCCGCCGGTGTCACCCGCCGCCGCCTCGACGCTCGGCTCCGCGCTCGGCCGGCTCGCCTCGGGGATCGGGACGTCGGGCCGGTACGCGATCTACAACCCGCTGCACCTCCAGGGGGTGCGGGACGTGCCCCTCCAGGTCCCCGACACCAACCTGTACGAGAGCCGGTCGAGCATCCAGGGGTACAGCTCGATCGTCGACGCCGCCTACGCGGCCGCCACGGGCGGTCACGCCGCCAACGGCGCCGGCCTCATGACGCTGTCACCCTCGGCGGTCGCCGACGGGACACTCGACCAACTCGACACGACCACGCTCGTCACGCTGCCGGCCTACCTGCTCACCCCCACCTCGGGGTCGACCGCCGCCGCGTCCGGGTCGCGGCCCCTGTCGCGGGGCACCCCGTCGCGCTGGTTCTTCGGCGAGACCCTCCGTGTCAACGCAGTCACCCTGGGCGTGACGTCACCCCACGGGCCGGGGGGCTCGGCCGACCTCCGGGTCGGGCTGCAGTCGGCGGACGGCTCGCTCCGATGGCCCAGCTGGCGGACCGAGGCCGAGAACGGATCGCTCACGCTCTCACTCCCCCACCCGGTCCCGGCCACCGCCGTGGTCGCGGAGGCCAACGGACCCGGCGTCACGGTCACGGCACCGGTCGTGCGCGCCGGTGGCGCCGCCTATCGGCTCGACGGGCCCCTGGCCGGGGCGCTGTCCTCGGGGTGGTCGTTCGCGGGCGCCCTCGGGGCCTACGCGTACTTCACCGACCTGCGGCCGGAGCCGCCGCTCCACCTGGCCCCGCTGCCGGGGAGGTCCACCCGGGGGGCGACCGTCCGGGCGGGCGCCGGCCCGGCCCTCCAACCAACGTCGGCCTCGGTGACGAGCCCCCATGGGGTCGAGGTGGTCCGGGCGGTCAGCGACATCCCCGGTTGGCGGGCGACGTGGCGAGATTCCTCCGGGGTCAGCCGCGCCCTCCCCGTACGCGCCCGCGGCGTCGTCCAGGCGGTCGACGTCCCGGCCGGGCGCGGCGTGCTGTCCTTCTTCTACGACGCGCCCGGGGTGGCGCTCGGCGTCATCCTCACGCTGGCGGGGTTGGCGCTGCTCGGGGCCGTCCCGCTCGCGGCACTGGCGGTCGGCACACGGCGCCGGCGGGGCCCGGTCCAGACCGACGGCCCGGCGGGTGCCGGGACGCCGTCGGAGAGGGTCGGGGCGCGGGCTGAGGTCTGAACGAGCCCGGACTCAGGTCGTCGGCGCCCCCGGGTCCGGCGACCACTCGAGGCCCAGCAGCACCACGTCGTCGTGACTGCTATCGGGCACGAGGGTGCGCAGGATGTCGTCGAGAAGCTCCTCCAGCGCGAGGTCGGCGGACGCGGTCAGGGCCAGTCGCTCGATCCCCTCGGTGATGGGCTCGGAGCGGCGCTCGACCACGCCGTCGGTGAACGCGAGCAGCCGCGCCCGTTCGGGCACCGGGACGACCGCCGCCCGGTACCGGTCGCGCCCGAGTCCGATCGGCGGGCCCGGCGCGACCGCCACCGGTTCGGCCGGGCCACCGGCCGGCACGAGCAACGGGGCGAGGTGCCCGGCGCTGGCCACGGTCAGGCGGCCGGCCTCGGCGTCGACCAGGCCGCAGAGCACCGTGGCGAAGGCGCCGTCGGTGCTCGCCGGGATGAGCCGCCCCAGTCGGGCCAGCACCTCGGCGGGGTCGGGTCGCTCGGCGGCATAGGCGTTGATCCCGAAGCGGAGCGATGCCATGAGGGTCGCGGCCCGGAGCCCCCGGCCGCACACGTCTCCAACCGCGAAGAACGACCGCCCGGGCCCTGCCACCCTCAGGTTGAACCAGTCCCCGCCGACCTCGATGTCGGCGGTGCCCGGGACGTATCGGGCGGCGGCCCGGAAGCCGTCCGGGACCGGGAGCGACTTGGGCAGGAGCGCCCGCTGCAGTGACTCGGCGATGGTCCGCTGCTCGCGGATCTCGGTGGACTGCTCGCGGACCCGACGCCGCATCTGTTCCACGCTCTGCCCCAGTCGGGCGATCTCGGAGGGTCCCGACGAGCCGACCTCGTGGTCGATGTCGCCCGCCGCCACCACCCGCACCTCGTGCTCCAGCTCCCGGACCGGGTGGATCACCCAACGGGTGAGCACCACGAGCCCCAGCACCGCGCCGGCCACGAGGCACGCGAGGATCGCCACCACGATCCAGAGGGTGTCCTCCTGGAGGCCGAGGCTCCGCGATGTGGCCGCCTGCACCTCGGTGGCCAAGTGCCCGTCGAGCGTCGTGACGCTCCTTCGTAACGCGTCGAAGAGGGACTTCCCGATGCCGGTCCGCTCGGTCGCGATCGCGGCGGCACCGTCCCCGGCCGCGACCGCGGCGATCTCGGGATCGGCGAAGGTCGTGAGCCAGGTGCGGTAGCGGGCGCCGACCGTGGCGAGCAACCCACGGCCCCGGGGGTCGGCGGCGAGCTCGCCGTGGAGCGTGCCGAGCAGCCGCGGCGTTTCGGCCTTCCCGTTGGTGAAGGGCTGCAGGAACCTCGCCTGCGCGGTGATCTCGTATCCGCGCTCGCCGGTCTGCTGGTCGACGAGCACCGCCAGGATCTCGTTGGCGGTGGCGGTGGCCGGGAGCAGCGAGGTGAGCGCCATATGGGCCTGGTCCTCGGACTGGAGCGCGAAGGAGATGCCGAGCGCCCCGGCGACGAGGGCAAGGCTCGCGCTCAGCACGACGGCGAGCCCGATGCGGCGTGACACCGAGAATCGGATCGCCCGCCACGACTGGCCAGCCGACCCGGCCCCGCCACGCTCGCCGACGAGCGCGGATTCGGCGGGTCTCATCGGATCTCCCTCACCCGCCACGGTGTGAAGCGGGCGGAGCGACCCGACGTGGACGAGCCCGCCACCGCTGGTGGCGATGCAGGACGATGCCCCTAGCCCGGGTACCCGGCTTCGACGACGGCCAGGATCTCGGGCTTGTCGGCCTCGAGGAGGAACCCACGTTCGATCGCGCTGTCGAGCGACTCCTCGAAGCGCTGGAGGTAGTCGGCGCGACCGCCCGGGTACAGCTCGGCGAGGGTCGCCTGGTCGAACGGCACCGTCGTGCCGAACAAGAAGTTCATCTGGCCTGCGCCGGCTCCGCCGAGGCCCGACAGGGTTGCGACCGGCACGTCGACCCACGGCGTCCGGATACCTCCGCGGGCGATGCCGTGCTCGTCCGGCACGAGGGTGTCGGCGGCGTCGCCCGTCTCCAGGCGCTCGCCGTGCGGCGGTGGCTCCCCACCCGCGATCCAGCGGTCCAGATGGGCCAACGCGGCATGGCTGACGTAGTGCTGCTGGGGTCCCGACGCGATGGGGACCTTGGTCGGGAACAGCGCGCTCACGCCCTCGGTGGCGTTGAGCAACGTCGCGAGCTCGGCCGGGGACTCCCGGCCGGTGTCCTCGCGGCTCGCCACGAGGAGATAGGTCTCGGCGTGGGCAGAGCCGGTGATCTCCCAGAGCCTGAAGGAGTCGTTGTCGGGCTGCCGCGCTCGTCCGCCGCCGAGCAGCACCACGTCGGTCTCACTCTGGAGAGTCAGCACCGGGACCCGCACGTCGGCTCGGATTGGGGTCGGCACCCCATTCATCAGGTCGCCGGACTGCTCGCCGCCGGCACCGTCCCGGGGTGGGATCCGCCAGCCGTCCAGCCGGGCGCCCGTGGCACCCCGGCCGTGCACGTAGAACCCGTCGAAGACGCCGGCGAGCGGGTCGATGTCGTTGATGTACCTGACGAGGAAGGCGGCCGACTGCGAGTGCCCGGCGCCGATGAGCCGGACCGGCACGAGGGGTGCGAGCGGGCCGTCCCCGCCCCGGAGCAGCCGGCCGATCTGGCTGTACATGTCGAAGGAGTACGAGTCGCCGGGGTGGACGAGGGTCTGGTATCGCTCCGGAAAGAGCGCTTTCAGATGGTTCTCGCCTTCCATCAGGCCGCCGCCGTCGATGCCGGCCTTCTGCACGGAGGCGCCAACCCACGCGAACCCCTCCCGGATGATGTGGCGGTGCGAGAGGGCCCAGTCGGGCTCGACGTCGATACCCCCGCTCACATTCAGCCACTCGACGATCACCGACCCGTTGAACCGAGCCGGGTCGATCGGCCGGCGAACGACCAACCTCGTCAGATAGTCGGCGCCGTCGACCGCCGACACCTGGGCACCGGCTACCTCGGGATTCTCCGACGCGAACGCTTCGGCCCGCCCGGAGACGAAGAACTCCTCCTCCAGGTACCCGAGAGCGCCAAGGTCGTACGGTGCGAACTGGAGCGCGGGCGTACCGGGAACCGGCCCGCGCACATCCGTCACGCCAGCGGTGGGCGAACTGCCTGACACGTCTGCCTCCGGTGCGGGAAGGTCGGGAGCGCGGCCGGTCAGGTAACCGGCGTCAAAGAGAGATCGGTGAGGTCGAACCCGATCCGATCGATGTCGGGCTGCAGCTTTTCGAGGTCGAATCTGTAGATCGAGGCGGCGTTCTCGTAGAGCACCTGGCGGGCGGCCGACTCGCTGATGCTCGGGTGCGAGACCAGCTCGGTCACGTGGTCATGGGTCCCCGGGAAGATCGACTCGAAGTGCGGATAGTCGACCCCGAACATGGCCCGGTCGGCGCTGATATGGAACGTCTCGGTCTCCGCCGCACCGGAGTCGGAGTCGAACTCCTCGAGCGAGACCTGAGTACAGGTGAACGGCGAGATGCCGGCGTAGCAGTTGGTGGCCCAGTACTCGTGGGCGGTCTTCCCGAACGCCCGATCACGCTGGAGGAACCGGGCGAATCCCATCCAATCGTCACCCCAGCTGAGGCGGCGGTCGAGCTTCTTGATGATCGGGGCGATCCAATCCGCCTCGGTCTCGACGAACACCATCCGCAGGTCGGGGAAGCGGTCGAACACCCCGCCCAGGATCATCTGCCATAGGGACCGGCCAGAGAAGAAGGAGTGCTCGATGGCGAGCGTCATGATCGCGGCGAAGCCGCCGGGGCTGTAGGCGGGGGCGCCCGACCCGCCGTGCTGACTGAGCGGGAGTTCGAGCTCGGTGCAGGCGTTCCAGATCGGGTCCAGGACCGGGTCGAAGAAGAAGGTCCCGCCGGGGAGGAGAGGCGGCATCATGATCCCCCCGAGACCGTGCTCCTTGGCCCAGTGGATGTCGGCCACGGCCTGCTCGACGTCGTCGAATGCGACGACGGCCTGACCGGAGCGCCGTCCCGGCGCATCCGCGCAGAAGTCGGCGAGCCACCGGTTGTAGGCGAGGCGGGACTGACGCATTACCTCGGGATCCTGGGAACGGCCGAGATCGTCGAGGCTCTGCGCCTGGAACGGCATACCGTTCGGGAAGAGCACCTCGGCGATCACCCCGTTGCTCTCAAGGTCGCGCATGCGGGCCTTCGAGTCCCACTGGTTCTCGACCGGGATCTGCGGCTGCCGGTTGCCGGTGTCGGGCGTGCCCTCCAACGCCTTCGCCCACGACTCGTAGTCCTCGACAAATCGCGACTCGACATAGTCACGGTAGATCTCACGAGAGCCACGGACGTGACCGTCCACGGAGATGATCGCAAGACGATCCATCAGGCGCCCCCAATCGGTGATCGACCCTGCCGACGGCGAAGAAAGATCATGCCAACGGGGTCTCAGGGTGTCAAGGTTGGGACAAGGCTCCTGTCTGTTCGAGAAGCTGAGCTCCGGCCCGCGCCGGTCGTCCGCCGAGCACCGACACGGCGTCTCCCAACCAGCTCCCCGGGTCCGTTCCGATGGCCTTCTCCAACACCTCGATGCTGTCGCAGATCAGCCGAGGCAGGTCGCCGCCCGCCATGTACCACTGGATGTGCGAGGCCTCGATCACGCCCATGGTGGCGGCCGAGAGCACGGCCGGCACGAGGGAGTCGCTGGCAAGGGAATACCGATCAGCGAAGAAGTCGGCCAGCACCTGGCGGGTCTTCATGTGCATGCCACCCACAACCCCGCGGAGCACGCCGGGCGAGTTCTGGACCACTGACGACCACAGGCGGAGGAGCTCGAGATCATCGTCCGCCAGGACCCGTTCGTACGCGAGGCGGAGCGCATGCATCCGCGGCTCGACCTGGCTCAAGCCTGTCAACACCGCGCGCAGCGCCTGGGATCGCCGGTCGATCCTGACCTGGAACACATCCTCCTTGGCCGGGAACCAGCGGTAGAAGGTGCGCACCGAGATCTGGGCGGCGGCCGCGATCTCCTGCACGGTCACGTTCCCAAACCCGCGCTCGTCGAACAGGCGAAGCGCGACTCTCTCAACCTCCATCAGCTTCGCTGAATGCGGGGTCAAGGGAGGAAGGCGCGGAGTCGGCACCTTGGCGGCCGCCTCGCTCGGCGTGTCGGTCAACGACATGGTTTGCGAAGCATAGGAAGTTTCAACCGGGGGTTCCGGCTTGGCTCGGTCGGCGGCTCTGACGTTTGTGGACCGACCGGTCGGTACGGCGAAACCCCCATCCAAACTCTCGCGCGATTGACGACTCTCGGTCTCGCTCTCAGGTCCCTGCGACGAGCCGACCGACCCGACGGCGGCCCCATCAACACCCTCGCCGAGGAGCCG
>Ga0116220_10001121_pt1 | contig 10737 bp, 8 predicted proteins | sample Sb_taG_10_FD_88967 | JGI IMG/M metagenome (GOLD analysis project Ga0116220, IMG submission 88967) | Peat soil microbial communities from Weissenstadt, Germany - Sb_50d_7_NC metaG | ecosystem: Environmental > Terrestrial > Soil > Wetlands > Peat | place: Germany: Weissenstadt | collected 2010-09-21
GTGGTTGGCTTTTTCGTCGGGCAGGTGATGAAAGCCTCAAAGGGACAGGCCAATCCGCAGATGGTGAATGACTTGCTAGCACGAAAGCTGGAGGGTTGACCGCCGCGACCCTCAGTTATGTTTTATGAAATCGCCTGTCTTCTTTCCGGTCAAATCGTTGTAGAGAGTCACCAGCCACTGCTCGCTGGTGATGAAGTCTCCTGACCACTTTTGCCATGGCGCCAGCACGTTCTCCTGCTTCAACTGCTCGATGGACTTGCCCTGCTGGATGCCTTTTTCGACGACCGCCCTGGTTTCTGTCAGCATGGTCGTAAACCGCCGCACATCGTCAAGGTTCGAGACCGGTCCGTGTCCCGGGATCACCTTCACATCCGCTGGCAACTCGGAAACGATCTGTTCCGTTGCCGCAATCATTCCTTCCACGCTTCCTCCTGCTGCGAGGTCAACAAACGGAAAGCCGTAGGTTACGAAGTCGTCGCCCATGTGCACTACGTTCGATTTCGGAAAGAAGATGACGCTATCGCCGTCGGTGTGTCCGCTCGGAAAGTGAAGCGCGCGGATGTCTTCGCCATTGAGGTGTACGGTGACGTCGTGATCAAACGTGATGATGGGCAGCGCTGCCTTGGGCTGAGGGTTGGTGTCGAATGTCACACCGCCAAGATTGCCTGCTGGACCGCCGTCCTGCAAGCGTTTGCGCACGTTGTCCTGCGCAATGATTGGCGCTGTTTGCTGGAAGATCGCGTTTCCGCCGGTGTGATCTCCGTGGTAGTGAGTGTTGATAACGAAGCGCACTGGCTTGTCGGTGATGCCTTTCAGGGCAGCTTTAATCTTGTCCGCCAGAGGCGCATATTGATCGTCGACGATGACGATGCCATCTTCGCCGACCGAAGCGCCAATGTTTCCTCCTGCACCTTCAAGCATGTAAACGCTGCCGGAAACTTTCGTGACCTTCATTTGCACTTTGCTGAAATCCTGATCTTGGGCGGCGGCAAGACACGAAAGGAAAACTAGAACGAGGGCACTGATCCACATCTGGCGCATGTGTTTTTTCCCTTAAAGAGATCGGAACGGGCATTGTAAATGTGAAGTCTGTATTTCGCCATCGTCGAAAATTAACCTGCCGCCGTCCGATTCCCTGAATGTCCAGTAAAATTGATAGTTTAGACCCGAGAGCGAGACGGGTTGAGGGACGCCGGTCGCAACCACGAGTCCTTCTCGCAACTGACAGTTATGTTCAAGAAGATCCTAATCGCGAACCGGGGGGAGATTGCAGTCCGCGTGATCCGCGCCTGCCGTGAGCTTGGGATCACTTCGATTGCGGTTTATTCAGACGTTGATCGCGCCTCGCTGCATGTTCGCAAGGCCGACGAGGCTTACCACATCGGACCTCCCGCGGCGACGGAGTCCTACTTAAATATGGCCAAGATATTAGACGTTGCGAAACGAAGTGGCGCGGATGCAATCCATCCCGGATACGGGTTTCTTTCCGAGAATGCGAAGTTTGCCCAGGCTTGTGCCGATGCCGGCGTGAAGTTTATTGGGCCCAGCCCGGCCTCGATGGAAATGATGGGGTCGAAAACGCGGGCGCGGCAGGAAATGGAGAAAGCCGGCGTGCCGTTCGTGCCGGGGACTTCGAGAGGGCTTGAGTCTGCGGCGCAGGGGCTACAGGTGGCTGCGAAGATTGGCTATCCCGTCATGCTGAAGGCGGCAGCCGGCGGCGGCGGAAAGGGCATGCGGCTGGTGCACACGCCTGAAGAACTGAAACCCGCTCTGGAAGCGGCACAGAGCGAAGCTGAGCGGGCATTTGGCGACCGCGAAGTTTACGTCGAAAAAGCGATTGTCGATCCGCGTCACATCGAGATGCAGGTGCTGGCGGACGAGCATGGCAACACGGTCTATCTGGGCGAGCGCGAATGTTCCATCCAGCGGCGGCATCAAAAAGTGCTGGAGGAGTCGCCATCTCCGATCGTTGACGCGGAGATGCGGCAGCGCATGGGCGAGGTCGCGGTCCGTGTGGCGAAAACCGCGGGTTACACCAACGCCGGGACAGTAGAATTTCTGGTCGACCAGGATAGGAATTTTTATTTTCTCGAGATGAACACGCGGCTGCAGGTGGAACATCCCGTAACTGAATTGGTCGTCGGATTGGACCTGGTGCATCTCCAGATCCGGATCGCCGCCGGCGAGAAACTGCCCTTTGCGCAAGACGACATTCAGATTCGCGGGCACGCCATTGAGTGCCGCATTTACGCGGAAGATCCCGACAACAACTATTTTCCGAGCCCGGGGAAGATTACGTTATTGCTCTCACCCTCGGGACCGGGAATTCGGCGGGATAGCGGCATGTATGAAGGCTGGACGGTGCCCATCGATTATGATCCGCTGCTGGCCAAACTGATCGGTTACGGTACGGACCGGCCGCAGGCAATCTCGCGCTTAGTTCGCGCTCTGCACGAATATTTTGTGGGCGGAATCAAGACCAACATTTCGCTGTTTCGCCGGATTCTGACCGATGCTGATTTTCAGGCTGGAAGACTAGACACCGGCTACCTGGATCGATTGCTGAAGTCGAAGCCGCCCGAAGAGAAGGGGGAAGACGCCACCGCCGCGGCCATCGCGGCTGGGATATTTGCGATTCTGGATGCGGCATCGGCTATTGCCGGCAATGGAAACTCATCTCCGAATCCTGCGAACGAAATGAACGGCAGAACCACGGTATCGGGTTGGAAAAGGACAGCAAGGGTCGAAGGGCTGGGTTGAAGCGAGGTGCTTTCTTCTACGACTGTCGTCGCTGATTCCTAAGCTCGCGCGTTAGCGACAGAGATCTGGTCGCGAGAAAAAGTTTGTTATGGTCTACGACGTTACCATCGACGGAAAAGACTACCGGCTCGAACTGGAACGGGCAGACGCAAGCTGGCGATGCCGCCTGGATGGTCGCGAAGTCCAGCTGGACGCGGTGCTTGCCCGGCGCGATGTTCTGTCTATTTTGATCGGTGGGACGGCTTACGAGATCAAGCGGGAGTGCACGCCGACCGACATGCATCTGTGGGTCGGTAGAGTCCGCTACGTCGCGGAGCTACGCGATCCTAGGTCATTGGGCAGCCGCAAACGTGCGGCCGCCGATGACAAAGGTCCGAAGAAATTACTCGCACCGATGCCCGGTAAAGTTGTGCGCGTTCTCATTGGCGAGCGGCACCCGGTTGATGCGGGAGAGAGCATTCTGGTCGTAGAAGCGATGAAGATGCAGAATGAGATCAAATCGCCGAAGAAAGGGACCGTCCAAAAAATTGTGGCCGCCGAAGGCTCGAACGTGAATGCCGGCGATGTGCTGGCGATCGTGGAGTAGGGAAGCTGTTGGCTCTTAGCTCCTTATTTCGCAGTGCCGTTGCCCTCGAGCACTCTGTCCGCGTAATAATTTTCCACTTTGGCCTGATCGCGCAGCACTTCATAGTAGGCCGCTTTCAGAAGTTGCTCGCGCCGGTCCCGGAGTTGCGAGCGAATCGCTTCTTGGACTCGCGGGTCTGACAATTCGCGTTGTCCCGCGGTTTCTTTGGCGATCAGTTTCACGATGCGGAAACCCACCAACTGTTTGGTCATCGGGTTGATGACGGTGATGACCGCGCTGTATTGGCCTGGCTTTAACTTAGTGACGGCATCGCGAGTAACGGGGTCCGTATTTTTGAGCGACGATTCCGGAGTGAAGCCCAGGTCGCCACCGTTTCCTGAAGTCTCCGTGTCCTCGGAATAGTTCATGGCCAGCGTGCCGAAATCGTCGCCACTGTCCAGGCGATTGACCAGCATCTGGATTTTCTTACGCGCGTCCGCCTCAGTTTGCGCCTTGTCGTTCTTCAGATTGTGAACCTGGGGATTGGGCGCCGTAGTTACGAAGATCTGGGCCAAATGATACTGTGGCTCGACCAAATTGAATTCCGCCTTATGCGCGTTGTAGTAATTTGAAATGTCCTGGTCGGAAACGTTGATCTTCGACGTCACCTCTTTGTTCAGCACCTTGTCTACGGTGAGTGATCGCCGCAGATCACGCTTGAAGTCATCGAGCGTGAGTTTCTTTTCCTTCATTCGCGCGTCGAATTCCTCTTTGGTATAAGGCGACTTGATCTCGTTCAGCTTGCGTTCGACTTCGTCGTCAGTGGCCAGGAGGCCGAGCTTTTCAGCCCGACGCATCAGGATTTCATTCTCAATCAACTCCCGCAGGATGCTGAGACGCAGGCTGGTGGCCTGTTCCCCGGCGGGTTGCTGCTGGGAGCCCGCTGTCTGATTTCCATAGTACTTCTCGACGTCAGCGCGGTAGATCTTGCGGCCGTCGAGCGTGGCGGCAACATCGTCACCGGCCAGCTTGGCTCCACAGCCCACAAAAACCGACAGAAGGGAAAATGCAAACAGCGTTGTCGCTACGAAGCGTAATAGCGAATTGGTCTTCAATTGATCCTCTCGGCACTAATTGCTGGACGGTTGTGACTCGGTGGGAGCGGCGGACGAGGAGTGCGACGGCACTGGCACTCCAGCTTGCTGCAACGCCCGGTCGAGAGCCGCCCGCATTTCACTGATTGGAAGCGCTCCATCCATTTCCTGCCCGTTGACGAACAGCGTCGGGGTGGCGCTCACACCCACACCCTCGGCTTCTTTCATCGATGCCTTAATCTCGTCTTCATTTTGCGCCTTGACGCAGGCCTGGAGCTTGGTCTGATCAAGGTTATGTTTCTGTCCCTGTTCGAGGGTCAAGCGGTCCAGCGCGGCAAATTGAGCATCGCGGTTTTTTTCTGAGCTGACTTCCCGTTGGTTGGCATGAATGTGGTCGGCGAAATCCCAGTATGCGTCATTGTTTTGCGATGCCAGGCAATTGGCGTCCACCGCGGCGTGCGTGGCCCAGGGATGAATCTCCGATAAGGGATAATCCTTGTACACGAATTGCACGCGGTCCCCATACTCTTTCAGCAGTTCGGGGAACAAGGTCTGGTGCATGCGGGAGCAAAATGGACACTGAAAGTCATCGAAGTTGACCACGACGACCTTGGCGTCTTTGCTGCCGCGCGAGGGGCGTCCGCTGAGGTCGATCTTCTTCATGGTTTCGAGGTAGGGGTCTTTGGTCAGGTCCAACGTGGTGATCCGAAGCAGAGTCTTGCCGTCTTTCGCAAGGAGGAAGTCGTAAGATTGTTTCTTTTCCTCACCCTCCATTTTGATGGTTAAGGCGTCGTAGTTTGGAAAGTCACTGGGGCGAAGCGGACCAACGGTAATCTTCACACTCGCGGGAATGCTGTAAGTAGCGCGCACCTGGCGCTCGATCTTCTGGATGACATCGGAAGGCACCGGTGCCAACTGAGCAGAACAGCCCAAGCAAACGAGCATGAGAACAAGAATCGAACGTCGTAATAGCGTCACTAGGAACCGCCTGTACATTGGGAATAAATTAGGATTATCTCACATGCAGTACACCGGAGGGGCTAGTCATGCGGGTTTTGCATGCATTCTATCTGCAACCGAAAGCCTGCCGATCAAGCCCTGCGGGAGAGTTGTTCGGCCGGCAACAAGGAGTTCATCGAACCCGACCGGAAGCCCTCGAGGTCCAAGGTCACAAACCTGAAACCGAGAGCTTTGAAAATGCTTGTGAACTTTTCCGCCATCTCGAAACTGAGCGCACGCGGAAGTTCGTTGAGTGAAATTTCGATGCGGACAATCTCGCCGTGGTGACGCACGCGGAATTGCCGGAAGCCGAGCGCGCGAAGCGCGTCTTCGCCTTGCTCGACCGTACTCAGGGACTCGCGGGTGACCGGGCGTCCGTACTCGATACGCGAGGACAGGCAAGCCGAAGCCGGTTTATCCCAGACGCGCAGGTTGGCGCTGTGAGCCAGTTCCCGAATCTCCTGCTTGCTCAATCCGGCTTCGAGAAGCGGAGCGGCAATATGATGCTGGCGAGCGGCAATTTGGCCCGGACGAAAGTCGCCTTGGTCATCCACGTTGACCCCGTACGCAATGGAGTCGAAGCCGTGTGCAGCGCGAAAGGCTTCCATCACCGTAAATAGCTCATCCTTGCAATGAAAACAGCGGGAGGCATCGTTGCGCACGTATTCGGCCCGGTCGAGTTCCCCGGTCGCGATAACTTCCAGCGGAATACTTTGCTCGCGAGCGAAGGCCGCTGCCTCGGCGAGATGAGTACGAGCCAGGCTAGGCGAATCGGCGATGACCGCCAGCATGTCGTCGCCCAGCGCCTGATGAGTGGCCCACGCCAGAAAAGCCGAGTCGACGCCCCCGGAATAGGCTACGAGAGTTCGACCCAAAGTGCGAATCCGAGCGTCGAGCGCAGCGCGCTTGGCTGTGGTCGTAACTGGCATGTGGACATCCTAATACGGCGAGCGCGGTGGCGATATAGTTCCCGTACCTCCGAGTATAAAGCAGAATTTCTATCCCTGGAAAATCGCGTTGCTCCACCGTAGGGTAGACATTTCCCAGCAGCTTAGAGAGTTCAACCGATCTCGAATCAGGTAATCCCGACTGTGTTTCCGCGTAAGTGAGGACGAGCCAGGCGCGGGGATGTTGAGGAAGCAGGCGCTCAAGCTCGGCGTCGTCGGGCTTCTCAACGAAATCAAGAAATGTAAGGCGGTCGCCGTGCCGCGGATAAAGCACGGCCGGAGCGGCTAACACTGGCGTCGATAGAGAATGATAAAACTCGTAGGGCGTGCGGCCCATGGGGACATGAAATAGCAAGGCGTCGCTGGGCTGCGCCTGAGTCAGCAAGTATTGCGATGCGGCTCGCCAGTCGTCGCGTTGAATATCCAGATCCTGCTTGTAATAGGCAGCTGTTCCCCGCAGAGAAAGAATCAGAATAAGCAAGAGAGCAGGCACCATCAATGCCGTAGAACGAATTCGGGCAATCCCACAAGCCACGAGCAGCAAGAGAGCTGGCAGACAGAAAACGAAATACCGCGGAACAAATAGCGGCTTGATGAGCGACAGCCCCAGGATAAACAGAAGTGGAGAAAGCAGCCAACCCACGACAAAGCGATAACGCCAAGTTTCCCAAGGCCAGCGTGTTCCAACCGTGTGCCAAAGAGGAAGCAGCGCTGCCAGGCAAGCCACCGCGCACGCAAGCAGTAACCATAGGCCACCGTTGCCGGTGAGATGCAGCGCAAATATCCAAAGATCCTTCAGGCTGGGCCGTTGTACCCAACGCAGTGGACCTGTCCCTGTAGTGGCGACGAAAGCAATGGCTGGCGACGCCAGCAGCGCGATCCAGCGCCAGTCACTTCTGGTCTGGCTTGGAATTTGTGCTCGCTCGATCGTCTTCAAGGAAAGCCACTGCGCGATCACGAGCAGTCCTGCAAAGAATTGGGCATAAATCGCCAGCGCGCTGCTGACGATATAAACTGCGCGGTTGCGGCGCGAGGGGTTATCCAGGCTCTTAAGAAGATACAAGCTCGAAAGCAGGCAGAAAAGCACCATCAGCGAATAGCTGCGTGCGTCTTGCGAGTATTGGATGTGATACGCGTTGACCGCCAGCAGTGCAGCCGCGATCAGGCCAACTCGCGAGTCAAACAGACGCTGCCCCAGTAGATAAATGGCCGGGACGGAAGCAATCGCGAAAAGAACTGAAAGTGATCGGACGAAAAACTCGCTGCCTCCGAAGTGCAGCCAAAAATGAAGAAAAAGATAGTACAACGACATGTTGGCTTCGCGTCGCCACAGAATGCGGGCAAAGTTATACCAGTCAAGCCGCGCGATGGCGACACTCACTCCCTCGTCGAACCAGAAGGATTTTGCGTCCAACAAATGGAAGCGAAGGACGGCGGCGATGCCGGCGATAACTGCGAGCCAGGCGAGATCCAATCGCGATGAGGCTCGTTGCCGTAACTGGATGGAGGATTCCGTGTTTTCTCGGTTACCAGCGTCTCCAGCGGTAGCGTCCACAATCTCCACGATGGATGTCCATGGTACCGCGAAAGGGGTTAGCTCAGATCGTCGCCGGCTTAGAACAACCTTTCCGTCCGCCTCAAATTCCCCAGGGCACCGAGATTGGCCAGCGCGAATGTGAAACGATACTGGTTCTCATTCCGTACCGAACCCAGGTTGAAGCGACGGAATTCCAGGCTTAATCCGCAGCAATCCCAGTTATAGGTGGTTTGCGCGGCGGCGTACTGCAGGAATCCTAATCTTGCGTCGTAGCCGACATTGGCTGCTGCACTGAAGCCATCTTTGCCGGAGTGACCATAGCCCAGCAAAAGCCGGAACTGATTGAAAAGCTGTGGCCAGAAAATGATATTCGGATCCGTAGTTGTGTTGAACATGCAGGCGCTCTTCGCGCATTCCCCCGGAACTTGCAGATAGGCATCTCCGCCGCCGACGGTGAACGGGCCAACGCGGTAGTTTGCGAAAAGCGTACTCGCGGTAAGGCCGCCCTGCACGAAATCGTAGTCGACGTCCCACTCGATATCGGTTCGCGCGCTGGCCTGGACGCGCAGGCGGGAGATGAGCGGAGAAAGATGGCGCGGCGAGGTCAAGAACGAAGTGCCGGTCAAATCCACCGTGCTGGTAAAAACATTACTGCGCCCGGGCACAACCGCGCCTCCGAAAGTCGGATCGATAAAGTATTTCTGCGCCAGCTCCCAGGTCACGATCTCGCGCACCTCAGGCCCCGCGTTGCAGGGCGCCTCGGTCACCTCGCCCTGCCGCGCCCACGGAATGTGGCTGGGCGGGGGAGCTCCGCCGATGAAGAGTGAAGGCATGCCGGGTTTCCCGCAATCTTCCGACTCGCCGGAAATGCGCTTGGCGTACAGGCGATTCACCAGGCTATATTCGACTTCATTTGTATTGGTGAGAATGTCGCGTTCATCAAAGCGCAGAATATTGGCGAAATTGTCGACTCCTGTCACGTAGCGGTAAACCACACGGGGTTCAATAACGTGTTTCCATTTGCGTCTCATGAACTCGCCGTCAAAAATGCGACTGAGAGCAGGAGCGCGCACTTCAACCGATCCTTCGAGAGCCCGCCGATTGACGGCATCAGGCTCCGCGGTTTTGGTCCCGCTGCCACCTGCGAGTTGTTCGGTGTAGGCGGTATCGCGCAGCGAAAATTCCGGACGAAACGACCATCCCCCGAGCTTTAACGGCAAAGACACGGTTGGCTCCAGGTCAAAACGCCCAAGCAGAGCCGCGGTACTAAAACCGGGCTCACTGCGGGAGAGCCCTTCAGTCGCAGCCTCATACGACCAATAGAAAGGCGAGTGGTCGAGTTGACGATCGACGCTGGACACTTCGAAGCTCGGGGCGTGAAGAATGGTGACCACATCACCGGCAGTCGTACTTTCGAAATCCTGATAGCGCTGCATTGAGGCGTTGTAGAAGAAGCCGTCAGTTATGTTCGAGAGAAACGCAGTGGACTTTACTTCTGAGTTCACCGCCTGGGTGAACACGTCGTTAAAAGCCAACCGAAAAACGTACGAACTGAGGTAATCGATGTTGGCAACTCCGCGGACGGCGTGACCAAGCGCGCCTTCACCATTGAGGCGCACTTCTTCCCCACCCTGATTCACCGGCGGATTGCCGGTGCCTCGGTCGAGCACGCCGAAATAATTGACGTCAACAAAAGAAGTTTCACCGGGCTGAACTCGGAATTCTCCCTGCGGCGCCCATCCGCGCGCGGAGAAGTATTCTGCCCCGATGTGAGCATCCATGCTCCGATTGATAGCCCAGAACAGCGATTCACCCAGGATGGTCCCCTTTACCGAGGATGTCCCGAAATTGGGGATGAGAAATCCAGACTGTCGCGGGATGCGCTCGGCGGGCAGTGTAGCGAACGGAAAATAAAGAATCGGGATACCCCTAATGCCGAACGTGCTGTAGTAGATTTTGGCCGTGCCGCCGACGTTGACCACAACCTTGCTGGCATTGAATTGCCATTTAGGGTGGGGCAACTCGCAGGTCGTCACCGTGCCGTCATAGACCATGTAGTGATCGGGAGCAGTTTTTTCCACTACCTTACCGGTGAAAAAAAATGGGCTTGAGGACGTAAGCATGAGCCGGGTTCCGCGCATGCGCACGCCAATCGTACCGGTCACATTCTCGAAACGCCCGCTTTCCGCTCGCACATTGTAGGTTCCATGGCTGGCCTGGATATGCTCGTCATTGGGTCCGCCCTCCAGCACAACATGGCCATCGGCTGTGGATTGGCCAGTGTCGGCGTCGTAAGTAACCTCGTCGCCGTGGAGGATGTAGACCCCGTAATGAATCTCGGCTTTGCCATGCAGCTTGTAAATGGGACCGATCTTCTCCTGGGTAATGGCGCTGATCGTCACGTCTTCCTCTTTAGGCGCAGAGGGCGTATTGGGCAGGCCTTGGGCCTGCCTGAACGCGGCCGCGGGAGAACGCAACTGGCTGGTTACTAAGGAAGGCGCGAGTAGCAGATGACAAACCAACGCCGCCGTGATAAGGAATCGAGTGCGGGAAGTCATCGTCACGCGCGAACTCCCCGAGTGTGAGGTCCACGCTGGGGTATCGTGAAGTTAGCACGGTGTTGGCCTGAGAAGCAAAGTGGTTGGCCAAGCGGTGATGGTACGTGTGCTGTTCGCTGTGCACCCGGAAGTTTCGTCTGGGCCGAGATCTCCAAGAAATGAAATCCAAGTTTGAACCCGATGTCGACTCAACCGCGAGGCTTTCTTCTGCCCGGTTGATCGACCCTGAAGCATACGATGCCAGTGAGCAGCGCTTTGCCGCCAGCGTTGAAGAAAA
>Ga0116220_10001124_pt1 | contig 10732 bp, 6 predicted proteins | sample Sb_taG_10_FD_88967 | JGI IMG/M metagenome (GOLD analysis project Ga0116220, IMG submission 88967) | Peat soil microbial communities from Weissenstadt, Germany - Sb_50d_7_NC metaG | ecosystem: Environmental > Terrestrial > Soil > Wetlands > Peat | place: Germany: Weissenstadt | collected 2010-09-21
AGGGAAGTCAATCGTATGGATATGGGGAGAGATCGACGACAGGACTTGAGCACGTCAGTGACTAGGTTGTGTTTTTCGCAGTTTTATTGCCAATCCAAAGGAGAAATTACGATGAAGCGGTCTTCGCTTGTGCTAGTTGCGGTCACTCTGCTTGCCGTCGTCGGAACCAGTCTTTACACTCAGGGCCAATCGCAGAATCAAGCGCCGAGTCCAGCGCGTTCACGAGCGGACGAGACGCTGGCAATGTGGAACGACATCGGGAACAAACTCATCGCCATGGCCCAGGATTTTCCCGAAGACAAGTACGATTTCAGGGTGCAGAAAGATGAGCGCACCTTTGCACAAACTATTCTGCATGTCGCCGCCGTTGACTACGACCTGATGCGTTTGATTTCCGGATCAACCATTGGGCCCGACTTCGGCAAGAACAAGTACGACCCGTCGCGAGACGTTTACAAAACCAAAGCCGACGTGGTGAAGCTGATTCAGCAGGCAGTCGCGGATGGAGCAAACCTCATTCAACAGCAGGGCGACGCGGGCCTGGACAAAACGACGAAATTTCCCTTCGGGAACATGCTGGTCCACAATTCCTACAACTGGATGTTCACCATCGAAGATAGCGGCGAGCACTACGGACAGCTGGTGGTGTACTACCGCGCGAATAACATGGTGCCTCCGGAGTCGCGGTAGTGCCCCTTGGGGTCGGATTGCAAGCTGGACATCTTTATTATCCGAGCAATCTGAATTATCCGAGCAATCTGAGGAGAGCCACTCGAATGGCGAAATTTAGAATGATTGCTTGCATATCAACCCACTCGAGGGGGTTCTGATGAGTACTTTATTGCAGGACATGCGGTACGGACTGCGACTGCTTTGGAAGAGTCCGGGGTTTACCATTGTTGCGGTTCTTTCTCTGGCTCTGGGCGTCGGTGCGAATACGGTGATTTTCAGCATCGTGAATGCGGTTTTGTTGCGGTCTCTTCCGTTTCCCCATCCGGAGCGCCTGGTGAAGATCATCGCCAGCAATCGCGGCGTGGGCGCGCGGGATATTGGGTTCTCCGTTCCGGAGCTGGACGATCTCAAATCAAGGGCAGGCGTCTTTGACCAAGTGACCGTTACCGGGGGAGGCGACGGTAATCTGACCGGCGGAGATCGTCCGCAACGCCTCGAACTACGGGTTGTGAGTCCTAACTATTTTTCCATGCTCGGCACATCGGCGCACATCGGGCGGGTGTTTGGCCCGGGCGACGAGGCGCAGGGTTTCGCGGAAGCGGTGGTAATCAGCGATAGTCTGTGGGCCCGCGGGTTCGGCAGAGATCGCGAAATTCTGGGACGAAAAGTGCAAATCGACAACGATCCCTACGAGATTGTCGGTGTCCTCCCACCCGGGTTCCGCCATCCGGGAAGCACAGTTGCGACGGATGTCGAAGTATGGGCAACCGCGGGTTTCAGGGCTGATCCTTTCTCGAGGCCAGCTCGCACCGTGCGGCACTGTTGCCCCGAAGCGATCGGACTTTTGAAGCCCGGAATCAGCCGGGAGCAGGCACAATCGAGGTTAGATGCTTTCGCGGCCCAGCTGCGGGCAGAATATCCCAACGACTATCCTGCGGGGTCTGACTGGTCGGTTGAGGCTCAACCCTTGCAGGAGTCGATGGTGGGCAATGTCAGGCCTATGTTGTTGGTGCTGATGGGTGCGGTAGTCCTGATTATCCTCCTGGCCTCGGTCAACGTTGCGAACCTTCTCCTGGCGCGGGCCTCAGGGAGACAACGCGAGATGGCGGTGCGGCTGGCGCTGGGCGCAAGCCGCTCGCGCATGATTCGGCAGATGCTCACCGAGTCGGTAATTCTGTCTTTGGTCTCCGGTGTTGTCGGGGTCCTGACGGCAATCGCGGCTTTGCATTTTGTACAGTTTCTGCCCGCCCGAATTCCCCGGCTGGCCGAAGTGCAGGTGGACTGGACGGTGCTGGTTTTCGCCCTGTTAGTTTCCGTTCTTGCCGGGCTCGGGTTTGGTTTGGTTCCGGCCCTTCAATGCTCAAAAGCCGAAATCGCAATGGCTATGCGGGAAGGAGCCCGGGGATCCGGCACCAGTGGTAAAACCACTCGCTTGCGGGGTTTGCTGATTGCGTCCGAATCGGCCCTTGCGGTGGTGCTGATGGTGGGAGCGGGGCTGCTCTTGCGCACGTTTTGGGGACTGCTGCCAGGAAAACCCCGGTTTCAATCCATCCAGAATTGTCTCTGCCAATACTCGAATTCCAGTACCCAACAACCCCAATTGAATCGCTACGCGCAGCCTGAGAACTTGAACACCTTGGTGCAAGCTGTGCCGCGCGTGCGTGCGATCCCGGGCGTCGATCTCGCATCGGTGACCACCGATTTGCCGGTTGCCCACCTGTCACGGCGCTTCCCCATCAATATTGAGGACCGTCCGGACCAATCTCGCAAGGGTCTGTTTTCCGAAGTCACCAGCGTGACTCCGGAGTATTTCAAGGTGTTGCAAGCTCCGTTGCTGCGCGGACGCTTGTTCGCGGAGGACGATCAGCCCGGCAAACAACCGGTCGTCATCGTCGATGAAAGTACGGCTCGTGCGTTCTGGCCAGACCGCGATCCGATTGGCCGGCGTTTGAGCATCGGGCGCGCGGCCACGTGGTGGAGCGTTGTTGGGATCGTCAAGGACATTAAGAATGATGGTCTCGACCAATCCGGGTCTCCCCACATCTACTCGCCGATTTACCAGGTTCCAGGAATCGAGGGTTTTGATTTTCTTATGAACGCCAATCCTTTGCTGGGTCCGATCCGGACAGGTCACGCGGTTCTCCAGGCCCGCCAGCGGGTGGCCCACTTTTGCGCCCTTGCCACGGGCGGAGAAGGCCGCCGCAGAACGGGCGCAAGTTGCGACGCTACAGCCGACGTCGGTGTGTCGAGTGATTATTTGCCTGGATGCAATGGTTCCGGCGACTGGTCACGCGCTACGAATATCACATCGAGAACTATCTCGGCATGGTCCGCCTAGGCTGCATGAGAGTTGTGCTGAGGTATTGGTGAGCGATTACTCGTAATGCAGCGCCACCATGGGATCGACCTTGGCCGCGCGCCGCGCAGGCACATAAGCGGCCAATAAGGCGATGCCGCACAAAACCACCGCGACCAGGCCGAATGTAATCGGGTCGGTCGGCTTAACCCCGAACAGCATGCTCGCCATCAGTCGGGTCAATCCCAGGGCAGCGACGATTCCAATCGCCGTGCCAGCCAGCGTCATGCGCGCTCCGTCTTGCAGCACCATGCGCAGTACATCAAGCCGCTGCGCCCCCAGCGCCATGCGCACACCGATTTCTCGTGTACGCTGCCCGACCAGGTACGACAGGACGCCATAGATTCCGGTGCCAGCCAGCACCAGAGCCAGCCCTGCGAATGCGCCCAGCAGGATGACTGAGAAACGCTGGCTGGCGATGGAGTCCGCCACCACTTCCCCCTCGGATTCGTTGTCGTAGACGATCGTGTCCCGGTTGCTTGCCAGGAGTTTCTGGCGAATCGACTCGAAAAAAGCTTCAGGGGCGAGCGCGGTTTTGGAGCGAGCAAATACATTGAATCCCTGGGCGAGACTCTTGGTGTCGCGGGCCCCATTTTGCATGATTGGCCAGTACATCTGGGCTTGCAGGGGATGGCTAACGTCTTCGGCGAGTCCCCACTGATTCACGTGCCCAACCACACCAACAATCGCCAGAGGTACAAAGACGCGTTGCTTGGAATCGCTGTCGAAGTCAAACATGCGGATGTGTTTGCCGATCGGGTCTTGGCCGGCGAAATATTGTTGCGCGAAGCTCGCGTCAATCACCACCACGCGCGTAGCGTTCTCATTGTCCTCGTCGCTTAGGAAACGGCCTCGAAGGAGGGGAATGCGCATGGTTTTCAGATACTCCGGTTCTACTGTGTGTTCCAAAGCCAGCTGAATATTCTCAGTTCGCTGCGTGGGCGGCTCTTGCCCTTCGAGCAAAAAACCCCTCTCACTGTCCCATTCCATGGGATTGGCGCCCCAATGCAAGGACACGGCCTCAACTCCCGGCACACTATGGAGTGTCGCGCTGATTTGCCGAAGCGCAGCGTGGATCGCATCCGAAGATTGATTTCTTAAAGAAGGCGGTGGCGTCACCGCAAAAAGTGACACGTTGCTCGGATCGAAGCCAGGATCGACTTTCCACAATTGCACCAACGTGCGGCACATCAGCCCCGCGCCCACCAGCAGCACCAGCGCCATGGCCATTTCGCCTATCACCAAGGCAGACTGCATGCGTGTCCGGGGGCCGGAGATGGCGCGCCCGCTGTCCTTGAGGCTTCCACTGATGTCGGTCCGCGACATCCTTATGGCAGGCAGCAAACCAAACATGATTCCGGTGAGGACCGAAACGAAGATGGTGAACAGCAGCACAGAGAGATGGATCCCGATTTCCTCGGCACGTGGAACGGTTTCCGGGACCGCCGCAAGGGCGGCGGCTGTTCCCCACTTCGCCAGAACCAGCCCGAACCCGCCGCCCAGCGCCGACAGCAGAACGCTTTCGGTAAGCAGTTGGCGCAGAATCCGTATCTGCCCCGCACCCAGCGCGGCACGAACTGAGAACTCGCGCTGGCGCGCCGTTGACCGGGCAAGCAGCAGATTGGCGACATTCACGCAGGCGATCAGTAAGACGAATCCCACCGCTCCCAGCAGCACCAGCAACGCCGGCCGCATGTCACCAACGATATTGTCTTTCAAGGGGATGATGTAGGCCTTGATATTGCCGTCAACAGTGGGATAGGCATCAGCGAGGCCGGCATTCACTCTCTTCATATCGTCACGCGCCTGCGCAAGCGTGACCCCAGACTTCAACAAGCCAATAGCATCCATGCCCCGATACGAATCCCGGAGGTAAAAGGTCGGATCGGTTTCTTCCCCGAGGGCTTCGTAGACATCGGCGGTTCTGAAGTTGAACACATGCAATCGAAACGAAGCTGGAATGACGCCGATGATGGTGCGCGGCTGCCCCGCCACGATGAGCCGTTGGCCAACCACGTTCCGGTCCGAAGCGAACTTCCGCTTCCACAACCCTTCCGAGATCAGAGCCGTCGGGCTGGCGCCGCGCCGGTCTTCTTCTGAAGTGAAATTGCGTCCCAGGATTGGGTTCACTCCGAGAATTGGAAAGAAGTTTGCAGACACGCGCTGTGCCCGCACATTCTCCGGTTGGCTCACGCCCGTGATGGCACCATCTGTATGGCGGTATGCGGCCATTGCCTCAAAGGAACGATTGCCGCGCTGCCAATCAAGAAAGTTGAGATAAGAAATCGAGCCTTTGGAAAAGTTCGGCGTCGCCTCGAACATGGAGACGATGCGGCTGGCATTGTGGAACGGCAACGGGTTCAGCAATACTCCGTTCACGACGCTGAAGATGGCGGTATTGGCTCCGATACCAAGGGCTAAGGTGAGAACCGTGACCGTAGTGAAGCTAGGACTCTTGCGCAACTGCCGCAGCGCGTAACGAATGTCCTGTGCGAGGCCGGTCATCTCAGGTTGGTCCTCCTGTGCAAGCTAATTCCGCGGGCCAATACAACGCAAAACGGATCACGCCGCTGCAAAGCTGCGTTCAATGCTCTTTCCAATATAGTGCAGGACCTAAACCACTGATAGTACGGAGACAAGAGAACACCGCTATCGTTCAGAGGTGTCCACAGTCGGACCTTGATGTCCGGAGGCGAACAGGCAGCCATGGGTCAGTCTGGGTTTATGAGACCGGTGCTTATACAATTATTCTAGAATGCTATCGTGCATGAACAATAAGGCGGAACCGTACACAACAATGAGTGCGACCGCGATGTTACAACAGCTACGAAGGCTCGCACACGTTAGAGTTGCGCCCGGCCAAACCAAGAATCTATACTCCGACGGGAGTGCTCCCGGGTCGGGATGGAAGTTACGAACGCGAATCGAGTGATTACCGAATCCGTTTTGCGCGTTGTGTTTCTGGTGGCCCGAGCGAGACGGCATTAACGCCGGAATGAAAAGAGATGGAATTCGCCACGAGGCTTTGTAGACCCGGCGACGAGAAAGTGCTTTCCCTTGTCGCGCAAGCCACCATTCTGGAAACATACGCTGGGATCACAAACGGCAGCGACTTGGTTACATACGTCGATGCCGAACTGTCGCCAGCTGATTTTAGTCGAATGCTGGCTGACAAGCGCATTCGACTATGGATTGCCGAGACGGGCATCGGAAAGTGTGCCGTCGGCTACGCCGTTGCCGTCGCTGATGAAGGCGCGAGATCGTTCTCCTCCTTCGAACTCAAGCGGCTCTACCTCTTCTACCGATTTCACGGGAACGGAATAGGTAAGAAGCTAATGCAGGACGTATTGTTGTTTGCTGAGGGGATGAAGTCAGAATCATGTTGGCTTCAAGTCCACGAAGCCAACACTCACGCCATCGAATTCTACAAACGCTGTGGTTTTGTCCAAACTGGTAGTGACGTGTTCCGCGCTGGCGAAGGCTCGTACCAAGTCCTGACCCTTAGGCTTATCCTTCGCCGCTAGGTTCACCTTTGCGTCGTGTGTTCACTGTCATCGATTCGCGAATCCTCCGCATTTCAATAACGCATTCCAGCAAGCAAGACACTCCCCCAGAAGTCGGCTTGGCCAGTGGCGACGGTCAACTGTCGACAGCGGTGTTACGCCAACCATCGCACGTATTCGAGTTTGCCGACTTCTCAGGCGTATTGCGCAGGCTTATTCAAATCGAAACAAGCCACTGCTTTCCCTTGACACTAGAGCTGAGCAGCCGTATCGTCGCGCGGTACATGCTTCCCGAAGAATTCAAATCGCCGTCGAGGGTAATTCGGATGAACCGTTCTTACTCCGCACCTCTATTCTGCATCCTCGCCTTGACACTGGCAGCCTGCAGCGCAGGCAATCAGCAGCAGTCCCAACCGACGCCGCCCGATCAGCGCGCTACCGATGAGTCCACGATCCGTGGCCTTGATGCGGATTGGTTGAAAGCGGTGGTAGCCAAGGACGCGACGCTGACCACATCTTTCTACGCGGACGGGGCTTCACTGTTTGCACCCGGCGCACCGTTAGCCACGGGAAAGGAAGCAATCCAAAAGGCTTGGGCTGGTTTGATGGGTACTCCCGGCTTCGCGCTGACGTTTGAGACGACAAAGATCGAAGTCTCGCGCGCCGGAGACCTCGCCTACGATCTCGGCGAATATCAACTGACCACGAACGACAAGAAGGGAAAGCCGCAAACCGTCAGGGGAAAATATGTGGTGGTGTGGGGCAAACAGCCAGGCGGCGCTTGGAAGGCGCTGGTGGACGCCCCCACGACTACACAGTAAGAAGGATCAGAACGACATTGAGGCTTCCAGCGATCCGCTGGAAAGAGAATTGGCAACTCTTCGCATTCCAGTCTGATCGCCAACAACCGTGCCCGAGGTCTTCCGTCTTATTGCTGGATGGTCGTCTCCGACTTGGCTGGCTTCTGTGTCACCTGCTTCTCGTTCGGCATTTGCGAACGATCCCACCCACCGCCCAAGGTCTCCACTAATGCTACGGCGGAGGTCGTCTGTTGCACCTGAAGAGCATTTAGAATCTGCTCATCCGACAGCACCGTGGTCTGCGCAATCAGCACGTCGACGTAGGGATCAATCCCAGTCTCGTAACGGCCCTCTTCGAGCTTGAGGAAGGTTTGAGCGGAACTCACCGCCTGCCGTTCTTGCTGGATCTGCTTGGACAGGATGCGAACTTCGGCCAGAGAATCTTCCACCTGTTGAAAGGCGGAAAGCACCGTCTGACGGTAGCTGGCGAGATCCGCATTGTAGATGGCGACATATTGTTGGACGGTAGCGCGGCGCAAGCCGGCTTCGAAGATGGTTTCCGGGAGCGATGCGCCGATGGACCAGAAACGGCTCGGCCAGGAGAGCCAATGGCTGACGGAGGCACTCTCAAAGCCACCCTCCGCGCTCAACGTCAGGTTCGGATAATAGGCCGCGTACGCGATGCCGACGGCTGCGTTTGCTCCGGCCATGGCGCGCTCGGCGGCGGCGACGTCGGGCCGGCGCTCGAGCAGTTCCGAGGGCACGCCGACCGGGATCGGTGGAGGAGCAACCGTCATCGGCTTCACGGGGATGGAGAAGTTGGATGGATCCTTGCCTACCAGCACGGCAATCGCATGTTCGTATTGCGCCCGCGCGATCCCGACATTGGTCGCCCCCGCCTGTGCGCTCTGCAGCGTAGTTTCGGCTTCAACCACCGAAATCTGGTCGTCGATGCCAGTCTCGTAGAGCGAGCGGGTCAGATCCAGCGCTTTCTGGTCCGCTTCCACGGTATCGTTGAAAATCTTTTGCAGATCGTCCTGGCCGCGGATCTCGAAGAAAAATTGCGCCAGGCTGGCCTGTTCGGTCAGACGCTCGTTCTCAAGATCCGCCGCGCTGAGCTGGGCGGCGTACTGAGCCTGGCGCACCGTGTTGCGAACCTTGCCCCAAAGGTCGGGCTCCCAGGACGCTTCGAGCGGCAGCGAATAAATCGTATTTTGCAGCTGCGGTTTGGGGGCCGTGCCCGTGCCGGTCGTGTTTACGGGGATCGAGCTCAGGTTCGACGAGGTTCGCGAGCGGCTGAACGAGGGCGCAGTCGTGAGTGTCGGAAAGAATTGCGCACGGGCCTCGCGCACGATCGCGCGAGCTTCCATGAAGTTCTCGAAGAATTGCTTGATGTTTTGGTTGTTAATATCCAGTTGGTCTTCGAGGGCGTTCAACTCGGGTTCGTTGAAGATCTCCCACCATTTGCCGCGCAGCTTCGCATCTGCGGGTTGTGCCACCGTCCAGCCTTCAGTTTCCTTGAACTGCGTGGGTGATTCCTTGTAGACCGCCGCGGGTGGCTGCGCAGGCGCGGGTGGGTGGTATTTCGGACCGACCACGCAGCCCGATAACATTAAGAAGAGAACAGTCGCACCCAACCGAATCACGCCGTTCACTAGTTTTCGCATAAAGACCTTCATATCGTTTCTGCCTCACCAACCGTTTATCTCAGTCCACTGTGCTAGCTGGCCTCCGGAGCCGGGAAAGGATGTGGTGCAGTTTGCCCCTCCATGCGCAGCCGCAGCCGGTCGAACGCCAAATAGACGACCGGCGTCGTGTAGAGCGTGAGCAACTGACTTAAGATCAGCCCTCCGACAATCGTGATGCCAAGGGGCCGACGCAGTTCATATCCGGTGCCTGTGCCGAGCGCCAACGGCAGAGCGCCCAATAACGCAGCCATCGTCGTCATCAGAATTGGACGGAAGCGCAACATGCAGGCTTCAAAAATCGCGTCGGTTGTGCTCTTGCCCTCCTGGCGTTCTGCTTGAAGAGCGAAATCGATCATCATGATGGCGTTCTTTTTTACGATTCCGATCAGCAAGACAATGCCAATGATGGAGATGATGTTCAGGTCCTCTTTGAACAGCAGCAAGGCGAGCATCGCGCCTACGCTCGCCGACGGCAGGGTGGAGATAATCGTCAAGGGATGGACCAGGCTTTCATACAAAATACCGAGAACGATGTACACCGCCAGCAGCGCCGTCAGAATCAGTACGGGCTCAGTGCCCAGAGATTGCTGGTAGGCCAGCAGCGTGCCGGCAAAAAAGCCTTGCAGCGTGGAAGGCGTACCCAGCCGCTTTTGCATCTGGCTGATGCTCAATGTTGCATCGCTCAAAGACAAGTTCGACGCCAGGTTAAAAGACAAGGTGACCGAGGGGAATAAACCCGTATGGTTGATGGCCAGCGGGGTTGTGTTGGCTTGGCCTTTGGCCACCGTGAGCAGCGGAATGTTGCCGCCGCCGGACGTATGCAAGTAGATGTCTTTCAATCCTTCCGGGCTTTGCCAATATTGGGGAGCCACTTCCAGCACCACGTAATACTGATTCAACTGGGTGTAGATAATGGACACTTCCGATTGGCCGAATGCACCGTATAACGCCGAGTCCAGCGACTGTGCGGTAAGGCCAAGCTTTGCCGCAGTCATGCGATCATAGTTCATCAGCTCATCCAGACCGCCATTCTGCTGGTCTGAGCTTACGTCCTGCAGACCGGGCAGGTGCTGCATCTCGCGCAGTATGATCGGTCCCCACTTGGAAAGATCCTGCACCGTGTCGGATTGGATCGTGTACTGGTACATCGCATTACTGGACCGGCCTCCAATGCGCAGGTCTTGCACGGATTGGAGGAACGCGGATGCCACCGGCAGACGGTTCAATTGGGGGCGCAGGCGGTCGATGATCTGAGCGGCACTGACCTTGCGCTCCGCCAGCGGCTTGAGCGCAATATAAAGGGAGCCGTTATTGGTGGCCCCACCGCCGCCGGTAAACGCAATCACATTCTCGACGGCAGGATCATTCTTGATCACACGGCCAATCTGCTGAATGGAATCGTTCATCGCCGGGAACGATGAATCCTGTGGCCCGCGTACACTACCGGTGATCGCTCCCGTGTCCTCCGTCGGGAAAAAGCCCTTGGGTATTTTGACGATCAACACCACATTGAGCGCGATGGTGACGAAGAGCACGACCAGAGTGAGGGTGGGATGGTCGAGCACCCAATGCAGGCTGCTGCGATACACGGACAGCACCCAGTCAAAGAATTTTTCGCTGGCCATGTAGATACGGCCATGCTTTTCCGCGCGCTCGTCCTTTAACAGGTAGGCGCACATCATCGGCGTCGTGGTCAGAGAGATGAGCATGGAA
>Ga0116220_10001127_pt1 | contig 10722 bp, 9 predicted proteins | sample Sb_taG_10_FD_88967 | JGI IMG/M metagenome (GOLD analysis project Ga0116220, IMG submission 88967) | Peat soil microbial communities from Weissenstadt, Germany - Sb_50d_7_NC metaG | ecosystem: Environmental > Terrestrial > Soil > Wetlands > Peat | place: Germany: Weissenstadt | collected 2010-09-21
CGCTGCCGCAATTCGCCGACGAACTCCAGCCAATGCAGCGACGGCCAATCCTTGACCGGATGCGATCGGCCGAGCCCGAGCACCAGCCAGGGCCGCGGGTACGCGCTGTATCGCTCGCCGAGGGAAGCCACCACCTCCGGCGGCAGGCGCAGGTTCGGCTCGGTGGTGGGGCAGGGGACCTGCATCGCCTCCATCAACGCCTTGAGCCATTCGATCGGCATCTCGGGAAAGTAGCGCTGGTCGATGCCTTTGTTGGTGATGAACCAGCGCTGGGGCCCCAGTCCGAGGCCGATCCGGTTGGGAATGCCGGCCGCCAGGGCGGCGAAGGCGGCTCGCGTCGTGCGATCCAGGATCCAGGCGGTGTCGCACCGCAGGCGCCGCAACAGAGCCGTGAGGCGGATCAGGTGGAGGCCGCGCGACAGCTCCGATCCTCGGTTTTCGAAATACAGGGTCTCGGCGACGCAGGGCTCCGCCCGCAGCAGCGCCCGCGCTTGCGTCGACGGCGGCGCCAGAAACGTCACCGTGCCGCCGGGCGAAACCGCCGCGATCGACCGAATGAACGGCAGATGCCAGATGACGTCGCCGATCCCCCGCTTGGTCTGAATGACGACGACGGTCATCTTGCGTGGCGTCGAGGTTTGCGACAAAGCCCGTTCTCGCGTTTCGGCGGAATGGAGCATGTTCTAGTCAGACCGCTCCCCACCGGCAATGAGAGGTGATCTCGGTTCATGCGGACCGACCAGTTCGATTTCGAGCTGCCCCCGCAGCACATTGCGTTGCGGCCATGCATTCCGCGCGACGCGGCGCGCCTGCTCGTGGTTCGTCCCGGCACGCCGCCACGGCTCGACGAAGATGTGGTCCGCCACCTGCCGGACCTGCTGCGCCCGGGGGACCAGATCGTCGTCAATGACACCAAGGTCATCCCGGCGTTCCTGCGTGGCCGCCGTCTCGGCCGGGCCGGCACCGAGCCCGGCATCGAGGCGACCCTGCACCGGCGGCTCGACGGCTCGCGCTGGCGCGCCTTCGTGAGGCCGGCGAAGCGGCTCGCCGTGGGCGACGTCGTCCGCTTCGGCACCGAAGGCCGTGTCTGCCTTCTCGGCCAGCTCGACGCGACCGTCGAGGACAAGCGTGATGGCGGGGAGGTCACGCTCGCCTTCGCGTTCCACGGCCCAGTGCTCGACCAGGCCATCGCGGAGCGCGGCGAGGTGCCGCTGCCCCCGTATATCGCGTCGCGCCGCGCCGTCGATGCGCAGGACCGCGACGACTACCAGACCATGTTCGCCTCCCAGGAGGGCGCGGTCGCGGCGCCGACCGCCGGCCTGCACTTCACCGAGCCACTGGTGGCCGCTCTGCAGGGGCACGGCATCGGGATCCGGCGGGTGACCCTCCATGTCGGCGCCGGCACCTTTCTGCCGGTGAAGGCGGAGGACACGGCGGAGCACCGGATGCACGAGGAGTGGGGAGAGCTGTCGGCCGAGACCGCGGACGCGCTCAATGCCGCGCGGCGGGCGGGCGGCCGCATCGTCGCGATCGGCTCGACGTCGCTCCGTCTGCTGGAAAGCGCCGCCGACCCCGATGGCACGATCAAGACCTTTGCCGGCACGACCTCGCTGTTCGTGACCCCCGGCTGCCGGTTCCGCGCGGTCGACGCCATGATGACCAATTTCCATCTGCCGCGTTCGACGCTGTTCATGCTCGTGGCGGCGTTTGCCGGCCTCGACGTCATGCATCTGGCCTACGCGCACGCGATCCGCGCCGGCTACCGCTTCTATTCCTACGGCGACGCCTGCCTGCTGTTCCGGGCAGAGGGCTGAAGCCATGTCCGCCGCCTTCGCGTTCCGCCTCATCGCGACCGACGGCGCGGCGCGCCGCGGCGAGATCACGACCCCGCACGGCCTCGTTCGCACCCCAGCCTTCATGCCGGTGGGCACGCAGGCGACCGTCAAGGGCATGCTGCCCGCGGACGTGCGCGCCGCCGGGGCCGACATCGTGCTGGCGAACACCTATCACCTGATGCTGCGCCCCGGGGCCGAACGCGTCGCCCGCCTCGGCGGCCTGCATCGCTTCATGAACTGGCCGCATCCGATCCTCACCGATTCCGGCGGCTTCCAGGTGATGTCGCTTTCGGCGTTGCGCGAGGTCACGCCGCACGGCGTGACCTTCCGCTCGCACCTCGACGGAGCCATGGTCGAGCTCACGCCGGAGCGCGCGATCGAGATCCAGACGCTGCTCGGCGCCGACATCTCGATGCAGCTCGACGAGTGCGTCAGGCTGCCGGCGAGCCGGAGCGAGATCGAGCGCGGCGTCCGCCTGTCGCTCGCCTGGGCCGAGCGTTCCAAGCAGGCCTTCGCCGGCGGCGAGGCGGGCCGCGCGCTGTTCGGCATCGTCCAGGGCGGCGACGACGCGGCGGCGCGCATCGACAGCGCCAGAGGGCTCGTCGACATCGGATTTCACGGCTACGCGGTCGGAGGACTTGCGGTCGGCGAGCCGCAGGACGTGATGCTCGCCATGATCGAGGAGGTCGTTCCGGTGCTGCCGCCCGAATGTCCGCGCTATCTGATGGGCGTCGGCACGCCGGGCGATCTCCTGCAGGCGGTCGCGCGCGGCACCGACATGTTCGACTGCGTGATGCCGACCCGCAACGGACGGCACGGCGTCGCCTTCACCCGGTTCGGTCCGATCAATCTCAAGAACGCGCGGCACGCCGACGACGCCCGCCCGCTCGATGCGGAGAGCGCCTGTCCGGCGGCGCGCGACTATTCGCGCGGCTACCTGCATCACCTGATGAAAGCCAAGGAGATGCTGGGAGGGACGCTGCTGTCCACCGTCAACATCGCCTATTACCAGCATCTGATGCAGGGAGCGCGCGAGGCGATCGAGGCCGGATGCTTCGCGGACTTCCGCCGGCACGTCGAGGAAGGCTGGCGTCAGGGGGACATCCCGGCCGCCGGAACGTGAGCCATTCCGATCACAGATCCCTGGCGTCGACGAAGCGTACCGCGATCGGGCGGCCGGCCAGCGCGCCGCCGAGGCCGGCGCTGAAATGCATCGGCACGCAGCGCTGCAAAGACGCCGAGACCGCGTCCCAATAGATCTGCCGCACGTCGGACGACGTCCCGGGCGTCACGTAGGTCAGGCGTGGCCGACCGAACATGTCGCCGTTGCGTTTGAAGCTCAGGCGCACCGACAGCTGCGTTCCCGGGTGGGCGCGATCCCTGTCGGGCGGCACCCAGCACTGGCGCAGCGCCGCAAACACGGCGCGGATCGTGGAGAGATCGTCCGCCCGTTTGCCCGCGGCATCGGCAGGACCCGACGCCGCGTCGGACGCGATGTCCGACCGGCTTTCGATGGTCAACTGGAGCTGCTCGCCGAATGGATACCCGATGTCCGGCGTGCACGGCAGGCGGCGGAACACGCTGCACGGAGCGCCGCACGGATGGTGGCTGAGCACGCTGCAGAAGGCGTGGCGCGGAATGCACGGATGACGGCTCAACACGCTGCAGACCGCATGGCTCGGCGTCGGATGCGCGGCGACGGCGAGCAGCACTGCGGCGGCGAGCGTGATCGCGCCGCCATGGCGGGTGCCGAACTTCACGGCGCGCCCCACGTCTGGCGGCAGGCCTCGAGGCAATGACGCATCGGCGACGGGCGATGAAGGATCAATCCTGCGAGGACAGGCGAACCGTCGTCGTGAACTGGTGTCCGCAGGAATCGCAGGACCAGAAATGACGCACGCACCGCTCGCTCACGTGCTCGGACCATTCGGGGCCGACGAGCGAGTCGCCGCATTGGCCGCAGGATCGGAAACGCCAGGGTCGGGCGGAGCGGGTGGACTCGATGACATCGAGCTTCATGGTAGCCTCCCAGTCCCACCCCCCTTGGTAGAAACGTGTACGGCTCATTTGTGGCGCCAGCGTGACACGGCCGCAAGTCCAATCCTTGCTGCACTGCGAGAAACCTCCCGCGGAAGGCGCGGCCGCCGAGCGTCGCGACACAGGGGGGCCTCGATGTCCTGCGCGGGACGTCAGACGCTTCATCGTCGCCCATGAAACGATTGATGAAGTCTTGATCGGCGCGCGTTCTTTGGATGTGAGGGGCATGTTCGTCGAACCCATTCACATTGCCTGGATCCCGGATGGGAGCTTATGGACGATTGCCTCCGGCGTTGCGGCCGGGTGGCATTCCAAGCTTGTGCGTCGCACACGACACCGGGCGTCACGCTCTTGTGAAGGGCTGGGGCTGGCCGCCGTTCCGCGACGGCGGCGGCGGCCGTGTATCCTGCCTGGGGGACGAGCAATCGGCCCGCCGGACGCCGTGCCTGATGAAGCGACGACTATTGGCGGCAACGGCGGCAGACGGAGAAAATCATGACAAGCAGAATCTTCTCGATGGCGATCCTCGCGACATGCGTGCTGGCCACCACCGCCGCGATGGGCTCTTCGCGGCACCACGGCCGGCATGCCCACGTGGCACGCGCACCAGCGCATCCGTTCGTCGCGGTTCCCTATGGGTCGGGCGCGCCGCACATGATCGAAGCCAGGCCCGGTGTCTGGATTTCCAACTGGGACTGCATCACCGACGAAGGTCAGGGACGCTGGATGCCGTGCAGCGCCTCTGGAGGCGGTGGGAACTGAGCCGCCGCGGTGATGCCCGCCCGTCCGAGCGCGCCGCCGGACGGTTCGTTGGCGATCGACGGCCACCTCACACGGGTGTGACCGGGCGTGATTGGACGGCGGTCGGGCGACAGCCTATTTGTAGCATACAGCAGCGGTGATCGACGGTGTCCCCCCACGGTGATCGATCACCGTCTCGGAACGAGAGCCCCGGCCAGCACGCCCCCCGCTGCGCCGGGGCTTGTTCGTTCCGGCGGCCTTGATCCAGGCTGGCGCGGACGGGCGGTCCCCGTCGGGTCGGGGTGAGGTTTTCCGTCTCGTTCGGCCGCAATCCTGACGCTGGCCGGTGTGATGCCGATGAGCACGTTGATCGGACTCGCCGGACTGATGGGCGCCGCGGGAGTGGTGCTCGCTGCGGCGTCGGCGCATGCAGGCAGCGCCATCAGGCTCGACAGTGCCGGCTACATGCTGCTGTTCCATGCGTCGGCGCTGGTGTCCGGCGTCGTCGCACTCGACCGCGGACTGCTCTGGCGTCCCCTCGGCCTGGTTGCGCTCGCCGGCTTCGTGGTCGGCTCCACGCTGTTCGCCGGGGATCTCGCGCTTCGCGCCTTTGCGGGAAGCCGGTTGTTCCCGATGGCTGCGCCGACCGGTGGAATCATCCTGATCGCGAGCTGGCTTGTGCTTGCCGTAGCGGCAGCAGTCGTGCGGGTCGCGCCGAGCTGAGCACCAAACAACGCGGTGTGACTTAAGTCACAGTCGGATGTGTGATATCGACATTATTGGGAGAGGGCGATCGAACCGGCATCGCGGCTGGCAGTCGGCCGGGGCCGGACACGCAAGGGAGACCACATCGTGGCCAATAGTGACGCGAGATTTTCGATCATCCGGCTGGCGAACATAGCGTGGCATGCGGTGCCGACGATCATCAGGGCCGCCGCGCTCTTCATTCCGCTCCTGGTCCTCGGTTCGACCGAGAGCCTGGCGCTGGGCACCAAAGCGGAACGGGCGGCATGCACGCCAGACGCTGTCCGGTTGTGCAGCCAGCACTTTCCCAACGTCGGACGCGTCGCATCGTGCATGCGAAGCAACCGGGCGAACCTGAGCGAAGCGTGCCGCACCGCCATGGATCGACACGAATCGTCGGGCCGGCAGAATGTTGCCGACGCCGGCGAGCGGCGAGTCGCCCGGTCGATCCGCGGCCATGGCGATGACGGCGCCGACGTCGGGGCGGCGACACGCCGGAGTCATCGCTACGAGGTCGCCGACTCGGAGCCGCGCATGCCGCGGCTGCGCCGGCACAGGGGAGGATTCTCCATGGCCAGCATGGGTCAGTTCATGGGCATGGTGCAGCCCTATATGGGCATGATCCAACCTTACATGGGCATGATCGAGCCCTATATGGGAACGATCACCCCCTACATGAGCAATCTCGGCGGCTTCGGCGGCTTCGGCGGGAACTGATCGTCCCGGCTTGCTGGGGGAGCGCGACGTCAGGAGCCGTTTCGTCGCGCGCCCACCTCTTCCGCTCGTCGCGCCTCATTTCCTGTCTTGGCCGGTCTCCGGTGTGTCGCGGAGAACCGTGCGGACGCGATCGCCCTCGCGCAGGAAGCTTCCAGCCCGCGCGACGATCATGTCGCCTTCGCCGAGACCATCGAGAATCTCGGCGGTCCCCCCCATCAGCAGGCCGAGGCGGACCTGTCGCGTCTCGACACGACTGTCGCGCACGACCTGAACCACCGGGCCCTCGGGGCCAAACAGCAACGCGGCGAGCGGCACGCTGGTGCCGCAGCTCGTGCCCACCACGACGGTCGCCCGCGCGAACGTCCCGATCCGCAGCTTGGCATCATTGCCGACAGTGATGCGCGCCCGACCCGATTGGGTGAAAGGATCGATTTCCGGCGTGACCGTCCGCACCTTGCCATTGTAGTCGCCAATGCCGGGGACGATGATCCGCGCCGTCTGTCCGGCGGCGATCTTGCCGATCCGTGGTGCTGGAACATCGCCCTGCAACTCGATGTCGCCGCCGACGATGAGGCGGAACAGCGGCTCGCCGCGCGGGGACACCGTTTGACCGACCAGGGCTCCACGGCGGGTGATCAGCCCGGAGGCCGGCGCCGTCACGTCCGACGGGCCACCTTGCTGTCCCTCGGGCGGGGCCAGGCGGGCCAGCACCTGGCCCGACTTCACATAGTCACCTTCCTCGCTCAGCAGCTGAGTGACGTGCAGGCCTTCGTTCTCCGGTCTGACCAGGATGTCCTCGCGCGGGACGAGGGTGCCGGGGATCTCGATGGCGTCGGAAAAGCACGCGCGGGCGGCCTTGATCACGGTGACCGACATGCCCAGGGGCGCGGCGCTGCTGCTCGGCTCGGCCGCCACGGCCGCCGTGAGGGAAGCCAGCAGCGCACAGCCACATGCCAGAGCCGCGCCCGCGCGTCCCGCGCCGATCAGACGTGTCGTGAGCCCGCGCCGGTTGTTCATCGCATTCACCTCGTGGGCGGGCCCGCCGCGGCGTCGATCATGGGGACGTGGTGGCCGGGTGCCGGTGCCGGCTCGTCGGCCTTGCCGACGAAGCGGCCGAAGATCCACCCGAGGATCCGCCCCAGGTCGTCCATCAGGGTGAAGAGGGCGGGAACGAAGAGCAGGGACAGGAAGGTCGACACGATCAGCCCTCCCATGACGGCAATCGCCATGGGAGAGCGGAACTCGCCGCCGTCGCCGAACGCCAGGGCGCTCGGCAGCATGCCGGCGACCATCGCCGCCGTCGTCATCACGATCGGCCGCGCCCGCTTTTCGCCGGCATCGATGATCGCCGCCGTGCGGTTCATCCCTTTGGCCATCGACTCGAGTCCGAAGTCGACCAGCATGATCGCGTTCTTCGTCACGATGCCCATCAGCATCAGGATGCCGATGAGCACCGGCACGCTCAGCGGCTTGCCGGTCAGCAGCAGTCCCAGAATGGCGCCGCCGATCGACAGTGGCAGGGAGAACAGGATGGTGATCGGCTGGAGAAAGCTTCCGAACAGCAGCACCAGCACCGCGAAGACCACCACTAGGCCATAGCCCATGGCCGACACGAAACCGGTCTGCAGCTCCTGCAATTCCTCGGCGTCGTTCGACAGCAGGATGCTCACGCCGGGTGGATGGTTCTTGTAGACCGGAAGGTCCTCGATGAGCTTGTTGGCTTCGCTGAGCACCGCGTCGCCGACCAGATCCGCCTCGACCTTGGCCTGACGCTTGCGCTCGTAGCGATTGACGCTGATCGGTCCCTGCCCGAACTCCATGTCGGTGATGGTGAGCAGCGGCACGCCGCCGCCGCGCGGCGTCGGAACCTTCAGCCGTTCCAGCGTCTGGCGGTCGGCGCGCGCGCTGTCCTCGAGCTGCACCCGGATCGGCACCTGCCGGTCGCTCTCGACGAATTTCGCCAGCGCCGGCCCGACGTCGCCGATCGTCGCAATGCGGATGGTGTCGGACAGCTGGGTGGTCGATACGCCGAGCCGGGTCGCCAGATCGGCGCGCGGCCGGATACGCAGCTCCGGCCGATCGAGCGCCGCCGTCGATACCACGTTGGCGAGGATGGGGATGCGCCTGACCTGCGTCGCAAGCTCGGCGGCCACGTTTTCGACGACCGCGGCATCGGTGCCGCTGACGATTCGGGAGATGGCGCGGAGTCCGTTCTCGTCGACCATCCAATAGCGAATATCCGGAATATCCTGCAGGTCGCGGTTGATGTCCTGCTCGAGCTGCCGCTGGGTGAGCTTGCGCTCGGATTTCGGGACGTAATTGATGATCAGCGCCGCCTTGCGGACCTCGTCGCTGCCGTTAGGGATCCGCCCGCCGTCGACGAAGACGCTCCGCACCTGTGGTCGGCTGCGCAGCCGCTTGACGATCTCCTCGGTCACCGATGCGGTCTCGGACAGCACCGAGCCCGACGGGAGCTCGACGGCAAGAAGCGAGCGCCCGGTGTCCTGGGCCGGGAGAAACTGCAGGGGAAGCAGCGTGATGCTCCAGATCGAGGCGACGAACAGCAGCAGGCCCACCGCGATGGTGACGAAGCGGTTGCGCACCGACCATCTGAGGATCCGGGCATAGGTCCGCAGGACGACACCGCCGGCCTTCTCCTCGTGCATGTGCGACTTGAAGAAATAGGCCGACAGCATTGGAGTGATCAGTCGTGCGACGAGCAGGGAGAACAGCACCGCCACCGACACCGTGATCCCGAACTGCTTGAAGAACTGGCCTGCGACGCCGCCCATGAAGCTGACCGGCACGAACACCGCCACGATGGTCAGGCTGATGGCGATGACCGCCAGACCGATCTCGTCCGCCGCCTCGAGCGCCGCCTGGTAGGGGGATTTTCCCATGCGGATGTGGCGAACGATGTTCTCGATCTCGACGATCGCGTCGTCGACCAGGATGCCGGTGCTCAGCGTGATGGCGAGAAGGCTGACGAGATTGAGGGTGAAGCCGAGCAGGCTCAGGACCCAGAATGTCGGCAGGATCGACAGCGGAAGGGTGACGGCGGCGATGACGGTCGCGCGAAAATCGCGCAGGAACACCAGCACGACGATGACGGCGAGCGCCGCACCCTCGTACAGCCCATGCATCGCGGAGTCATAGTTGCCGCGCGTGTAGTCGACCGCCGAGTCGATGACCTTCAGCGTGACGTCCGGGTCGTCCTTGCTGATCTCCTCGATGCGTTTTTCCACGTCGCCCGCGACGGTCACGTCGCTGGCACCCTTGGAACGCAGGATGCTGAACGCGACGACGGGCTCGCCGTCGAGCCGGGCAAACGTCTTCTGCTCGGCGACCGTATCGGTCACCGTGCCGAGGTCGTCGAGCCGCAGTTCGCCGCCCATCGGCAGCGCGATCATGGTGGCCGCCAGCTCGGCCAGGGTCTTCGCCCCGGCCAGCGTCCGGATCGATTGATCGCGCCCGCCGATCTCGGCGCGTCCGCCGGCGAGATCGACGTTGTTGCCGCGAAGTCGCAGGCTGACGTCGGCCGCCGTCAGACCGACGGCGTCGAGCCGGTCGGGATCGAGCCGCACCACGATCTCGCGGTCCACGCCGCCGATGCGGTCGATGCGACCGACGCCGCGCACACCCTGCAGCGAGCGCTTGACGACGTTGTCGACGAACCACGAGAGCTGCTCGGGCGTCTTGACCTTGGATATCGCCGCATAGGTCACGATGCCGAGCCCCATGACGTCGACACGTCGGACCTGCGGCTCCGTGATGCCGCTGGGGAGATTGCTGCGAATGCGGGTGACCGCGTCCTTGACGTCGTTCAGGCCCCGGGCGGGATCGGTGTCGAGCCCGAAGGTGATCGTCGTCACCGACACGCCGTCGTTGACCGACGAGGCGATGTGGCGGACGCCTTCGACGCCCGACACCGCGTCCTCGACGGGCTTTGCCACCTGCGTCTCGAGATCGGATGCCGCAGCCCCGAACTGCGAGATGATGACCAGGACGACCGGAAGATCGACATTGGGAAGCCGCGTGATCGGCAGCTTGCTGAGGTTGATCGCGCCGAGGACCATCAGCACCAGCATCAGCACGACCGAGGCGAGCGGCTTCTTGATTGACCAGGCCGAGATATTGACAGCCATCGGCGAGCTCCCGCCCGATTAGCATGCGCTAGTTGTTATCCTCAGGGAACACCGGCCTGACCTGGTCGCCGTCGCGCAGCGAGTTGCCCGACGTCGCGACGATGACGTCGCCCGCCGCAAGACCTTCGCGGATTTCCGCATCGACGTCGGACAGAAGGCCGATACGGACGCGGCGGGTCTCGACCACGCCGCCTTTGATCACTTGCACGCTGGTTCCGTCGGTCTGATGCAGCACCGCTGACAGTGGCACCGATACGCTGCAGCTGCGCTTGGCGTCGATGGTCGCCCGGGCAAAGGTCCCGACCCGGAGCGCCGGATTATCGTCGATCGTGATGCGGACCTTACCGAGTTGGTTCATCTGGTTGATCTCTGCTCCGACCAGGCGCACGCGCCCGGTGAGCTCGCGCCCGGCTTCGGTCTGGGCGCGCGCCGGTTGATTGGGTGCCAGCAACGGCATCTGGATTCCGGGGACCTCCGCCTCGATCTCGATCTCGTTCTTCACC
>Ga0116220_10001132_pt1 | contig 10716 bp, 10 predicted proteins | sample Sb_taG_10_FD_88967 | JGI IMG/M metagenome (GOLD analysis project Ga0116220, IMG submission 88967) | Peat soil microbial communities from Weissenstadt, Germany - Sb_50d_7_NC metaG | ecosystem: Environmental > Terrestrial > Soil > Wetlands > Peat | place: Germany: Weissenstadt | collected 2010-09-21
AAGTTCCACGCACCGAGGACCAACAGGACCAACAGCAATGTGATACTGCCCGATATTTTGTAAATCATGCTGAACCTCATATTCGGCCTTGACATTCCTCCCTGGCTGGTAAGGGCTAGAGCATTCCTTCCAGCCGAACGTAGCTCGCTTCCATTCCACGTTCCATACCTGTTGCAAGCATCGCCGCGCGCGTCTTACCATCGGGCAGCGTCATTCGCATGGTCATCAGCGTTCCTGCGCCGTCGGCTTCAAATCGCGTTTCAATATGGTTGTCTGGCGTGGGATCCGGCAGGTGCATGCGCTCGACATGTACGATCCTGTTATAAGGCTCCAATTCCAAGTATTCGCCAGTGATGTAAAATCCACCGCCTTTGCCATTCGTCCATTCGTAACGGATCTTGCCGCCGGCCTTCGCCTCGTTGATGCAGACTGGCATCGTCCAACCCTCCGGACCAAGCAACCATTTCTGGATTAATTTCGGATCGGTATGGGCGCGGTACACGGCTTCTGGAGGCGCAGCGAAGCGTCTGGTCACAATCACGTGGGTATCTCCTTCGATCTTCAGCGTCATCTTGCTCATCGCTTTTTTCCTTTCTTGTGTTTTTCCATCCCCGCCAGAACTTCGTCCAGCCGGTCGTAGTTTGTTTCAAGGGCTTTTCGCAGCATTGCGAGCCATTGATCCATCGCTTCAATACCCCCTTTTGCGAGCCGACGAGGGCGCTTCGTACCCTCGACTCGACGAACGATTAGTCCCGCATCTTCGAGCACCTTCAGGTGCTGGGAGATTGCGGGTTGCGTCATCTCGAACGGCTCTGTCAATTCATTGACGGTGGCCTCCCCTGTGGCCAGACGCGCAAGAATCGCCCGACGCGTCGGGTCAGCCAAAGCAGAGAAAGCACCATCGAGGTTGTCCATAGGCGTTACCTTATATAAGTTGTGACTTATCGTCAAGAGGAATTTCGCAGTTTGTTGTGAGCGAGTGACGAGCAAACCGGAAGTTATGTCGTTGTTTAGAGTGGCCTTTCCGGAGCAGGAGATTGATTGTCGATGTAACCAGGCCGTTGCACGTTTTGACTGCTGGTCAATGAGCCATATCGAGATTTCTCGTTAATTGACTTGGCTGCGTTTTATCGGAACTTACGCGTGAGTCATGGAAGCGTGACATTGGTCAGTTCTGCGATCCGTCCTGATTAGGAACCTGCCGTTGAGTTCCGACCGAAAGGGCTTGGCGGAACTCAAACGGCAGCAGTCGTGAGCCATCGGGTTTTGAGAAATACCCTCGCATCATCTGGCATCCGTCGGAGAATTGTCCCTTAAAGATTCCGGTGATCCGATTTTCAGGGTAGTGTTCTTCAAGCACGAAATTGCCCAAGCTATCGACGGCACCTCTCAGCCATAGCGTCTTGCCGATCCGCGGATACTGTTCCGTCCCCGACAGGCTAGCGTCCTTTTCGATCAAGTGAACATTGACGCGCGTACCTGCGCCGACCGTGCCTGCAAAGTCGCTGTGCAGGTCAAGACAAGTGCTTCTTGGCTGCGGCGAAACATTGACGATCGCAATGTCGCCATTCCGCAGAACAACTTGGAATGAGATTTTCGGATCTTGCTTTCGGGCATTCCAGGGAAACACTTGGAAGAGAAATTCCATCTGATCGGGAGCGGCTGGAAACAGGTCCCAATACTCTGTGGTCGTGTTCTTGTCGAAGTGTAGGTCGTAGATACCCGGAGAACCTGAAAACGGCACAAAACCCTCGGGTGTCAGTTCCATCGGCACTTCAGTGTTTCCGTCTGTATCCTTGATGCGAAGCAGACCACTCGTTGCATAGCTGGTCATTGGAGTCGCGACCACGGACTTTGCCGAAAAGCCCAGTGCCAGTACGTACGAACGATCAGGATCGAAGGCTGGCTGCTCCCGGATCATTTTCGATCTGCTTTTGGACAGCATTTCTGGGGAGTCTGCCGGCCCCCAGGCGACACGAATCAGTGATATCTCCCCCGTGCTGGTTGTCCACTGAACCGCAGAAGGGAACGTCAGATTCTTCTCGACGATCTTCGACGAGGACTTATGCGGTCCAGATTGCGCCTGCATAGAGATCCCGAGACCGATGACCAGTATCCAAAGCGAACTACGTAACTGGGGTAGCGGCATAAGATTTTTGTTCCGTCCGCTGGTTTGAAAAGCACGCAGCTCGCCGCCGGCTCAATTCAGGCAAATGTGTGGGTTAGAGTTGGCAAAGCGTGAACCCCTGATACATGTGTGTTGGCGTTGACACGTCAGGGTTGACCCTGATGGTGTGAATCGTTTCCGTGACGGCCTCCAGCTAGCAACAAGGCGCGTTACTGCTGTAATCGTTAGCGCAAGTTTGCGCCTTCTCTTTGCCGAGAACAGGTCAATAACCGTTGTAGAGATTTTTCACCAGTTAGGGTCTGAATGCGACGTATGCGATGTAGAAAAATAGCGTGGCCACTGCCATAATAGACACTCCAGCCAAGCGCAATCCCCAGAGTGGCATCTTGTATGGATGCCAACTCCCTTGCTTCCAGTAATCGGCAAAACGATCAAAGTTCGCCCTGACACTGCTTGGACGTAGAATCATGGTCAAGTCGAAGGCCAAGAAAACAGTTCCCATGACGAGTGCTGCGGGTCCATCACTGGGGCTAACGCTGTGCATGGCTACAGAAGTATACGATCTGATCTCGGAGTCAATGAGTGCTATGGCGATGTTACGTAAACAATCGGCATAGTTTCCGAGTTTGCCGATAGTCCGCCCGGACCCTCATCACTTGCCTCCCGCATAAGCTTGCGATCTCGGCGCAGAGCGAGAAGAGAGAGCAGGAGGTATCCTGCTCTCTCAACCGCGCGGAACCTTTCTATCACTTCTCGGCCATCGGACACTGGCGCTAAGCGAAGAACACTATTGCTTCCCCATAAACGGTGCTCCGAATCGGCCGAAGCGCAGTTGTTGCTGAAGCAACTTGCGGACATCGTCGCTCAGAGCCCTACGGCTGATCACGCCTTGTGCAGTACCGTCGCTGGTCGCAACACCATGTGTCGGGGTTGCGAGATAGCTGTGAATTTCGCCGGTGCTGGTCATACCTAAGCCAGTGATTTCCCCGCGCGAATTGATGGAGCAACCCGTCATTAGATAAAGTGGAGAATGACCCGCAATCCGGGTGTTGAGGTCGGTCATCACGCCTTTCTCCCAGAGAAACGCGCGCGGGTTGAATTTCGCGTCGAGGGACGCGCCAACTGCCGAGCCGGCATCGTTAATGCTGATGCTGACGCTCGCTACGTCCCCGGAGAGTGTGCCCAAATCCTGCATCCCAGTTCCCTTGGTCCAGAGAAAAGCGTGAAAGGTTGTGTCGCCCGGCAGGTCCGAGTTACCGACCACCTGGCCTTGATTATTAATGTCATAGGCGATGTTTCCGCCCGCCTGTCCCGTTTTGCCCCCGAGATTGCCGAGGTCAATCGCTTTGCCGTTTTCCCAGAGCAAAGCATGAACTGGAACGAGGTTATAGAGGAAATTCGTGTTGAAGGTTGCACAAGTGCCCGATCCTCCGACAACCTCTCCTTTGTCGTTGATCTGCTGGGCGACGCCATCGGGATCGCCCCCAAACGTAGGCATTTTGTGAATCACTTCCTTTTCCCAGACGACGGGCATAAAGTGGAGAACTTGTGGAGATGGGCAGCCTGTGTCCGGTGTCGAGTTCTCCGCAAATCCGGCCAGTTGTCCCCGATTGCTGATCGCCATAGCCACGCCGTTGTTGCCACCGAGTGTCGGGAGTTGAATCATTTCCCCGTCCTGCCACAGGAAAGGTAAACAGGTGAGGTGAGTACCGAATCCGCAAAAATCTTCACCGTTGGGATCGGGAGTGGAGGTTTCGGCTTCACCGTCGGACTGGAATCCGTCGTTGTCGCCGAACGCGATGCTGTTCGGTCCCCCGAGTCCGGGCACGCCGATGTCAACCTTCAGTTTTTCCAGCCAAAGGGTTGCGTGCTGATTGCCGTCCGCGAGGTTCGACGAGCCACTCACTAGACCATACTTGTTAATAGAGAATGATTGGCTGAAGGTTCCGCCCTCCAGCGTGCCGAGGTCGGTGATGGTATAGCGAGCGGGCTCTGACTTCTGTTCTCGCGCGGCTACTTGAGTTGGCATAGCCATTGGAGCGCATACACTGAGTGCCACGATCCACGTAAACATGCGGGATTTCATGTTGTCTCCTCTTTTCGGGCGCCTGGAATGACTTTCTGGGCGCATTGTGTTGCTGTCATCTCAATAGGCGCAAACAGAGGGTCGGAACTATCACACGAAATTAACTTTTCTCGAAGGCGCAGCGTTATGAGTTAAGATTCCGAGGCGTGGCGCGATGGAGAAATCCACACTACCCGGAGACGACGAGGCTCAGAAGCCGCCAATCGGCGAGGTGAGTGGACTGCTTCGCGCCTGGGGTGACGGCGACCGGCGCGCACTCGACCAGTTGACCCCGATTGTTTATGACGAACTTCGCCGGCTCGCAAGTCACTACATGAGAGGCGAGCGTCCCGGCCACAGCCTTCAGGCGACAGCTCTGGTCAATGAGGCGTACATGCGGTTGGTTGATTACAAGGGCATGCAGTGGCAAAATCGCGCCCATTTCTTCGCGGTTTCAGCTCAGTTGATGAGGCGCATTCTGGTTGAACATGCGCGGCGTCATAACCTGAAACGCGGAGGCGGCGTGCAGCATGTTTCCCTGGACGAGACGGCCATCGTGGGCGGCGACCGAGGGGCGGACCTGGTGGCGCTCGACGACGCCCTGGACGCGCTGGCCCGGTTCGATGCGCGTAAAGTGCAGGTCGTCGAAATGCGCTTCTTTGGCGGACTCAGCGTAGAAGAGACGGCCGAGGTGCTCAAAGTCTCGTCCGTCACCGTAATGCGGGACTGGAGCACCGCCAAGGCCTGGCTCTATCGAGAATTGAGCGGCGGCACGACCAATGGACTCTGATCGGTGGAAACAAGTCGACGGTCTGCTGCAGGCGGTGTTGGAACGTCAACCGGAGGAGCGCGATGCATTTCTGCGGGACGCCTGCGGAGCCGACGAAGACCTGGAGCGTGAAGTTCGCTCTCTGCTCACGGCACAGCAACAGGCAGGAAGCTTCCTGGAGGGTCCCGCGATAGAGGCGGCCGCGCAGGCATTCGCCCAGCAACAGAAGAACGACAACCAGCGAAAATCCGACGACTCCCCGATCGGCCAAACCATTTCGCACTACCGCGTCATCGGGAAGCTCGGCGCGGGCGGCATGGGAGTGGTTTACGAGGCCGAGGACATCCGTCTGAACCGACGGGTCGCTCTGAAATTCCTTCCTGAAAATCTGGCACACGACTCAAAAGCCCTGCAGCGCTTTAAGCGCGAGGCCTACGCCGCCTCCTCCTTGAACCACGCGAGTATCTGCACTATTTATGAAGTGGAAGAACACGATGGACAGCCAGTGATCGTCATGGAGCTACTGGAAGGCGAGAGCCTGAAAGAGCGAATCCGCAATGGACCGCTCCCCGCCGAGGAACTCCTGGATCTGGGCATTCAAACGTCCGATGCGTTGGCAGCGGCCCACGCGAAGGGAATCATCCACCGGGACATAAAACCGGCAAACATTTTCGTGGCGAGTTCGGAGCGGGTGAAGATCCTGGATTTTGGGTTGGCCAAAGCCGTTCCCGGCCATCGACCAGAAATCGAGCCCGACGAGGAATCGCTCACCCTGGAAGGTGTGGTCCCCGGCACAACCGCCTACATGTCTCCCGAGCAGGTCCGCGGAGAGGAGATCGATGCGCGCAGCGATCTGTTTTCCTTGGGGGTCGTGCTTTACGAAGCGGCGACCGGCAAGCGGCCGTTCGTTGGCAAGAATCGCATATTGATGATGAATGCAATCCTGAACGAGAAGCCCGTCGTTCCCAGCCGAGTGAACGAAGAACTACCGGCTGGCGTGGACGCAATCATCGTGAAGGCGCTGGCAAAGGACCGTGAGCAGCGCTACCAGCATGCGTCCGAGATACGAGCCGACCTGCGAGCGTTGAAGCGGGAGACGGATTCGGCGCGAGTGATGACGAGAGCGAAGCCTGCGCCCGCAACGCGTATCGCAAGACACTGGAAGGCAATTGCTCCTGCTGCTGCGGCAGTACTGGTGTTGTCAGTCGGCGCTTACTTCTATTTTCACCGTACCCCAAAGCTCACCGACAAGGACACGATAATGCTCGCGGACTTCACTAATGCGACGGGTGATACGGTCTTTGACGGCACGTTGCAGCAGGGCATGGCGGTGCAGCTTGAGCAGTCGCCTTTCCTGAGCCTGGTCTCAGAGCAGCGTATCCAGCAGACACTCAGATTGATGGGCCAGTCAGCCGATGCACGGCTTACTCCAGAGATCGCTCGGGAAGTGTGTGAGCGCACGGCGAGCGCCGCTGTCCTCTACGGCTCAATTGCGAATCTCGGAAGCCAGTACGTATTGGGGCTACGCGCAAAGAGCTGTCGCACCGGGGACATCCTCGATGAAGAGCAGGTGGAAGTGGCAAGGAAAGAAGACGTACTGAATGCCTTGACTCAAATTGCAAGTAGGTTCAGAACGCGAGTCGGAGAATCCTTGGCAACAGTCGAAAAGCACGACACCCCGCTCGCTGAGGCTACGACTCCGTCACTTGAGGCCTTAAGAGCTTATAGCATGGGCTGGAGAGTTGTCGCCTCCCAGGGTGGGGACGCCGCAGTTCCTTTCTTCAAACAGGCCGTCGAGATCGACCCTAACTTTGCGGCTGCATACGCGTCGCTCGGGCTCATGTACGGCTCCATGGGCGAAACGGAGCTCGGTACGCAAAATGCTAAAAAAGCCTACCAACTGCGGGACCGTGCCAGCGACAACGAGAAGTTCTTTATCACCTCTTATTATGATGGACGGGCGACAGGAAACCAGGAAAAAGCCCGGCAAACCTGTGAGGCGTGGGCGCAAGCTTATCCTCGAGAGTCCATGCCTCACTCATTCTTAGCGGGCTTCATTTATCCTGTGCTCGGCGAACACGAAAAGGCAGTCGAAGAGGCCCAAAAGGCGATTGAACTCGCCCCTGACTTTGGCGTTGGCTATGCCCTTCTTGGTTCCAACTCGCTTAGCCTCGACCGTCTGGGAGCGGCCGAAGATGCTGCTCGCAGAGCTTCCGAGCGACAAATCGAGATCCCTCTCTTAGCCCTCTTGCGATACGATATCGCCTTTTTGAAAGGCGACAGCAGCGGCATGCAGCGCGAGGTGGCCGCGGCTCACGGAAAATCAGGAGCCGAGGAATTGATTTCCGACCACCAAGCCTTCGCCCTCGCATATGCCGGTCAGCTGCAAGAGGCCACGAAGATGTTACGGCGGGCAAGCGATCTGGCCCAACAGACGGCCCATCGAGAAAAGGCCGCTTCATTCGAAACCCGAGTGGCACTGTGGGAAGCCTTCTACGGGAACGCGCCAGCCGCAAAGCTGGCGGCAATGTCAGCCCTCGCGCTTGCCAAGAACCGGGAAGTGCAGTATGGCGCGGCCGTCGCCCTGGCCATCGCGGGGAATTCTTCGCAGGCCCAAACCCTGGCCAACGATCTGGAAAACAGCTTCCCCGAAGATACGTCGGTTAAGTTCAATTACCTGCCAACCGTACGTGCGTTTCTTGCGCTGAATCGTCGCGATCCCGCAAAGGCGATCGAACTTCTCCAGGTTGCCGTTCCCTATGAACTGGGCCAACCGCGCAGCACCCAAACGGGTTTCTTCGGGGCCCTCTATCCCATCTATGCGCGTGGGCAGGCGTATTTGGCCGCGAGCCAAGGCGCTGAAGCGGTTAAAGAATTTCAGAAAATTTTGGATCACCCCGGGATACTGGTCGGGGATCCTCTGGGCGTACTGGCTCATCTCCAACTGGGTCGAGCGTATGCCACGCAGGGCGACGCCGCCAAAGCAAGAGCCGCCTATCAGGACTTCCTCGCCCTCTGGAAAGACGCCGACCCCGACATTCCCGTCCTGAAGCAAGCCAAGGCAGAGTACGCGAAGTTGCAATAGCGGCTAGGACTATCGAAGATTTGCAATTCACTGTCTGGACCTGAGCTCAACGGCAGCGACATTGCTCCCGACGTGCTGTCGGCGGACCAGACAAGCCTCTGCTTCAGAATATTTTACCAACTTCAAATTACAACACTGCAGAGCAGGCTGAACTCCCGACACAGGTCACTTGCACTTATCCTTCATCACTTTTAGGCTTGCTTGCACAAGCTTCTTTACTAACGCGATCGATATCGCTCTATCTGCTGGGAAGCTAACAATGGCCCTTGTTGTGACACAACCTGCAAGTTCCTTTTTGTGGTCTTGTATCACTGGGGGTCGTAAATGTAATCGTATATATGGCTCCTTAAAGCTGAACCAGGCGAACATGCCAGCGTAATCATAGCCGTCATAGGAATAGCCAGGCATTTGGAAGTAATCTGTGCGTTCAGTCGCGCCTGGTGCCGCCTCGCGTATCGTGGCCCTAATCTCTCTCAATTTGCCTTGCACCTGTTTTGGGGCGTTTGCTATGTATTCGGACACGCCACTCGCGCCTTTGCGCTTCAGGCTCACTTTTCTTGCCATAATATCCCCTTGCTTGGATCTGGCTGAAGGCAGGCAAATTGAAACCTCTGCTTACTACTCTTTAGCCATCAACGAAATTTAACTTCCAAATTGGTTTCTACAGCCACAGGCTTGTCGTGTTTCCTCGCAGGTTCAAATCTCCACTTCTTAACCCATTCGATTGCCATGCCATCCAACTCCGCATCAACATGACGAACGACTCGGCGGCATGAACTAGTCCGTCGCACCCCGACAACCACCCAAAGGACGACGGTACATGGGCACCCGGCATTCGATGAATTGGAAAGCAGAGTTGGTGGCTGGTAGTCCCGTTGTTCTGGCACAATCAGTTTGGGAACGGACACTTCTCCTCCCACTCGACAGATGATGTCTCCCTTGAATTGCCGACACTTCTGCGGACCCCCCGGACCCAACCCTGATAGTCCTTCTCCTGTGTCGTCAGCGGCTGAAGGATGTGTCGTATCGCTCCGCTGCGGGGCAGCCGCCCAACTCATGGCGATGGCAGCCAAAGCGGCAAAGCCAAGAACCGAATAAAGAAAATTCTTCATCTGTAGTTGCTTTATCGTAAACCAGTGCCACGCCAGATGCATGCGCAGTTCTTCGACCAGTTTGCGCTCGCTGGTGATGCGGTACAGATATCGAATCAACAGGATGCGCAGCAGAAGTTCAGGGCCAATCGACGGCTGCCCAGTATCGCTGCAACTCTCTTTTAGCTTTTCCCGCACGAAGGCAAAGCTGATGTGCTTTTCGATGAGCCGCAGCAGGTGGGGTGGGTGTATGATCGATGCCGTTTTTGGGGAAGGTGTGGCAGGCTGTTTCATGCCCCCTCGCTCAACATGGGATTAGTTTGAATTCACAATTCAAATAGGAAATTTAGAGTTGTTGGACTCAATGCCTTAGGAGGTCAAAATGAAAGGTCGTATTTCGATAATGTTGTTGTCAAGCCAATCGATCGTGGTAGCCGTGTTTCTGTTGAGTATTCTCGGCGGCATCGCGCCGCTGGCGTATAGCCAGGTAGTAAGCTCGACCAAGAACGCGGAGCAAATCGCAATCCTGCACTGGTACCCCGCAAACTTGACGACCCAACTGCCAGTGGGACAAGGTCCCTATGGCGTCGCCTTTGACGGATCTAATATCTGGGTGGCGAACAATACCAGTAACAATGTGACCAAGCTGCGTGCGAGTGATGGAACTCTGCTGGGGACCTTCGCTGCCGGAACCTTCCCATTCGGTGTTGCCTTTGATGGGGCCAATATTTGGGTTTCGAGCCAGAACAGCGGTTTCGTCACCAAGCTTCGCGCGAGCGATGGCAAGACCTTAGGGACATTCGCCGTTGGAGCCGGCTCGACCGGAGTGGCGTTTGACGGAGCTAATGTTTGGGTCGCGAGCCAAAGCAATAACAACGTGACCAAATTGCGGGCGAGCGACGGCAGCGTGCTGGGGACATTTTCGGTGGGAGCCAGCCCGCAGTTCCTGGCCTTCGACGGGACGAACATTTGGGTGGCGAATTTTAACAGTAACAACGTGACTAAGTTGCGGGCGAGCGACGGTAAGGTTCTGGGGACCTTCGCGGTTGGAACAAATCCAATCGGTGTCGTGTTTGATGGCGCCAACATCTGGATATCAAACGTCAGCAGCAACAATGTGACGAAGCTGCGAGCCAGTGATGGCACCGTCCTAGGTACTTTCACCGCTGGATCTAGTCCGTGGGGCATAACCTTTGATGGGGCCAATATTTGGGTGGCGAACCATTCCGGCGGAAACGTGACCAAGTTGCGGGCGAGCGACGGGAAAGACCTGGGGGCGTTTACAGTGGGAAACACCCCCTTTGGGGTTGCGTTCGATGGGGCCAACGTTTGGGTGGCGAATTACAGCAGCAACACAGTCTCCAAGCTGTGAACTGAACCTGCCCTGAAGTGAGACAGACTTTTCAGCGGGGCACGAACATATTCGTCGATGAGCCGGGAGGTGTTGTCGGCTCGGTTTCCGCTCGATACCCAGATGCAGTCACTTTGGCTGCCTGCTATTCGCGCGCAACTGGCGCTGAATGGAAAGAATCCAGCGGAGGCCCTTCGCGTTCTGCAGACAGTTGAGTCGCCTATGGA
>Ga0116220_10001137_pt1 | contig 10681 bp, 9 predicted proteins | sample Sb_taG_10_FD_88967 | JGI IMG/M metagenome (GOLD analysis project Ga0116220, IMG submission 88967) | Peat soil microbial communities from Weissenstadt, Germany - Sb_50d_7_NC metaG | ecosystem: Environmental > Terrestrial > Soil > Wetlands > Peat | place: Germany: Weissenstadt | collected 2010-09-21
CTCGTACGTGCCAGCTCGCTCGGCTGGACCAGCACGACCGTCATGGCCACCGCGACCGTCGGCGTCGCGCTGCTGGGTGGGTTCGTGGCATGGGAGCGGCGCGCCAGCTCGCCGATGCTGCCGATGCGCTTCTTCGCCAGCCGCGCCTTCTCCGCGACCAACGCCGTCTCGCTGGCGATGTACTTCGGCATGTTCGGCGCGATCTTCCTGCTCGCCCAGTTCTTCCAGACCGCCCAGGGCTACACGCCGCTGCAGGCCGGCCTGCGCACGCTGCCGTGGACCGCGATGCCGATCTTCGTCGCGCCCATCGCCGGGCTGCTCTCCGACCGCATCGGCAGCCGCCCGCTGATGTTCGCCGGCCTCACGCTGCAGGCCAGCGCGTTGACGTGGTTGGCCACCGAGCTCAGCCCCACGCTCGCCTACGGCGAGATGATCGTGCCGTTCATGCTCGCCGGCGCCGGGATGGCGCTGGTGTTCGCGCCGGCCGCCAACGCCGTGCTCGGGGCCGTCCGCTCCGAGGAGGCCGGGCAGGCCTCCGGCGCCACCAACGCCATCCGCGAGGTCGGCGGCGTGCTCGGCATAGCGGTGCTCGCCTCCGTGTTCGGCGGCGCCGGCGGCTACGCTACGCCGCACGCGTTCGTCAACGGCTTGACGCCCGCCGTGTTCATCGCCGCCGGGGTGCTCGCGCTCGGTGCGCTCGCCGCGCTGGTCGTCCCTGGACTGCGCCGCGTGCCTGCGGTGCCGTCGCACGCTGTCGGAAGTCCGGCGTAAAAGGCCATAGCCGACTTCTGGTTAGGGTGGACAAGGTAACGCAAAACGCGTTATACTGTCCCACATACCCGGTCGCAACTTCAAGACGCTGCACGAGATCGCCGAGGACAACTACGGCTTCCTGACCGTTGAGGATGCCCGGCGCGCGAACATCCGCCCACAGCGACTCGCGGAGATGGCGCACCGGGGGTCTCTGCAACGAGAAGGAATCGGGCTCTACCGCCTAGACCCTTTCCCAGTGCATGCGCTGGACAGTTACCGCAAGGCAACACTCTGGCCGTATGGCGTTGAGGGTGTCCTCAGCCACGAGACGGCGCTCGATCTCTACGAACTCAGTGACGTCAACCCAGCGAAGATCCACATCACGGTCCCGAAGCGGTATCGCCTACGTCGCCGCGAGGCGCCGTCCGCCTATCGCTTCCACCACGAAGACCTCGATACGCACGACATAACACGACACGAGGGTCTGCCGATCGTCACACCAGCGATGGCCATCCGTCAATGCCACGAGGCGCACCTACGGCGTGACCTGCTGCGCCAAGCCGTGGAGCAAGCCGGACAACGTGGTTTGCTCAATCGCAGCGTCTATGCGGAGCTCATGCACGAGCTCAAGTTCGATCCCGCGACAGCACCGACACGATGAGCACCGAACCACCACCAAGAAGCCAGCCCAAGACCGAGAAGCACCTCGGTCGACTGGTTTACCAGTACGCCGAAGCGAGCGGCCTCGGCGTACGGCGCGTGCGCCAGCGCATCTCACCTGCTCACCAACTTCGACGCGGCCTTTGCGGCGCCCTACTCGGGCTTCTCCTTCAACTACACACCGCCGGAAGCGGTCCGTGAGACCGGCGCGCACCGCTTTGACGTCAAGTTGACCTACGAGGGCCGCGGCTGGGCAACACTTCGCGTTGAGGTATCGCCACCGGAAGGGGCAGCCCACGAGCCGGAATCGGTGCCGGCGCTGAGCATAAGCGAGTTCGGACTCACCGGACCGTCCGAGGTGGCCTGCCTGTCGTTGCGCTTCCAAACGGCGCAAAAGATCCACGCCTGTACAGAGCGCTTCTCCGATCGTGAAAACGAGCGCGTCCACGACCTGATCGATCTACAGCTCCTGGAGGAGTTGATCGACGACTACAGCCGCATCAACGTAGCCTGCGTCGAAACCTTCGCTCTACGCGCAGCACATGCCTGGCCACCCACGTTGACGGTCGAGCCAACCTGGCCTGACATCTACCGCCAACTGGCCGCCGAACTCGAGTTTCCGACGAAGGACATCGCCGAAGCTGTCACCCGCGTGCAAGCGCTGATCGACAGGATCCACGCATCTCACGGGCTGTAGACCCACCGGGCGGTCCGCGCCAGCGGTCTCGGTAGGCGGCGACGTGGAATACGACCTCGACACCGAAGTATCGTGTTGATCTGCGGTGTCGGCTTACCTTTCGATTTGCGCGATCTTCAAGGACGAGGCGCCGTATCTGCCTGAGTGGATCGAGTTTCATCGGCTCGTGGGCGTCGAGCGGTTCTTCCTCTACGACAACGCCAGCAGCGACGGCGGCCGAGAGGTCCTCGAGCCGTGGGTTCGCGCAGGTGTCGCGTCGGTTGCAGACTGCTCGATGCCGTTGGGAGAGGGTGGCCAGGGCTGGGCCTACGCGGATGCGCTGAGGCGAGCACGCGGACACGCCCGCTGGCTCGCGTTCATCGACTTGGATGAGTTCCTGTTCTCGCCCGGACCCACGCCTCTGCCTGATGTGCTCAGGGATTACGAGCAGCACCCCGGCATCGTCGTCAACTGGCAGGTCTACGGCTCCTCTGGCCAAACCACGACAAGCGACGGCCTTGTGATCGAGCGGTTCATCAGGCGCGCAAGGACGCGCTGGGTCCGCAACCGTCGCGTCAAGAGCATCGTGGACCCCGCGCGCGCGGTGCGACCGATCGGCCCGCACTTCTTCGCGTACAAAGATGGAGCCCTCGCAGTCACAGAGGACCATGAGCCGGTGCGCGTCATCGAGCGTCGCGCGTGGGCGCGACGGATGCGACGTGGCCTGGCGCAGCTACCGTTGATCGAGACGGACCCGTATGCCGTCCGCCACTCGTCGGTCAAGCGCGTATCGGTCGGGCGAGTGCGGCTCAACCACTACGCCGTCCGCTCGCGCCAGGAGTTCGAGCAAAAGACGGCGCGGCATGGCAGTTCGCGTCTCGCGCCGCGTTACTTCGCCTACCACGACCGCAACGAGGTTCACGACCCCGCACTCGCCGCATATGCGAGCGAGGTACGTGCGCGGCTCGCCGCCCTCCAAGACGACAATGGCACTCGCTGACCGCCGCGCAGCCGGCGCCGCGGACCTGGCACGCGCTGGCGAAGCCGACGCCCCGGTACAGGTCATTGACTATGACCCCGCGTGGCCGGCATCCTTTGAGGCCGAGCGCAGGCGACTCGCGCCCCTTCTTGGCAGTGCTGATCTCCACCACATCGGCTCGACCGCCGTGCCTGGCCTGGCCGCGAAGCCAGTCATCGACATGATGGCGCTGGTGCCCGATATCGACGCGCCGATCGCGGCGTTGGTCGAGCGCGCCGGCTACCAGTTCCCTCGCGCGTACAACGCGACGCTCTCGCACCGGCGCTTTCTCTGCTACCCGACGGCCTCGCACCGCACTCACCACCTGCACCTTGTCGATGAACGGCACGAGCTGGATCGTCGTCAGTGCTTCCGCGATCGACTGCGCGCGGACTCCGTGCTCGTGCGTGAATACGCCACGCTCAAGCGCAGGCTCGCCAGTCGATTCGCCAATGACCGAGAGGCATACACCGAGGCCAAGCACCAGTTCATCCACGCCAACGGCGGCTGACTGAAGCCCCAGGCGCTCCATCACGCCCGGCCTGAAGTTCTCCACCACCACGTCCGCCCCCGCCACCAGTTCCAGCGCGCGCTCCACGCCCGCGGGTGTGCCCAGGTCCAGGACGACGCTCGTCTTGTTGCGGTTGAGCGCCTGGAAGTACGTGGACATGCCCGTCTCGTCGTACGGCGGGCCCCACGCGCGCGTGTCATCGCCCGTGCCCGGGCGCTCCACCTTCACCACCGCCGCGCCCAGGTCCGCCAGCACCATGCTCGCAAGCGGTCCCGCGAGCACACGCGAGAAGTCCACGATGCGGAGGTCCGCCAACGCGCACGCCATCCATCTATATATGACATCCTCGATCACCTACCGGCAAGGAGAGGACAGGCATGGCGAGTACTGCGACGGCGCCCGCGGCGGTCAACCCCAGGGACTACCTCGGCATCGATCAGCTGCTCTCAGACGAGGAGCGCGACATCCGCGACACCGTGCGCGCGTTCGTGCGCGACCAGGTGCTGCCGGACGTCGGCGACTGGTTCGAGGAGGCGCGCTTTCCCACCAGCGAGCTCGCGCCCGCGCTCGGCAAGCTCGGCGTGCTCGGCATGCACCTGCAGGGCTACGGCTGCGCGGGCGCCAGCGCCACCGCCTACGGACTGACCTGCCTGGAGCTCGAGGCCGGCGACAGCGGGCTTCGCTCGCTCGTCTCCGTGCAGGGGTCGCTCGCCATGTACGCGATCTGGCGCTGGGGCAGCGAGGAGCAGAAGCAGCACTGGCTTCCCGCGATGGCCGCCGGCCAGGCGATCGGCTGCTTCGGCCTGACCGAGCCCGACGCCGGCTCTGACCCCGGCTCGATGCGCACGCGCGCCCGCCGCGACGGCAGCGACTGGATCCTGCACGGGCAGAAGATGTGGATCACCAACGGCTCCGTCGCCGACGTCGCCGTCGTGTGGGCCACAACCGAGGAAGGCGTGCGCGGCTTCCTCGTGCCAGCCGGCACCCCCGGCTTCACCACGCAGGACATCCACCGCAAGCTCTCCCTGCGCGCGTCCGTCACCTCCGAGCTCTTGCTCGACGACGTGCGCCTGCCCGCTGAGGCCGTGCTGCCCGAGGTCTCCTCGCTGCGCGGGCCGCTGTCCTGCCTCAACGAGGCGCGCTACGGCATCGTCTGGGGGGCAGTCGGCGCCGCGCGCGCGTGCTTCGAGGCCGCGCTTGACTACAGCAAGGAGCGCATCGCCTTCGGGCGGCCGATCGCCGCCACCCAGATCCAGCAGCACAAGCTCGCGCACATGGCCCTGGAGGTCAACCGCGCCACGCTGCTCGCGCTGCACCTCGGGCGCATGAAGGACGAGGGGCGCCTGCTGCCCGAGCACGTTTCCATGGGCAAGCTCGGCAATGTCAACGCCGCGCTGGAGGTCGCCCGCAGCGCGCGGCAGGTGCTCGGCGCCAACGGCATCACGCTCGAGTACCCCGTCATCCGCCACATGAACAACCTCGAGTCGATCGTCACCTACGAGGGCACCGCCGACGTGCACACGCTCGTCATCGGCGGGGCGCTCACGGGGATTCAGGCGTTCCGCTGAGCTTCAATAACTGAAGCTCACGTGAACCGCGTCTGGCTTCGCGGCGTTCCGGGCCACGATTTCCTGTAGTGAGCCAGTCTGTTTGATCATGCTCATGCCGGTCTTTGTGAACGTTGCCTCGTTGAACACGTTGCGAGCGAGCAGCGGATTGGTCAGCGCTTGCGTGAACGCGTCGTTCGCGACCATGAAGCTCATCAACTCGCCCATGCGCTCGTAGTCCGGGTAATCCTCCGCGAAGATGCCGACGTACCACTCGAGCTTGTCGATGTCTCCGTAGAGCGCTTCCAGTCGTTGGCGCACATTCGCGTCGGACGTCAGTTCGCCGAAGCTGGTGAGCCGCGCTAGGCCGTACGCCTCGCGGTAGTCGTTGAATGACCTCAGCCGTGCCTCGCGCATCAGCCCCACCGTCACCTGCTCGACCGAAGGCCACTGCGGATTCGAGCTGTCGACGAGGAAGGCCGGTGTGTTCAACAGCCCGATCCTCCCGGCCGGCTCCTTCGAGCACATCGCCATGATCGCCTCGATGCCCTTTTCCAGCACCAGCGTGTTGTTGTTGCGGAAGCCGGTCGCGTCCAGCGCGCCGGGTCCCGTGCCGATCGTATCCGGGACGAGCGGGTGCCAGCGGTACAGCAGGTTGAACTCGATCGCGCACCAGTTGGTGCGGTTCCAGCGCTCCCCGTCCGCGATGAGCGGCACCGCTTCGAGCGGGAAGTTGAACGGCCCGATGTGCGTGATGTACTCCTCCACAACGAGCTTCAACAGGATCACGATCAGAATGTTGCGAGCCGTTTGGAAGATCCGCTCGTCGTCCCATTCGGGGTTCTCCCCCGCGAGGATGCCGGCGACGCGGTTGTGCTCACGCAGGAACACGACGTTCATGACCGTGTTGCCGATCGTCGAGTTGCCGTGCTCGAGGCCGACCGCGAAAAACGTGTCCGTCTGCTGTTCGGGGGCGCTCCTCAGGATCGTGCCGGTGATGAACGCCGGGTCGAATAGCCCTTCGAACTCCGGCTTGAACGCCGCGGGCTGCCCCGGCTCGCGCGCGGCGAACAGGAACTCGGGGTATTCCTCGCCGTCGATCACCTGGCTCTTCAGGCGCCCGCCCTGCTTGGAGCGCAGCAGGTTCGTCGCTTCGACGTTCCTCCCGTAGATCTGGCACAGGTCGATCTCGTGGTTGGACTCGTTCTTGCGATAGTCGGTCAGGCTCGTGCGCAGGAAGCTGTCCGTGAACCACTGCGCAAAGAACATGAACATCACGCTCGTGTCGGTCGCGGGGATCAGCCGCTCGCGTCGGTACAGCGCGACCACGTCCGCCGCCGCGGGAAGCGCCGCCTGCTGCTCCGGCGTCGACGGCGGCAGATGGCGCCCCGAGAACGTGCGGTCGGTGAGGCTCAACCAGCTCGTGTAATCGCTGGCCAGCGACAGAGCGCGCGGGCGCAATGTCGTCGTGTAGCCGAACCTATTGATCGCAAAACGGCTGACCAGCCTCCGGATGCACGGGACGCCGCCCAGGCCGAGCCGGCCGACGAGGCGCGGCAGCTGCCGCGCCACCGCTGCGGGCACACGGAAATTCATCGGCAGATGGAATTCATCGGAATTGGCCGCTAGCTTAGGGCATATCCAGTCGATTCGCACTCATGGACTTCCGTACGGATGCCGATCCATGGCTTGCAATGGTCTTTGCATTTCTAAAGCTGCGGGATAGCTGATGCAGGTACCGTTTCCGCCGCCATCCGTTCTGGTAGATCGGCCCGAGGAGAACCTCGGCCGTCTTGGCGAGGCGCTGCAGGAGCGGGCCGAGGAGGTGCTCGAGCTCACGGTCGCTCGCACTATCAGCTCGGGCGAGGTCGTCAACACGGTGGTGCAGCACAGCTTCGAGCGGATCTGCATGATCTCAACGGTCGCCGTCGCTCGTTGGATCGCGGGAGAGAACCTCGACATCGTTCAGGAGGCTGGCCGGGAAACCTGGCAGGTCTTCGGGGAGCTGGCCGCCCATCGCGCCGCGTCGCTGAACGAGGTCACCAGGCGCTGCCTGCTCTGGCGCAACGTGATGGCCGAGGTGCTGCAGGACAGCGCCGCGCAGCTGGACACGCCGCCCGATGTGCTCTTACAGGCCTTGAACCTGCTGCAGCTGAGCCTCGAGTTCAGCCTGCTTCGTATGTGCAAATGCTTCGAGGCCGAGCGCCGGCGGTGAGGAAGCTCTCGAGCTTCTCGACGGCCGGCTCACCGTGCGCGACGTAGCGAGCGAGTGCCGCCTGCATGCGTGGCTCGCCCAGGTGATCGCTGATTCCACGTGCCACGTCGAGCCGAGAGCGCTCGAGCCATGCCACGAGGTCGGGCTCCGCGGACCACGTCGCCTGGACGCGCTGGGAGATGGAGGTCGTCGCGATCCAGTCGACGGCGGTATTTGGATACGGGTTTGGTGGGCACAGCCGGTTCTTCTCCGCGTCGCTGTCGCGGGTGGCCTCGACGAACGCTATGAGGGCGGCGTTGAAGGAGGGCAAGCAGGTCCGCACCGCCTGCAACGTGATCCGATTGGGATCAAAGATCACGCGAGCGGGTGTCCTGGGGGCTCCGTCGGCCGTACAGTCGACGTAGACCTGCTTGGCGTCAGTGGGGATCGACCCTGACTCGAGCACGATCCGGTCATCCCCGATGTGGACGACGCGTCCCTGCCGGACCACGTTCTCGATCAGGCGAAGGCGCTCCAGCTCGGCCTGGCTGATAGTGGCGCAGCGGTACATGGTGGGCTCGACGGTCGGGTCGAGCCGGACGAGCTGGCCGCAGGCCTCGAGCCTGTGAAACAGGTCGGTGACGTTCTCCGCTTCGGCCGCGGCCTCGAGCTGCAGCGACAGCCCGTCGATGACCGAGCTGACGAGCTCCAGCGGCTGGGTGAACGCGCGGTCGAGGAGCCAGGTGTCCCGCGGCCTGATCCAGCGGATCGCCTCCGGCGCCACGCCGCTGTCGAGCAGCCAGCTGCACGCATCCATACTCGTCTTGCCGGCGCCGATGACCGTATAGCCGCTGCCGGGCTCGGTGAGGGAGACGAGATCGTTGACGGGGATCAGCCGCGCGTTCTTTGCGACGTCGAACGAAGGCGTGTGCGTCGCCGGCACCGATGGTGCGAGGTATGTGGCGTCGACGACCTTGCGTCGTACGCGCACCGTCGTCGCATCGCCGGTCAGACGCGAGACGAAGCGGTGCTCGCCCGACCAGTCGCCGCGGTAGTCGCACATGCCGAAGAAGCGGACTTGGCCCGACGCCAGGAGATGGTCTTCGAGCACTCCTTGGAAGTAGTGGCAGATCTCGGGGGCGCTCGCGCGCCCGTACCAACCGGCGTTCGGGCCGGCCTCGTCGATCGAGTCGCCGCCGAGGGCGCGCGAGTTGACGCCGTAGTAGGCCGACGGTTGATGGAGGCGCACGAACGGGTAGGCGTCGTTCCAGTGGCCACCCGGTCGGTCGCGTCGGTCGACCATCACCACGTCGGCGTCCGAATCGTCGATCAGCGAATCGGCGAACGCCATCCCGACCGCTCCCGCGCCGACGATCAGATAGTCGGTGTCGATCACAGTCATGGATCGAGATGGTAATCGCTCGATGTGATCGCGTGATTGGCGTACGACCCGAAGAGCGTACGATTGATAGATCGACGTCGAGAGCCAGGAGAAAGACGATGCCCCGTTATCTGATTGAGAGGGTCTGGAGCCCCCTCGAGGAGGAGGAGCTGGCGGCGAAGGGCGCCCTCTCAAAGCGGGTCCTGAGCGAGAACCCGCAGTTCTCCCCGGTCGCATGGGAGCACAGTCACGTGGTCATGGACGAGGACGGCCAGCTGAAGTCCTTCTGCGTGTATACCTCGCCCAACACCGAGCTCATACGCGAGCACTCCGCGCTACTGGGTGACCACACGGTCCGTGTGATCTACGAGATCGGTGGCGACATCTCGCCCGCGGACTTCGACTGATCCATCGACACGAGATCGCGGCTCGTGTGCATCTCCGCCGTCGCGGCGACGGCTCGTCGCAGTCGTGCGCGCCGCCGGCGCGCCTCGTCGTTCTCCGGAATTAGCTCGAGCGCCTGGTTGCACAGCTCGACGGCCTCGTGCGGCGTCCATCCCCTCCAGGCCTGGTCTGCCGCGGTAAGCAGGTAATCGGCGGCGTTCGCGGCGTCGCCGGCCTCACGCCAGTGGTGAGCGAGGATCGCCGCATAGGCCGTCGGGTCGCCCGCCGCCTGCTCGATGAAGCGGGCGACGACCGCGTGGCGCTCGCGGCGTGCGGCCTTGGGCAGGGTCGCGTAGGCGACCTCGCGGACCAGCCCGTGCTTGAAGATCAGCTCCTCCTCACCGCGGATACGCGAGGCGGGGCTGTGGCGGATGAGCCCCCGTCGCTCGAGCGCGTGCAGTGTCTCCGCGAGCGTGCCGTCGCTGCCGAGCGCTTCGAGCGTGCCCTGCCAGAAGAAGTCGCCGATGACAGAGGCGTCGAGGATCACCTGCCGCTCTCCTGGCGGGAGCTGGTCGAGTCGGGCCGCGATGATCGTCTTGATGTTCGTCGGCAGACCGGTGGCGTTCACGCTGTCACCCTCTGAGAGCCACGCCGCCAATTCCTCGATGAAGAGCGGATTGCCGCCGGCCTCCTGCTCGACGCGTGCGGCGAGGGCCTCCTTGTCTGGCGCACCCGATACGAGTCGGCGCACGAGGTCTCGAGTGTGGGCCTCGGTAAGCGCCTGGAGCTGGACGGTGACATTGGTCGGGAGGCGAGCCCAACTGGGCCTCGTGTCCAGGAACTCGGGCCTGGCCAGCGCGAGCAGCACCAGCGGCACGGCCCCCAGCCTGGCTGAGAGCCCCTCGACGAGCTCCAGCAGGCCCTCGTCCGCCCAGTGCAGATCCTCGAGCACCACGACGGTTGGCTGCTCGCGGGCGAGGGCTTCGAGAAACCGCTGAGCGGAGGCGAACAGGACCCGCCTGTCGTCCACCGTATCCTCAGCCAGACGGGCCATGATCGAGAGATGCGTGGCCAGTTCCCGCGCCTCCGTCGCTGGAAGCAGCGATGCCGCGCGCTCGGCGAGCTTGTCGGAGGCGACGTCCGCGGGGTCGTTGGCGAAGATTCCGCACGCCTCCCTGATGACCTGTCCAAACGCCCAGTAGGAGGCAGACGCGTCGTAGGGCAGCGGGCGGCCGCTGAGTATCCGCCCGCCGGTGCTCTGCACACGCGCGGCAAACTCCAGCGTCAACCTTGTCTTGCCGATGCCCGGGGGCCCCACGAGGGTGACGAGTTGCGGGTGCAGCTCGCTCGAAGCTCGCGTCCACGCCCGCGCGAGAAGCTCCAGCTCGGTGTCTCTGCCGATGAACGGGGCTGCCGAAACCGGGCGCTCAGCGGGCGCCGAGGTGGCAGCCCGAGCCCGCCAGGCGGGTATCGGCGTCTCCTTGCCCTTCGCGAGGATCGGCTCCACCGCCTCGTAGGCGATCGCCCGTGCGCTCGCCGCCTGGGTCTCCTCGCCGA
>Ga0116220_10001147_pt1 | contig 10586 bp, 9 predicted proteins | sample Sb_taG_10_FD_88967 | JGI IMG/M metagenome (GOLD analysis project Ga0116220, IMG submission 88967) | Peat soil microbial communities from Weissenstadt, Germany - Sb_50d_7_NC metaG | ecosystem: Environmental > Terrestrial > Soil > Wetlands > Peat | place: Germany: Weissenstadt | collected 2010-09-21
CTGGTGGCCACCGCCGGCACCGCCGATGTGCTGGAGAATGCCGGCATGACGGTTGAGCGCGTGTACAAAGTGAAAGAAGGCCGTCCCAACGTGGTCGACCTGATCAAGGGCGAGCGCATTCAACTTATCATCAATACGCCGCATGGCGTCGATCCCTTTTTTGATGAGAAGGCCATTCGCCGCGCCGCGGTCAGCGCTCGCATTCCTACGATTACGACGCTCTCGGCAGCGCGCGCCGCGGCCGAAGGAATTTCGGCACTACAGCGAGGCTAGATCAGAGTGCAGGCGTTGCAGAAACTGCATGCGGAACGGCACGCTGCTCGCAGGTAGCATCCGACGCTTTAAATCTCTGCAAACGGGCTCTCGCGGTATCCTAGTGGGGATCTCCAAGCAGGAGGCCCAGAATCATGCTACTTCACGGAATCTTTCCACCCATCACGACCCCGTTCTACCCGGATGGCAACCTTTACTTCAAAAAGCTCGAAGCCAACGTAGAGCGCTATTCGAAGACTCCGGTTGCAGGGCTCGTCGCCCTGGGCTCGACTGGCGAGGCCATTTTCCTGTCCGACCAGGAGCGACGCGACGTGCTCAAGAGCACCCGCGAAGCGGCCGCACCAAACAAAGTGTTGATTGCCGGGACGGGAATTGAATCCGCGGTCGAAACTTTGCGCCTAACCGAGTACGCCGCCGAGCTCGGCTACGACGTCGCCATGGTGCGCACGCCTCATTACTACAAAAAGCAGATGCAGCCCGCCAACATCCTGGCCTTTTATCGCACTGTGGCCGACCGCTCGCCCCTACCGGTGATTATCTACAACTTTCCGCAAGCTACGGGCTACGACATTCCCGTTGAATCAGTCATCGAACTGGCGGAGCATCCAAACCTGATCGGCATGAAGGAGTCGAGCGGCGATGTTGAAAAGGTCCACCGCATGGTCGAGGGCACACAGCACGTGAAGCGTACTGCCACCGTTACCGAAACGTTTGACGCCGTGACACCACGAATGCTAAAGGCCGCCAATCAGAGTAACGGGCAGGGCGGGGAACTGGTTCAAGTAGGCACGCTCGCGGGTGCTGCCAAGCAATCGTCTTCCGCCGTCAGTGTGGTGGCGGGTCTGAAAACGCGGCAGAAGGAAGTCGGATTTCAAGTGCTTGTCGGGGCAGCGCAGAAATTCGATCCATCTCTGCAGGCGGGCGCAGTGGGCGGTATTCTGGCCTTCGCCGATGCGGCTCCCACCGCTTGCTACGAGATTTACGCAGCATGGAAAGAAGGCGACGTCGAGCTCGCCAGGTTAAAACAGGAGCGGATCGTCAAAGCGGCGCAGCGAGTCGTCGGAGAGTTGGGCATTCCCGGCATGAAGCACGCAATGGACCTTAACGGCTACTTCGGCGGTCCGGTCCGCTTACCGCTTTTGCCGTTGACCGCTGATTTGAAATCCGAGGTCGAGCATTTGATGGCAGACATTCGCAACTGAACAGCGGAATGCGCAACACCCCAATCCTTTGCATTTCTCCAGCCTGCCCTTGTGATCCTTGCCTCGGTGCGTTATCATTAATTCGAACGAACGTTCGAACTTTCATGGCATCGTCTTCCGCAGTGACATCCGTTGCGATTCGCCGTCGCCGTGCCTTCGTGGAGGCTCCTGCCGAGAGCCGCTTCGATCGCCGGCTGGGCAAGATTCTGCTGCACGCCACCGAAGTGTTTTACGAAAAAGGATACGAGGGCGCGTCCATGCGCGATCTCGCTCGTGCAAGCGGCATGTCGTTGTCAGGTCTGTACTACTACTTCGAATCCAAAGAGAAACTGCTCTACCTGATTCAGAAGCATACCTTCAGCACCATCGTTGAGCGGCTCCGTGAGCGCCTCGATGAAGTCGGCGATTCGGAACAGCGTATTCGAGTGTTCATCCTCAACCATCTCGAATACTTTCTTGCCAACCGGAAGGCAATGAAGGTTCTTTCGCATGAGGCGGAAGTACTGCAAAATGGCTTCGCGGCAGAGATCGCAACCATCAAGCGCGAGTATTACCGCATTTGCATCGAACTGCTGGACGACTTCAAACGAGCAAAGAGACTAGAATTCTCTAGTCGGATGGCGGTGCTGAGTCTGTTCGGCATGATGAACTGGATTTACACCTGGTACAACCCTCGGGTCGACGCCAACGCGGAGGAGCTGTCGCGCGGGATGGGCGACATTTTTCTGCGGGGAATCGGCGCCAGGAATCAGAATTCGACCCGCAGTAAGAAGTTCAAAGAAACATAGGTCATTGACGAACTAAATCTTGATCTTAGATCAACGCGAAAAGGAGTTTGAAGATGGCAACAACATTGCAACCAGCAGCGGACCAAAGCACGAAGCAACTGGTCAATTACCGTGCCGATGGTGGTGTCGCCGTGATCGAAATGTTCGATCCCCCGGCGAACACTTATACCTACGAAATGAACCGCCAACTCGATGAGGCCATTCTGAAAGCGCGTATGGACAATGGCGTTTACGTCATCGTGCTCACTGGCTCTGGCGACAAGTTTTTCTCCGCTGGCGCGAATATTAAGATGCTGGCCAGCGTCGATCCCACCTTCAAATATTATTTCTGTCTGCACGCGAACGAAATGCTGCTTCGACTGGAACACACACCGAAGCTCGTGATCGCAGCCATTAATGGACACTGCGTTGGAGGCGGATTGGAAATTGCCATGGCGGCGGACATTCGTATCGCACGCCAGGACGCGGGCAAGATCGGACTGCCGGAAGTAAATCTGGGCGTGCTCCCCGGAACCGGCGGCACGCAGCGTCTGTCGCGGATGGTAGGGAAGAGCAAGGCTATTGAATTGATGGTCACCGGGAATACGTTCTCTTTCGAAGAAGCGAAGGAATTCGGGATCATCAATGACATTTTTGATCGCGACAACTTCATGGAAAACATCATGGAATACGCCCGCCAGTTCTGTCCTCCGAATAAAGCCGCCAAGGCCGTGGGACGCATCAAGCGCGCGGTCCAAACCGGCTGGGAGATTCCGATGGAGTCGGCGCTGGCGGTTGAACGTGAAAACCAGCAATTGCTTTTCCAAAGCGAAGACGCGAAGGAAGGCTTGGCTGCCTACGTGGAGAAGCGGCCAGCAGTGTTCAAAGCGAAATAGAGTAAGGATGGAGGACGAGCGTCTCGTGAGCCCGCCCTGAGCGAAGTCGAAAGGGCACGACCGAGCGGAGACGCCCGGCCTTCATTGTTCTGCTGATTGGAAGACAAATGATTGCAGCGACCAAAACAAGTTTATCCCGCGGACGATTGCTCATTGACGGCCAGTGGAGCGACGCTGCGAAGCAGTTTGACACCACGAACCCTGCGACCGGCGAAGTGTTAACGCAGATCGCGGAAGCTTCCAATGCCGACGTGGACCGTGCGATCCAAGCCGCTCGCCGTGCTTTCGAGGACCGCGGCGGCCCCTGGCGCAAGATGTCGGCCAGCGAGCGCGGACGCTTGATCTGGCGGCTGGCTGATCTGCTCGAAAAGAACATCGACGAATTCGCCGAACTGGAAACTCTCGACAACGGCAAGCCGATTTTCGAATCCCGCTACGTCGACATGCCGATGGTGATCGATGTTCTCCGTTATTACGCGGGTTGGGCAACGAAAATCCACGGCGAAACGGTCAACACCGTCGAGACCGCCTTCACCTACACCTTGCGCGAGCCGGTCGGCGTCGTCGGGCTTATCGTTCCGTGGAATTTCCCGCTCCTCCTGGCATCGTGGAAGCTTGGCCCAGCGCTCGCCTGCGGCAACACAATCGTCTGGAAACCCGCCAGCCTAACGTCGCTCACCGCGCTGCGATTCGGCGAATTGTCAGTTGAGGCCGGTATGCCCGCAGGCGTTTTGAACATTCTCACCGGCAGAGCGGAGGTCGGCAGGACGATGGTTCGGCATCCCGGAATCGACAAAATCGCATTCACGGGATCGACCGACGTCGGCAAGGAAATCATGCGTAACGCGGCCGACAGCATGAAGCGCCTCACGCTGGAACTCGGGGGCAAGTCCCCCAACATCGTTTTCGCGGATTCCGATATCGACAATGCCGTCAAGGGTGCAATTACTGGGATCTTCTACGGCAAAGGTGAAGTCTGCAATGCAGGTTCACGGTTGTTCGTCGAGAGCAAAGTGCAGGACGAGTTCTTGGAGAAACTCGTTGCTCGCGCCAAGAAGATGCAGCCCGCCGACCCGCTCGATCCCAAAACCCGGATGGGTGCAATCGTCAGCCAGGAACAGATGCAAACCGTTCTCGGCTACATCGAGGCGGGCAAAAAGGAAGGCGCGAAACTGATCGCGGGCGGAAACCGAGTTTCCGTGGATGGCGGCAAGGGCTTCTTTATCGAACCTACGATCTTCGGCGGCGTGAAGAACGACATGAAGATTGCCCAGGAAGAAATTTTCGGCCCGGTGTTGGCTGCGCTCAGTTTCGATGACGTGGATGAAGTGATCAAGCAGGCGAACAACAATCCCTATGGCCTTGCCGCCGCCGTCTGGACTCGTGACGTCAAGAAGGCGCACACAGTTTCCCGGCAGCTCAAGGCGGGGACAGTCTGGATCAACACCTATGGCTTGATGGATGCGTCCTTAGCCTTCGGCGGCTACAAGAGCTCGGGCTTCGGACGCGAGCTGGGCGTACATGCGATTGAGCACTACACGGAACTGAAAACAGTTTGGCTGAACATGGCGTAGAGACTTTGCTAGCAACGTCTCTACTGTCGAAGTCATTTATTTTACAGAGGTCTTATGCCAGGCAAAGTTGCGAAAATCGGAACCTTCAGTGATTGGGTCGGGCTGTTCGACGATTGGCGAAAAGACATCGGCGTCAACCACGACGAGATTGCCAACTTCAAGTTCGACACGCTTTATGGCGCAATCGAAACCGACGAAATCCAGTTTGGTGCCTTCAAAGGCCGCCGCAAGTGGGAAAACCTGCGCCAGGTGCCCACTCAGCAGATGCGCGATGCTCTGATCAATTTGATCGTCTACCAGGGCGACACCGAGTTTGCCAGCGTGGAGCAACAGCGTAATCTGTTTGAGAGTGCGCCTACCGACTGGGATCGCAAGGCGATCACGCGTGTGATGATCGAAGAAATGCGTCATGGCTGGCAAATGTGCGCACTACTCGTGGAGCATTTCGGCTACTCGGGCAAAGTCGAAGCTCAGAAAATGCTTGAGCGCCGCGCCTTCGAAAACAAGCGCCTGCTGGGCGCGTTCAACGTCGACGTGGACAACTGGATGGACTTCTTCACCTACACCGATTTCGTCGACCGCGACGGCAAGTTCCAGTTACAAATGCTGAAATACTCCGCTTTTGCTCCGCTGGGCCGCTCCATGTCTTACATGTTGCGCGAAGAGGCTTTCCACATGGGCACGGGCAACGACGGACTTCGCCGAATTGTTGAAGCCGGCGTAGTTCCGGCCTGGCTGATCCAGAAATATCTGAACAAATGGATTTCCAGTTCCTACGATCTTTTCGGAACCGACAACTCCTCCTCCGCGCATTGGTCGTATGTTTGGGGAGTCAAGGGCCGCTACGACGAACCGAAGAATCCGGACATCGCGAAAGTTGATGAGTTGAACGACTATAACCGGCATCTGTATCGCGACGAAGTGGCTGGGCTGATCGAGCGGTTCAATACCGTGCTGAAACCGGGAGAGCCTAAGCTATACGCGCCGAATATCAAGTTCAATCGCAACATCGGACGCTGGGCGGGACAGAAATTCCACGCCCAGACCGGTGAGGCGATTGACGACAAGCACTACGAAGAGCATGTAAGAGATCACATGCCGACTGCCGAAGATAAGAAGTTGTTGCTGGACATCATCGCCAACGAGAAGAAATGGATTGCGCCCAAAGAGGGCGCACGTGATCCACTGTCGTCGATCGGAGAAGTTCGTAAGTCAGCGATTAATTTGTAGGTGAAACCAGGGTGGAGACGGGCGCCTCGCCTATGCAGTTGAGCAACGATCAGCAGTCGATATGACCACTACGGCCGCCAATATTTCGACGCTCACCTCAACTTGTCACTACACAATGGGTGAATTGATGGTGGCCACCGCCGCGCGCGAAATTCGCGACGGAGAAGTTGTATTCGTCGGTATGCGCCTGCCGCTGATTGCGTTCGCAGTCGCAAAGAAAACCCATGCGCCCAATGCTGTTGGGCTATTTGAAAACGGCGTGATTCGTACGACACCAGCTCCCGAGTTGATCTATACCATGGCCGATCCGCCGAACATCCTCGGAGCAACGCAATGCCTGGACATGCTCGGCGTCATGAGCTTGCTGCAATCCGGTCGGGTTGACCTTGGATTCCTGGGTGCAGCGGAGATTGATCGCTTCGGCAATCTCAACTCCACCGAGGTTCGCGGAACGAAAGGCATTACCCGTTTGCCCGGATCCGGGGGCGCTTGCGACATTGCCTCTCTAGCCCATCGATTTGTAGTTCTTCTGGAACATAGCAAGGAGCGCTTGCCCGAACACGTGGCGTACATCACCAGCCCAGGTAATGGTGATGGTCGCGGCTGGCGTAAACGCGTAGGCCTGCCCCGCGGTGGGCCGTCCGCCGCGATCACAACCAAAGCAGTATTGCGTTTTGGCGAAGACGGAGAAGCCTATCTTGCTTCTGTGCATCCCGGAATCGAGATCGAGGATGTGATCGAGAACACCGGCTGGACATTGCGCGCAGGTGTTGAGCTACCCCAGACGCCCACGCCGACAGACGCAGAGTTGAAAGCAATTCGCGAGTACGACAAGCAGGCTTTCTGGACCGGATAGTACTGTGTGGCGCGGGTGCCTCGCCCGCAAAGCATAACTATGGCGACACAATCAGTGACGAAGTATTCCCGCATCGCCCTCGAGCTTCAGGCTCCGGTCGCGCGCATTGCTCTGGCCAATCCACCGTTAAACATCATCGACATCCCAATGATGGAAGAGCTGGCCGATGCACTGACCGAGATCGAGTCACGAAGCGAGATCTGCGTTCTGATTATCAGGGGCTCTCAAAAAGCATTTTCCGTCGGGGTCGACGTGGCGGCCCACACTCCCGATAAGGTCGAGCAAATGCTCGCTAAATTTCATGCCGTCATCCGGGCGCTGGTTGGATCGAAAAAGGTGAGCATTGCCGCGGTGCACGGGCATTGCCTGGGCGGAGGCGCGGAATTGGCCATGGTCTGCGATCTGGCATACACCTCAGAACTGGCAACCTGGGGCTTTCCCGAGATCAAGCTGGGATGTTATCCGCCGGTCGCCGTCACCGCATTGGCTGCGCTCGTGGGACAAAAGCACGCGGCTGATCTAGCGCTCACCGGGCGCAGCATCACGGGCAGGGAAGCGGCAAGCATTGGCTTGGCTAACGCAGTTGTGCCTGAAGTCGATCTTGACCACGCCGTGCAGGAGGCGGTTTGTCATCTTTCGCAGCTCAGCCCGGCCGCGCTAGCCATTACGAAAAAGGCTTTCTACGCCTGGGATTCGATCCATTTCGACAAAGGCCTTGCTCGCGCCGAGAAGATTTATTTTGACGAATTGATGAAAACGGAAGACGCGCAGGAAGGGATCAACGCGTTTCTCGAGAAACGGCCACCAGTGTGGAAGGGCAACTAAGAAATGTCTAAGCTCCGCACAATGCGAGAGGCGGTTGCCGATTTGGTGCCGAACGGCGCTTCGGTCGCGCTCGGCCTGCAGATGGAACAGATGATCCCGTTCGCCGCCGGGCACGAAATCATTCGGCAGAAGAAGCGTGGCCTCACGCTAATCGGACCGATCTCTGACATTCTTTTTGACCAGATCATCGCAGCTGGCTGCGCCGAGCAGGTTATCGCCGCGTGGGTCGGAAACGTGATGATGGGATCAGCCTACAACTTCCGCCGGGCCGTCGAGCACGAGGGCCTAAAGATTTTCAGCATGACGAATTTTACCGTAGCCCTCGCTCTCCAAGCCGGCGCCATGGGTGTGCCGTTTCTTCCTACAAGAACAGCGCTCGGCAGTGACGTCGCGAAGGGCAACCATTTCTTCGATCAAATGCTTTCTCCGTTCGAGCCGAAAGAATCGCTGCACGCTGTCCGCGCGCTAACTCCCGATGTCACGATCGTCAACGTCCAGCGGTCCGATCGCGAAGGCAATGCCCACTGCTGGGGCAATTTCGGAGTGATGATCGAAGGCATTCGCGCAGCCAAGCGCGTGATCGTGGTCGCCGAGGAGATCGTCGAACCCGGACTAATCGCCAGCGATCCCAACCGCACTGTAATTCCCGGCTTTCTCGTGAATGCCGTGGTCGAGTGTCAGTACGGTGCGCATCCTTCGCCAGTGCAGGGATATTACAAACGCGACGATGCATTCTTTCGCCAATACCACGAGCAGACCAGGACCAAAGCCGACAGCGACGCATGGCTCAATCGCTGGGTATACAGCACGGCGGAACGGCGCACCTATATGAATCAACTGGGCGCGTGCCGCGTGGATGACTTAGGCGTGAAGCAGCACGCGTACGCCGCGCAAGCGGATTTTGGGTACTGAGGGCTGCAAGCTTCTAGCCTGATTGTTCGCTAGGAGCCAGGAGCTAACAGTTGGTAGCTGAGCATGAAAAAAGAACTTATCGAACTGCGCGTCAACGGCCGCTCGCACGAACTGGCGTTCGAGCCCAGTAAGCTGCTGCTCGACGTGTTGCGTCAGGACCTCGACCTCACCGGCTCGAAGCGCGGCTGTGACGATTCCTCTTGCGGTGCCTGCACCGTCCTCGTGGACGGCATCCCGATGATGGCCTGCACTTTGCTGGCTGCCAGCTGTGAAGGTCAAGAGATTACGACGGTCGAGGGCGTGAGCGAACATGGAAGCCTCGCCGCAATTCAAAAAGCCTATGGCGATTGGGGCGGAGCGCAGTGCGGATACTGCACTCCGGGGTTCATCATGACGGTGAAACATTTGTTGGCTGAGAATCCCGAACCGACCGAGCAAGACATTCGCGGCGCGCTCAGCGGAAATCTCTGCCGCTGTACCGGCTACAGCCAGATGTACCAAGCCATCAAAGGCGCGATTGATGCGGAACAAAAAGCGAGGAATCTGTAGTGGCCAACGACGAACGACGAACGACTACCGACTTCTCCATAATCGGCAAACCCACCGCCATGGTCGACGCCGCCGGCAAGACCACGGGCGCCGGCAAGTATACCGACGACCTCAGCTTGCCCGGAATGCTCATTGGCAGAATTCTGCATTCGCCTTATCCGCACGCCCGCATCAAGCGCATTGACACCAGCCGCGCGGAGAAACTCGAAGGTGTTGTAACGGTGGTCATCGGCAAAGACGCACCCAATCCGTACGGTATTCTTCCGGTCGGCCATGACGAATACGCGCTCGCTCTCGACAAAGTCCGCTACGTCGGTGACAACGTCGCTTGCGTTGCTGCGGTTGACGAAGCCACGGCGGATCAGGCGCTCGAATTGATTGATGTCGAATACGAGGTTTTGCCTGCCTACTTCGATCCTGAAGATTCAATGAAGGCGGAGACCAACCTCATCCACGAAAACAAGCCGCACAACCTTGAAAAGGATTATCACCACGTATTTGGAGATCCCGAAAAAGGTTTTGCCGAGGCCGACCAGGTGGCCGAAGCTCGCTTCATCGCCAACGAAGTCACCCACGCAGCCATGGAGCCGCACTCATCGCTGGCTGCATTCGAAATCGACCCTCACACCGGCAACCGCGGCCGCCTGACAGTTCAGTCCTCCACTCAGGTTCCTTATTATCTGCAACACAAGTTATCGCTAGTGCTTGAAATGCCGATGTCACAAATTCGCGTCATCAAGCCGCTCGTCGGGGGTGGCTTCGGTGGGAAGAGCGAAGTCATACCGCTCGAAATCATCGCAGCGATTGCTGCACGAAAAGCGTTGGCCCCGGTGAAGATCACCTACACCCGCGAAGAAGTCTTCTGGGCCCATCGCGGACGGCCACGCACGATCATCGATCTGAAAACGGGAATCACCAAGGACGGCCGCATCACCGCCGTCAAGGCACGCGTGATTCAGGATGGCGGAGCCTATTGCTCCTACGGCGTCGTAACTATTCTTTATTCCGGCGCTCTGCTAGGCGCGCTCTACGACATCCCCAACATTCAGTATGACGGCTATCGCGTCCTGACTAACAAGCCGGTTTGTGGGGCGATGCGTGGCCACGGAACGGTCAACGTCCGTTTCGCTTTCGAGTCGCAGTTGGATGAGTTGGCCGGCAAGATCGGCATGGATTCCGCAGAAATTCGGCAACGCAATCTGCTCCAACCACCTTGTATCACGGTGAATGGACTGCGTGTGCAAAGTTATGGACTGCCCGAGTGCATCGAAAAAGTTGTTGAGCGCTCGGAATGGAAACAACGCAAAGGCAAAATGCCCAAGGGCCGCGGCCTGGGCGTGGCGTGCAGCCACTACGTAAGCGGCGCGGCGAACTCAATCATTCGCTCCGACATGCCCCACTCCACAGTAAACATCAAGATTGATCGCGACGGCGGAGTGGTCGTGTACACCGGAGCCTCTGAAATCGGACAGGGCTCCGACACCATGACGGCTCAAATCGCC
>Ga0116220_10001148_pt1 | contig 10585 bp, 14 predicted proteins | sample Sb_taG_10_FD_88967 | JGI IMG/M metagenome (GOLD analysis project Ga0116220, IMG submission 88967) | Peat soil microbial communities from Weissenstadt, Germany - Sb_50d_7_NC metaG | ecosystem: Environmental > Terrestrial > Soil > Wetlands > Peat | place: Germany: Weissenstadt | collected 2010-09-21
GTCCACCCAGTGCTCGAACCAGCGCTGCGCGTCCGCCGGCGGCACGAAGAACTCCATCTCCATCTGCTCGAACTCGCGCGTCCTGAAGATGAAGTTGCCCGGCGTGATCTCGTTGCGGAAGGACTTGCCCACCTGCGCGATCCCGAACGGGGGCTTCTTGCGTGAGAACTGGAGCACGTTCTTGAAGTTGATGAAGATCCCCTGCGCCGTCTCCGGGCGCAGGTAGGCGGCCGCGCCGGACTCCTTGACCGGGCCGATCGTCGTCTCGAACATCAGGTTGAAGTCGCGCGCCTCGGTTAGCGAGCACTCGTCGGTCTCGCCCGGGTGCTTGGACGGTTTGCGCCCGCAAGCGAGGTCGCCGAGGTGGTCGGCGCGAAAGCGCTGCTTGCACGTGCGGCAGTCCACGAGCGGGTCGGTGAAGCCGGCGAGGTGGCCGGAGGCCTCCCACACGCGCGGGTGCTGGAGGATCGCGGAGTCGATCGCCACGATGTCGTCGCGATCTGAGAGCATCGCGCGCCACCATTCGTTCTTGACGTTCGTCTTCAGCAGCACGCCGTAGTGGCCGTAGTCATACGTGGAGCCGACCCCGCCGTAGATCTCCGAGGAGGGGAACACGAAGCCGCGCCGCTTGCACAGCGCGACGATCTTGTCCATCGTGACCACGTCGTCGTTCATCGCCGGCGGATGGTATTGGACGCTTGGGGAATTCTCGTTGCGTCTTGGGTTGAAGGAGGAAGGCGACTGCACCCCAGTGCGTCCTGGCCTCCTGTTCGCAGAGGAACCCTTAGCATCGCGGCCGTGGCCAGGGTCCTGATCGTCGGTGGCGGCTGTCGCGGCAGGCGCCTGGCGGCAGGGCTCGTGGGGGAGGGTGGGCACGCGGTGCGCATCGTCACGCGCACGGAGTCCGGCCGGCTCGCGATCGAGGCGAGTGGCGCGGAGTGCCTGATCGGCACGCCCGATCGCCTGGCAACGCTGCGTGGCGCGCTGGACGGCGTGACGATCGCCTGCTGGCTGCTTGCCACGGCCCGGGGATCGCAGGAGCAGGTCCGAGCGCTGCACGGCTCGCGGCTGCAGGCGTTTCTCGGCCAGGCGATCGATACGACCGTGCGCGGGTTCGTCTACGAGGCGGCCGGCACGGTGTCAGGCGAGGCCCTCGCCGAGGGCGAGCGAATCGTCCGCGCGATCACCTCGCGCAACGCGATCCCGGCGGCGTTCGTGCGCGCTGACCCCGGCGATCCCGACGCCTGGCTGGACGATGCCTGTGCCGCCATCGGCTCGCTGCTGGGAGGTTGATAGACGCCGACCGTGATCAAGCCCGCGTGCGCGCGATCCGATGATGTATGCACGATGGCCGGCGAACGCCCCCGATACGGGCTCTTGATCTCGGCGCTGGGGGCGATCGTGCTCGCGGTGTCTGTGTTCCTGCCCTGGTATGGCGTGAGCTTCACTGCGGCGGGCCTCACATTAGCCCAGCAGGTTGGCGATCAGGCCGCTGCTCAGTTCGGCAACGCCGCCCTGCAGAGCTACATGAGCAGCTTCCATGCCAACCTCAGCTCGCTGGCCGGTCACCAGTTCATGGCCCTGAGCGCTCACCAGGCTTTGAAAGACCTGAATGTCGTACTGCTCATCCTCGCCGGTCTGGCGATCGCGGTTGCGCTGATCGCGCTGGCGGGTCCTGCATCTGCGTCCTCATCGTCTGATGGCCATCGTGCTCCGCTCCTGCTCCTCGGGGCCGTCGCCGCGGTGTGCGTGCTCTACCGAATGGTCGATCCGCCCTCGGTGGAGGGCAACTTCCTCGCGCTTTCGCTGCGCGAGGGCGCCTGGCTGGCGTTGCTCGGCTCGATCGCCATGATGGCGGGGGCGCTGTGGCCGAGCAGTGCCGTCCCTTCGGACGCTCAGCTGCAGAGGGTCTGGTCTGAGCTCTCTGGTTGGACGCCCGAGGCTTGAGCGGGCCCGGGGCTCGAGCGGATCACCTCCTGCGTACTCCACACCTCCCCGCCCCACCTGGTCCGCCGCTTGGGGTTCGCTATCCTGAAGTAATCTCCCAAAAGCCGCCCGGGATTCATAGGGATCACGGTTCCCTTGTTCGACCCTCGCGACGCATCTGCCGAGAAAGGATCAACCCATGACTTTGCAACTAGGCGACACAGCTCCCGACTTCGAGGCCGACACGACAGAGGGCCGCATCAAGTTCCACGACTGGATCGGCGACTCCTGGGCCGTCCTTTTCAGTCACCCGAAGGACTTCACGCCCGTCTGCACAACCGAGCTCGGCTACATGGCCAACGCCAAGCCCGAGTTCGACCGCCGAAACGTGAAGATCATCGGCCTCTCCGTCGACCCGCTCGACCGGCACGAGGAGTGGGCGAAGGACATCGAGGAGACACAGGGCGCCGCCCCCAACTATCCGATCATCAGCGACGCCGACTTCCATGTGTCCAAGCTCTACGGGATGCTGCCGGCCGACACCGCCGGGGATGCGACCGCGCGCACGCCGGCAGACAACCAGACGGTGCGCAACGTGTTCGTGATCGGGCCCGACAAGAAGGTCAAGCTGATCCTCGTCTACCCGATGACGACCGGACGCAACTTCGACGAGGTGCTGCGGGTGATCGACTCGCTGCAGCTCACCGCCAAGCACAAGGTCGCCACGCCGGTCAACTGGAAAGAGGGCGAGAAGGTGATCATCGCCGGCTCGGTCTCAAACGACGAAGCCAAGGAGCAGTATCCGGATGGCTGGGAGGAGCCCCGCCCTTACATCCGCATCGTGCCTCAGCCAGGAGAGCAGCAGACCGAGCGGCCGCTGGAGCCCGCCGGTCAGTCCTCCAGCTGAGAACCTGTTTCAAAGATCGGCAAGCAGCAGATCCACCCGCTCGAACAGGTGGTCGAGGATGCGCGCGGTTGCGCCCCAGATGAGGTGGTCCTCGACGATGTAGGCGTCGGTCTCGAATGCGATCCCGCGGCGCTGCATGCGTGTGCGCGTCCTGCCGGCGCGCAGCGCGTCCAGGGGGAGCTCGAGCACGGCGTCCACCTCCATCGGCGACGGCGCCCAGGCGAGGCCCGCCGGGATCAGGCCGACGTGCGGGTGGATCTCGTAGCCCGTCACAAGCGTCGACACGGACGGCAGTTCGCCGAGCAGCCTCACCCGCGCGCGGGGTAACCCGATCTCCTCCTCGGCCTCGCGCAGCGCCGTGTCGGCGAGACTTTCGTCCTCGGGGTCGCGCCGGCCGCCGGGAAAGGAGATCTCGCCGGCGTGGCGGCGCAGGTCGGTGCGCCGGCAGGTGAACACCGCGTGGGGCTCAGCCGGGTCGCCGGAGAGGAACACCGGTACGAGCACCGCCGCTGGCGTCTGCGCGCTCAAGCGGCCATGTGGGCGCGCTCGACGCGTTCGGCGAACATGACCTCGCCGTCGAGCACGCGATGCACCGGGCACTTCGCGGCAATCACCCGCAGCCGCTCCACCTGTTCCTCGGGCAGATCGTCCGGGAGGCGCAACACCACCTCGAACCTGGTCGGACACCCGCGCTCGGCGGGCGTGTACTGGGCGTCGACCTCGACATGGCCGATGTCCCAGCCCTTGCGCGCCGCGTACATCTCCATCGTGATCGCGGTGCAGGAGGCGAGGCTGACCGCGAGCAGCTCCTGCGGATCGGGGCCCGTGTCCTCGCCGCCGTCCTCCAGCGGCTCGTCGACCGTCAGCTGATGTTCGCGCACCTGCACCGTGTGCTTGAACGTCCTGTCATCGCGTCGCACCGTGGCTTTCATGCCGGCCCACCTTTCTTATCGATCACCTGAGCCCTCCGATCGACCCCTCACCAACATGGTACTCATGCGGGCGGCATTGCTACAGGGGGCTCACGCGAGCGGGTTCAGCAGCAGTCCCGTGAGCAGCTTCGGATAGAAGAACGTCGACTTCGGCGGCATGTTCTCGCCGGCCGCCGCCACATCTCTGACCTGATCGACGGGTGTGGGGCGCATAAAGAAGGCGGCGTCGTAGGCACCCGTCCGAACGAGCTCCAGCGCCTCCTCGGTCGAGCGCGCGTAGAACAGGCCGTTCAGATGCGAGATGTCCTCGTCGCTGAGACCCAGCGCGCCCTTCAGCAGCAGCGCCTCCAGCACGCCCGTGTCCAGTCGCCGGTACGCCTGCGAGCGATCTGGGAGCGCCGCGTCGGCGATCGCCTGGTCCTTTAGCGTCAGCCGCAGCGCGCGTCCGTCGCGGTTGTCGATGTAGCCGAGCTGCAGCGGTGTCCTCGCTCCGGTCGGCTGCTCCGGCGGGGCAATCTGCTCGACTGAGACCTCCGCGATGTCGAAGTCGCGCTCCATCGTCTGCTCCAGCGCGCGGCGGCGATCCTCGTCGAGGTTGCCGATCAGGCGATGGGTGGGGAACACCGTCAATCCAGGGTCCTCCAGCGCGACCAGGCACATGAGGATGTACCGATGCTCGCCCTCGCCGCCGACCTCTTGCGCGTAGGCCTGCATCGTCTCATAGCGGTGATGACCGTCGGCGATCAGCAGCTCCGCGTCGCGGGTCGCCTCCTGCACGGCGGCGATCGCCTGGGGGTCGGCGACTCGCCACAGGCGGTGCGTCGTGTCCTGCTCATCGGTGACCTCGCCCCACGGCGCGGCGGCGGTGGCCGGCTCCAGCGTCGCCCAGGCGGCCTGCGTGGGGTCGGAGTAGAGCGAAAAGATGGGGGAGATGTTGGCGCGCGTCGCGCGCGTCAGTGCCAGCCGGTCCTCCTTGGGCCCGGGATGGGTGCGCTCGTGTGGTCGCACCCGCCCGGGGCCGTACTCCTCGATCCGCACCCGGCAGTAGAACCCGCGCCTACACAGCCTGCGCCCGTCCGGGCCGGTGTAGTCCTGTGTGTGAGCCCAGATCGCCGGCTCTGAGTCGCGCACGAGTGCCCCTTGCAGCTGCCAGGTCTCCAGCAGGCCAGCCGCGGTCGCATACCGATCCGGCTCGCCTTCGGGCAGGTCGATCGCGACGATGTTGTACGGCGAGCGCGCCAGCAGCTCGGCGCGCTGGGCCGAGTCGATCACGTCATACGGCGGCGCCGTCACGTCCGCCAGCGAGCCCACGACGGCGGGGTCGTAGCGCAGCGCGCGCAGGGGCTGGATCTCGGCCATGGACGGTGCCGGAGGCTAGCAGCGGAGAGCGCGACGCGGGCGATGACCTGAGGCGGAGACGTCCGCTCGTCATGGGAACATATGTTTGGTCATGGCCCACGCCACATACCTACGCGAGAAGGCGCGCGCGATGCGCATCGAGCGCCAATTCACGATTGACGAGCTGGCAGAGCGGCTTGCCCTGTCACGCAGCACCGTCTACTACTGGGTGCGCGACCTGCCGATTCCCGGGTCGGGATCGGGTGGTGAGTTTCCGGCGACGGCTCGCCGGAAGGGGACGCTTGCGATGCAGCGCAAGTACAGACGCCTGCGGGAGGCGGCGTACCAGGAGGGGTTGGAGGAATACGACACACTCGCCCTGGACCCGACGTTCCGCGACTTCGTGTGCCTGTACATCGCGGAGGGATATAAGCGCAATCGCAACACGGTTTCGATTTGCAACTCGGACCCCGCCGTCATGCGAATAGCCGTGCGCTGGGTGCGTCGAGCCTCAGCCAAAAAGCCGGAATTCTTGGTCCAGTACCACGCCGACCAGAACCCCGAAGAGCTGCGCAGGTTCTGGAGCGATGCTCTCACGATTGAGGCGACGATCAAGCTGCTTCGCAAGTCCAACAGCAATCAGTTGACGGGACGCATCTGGCGGTGTCGTTATGGTGTCCTCACCGTCCGTGTGGGCGACACGCGATTTCGGGTGCGCTTGCAGGCTTGGATGGACTGTCTGCGGGCTGAGTGGCTGTAGACTGGGTGTACTTCGGGGCGTAGCGAAGCCTGGTATCGCACCACGTTTGGGACGTGGGGATCGTCGGTTCAAATCCGGCCGCCCCGATTGGAAGCTTTACGTCTGGCGCCTGGTTAGAGTTGGGGCACGATGAGCCGGAAGGGTGCTACGCGCAAGTCTGGGTTGCCAGGTCGCAGGAAGCGTTCCAGGCGCGGTCGCGGGTCGCGAGATCGTGGTCGGCGGCGATTCGCCGAGGAGGTTGACGAACGGACCGAGGCGCAGCGTCTGGCGGACATGGGCTGGATCGAATGGGGTGGTGAGCTGATCTGGGCCGTCGGGTTCACGTCGGGGGGTGCGCCCTTCGGCCTGCGGGCGTGTGAGTTCGATCCGGCGGACCTGTGGGCGATGGGGCTGGATGTCGCGGGGGTGGGTGATGCGGAGCTGGCGAGCGGAGAGTCATGGATCGATGAGCCTGACGCCCGGCAGGACGGCGACGTGGTGACAGGGGGAAGCGGGACAGGCGAAATCTTGTTCTGAGATAGGTGGATCTCGCCGCCGAGTGGCGCTGATCGTCGGCTGTTGCACTGATCTGACACTGACGCCGCGCGTTCACGGAAGGTTCAGGGCGTTGCCGGCGTCAGTGTGGATAACACCCACGATGAATGGAGGCGAGGCTCGATGAACGACTCACAGCAACAGCCGATAGTGCGATCGTCCCGACGCCGGCGCGCGCCAGGTCTCGCGGTCGGTCTCGCGGCCGTGACGCTGGCGTTTGTCGCCTCACTCGCCGTCATGGCGCTGGCGGCCGGTGGCGGTGCCGCAACGGTCACCTCGGCGTCGAGCTCGACGCTTGGGGAGCGGATCGCGGTCGACGCGCGAGGGCGCACGCTCTACGCTCTGAGTCCGGAGACCGCCCATCGCCTCCTGTGCAAGAGCAGCGAATGCCTGCACTTCTGGCCGCCGCTCACCGTGCGCTCGAGTAAGACAAAGCTCGATGCCGGACCCGGCGTGCGCGGGCGCCTCGGGATCTTGCGACGCAGCAACGGTATGTTGCAGGTCACGCTCGGCGGGCTGCCGCTGTACCACTACTCGGGTGACCACGCCGTGGGCGAAGCAAACGGTCAGGGCATCCACAGCTTCGGCGGAAGGTGGCATGTCCTGCCGGCGACGAGCAACGCGAGCCCGTCGCCCACTCCCACCACTCCGACCACGCCCAGCCCGGGGCCTGGCTACGGCTACTGACAGGCGATCGGCGACCTTGCCGAAGCCGCTGGTGCTCCCGTAACGAGGACCCACACGCGGGGTAGTCCCCGGCGAGGGTCCGCGGAGAAGATCTCACGACCCGATCCTCCCCAAGCAAACCCCCAAGCCTCTCCGGATAGGAACCAGGCGTGACCAGACTTGAGCGCAACGCGAACATCACCGCCGTAGTGGTGCCCTTCCTCGGGGTGATCGCGGCGGCGGTCCTGCTCTGGAACCACTTCCTCGGCCCGAGCGACTGGCGATCTTCGCGGTGATGTACATGGCGAGCGCGATCGGCGTCACGGTCGGCTTCCACCGCCTGCTCACCCACCGGGCGTTCGAGACCAAGCCCTGGCTGCGCTACACGCTGGCGATCCTCGGGTCGCTCTCACTGCAGGGCCCGGTGATCGACTGGGTGGCCGACCATCGCAAGCACCACACCTTCACCGACGAAGAGGGCGACCCCCACAGCCCCCACGCCGGCCACGGCGCCGGCCTGCGCGGGATGGTCGCGGGGCTGTGGCACGCGCACGTGGGCTGGCTCTTCCAGACGCACGGGCAAGCCTCCTCGAAACGCTTCGCGCGCGACCTGCTGGAAGACCGCACGATGCGGCGCATCAACAAGAGCTTCCCCCTGATCGCCCTCTACAGCCTCGCGCTGCCGTTCCTGCTCGGCTTCGCGTTCAGCGGCGGATCGCTCGTGGCGGGCGGCCTCAGCGCGCTGCTGTGGGGTGGCCTGGTGCGGATCTTCCTCGTGCACCACATCACCTGGAGCATCAACTCGATCTGCCACTTCTTCGGCGGGCGGCGGTTTGACACGGGTGATGAGTCGACAAACGTGTTCTGGCTGGCGCTGCCGTCGCTGGGCGAGGCCTGGCACCACAACCACCATGCGTTCCCGCAGTCCGCGTTTCACGGGCTGCGCTGGTATGAGCTCGACCCGTCGGGCTGGCTGATCCTGGGCCTGGCTAAGGTCGGGCTGGCGTGGGACGTGGTGCGGGTGACGCCGGACAAGGCCAGGGCGAAGCTGACGAATGCCGAACCCGCGATCGAGCCGCCATTGTGAGAGGGTTAGGGCTGGTGAGGGCTTTGCGGGATGCCAGAGGAGGGACTCGAACCCCCGACACGCGGATTATGATTCCGCTGCTCTAACCAGCTGAGCTACTCTGGCGGGATGGCGCAGTTTAGTGGGGCGCGCCTTGCCCTACTGTGTCCTCCGTGACTACGGAGGTTCGCACCCAACACTCGCCGAACCTCCTGCTGGCGGTCCCCAACGTCTCTGAGGGTCGCGACATCTCGACCGTGCGGGCCATCTCGGACGCGTTCTGTACCGACCGTGCGGTCCGCCTCCTGGATGTCCACTCCGACGCGGACCACCACCGCTCGGTCTACACGCTCGCCGGTCCGCCTCGTGCGCTTGCTGACGCGCTGATGCGCGGCGCGAGCGAGGCGGTGTCGCGGATCGACGTGGTCTCCGGCGCGGGCGTCCGCGAGCCGCGCGGGGAGCATCCTCATGTTGGCGCGCTCGACGTCGCGCCCGTCGTCTACCTCGACGAGTCCTCCCGCGGCGCCGCTCTCGCCGAGGCGCTTGTCGTTGCCGACCGGATCGGCGACGAGCTGTCGGTCCCCGTCTTCCTCTACGGCGATCTTGCCGGCGGTCGCACCCGCGCGCAGCTGCGCTCCGGCGGGATCTCCGGGCTCGCGGGACGCATCGCCTCTGGCGAGCTGCGCCCCGACTTCGGTCCTCCCCATTTGCATCCGAGCGCCGGGGCCACCCTCGTCTGCGCGCGCCCCCCCTTGGTCGCGTTCAACCTGCGGCTCGCCCCGCCCGCGACCGTCGCCGACGCGCGCCGGATTGCCTCCCTGATCCGTGAGGACGGCGCCGAGGGCCTTCCCGGACTGCGCGCGATCGGTGTTCAGCTCGATGGCGCGGTCGCGCAGGTCTCGATGAACGTCGAGCGCCCCTTCGACCTTCCCCTCGCGCTCGTGGTCGAGCGTGTGCGCGCCCACGCCACTGTCACCAGCGCAGAGCTGGTCGGACTCGCGCCGAGCGTCGCCCTTGCCGGCTTCCCGGACGACATCCCCCTCCCGGGCTTTGACCCCTCCAGGCATGTGATCGAGCATGTGCTTGGACTCATGCCGGGACCGGGACTCGTGCCCGGATCACCTCAGCTGGGACCGTGGATCGGGATCCGTGGGCTGTAGGCTGTAGTGGATGGCCCAGACCAAGCGCAGGCGCCAGACCAAGCATCGCGGCAACGCGGCCGGCATCGTCGAGTCGCGGGGTCGCACCGGGCGCAAGCCGACCGCGGCTGAGAAGGCCGGCAAGCCACGCGAGGAGCGGATCCCCAGACAGGATCGTCCGCCCACGTGGCTCGGCGCGTTCTACCGGGCGATGATCGCCGCCGTGCTGATGTTGCTCGTGAGCCTGTTCTTGATCAAGAAGGCCAACGAGGCGATCGCGCTGTTCCCGATCGTCCTGCTCGTCTACATACCGATCAGCTACTACACCGACACCTGGATGTACAACCGGCGCATGCGCAACAAAGCCAAGCAGGGCGGTGGCAAGGCGCCTGCGCGATGAGCGAAGCGGGACTCGACATCCGCTCGTTCACGGTCGGCCCGGTGCAGGAGAACACCTACATCGTCCGTCTCCCCGGCGCCCGCAAGGCGGTGCTCGTCGATCCGGGAGACGAGCCCGACCGGCTGCTGGGGGCGATCGAGCAGCTCGGCGTGCAGATCGAGGCGATCCTCATCACCCACTGCCACTTCGACCACATCGGCGCGGTCGCCCCGCTCGCCCGCGCGACCGGCGCCCCGGTGTCCTGCCCTGAGATCGAGCGCCCCGTGCTAGAGGACATCGCGCTCGGCACCCCGCCCGGATTCGGCCCATTCGAGAGCTACGTGCCCGAGCACACGCTCTCGGGCGGTGAGTCGCTGAACCTCGCGGGCCTGGACATCGAGGTGCTGTTCACGCCCGGCCACAGCCCCGGTCACCTCACCTTCTCTTTGCCCGCGCACGCCGCGATCCTCTCCGGCGACGTCCTCTTCCAGGGCTCGATCGGCCGCACCGACCTACCCTTCGCCGATCACGCGACGCTGGAACGCTCGCTCGCGACGCTGATCGACACGCTCCCGCACGAGACAACCGTCTATCCCGGCCACATGGGCCTCACCACGCTCGGTCGCGAGCTCGCGACCAACCCCTTCCTCGTCGAGCTCCGCTCCGAGCGACAGTCCCCGGCGATCCAGGCGGCGCCGGTTCGCGGCGGGGCACCGCGCCCGGACGGCGTGGCCGGCAGGTGAACGGGCGGCAGTTGAGCGCCGCCGCCAAGATCAAAGCTCCCCGCGGCACCTTCGACGTGCTCGCCGAGCAGTCCGCCGCGCGCGCCGTCCTCGAGGCCCGGGCGCGCGCGATCCTCGAGGGCGCGGGCTATGAGCGCATCGAGACGCCCGCGTTCGAGGCAACCGAGCTGTTCGCACGCGGCGTCGGCACCTCTA
>Ga0116220_10001150_pt1 | contig 10581 bp, 8 predicted proteins | sample Sb_taG_10_FD_88967 | JGI IMG/M metagenome (GOLD analysis project Ga0116220, IMG submission 88967) | Peat soil microbial communities from Weissenstadt, Germany - Sb_50d_7_NC metaG | ecosystem: Environmental > Terrestrial > Soil > Wetlands > Peat | place: Germany: Weissenstadt | collected 2010-09-21
GACGCCAACGGCAAGGCGCTCGGCTCGCTGGGACACGGCGAAATGTGGTTTCACACCGACAAGTGCTACCATCGGCGGCCGCATCGCGCGACGTTCCTCTACGGCATCGAAATTCCCTCCGAGGGCGGTCACACGCAGTTCTCCAGCATGTACGCGGCTTACGAAAACCTGCCGGCCGATCTGAAGCGGCGGCTCGACGGCGCAATGGTCATGCAGGGCCAGCAATACGGCGTCGGCCGCCGCATCGACGTCACGCTGCCGCTCGAGAGCACCCATCACTGCGCGCAGCCGATCTTCGTCACCAATCCCGGCTCCGGCCGCAAAGCGCTCTACGTCGCCGGCCAGAACTCGATGTGGATCGAAGGCATGGACCGCGACGAGAGCGAAGCGTTGCTGCAGCGGCTGTTCGCCATCGCCGAGGATCCGGCGATCATCTACGAGCACGTCTGGCGGCCCGGCGACCTCGTCATGTGGGACAATCTGGCGTGCCTGCACGCGCGCACCGATTGGCCGAGCGAACAGCGCCGGACGTTGCGCCGCTGCACCGTCGAGGGCGAGCCGCTGTACTAGTATTCAACAGTCGCGCAAACGCGTTGCGGTAAATACCGTGAAACTTCCCCGCCGGACTTTTTTGCACATCGCAGCTGGTGCCACCGCGCTGCCGCTGTTGTCGCGCCTCGCATGGTCACTCGATTATCCGACACGGCCGGTGCGTGTGATTGTCGGCTTTCCGGCCGGCAGCGGGCCCGACGTTATCGCCCGCCTGATCGGACAACGGATTGGGGACCGTCTGGGTCAGCAATTCTTCGTCGAAAACCGGTCGGGCGCGGGCTCAAGCCTAGCCGCCCAGGATGTCGTCGCTGCGCCCGCGGACGGCTACACCTTGCTCCTCACCGCCAACGCCAATGCGGTCAACGCCAGCCTTTATCCGAACCTGCCTTTCAATTTCGTGCGCGATATCGCGGCTGTCGGCATGATCTGCAGCGCGCCTTTTCTTCTCACCGTCAACCCGGCAGTGCCGGCGAAGACTTTTGCGGAGTTCATCGCCTACGCCAAAGCCAATCCGGGCAAGATCAATATGGCGTCGCCGGGTATCGGGACCACGCCGCATCTCATGTACGAACTCCTGAGAATGATGACGGGCATCGAACTGGTCCACGTGCCGTATCGGGCGGGTTACATCCCCGATCTGCTGAGCGGCCAGGTGCAAGTCGCGTTTTCAACGATAACCCAGGCGATGCAGTACGTCGGAGACGGCAGATTGCGCGCGCTGGCCGTGAGCAGCGCGGCGCGGTCTGACGTTTTGCCTGACGTGCCTGCGATCGAAGAAATCGTGCCGGGCTATGATGCCAGCGGCTGGTTCGGCATTTGCGCACCTGCCGCCACGCCGACTTCCATCGTCGAAAAGCTCAACAACGAGATCAACGCCGTCGTCGCCGAGCCGGACACGCGGGCGCGGCTGATCGCCCTGGGCGTTCGTCCGCTATCGATGACAGCCGCGCAATTCGGCAAACTCATCGCCGACGATACCGAGAAATGGGCTAAGGTTATCCGGTCGGCCAATATCAAGGCGGAGTAGTCCGACTGCCGCGAGCTGCCGCGATAGCAAGCGCGCTGAGTGCAAAGGAGCGTCCCCGATGACGATCATCGATTCCCAGGTCCACGCCTACGAGGCGAACACGCCGAAGCGCCCTTGGCACACCGTGCCGAACTGGCCGCCTCACGTGACCGGCGACGAGATGGTGGCGGCGATGGACAAGGTCGGCGTCGACGGCGCGATCTTCATCTCCGCCTTTTCCATGTACCGCTATGACGCCAGTTATGCGGTCGAAGTGCAGCGCGCCCATCCCGGCAAATTCGGCATCGTCAAGCCGGTCGACCCGGACGATGCGGCGGTGGCCGACGTCATCGCCGACTGGAAGAAGACGCCGGGCGCGGTCGGCATCCGCATCATGCTGACCAAGGAGGCGAAGCGCGATCCCAACGACCCCGGCCTCGACCGCATCCTCCGCGCCGCCGTGCGCTACGACATTCCGGTCAACATTCTGTGCTGGGGCAACCTGGACGACGGCACGGCGCTGATCGATCGCCACCCCGACGCGCGATTCATCATCGATCATCTGGGCATCCTGCAGCCGCGCATGCCGCCGGCCCCGCCGCAGCCCTGGGCCGACCTGCCGAAAGTGCTGGAACTCGCCAAGCGCCCCAACGCGGTGATCAAGGTCAGTGGCGCCTGCACGCTGTCCAAAGAACCGTATCCGTTCCCGGACATCTGGGATCCGCTCGCCCGCGTGTTCGCGGCCTGGGGTTTCGACCGCTGCCTGTGGGGCACGGATTGGACTCGCGCGTCCGCGGTCGTCAGCTACGAGCAGGGCGTCGTGCCGTTCTTCAAGACCGACCGTCTGAACGACAGCGAGCGGGCGATGTTGATGAGCGGCGCGTGCGCCAAGGCCTACGGCTGGTCGCCGAAGAAAAGTTAGCTTCACCACGCGTAGCGCAGCGTGCCGGTGCCGGCGTAGGTTTGCGAGCGCGAGGCGAACTCGCCGTCGAACTTGGCGAGGAACGACATCGCGCGTGTCAGATGCAGCTCGGCGCCAGCGGTGGTGAGCGCGGAGTTTTTCGGCACGGCAGCGCCGTTGACAATGAAGTTCGAGCCCGGCAGCGCCTGAAACACGGCCTGGAGCGCCGGATTGTCGACCCAGTCGTGAGCCCAGGCGAGGCGGGCGCGCAATTGCACCGGTATGCCGTAAAGCGTGATCGGCTCGTCGAAGCGCGCGCCGAGTTCGCTGCGGGTGTCGTAGGCCGACATCGCATTGTAGGTGAGGCCGAAGCCGCCGGCGGTCAGATCGGTTTCGCTGTAGCGCGGGGTGTGGAAGTTCTGCACCTGCAATGCGCCGTAGGGAGCGATCGTCCACATCGCCGGCAGTGCGTAGCGATAGCCCGCTTCGACGCGGCCGCCGTAGCTATGCCCATTGAAGCCCGCGGTGAGCTGATCGCCGCCGAACGCGGTGCGGTTGGTGGTAAACCAGTTGTTGGCGAAGGCGACATTGGCGGCCACATAGGCCAGCCCGAAATATTTGGTCGCATAGACGCCGGCCTGGACGGCATCGCTCCTGCCGCTGCCGAGGCCCTCCGCCAGGCCCCAATGGGTGCCGCCGCCGGCGAGCGCAAAGCCGGCGACGAAGTCGGGCGTGAAGTGGCGATCCATGCCGGCAGCGAAGCCGAAGGTCTGCGCGGTAAAATTGGTCGAGCCGACGACCGGATTGCCACTGGTGTTGGCGGCGCCGCCATAGCTTGCGCCCCAGACAGTCCAGCGATCATCGAACGCGGCTGCGCGCGGCTGCGCCTTGAGCACGCTGTCGTAGGCAAGCGCGATGTCGGGCGGGAAGCTCGCCGGCTGATCCGGCGCAAAGCCCAGCGCGCCGCCGCCGGGCGGACCGCTGCGGCCATCGACGAACGGATCGAGCATCATGGACAGGAACTGATTCATCGACTTGAACGCGGTCGCCTCGGCGTCGACCGAGGCTTCGCCGGAAAGTTGGGAGAGCGCATTCGCGAGATTGCCGCCGGTCGATCCGAAGAGGGTCAAAAAATTCGGCGTCAGCGTGCCGCCGGAGTTGAAGAAATTGTTCAGCGCGTTGGCGACATTGCTTTGATTGCCGTTCAATCCCGCCGGCGGCAGATTCGCCGCGATGTTCAACATCACGTCGTCCGCGTTGTAGGTCAAGATTGCGACGAAGTCCGTCGGCAGATTGACGGTGCCGAGCCCGGCGAATGTGCCGTTCAAACCTGCGGATTGCAGGATCGTGTAGTAGTGCATCATGTATTTGCCGGGCGCGAAAACGGCGAGCACATTGCCGGCAAGCGTTGCCGTGCCGGTGACGACGTTGGCCAATGTCGAGGTCGCCGGATTGATCTGTACCAAGTAAAGCGCGCCCGACTGGAACGCGAGATTGCCTTGGACCGTCATCGACGTGCCGGTCACGCCCGCCGCTCCCGGCGCGAATGTGCCGCCGGAATTAATCTGCGTGTTGCCGACCGTTCCGACGCCGATGAGCATGCCGCCATTGTTCACGCTGGTCAGGCTCGAACTTGCGATAGAGCCGTCGACCTCGAGGACGCCGGCATTGACGCTGGTCGCGCCGGTATAGGTCTCGGTCGCGGCCACCACGGTGGTGCCGCTGCCGATCTGCGCCAATCCGCCGGAGCCGGAGACGCCGGCGCCGAGCGTGAATGTGTCGGAGTGATCGATCGCGAGCGTGCCGTCGTCGATGATGCTCCCGGCGACCGAGCCGGTCGTGCCGCCGTCGCCGAGCACCAGCGTGCCGGCACTGATCGTCGTGCCGCCGGAATAACCATTTGCGCCGGAGAGAATCAGAGTCCCAGGGCCGGTTGTCTGCAACCCGCCTGATCCCGTGATTGAGGCGGAGATCGTCGCCGTTAAGCCGGCATCGACAGTCACCGGCGCAATCCCGGTCGGTATCAGCGTCCCGCCACCTGTCGCGGTCAGCGTATAGCCCGTCGTCGAGAATTGCAGGCCTTGATACGAAATTGCATCGCCGACCGTCACTGTCCCCGCCGCGCCGGCAAAAACGGCGATGCCGGCTTGCCATGACGTATTGCTCAAACCGTTCGACATCGCCCAATTGGTGGCGCTGTTGTTCCACGTTCCGCTGCCGCCATGGACTATGCCATCGCCGACTGTTGTCGCACCGTCCCAGAATTGCGTCGGTACGGGCGGTGGGGTCAGTGACGGCGAGGCCCAAAAGCCCGGAGTTGCGGCATAGCCCGCATACAGAAACTGTCCTATCAGAGGAGTAACTTGATCGAACTCGCCGGCGTACACGCCGGAATGGCCAATTGAAGAGATACACGGTGCGGTACCACACGATACTATCGTTGAACTGGGATTGAAAAAATTTGGATTTGTTTCGGTTACAAACTGCCATGAGACAATATTACCAGCGGAATTAGTAGTAACGAATGCGTTTGTTAAATACGAACTGACTGTTGACGAACCGTAGGAAAATTTCCCATCGGTTACCGACCAGCTGATCACATTGGGTGAAAGCACGAAATTTCCGCCAACAATATTGGTCAAGTCAAATGTCGTGCTGATTGGGATAACGGAATTGGTAACAAAAGAAAATACAACGGCATTTTTTGACGTAAATTGGCTCGGCTCAGAGCCGGGCACAAACGTATCAAATGGGTTTCCTTGATAGGTGTATTCATAAAAAGAGGCGGACGCCGAGCCAACGCGAAAAAGAACCGCGACTATTCCTAACCCCATCTTCTTGAGTGTCATCATCGAACTTTGCCGCGTCAGCGAACGCGAGCCTTCAGCTTTCAGCATAGCCTTTATCGAGACGCCACGTAGGCCGGCAGCACTCACGTCGCCAACCCCAATCCACAATCTATCTCGCCATTGCCGTCTCGCAGATGGTGAAAGGGATTGCTGCGAAGATGCCACCACGCCTGTCCCGGCACCAGCAACAGGCCAGCGGCACATAACAAATGCGCGAACACTCGCAAAAGTGTTCAACAGCCCGGACGGCATCCCCACCGCTCGCCAATAATACTCCAATACTCCGCCACACCATTGAGTCGGTATAGGGTGCTCAGAGTTTCTTCTTGATTGTTGCGCGTGGGCCACACACCCAATTTGCCTCTATAGCGGGCCAGGTGGTGCCGAGCCGAAATACTATCCAAGGCCTATGGCTGGCCGCCGAAGAAAAGTTAGGTTCGCCACCCCGCATACCGACTGTAAGCTTAATGTCGGCATGGCGATTGCGCGCTCAACCCGGGATGATCGTTTAGCGGTAAGTTGCGGTTCGATTGCCGCCGCGACGCGTTCGCTATTTAGGCCGCGTCTCGTAAAAGACATGCGTTTGGTCGGTAAATACGAAATCCTTTTTGGTGATCAAGATGATGGTGTATTGGTTCGTTTGCGGTGGCTCCGTGGCGGTGGTGTCGGTGTATTGGGCGGTGTCAAAGTATTGATTGCCCTCGACGTGCCAGGTCCCATGGAGGATGCCCGCTTCGGCCGGCAGCAAAGTCCAAGTGCCGTCGGCGCGGTAGAGCGTGTCGTGCCGGGGTGATTGCCACTCGCCGACGATAAGGCCGGCAAGAGTCTTGGCGTCGGAATCATTCGGCGCGGGATGCAGCTTGATCTCGGCGTCGATCGCCTGCCATGCGTCGTTATTCTGGCGGGCGGCCTGTTCGCGCATTCGCACGAGGCGGGTGATGTAGTCCGACCGGGCCGCTTCGGTGGGATGAGAGATTTTAGCGTAATCGCTCATGGCGCTGCGGAGTGCATCCACGGGCTGCCGCGCGCGGGTGGCGCTAGGCCACGCCGCGACTGTGCCGCCGAGAAACGTGATGAAATCCCGCCGCTTCATGGCCTCCCCAGGCTTAGGACAAGGGATAGTAGCGGTTCCCGCGCCGAGCAAATCAAATTCAGGCAAATACGAGGAAAATCCGAGCACGCGTGTTAGGCTGCAGGCAATTGTTATCGGATAGATGTTTGACGGACGGGTGCTGTCGCCAATTGCCGGAAGCGGGCCGCAACACGGAGCTGGGTCATGCTTGCGCTGCTGCCTCATGAGAGGCGCCGGGAGCCGCGCCGGCCCCTCTATCGTGTGGCGAGGATCCAATTCGGCAACGGCGCGCCGCCGCGCGAGTGTGTCGTCATGGACATTTCCGATGGCGGCGTGCGGCTCCATGTTGACGGGTTCGACGTTCCCGACGAATTCGTGCTGCTCCTCTCCGGCCACCGCGTGACCCAGGAGAGCAAATACAAAGTGGTCTGGCGGTTCAACCAAGAACTCGGCGCCAGGTTCATTGGTATCGTCTGGCAGGGCATGGATTGATTTAAGCGCCCGGGACAAAACACCTCCGCAATTTGCACGTCGAATGTCCATCAATCAAAACCCCCGGGACGCTGCCCGGAATTTATTGGACCGAGTGCCGGTGATTTTGGCTGGTCGCAGCCTTATCATTGCCGCACAGATCAGCCTGGAGAGCGACTGACAATGCGATTCACCTGGACCGGCCTGATCCTGGCGCCGTTGCTGGTGCCGGTGCTGTTCAGCGCGGCGTTTGCGAGTCTCTCCGAGGTGAAATGGCCGGCGCTGGCGTTCCTGATAATGCTGGTCCCGGGTTGCATCGTGTCCTACGGCACCACGATAGTTCTCTTCCTGCCCTGCCTGTTTCTACTCTCGTTGTGGCGGCCAATGACGGGCTTCAAGGTCTGCCTGCTGGGATTGGCGCTGGGCGTGGCGGTGTTCGTGCCGCTGACGTTGCTGGAGTGGCAGAGCAGCGGCCCCGATTCCGGCCCGCCGACTGAGAGCTTCTTGACGTCCCTGGTGCGCTCGACTGCCGATCCATTCTCGGCATTATTTCCGCTGGCCGGGCTGACAACGGCGGCGCTGTACTGGTGGCTGGGGACGCGGCGCGGCCGGTCAATAGCCGCGCAGGAATAGCCGCCACCGGATGTCCGCATTGCGGTAGTCTTGCTTTACAAGACGAGCGGCGGCAAAGGGGGCGTCCATGAATCTGCAAACATCGCCGGCAAAGCCGGCCGGCTCGCGCGAGCGCTCGCTGGACGAGGTCAAGGCCGAGTTCATGCGCCGCGCCGGGCGGCTCAATCCGTTCGAGGACATCCGCCGCGAGGATGCCGAGCGGGTGATGAATGCGCTGCAAAGCCTCGACAAGGATCACTGGGCGCAAGAGTGGTCGAAGATCGGGCTCGGCTACGAGGAGAAGGCCGACGCCCTCGCCAAGGCCGGCGCTGCCGGGCCAAAACTTGCCGAGCTTTACATGCACGCCTTCGACGCCTGCCGGGTCGGGCGCTATCCGACGCCGAATTCGCCGGGCAAATTGCAGGCCTATCGGCACTCGCTGCGCATGTTCCGCAAGGCGGCGCAATATTTCGATCCACCGCTGGAGATCATCGAGCTGCCGTTCGACGGTGACAACAAGCTCATCGGCTATTTGCAATTGCCGCCCGGCGTGAACAAGCCGCCGGTGGTGCTGCATTGGGGCGGCGTCGACGGCTGGAAAGAGGATCGCCTGCGCATCGCCAAGGCGATCATGGAGCAAGGCCTAGCTTCGCTCACCATCGACATGCCGGGCAGCGGCGAGAACCCGGTGCTCTATGGCGATCCGTCAGCCGAGCGCACGTTCCTCACCTGGCTCGATGATCTGCCGCGGCGCGGCGAGATCGACGGTGGGCGCGTCGGCGTCTGGGGCGGCAGCTTTGGCGCCTACTGGGCGGCGCGGCTCGCCTACACCGCCGCCGACCGCATCAAGGGCGCGGTGTTCCACGGCGGCAACATTCATTACGGTTTTCAGAAGGAGTGGCTGATCCCGGCCTTCACCACCGGCGGCGCCACTTATCTGTTCGGCGCGCACAGCCTGCTCGAAGCGCGTGGCCGCGCCATGGGCACCAAGACGCTCGGGGAATTTCTGGAAGCCGCGCCGCGCTTGTCGTTGAAAACTCTTGGGCTGCTCGACAAGCCTTCGGCGCCGATCCTCGGCGTCAACGGCAAGCTCGACGACCAGGCGCCGGTCGACGATATTTATCTCCTCATGGAGCACGGCAGCCCGAAATCGGCGCGCATCTATCCGCAAGGCGCGCATATGGGCCGCACGCCCGGTGAGCCGTCGGAGCACATCACGACGACGATCGTGCAGTGGCTCAAAGGGCAATTGAAGAGATAACGCGGCGCGGTGAGGCGACTTGGCGTCCCACGATCACCGCGATTTGATGTTTTTCGCCGGGGTACCGGAACCTTTTCGGCCGCGATCCATCTATTTTGATGCGGCGGCGGTTTTCAGCCGATCGCACCAACGGAGCAACACGCCATGGCCCAAGAGCAGACGCCGCCGAGCGGTCCGGATCTGACCAAGGGCGTCGCCCTCGGCGATTTCAAGGACGACAAGCTGTTGGGACACGTCGGCGACGAGGAAGTCCTGCTGGTGCGCAGCGGCGGCGAAATATTTGCCGTCGGCGCCCATTGCAGCCACTACCACGGTCCGCTGGCCGAAGGCCTCGTCACCGGCGTGAGCGTGCGCTGTCCTTGGCATCACGCCTGTTTCGATCTGCGCAGCGGCGAGGCGGAGCGGGCGCCGGCGCTCAGCCCGATCGATTGCTGGACGGTGGAAGCGCGCGGCGGCCGCATCTTTGTCACGCAAAAGCGCGATCAGCCGAAGCCGCGCGCCATGGCGGCAAAGGCGGATACGCCTAACAAGATCGTCATCGTCGGCGGCGGCGCGGCCGGCTTCGCGGCGGCCGAAATGCTGCGCCGGCGCGGTTTTGGCGGCAGCATCGTCATGGTCAGTAACGACGCCGCGCCGCCGGTCGATCGGCCCAATCTGTCCAAGGACTATCTCGCCGGCAGCGCGCCGGAGGATTGGCTGCCGCTGCGGCCCGACGATTTTTACGGCCAAAGCAAAATCGACTTGCGGCTTAACACCGAGGTCACCGCAATCGATGCCAAGCAGCATCAAATCCGCTGCGCCAATGGCACGAGCCTCGCCTACGATCGGCTGTTGCTGGCGACCGGCGCCGAGCCGGTGCGGCTGCCGGTTCCGGCCGCCGATCTGCCGCACGTCCATACGCTGCGTTCGCTCGCCGATTGTCGCGCCATCATCGCCGACGCCAAAAGCGCGAAGCGCGTGCTTGTCATCGGCGCGAGCTTCATCGGCCTCGAAGCGGCGGCGGCGCTGCGCAGCCGCGGTCTCGAAGTCCATGTCGTGGCGCCGGAAGCGCGGCCGATGGAGCGCGTGCTCGGGCCGCAACTCGGCGACTTCATTCGCGCGCTGCACGAGGAGCACGGCGTCGTCTTCCATCTCGGTGAAACGGTGACCGCGTTCGACGGCCGCCGCGCCACGCTCAAGGGCGGCGGCACGCTGGAAACCGACGTCGTGGTCGTCGGCGTCGGCGTGCGGCCGCGTCTGGCGCTCGCCGAACACGCGGGCCTGACCATGGACCGCGGTGTCGTTGTCGATGCTTATCTGCGCAGCAGCGCTCCCGACGTTTATGCCGCGGGGGACATCGCGCGCTGGCCCGATCCGCATTCCGGCGCAGCCATCCGTGTCGAGCACTGGGTCGTGGCCGAACGCCAAGGCCAGACCGCGGCACGCAACATGCTCGGGGCGCAAGAGCCCTTCGACGCCGTGCCGTTCTTCTGGAGCCAGCACTACGACGTGCCGATCAATTATGTCGGCCACGCCGAGCAATGGGACGAGATCGCCATCGACGGCTCCGTCGCGGCCAAGGACTGCGTCGTTCGCTACAAGTCCAAAGGACGCGTCCTTGCCGTCGCCTCGATCTACCGCGACCTCGACAGTCTCAAAGCCGAGCTCGCCATGGAGCAGGGCGCCGTACCGTAGCTGGCTGCAAAGCCACAATCATGCATTGCGCGTCGGGCATTTCCATTCCCCGCTGAAACTGGCGTATCCTGATTGGCAACGCATTATACGGCTCCAGTCTGAGCTAATGTCGGGCCGGCAGGGATGGGATCGCGCGATGGATGAGCGGGTGACCGCGAGGAAGATGGGCCGGTTGATCGAAGC
>Ga0116220_10001157_pt1 | contig 10564 bp, 9 predicted proteins | sample Sb_taG_10_FD_88967 | JGI IMG/M metagenome (GOLD analysis project Ga0116220, IMG submission 88967) | Peat soil microbial communities from Weissenstadt, Germany - Sb_50d_7_NC metaG | ecosystem: Environmental > Terrestrial > Soil > Wetlands > Peat | place: Germany: Weissenstadt | collected 2010-09-21
AAGGCCCCGATGTAGGTGCGCCGGTGGCCGCGAATTTCCGCTTCGTCGTGCACTCCGCCCAGCGACAGGCGCACGAACTTGCGCCCCAGCGCCCGCGCAATCGATTTGCCCAACGAAGTTTTGCCTACGCCCGGAGGCCCGACGAAGCACAGAATCGGCCCTTTCATGTTGGGCTTCAACCGCCGCACCGAAAGGTAGTCGAGGATGCGATCCTTCACCTTCTGCAAGTCGTAGTGGTCGGTGTCGAGAATCTCTTTCGCCTTCGGGATTTCAATTTCTCCACCCGAAGTCTTCGCCCAGGGCAGGATCGCCAGCCACTCGATGTAGTTCCGTGTAACCGAATAATCCGCCGCCATCGGCGACATGCGCGCCAGCCGCCCCAGTTCCTTCAGCGCTTCCTTCTTCACATCGTCGGGCATGCCCGCGGACTCGATCTTTTGCTTCAGGTCGTCGGTGTCACGCTGGCCCTCGTCCTGCTCGCCCAGTTCTTTTTGGATCGCCTTCATCTGCTCGCGCAAGTAATACTCGCGCTGCGTCTGCTGCACCCGATCCTGCACTTCCGACTGGATCTTGTTCCGCAGTTGCTGCACTTCCAGTTCTTTGGCCAGGTGCTGATTGATTTTTCCCAGCCGCACCCGGACGTCGCTCGTCTCCAGCGTCTCCTGCTTGTCGGCCGTCGAAAGCGAGGGCAGCGACGAGGCGATAAAGTCCACCAGCCGTCCCGGTTCTTCAATGTTCATCGCCACCGTCGAAAGCTCGTCCGACAGCGTCGGCGAACCGGCCACGATCTGCTGGAACAAGGTCAGCACGTTCCGCTGCAGCGCTTCAATCTCGGAATCCTTGGGCGGAATCGTCTCCGGAACCGTGGTCACCCGCGCCCGCATGAACGGCGATAGCTGCGCGAAATCCGCCAGCCGCACCCGCTCCAGTCCTTCCGCAAAAACAAACAGGCTCTGGTTGGGCATCTTGACCACTTTGTGCACCACCGCCAGCGTTCCGATGGCGTACAGATCGGTCGGCTGCGGCGTGTCCACCCGCGCCTCGCGCTGGGCCACCACTACGATGGTCTTGTCGTCGCCCAGCGAGTTGATCAGCTGTACAGAACTTTCTCGCCCCACCGTCAGCGGCAGCACCGCATGGGGGAACAGGACCGTGTCGCGCACCGGCAAAATCGGCAGCGACCGCTCGGTGGTTTCGTAACCAGTGTGCTCGGAAGAAGAATAAGAAATAGGATTGCCCATGATTTTCCCTTGAGTGTCTTTCACTCAACTTTGGATGAACTGAACTGCCAAAAAGATGCAAGCCTTCGTGTTAGGTTGTTGAATTCTATACCTTTTCTAGCCTTTTGCAAGGCACCCAGGGGGCTTTGGCCCCCACTAGTACCCTGGGCGTCGCCTCCGTTTGAGTTCACGTTACGCCGAACCGGGGGAAATGCGCAATGCGACCCCTCACAGCAGGTTGTGATGAATGTCGGAGGGCTGATCCACATCACTGCACGTCCACAATCTTCAGCGTGGTCACCTGCCTCACCCACCGCGCCATATCACACCCGAAGAATCATGACCTCGGTTGCCTTTATGAGGGCGGCTGCAGTCTGCCCCGGCTTGAGCTGCATCTCTCGCGCCGAAGTGGCAGTGATAATTGATGTGATTTGCTGGCCGCCAATTGAAATCTTTACCTCGGCCATCAGACCGCTGATGCGAACAGAATGGATGCGTCCCACTAGCTGATTGCGTCCACTGACCCGGCGGACGACCTGCTTCCGTTCTTTCTCCGTTCCGCCGCGCGTTCTGAAGAGCAGCTTGTCCACTTCACTCCGAGGGATGCGGTGGTGTCCTCCGGCCGTCTGGATACTGCGAATTTTCTTCTTATAAATCCACTGCTTGATGGTGGGGAAGCTGATCCCCAGCTGTAAAGCAGCGTCACGCAGCTTCAACAACTCGTCAGGGATCCGTCGGGATTTGCCGTTCCTCTGCACCGGAACGAAATCGTACAGCCATTGCAGGGTACGGTCAACACACTGAGTTCCCCGACGGTATTGCCCAGTCCCTCCTCCTGAATGCATATATCCGTACAGTATTTGACAGCATAACTGTATTTTATGTACATTTCATAATTCTTCGATCCAAATACCGATGTTGGAGGCTTTAATGCGGAGTGCCGCTTTGTTCTTCGCCGCGCTCGTTCTCTGTCTTTCGTCAACGCGGTCCTCCGCTCAGGACGGATTTTTTGCCGATTGGTTCAACATGGTATCCGAAACGCAAGCCGAACAGCCTCATTGGATCACCCCCCTCGCCACGACCACGCCGCGGCTCGAGCAGGAGTATCGCTACGACATTCAATGGCAGACCCACAATAGCGGCATCACTACGGACAACTACGGCGTGAGCAAGGGTCTGGAAATCATCCCGGAAAAAAATCTCGAGGTCATCCTCGCCGTGCCTCCCTACGTCGTGAACAACCCGGATTCTCCAGATGGATTCGGTGACTGGCAGTTCCTCGTGAAATATAGAATCGCCGCTGGAAACGAGGAGCACGGAAACTACATCCTGACGGCCTTCTACCAGATGAGTCTTCCCACTGGGCAGTACGAGCAAGGCGCGGCGAATCCGGTAATCACACCCACGATTGCCTACGGAAAAGGCTTCAGAAATTTCGACGCCCAAGGAACATTGGGGATCAGCCTGCCCACCGGAAACACGCCGGCCATCGGACGCAATCTGCTGTGGAATAACACGTTTCAGTACCGAATCTTCAAGAAAATCTGGCCGGAGACAGAAGTCAACTTCACCCACTATTACCAAGGTGAGCACAGCGGCCACACGTTGGTATATCTCACGCCGGGCCTCGTGCTCGGCAGATTTCGCCTGCACGATCGTCTCTCTTTCACCGTCGGCGGCGGATTCGAAATCGCCGCGACCCGATTCCATCCCACAAACCACATTCCGATTCTATCGATACGGTTACCGTTCTAAGGCTGGACGTTCTGAGATTGGACCAGAGCGCAACGCTGCCCCCCGCCTCACGCCCCCGGATAAATCCCCAGCACCTTCACCAGGTCTGAGATCTCGCCTAGATGCCGCAAAGCATTGCGCGAATCTTCATCGTCGCCCCGCAGCAGGTCCACAAAAAACACGTATTCCCACGGACGCCCGCGCATGGGCCGCGACTCGATCTTGCTCAAACTGATGTCGCGCAGCGCAAACACGCTGAGCGCCTTGAACAGCGCCCCCGGAATATTCTTCACGCTGAACGCCAGAGAAGTCTTATCCGCATTCCGCGCCGCCCGCGCCTTTCCCCGCTTAATCAGAAAGAAGCGCGTAAAGTTCTTCTTATCATCCTCAATTCCGGCCTTCAGAATCTTTCCCGCATACACTTCGGCGGCCCGCCGGCTGGCAATGCCCGCGGCATCGCGCAAGCTCTCCGTCACCACATGCTTCACGCTTCCCGCCGTGTCGTAGAACGGCACCGGCTCCAGCCGCGGATTCTTGGCAAACAGGTCGCGGCACTGATCGAGCGCCACGGGATGCGAGAACACGCGCCGCACATCGCCGAGTTTCGTCCCCGGCAGCGCGATCAGGTTGTGTACGATGCGCAACCGGAACTCGCGCACAATGTGAACCTCGCGCCCCAGCAACAGATCGAAGTGTTCGGCGACCGACCCCGCCAGCGAGTTCTCAATCGGAATCACCGCCCCGTCCACTGATCCACGCTTGACTCGGTCAAACACCTCGAGCGAGCGCGCGCACGGCACCACCTTCGCCCGCGGCAACATCGCTTCCGCCGCTTCGTGGCTGAAAGAGCCAAGTTCTCCCTGGATCGCAATCTTCATCAAGCCATTTCCTCTGCGCACCAATCTTTCCATCCGTAGAGACGGGGCTTGCCCCGTCTCACCCTGCGGCGGGAGACACGGCAACCCGCAGCTCTACGAGAATCCAGCCCCGAAGGGGCGACCGACCTTAGCCCAGCGCTTCAGAGCTGGGGAGAGTGGGAAAAAGCGATTCGAGTCCCGGAGGGACGACCCAGCTCTCTCCGCAAATCATCGCATCAGCGAACGGGCCAACTCTTTCGTCATCACCAGCGCATCCATCTGGTTCGAATAGTACCCGGCGACCGTCTTTTCCACGAAATACCCTTTCTGCTTGTAGAAGCGAATCGCGGCGGCATTATTCACCGGCGTCTCCAGCGCCACCACGACCACTCCCGCCCGCAACAACTGTTCTTCCGCCGCCCGCAGCAACGCCGAGCCGACACCCGCCCGCCGTGCCTCCGCGACCACATCGATGGTAATGATGTGCCCACTCTTGCGGCGAATCTCCGCCACGATGAAACCTAGAATCGATGCCGGCGCGCCGCCGTTGCCCGCAACCTCACCGCCTTCGCCCTCGGCCACCAGAGTAAACGACCCCGGCCGGCGCATATACAAGGCCATTTCCGTTCGCGAGTACGCCAATTGCGGATCGAAGCAAGCCTGGTCAATCCGCCAAAGCGTATCAAAATCGGCCTTCCGAAATTGTCGGATTAGGAACGGCACGCCATCATTGTAGCGGGAGTGTGGCGGGAGAGTGGCGGGAGAGTGGCGGAAAAGTAGCGGGAGAATAGCGGGAAAGATTGGCCAACCGTCTGCCGCCTTTTTTCCTCATCTCCCCCCCTTGCGCAGTTGCATCCGTAAGAAGTACGATTTCTTGCACGAGGCAACGTGGGACGTTTCATTCTCATTGACGTAGTCGCGGCACTCGCGCTCTCCTTCGGCTGGTATGCCTGGTTTGTCCGTTACAACCGGAGGCGTGCAGGCAACGTGCTGCAGTGGGTCCAGGCGGCATGCCTCGGAAAAGGCCGCATCGCCGATCTGCGATGGCAGGCCAGCAGCTCCCGGTTGAAAGCAACTCTTCATCTTTCCTCGCGCTGGTTTGAGGATGCCCGTCTCACCATTCGCCTCTTGCCGCGTCCGCTCCCGGTGCAGTGGGCCCTGAGCCGCTGGCGCCAGCAGCAGGAAACGCTCACTTTCGAAGCCGACATGGGATTCCCCCCGGGCTTCCATCTCGACGTCATCCATCATCGCTGGTCGGGCCGCTCGGGCGCGAAAACCTCGGGGGCGCAAAAATCGACCAGCACTCGCGCCTGGACCATCACCCGTCCCGGCCCCGTCATTCTGACCACGAAGGAAGACTGGCCCGTAGAACTCAACCCGGTGGTGAATGCGCTGGCCTCCTGGCGCGACAAGGATTTTGTCGGCGTCCGCTTCAACTCTACCTCGCCCCACTTCACGGCCACCGTGGCGTTAGAAAACCTCTCCGATCAGAAAGCCGCATCCGCCTTGCTCGGCCTCTTCCGCGAACTGGCCGCCAGTTCCTCAGCCAAACAGCACTAAGAAAGGCGACTGCCGGAGGAGCGTAGAACCCGTGTGCAGCGCCGATGCCGAGGCGCGATTTTGCAACAAATTTTGCGACAAATTTGCAACAAAGGGTAGCAGCGTAAAAGGAGAGCCGGAGGACCGGCCTCTGAATTAGAATACGTCTTTGGGCGAGGACGGGCGCACGACGGACGTAGAGGCTATTTTGAGACTGAGGAAGCTGAGTGCCATTCTGCTTTTCTGCTTGTGCTCGATCCCCCGCGTGCGGGCTGACGCAACGCTGTTCCTGGGAGAGCCCTACGGTTACGATGGCGCTCTCGCCGGGACAGGCCATGCCGCGGTCTACCTCAGCCGCGTCTGCGCCACATCCCCGGTCGTCCTGCGTCTCTGTGCGCCGGACGAAACCGGAGTCGTCCTCAGCCGTTACCGCGGTATCGCGGGATACGACTGGATCGCAATTCCTCTCATCCCTTATCTGTACGCCGTAGAAAGACAGGAAGACGTCCCGCTCTTTGTCGACGCCAAGCTGCTTGCGTTTCTACGCGACCGCTACCGGCGCGATCACCTGGAATCGCTCGTTCCCGACCTTCCCGATGGCGGCACGCCCGGTGGAGTCTGGTACGAGTTGATCGGGGCCTCCTATATCCGCACCATCTACGCCTTTGAGATTAAGACCAGCCCGGAGCAGGACGCGGCGCTGATTCGCAAGCTCAACAACCGGCCCAACCGCCAGCGCTGGACGCTGATTACGGCCAACTGCGCTGACTTCGCGCGCGGGGTCATCGATTTCTACCATCCCCACGCCGTGCATCGCAGCATCGTCGCCGACCTCGGCGTCACCACGCCGAAACAGTTGGCCAGAACCCTTTCCTCCTACACCCGGCGTCATCCCGAGTTGCGGACGTCGCGGCCATCGAGCTACGCAATTCCGCAAGTCCCAGGCACGGTCCCGCGCTCCAGGCCCGCGCACACCGTGACGGAGTGCGCGCTGACGGCGAAGAAATACATGCTGCCGCTGTTCGCGGTGCACCCCTACATCGCGGGCGCCCTGCTCGCCGGGTATGTGGGACACGGGCACTTCAACCCGTCGCGAAACGCGCTGATCCTCGATTCCAACCAGCAATTGGACCAACCCCTGAAGCGCATGGATCGCCGCACTGTTCAGGACCGATTGGAGGAACTGCTTCGAACCGCGTCTTCGGCGGACGCTGCCGCGGCCGCAGACAGCGATGACCCCCACTGGGCGTCCCTTCACGCCGCGGCCGAGCCAGCCCTCGATGCTTCCGGAGGACCCACGCTAAAGGTGCGCCTGGGTGGCGAGGTCACGCCCGTGGGCATTGCGCGAGCCAATATTCTGAGCGTTCCGGAGGGTTTCGAGTTTGCCGCAGGCCTCGTGCAGGCACGCTTGCGCGAGGAGTTGAAACCCGCCGCCGCCCGAAAGACGGCGCGCGCTGATGTTGCAAGCGATCTAGTGCTTCTGCAGCAACTGCTAGCGTGGCAGCCGAAAGAATTGGCAAGCACCGCCGGTTCCGCCACTGCATCCGCACTTAGTCCGCAGCGGGCCGCCCAGTAACTGACAGCTTTCCGAGGAACTTTAGGAATTTGTCATGCTGAGCAAAGCGAAGCACCTGCTGTCCGCGAAAAGCGGCGCGGGCTGCGCAATCTCAAAAAGGGCTCACACTAAACCTATCTCATAGACAAGCCGCCGAACATCACCGGTGAAATTGCGCCAAGATCCTGCGTTCCAGCGACCAAATTCCCAAGGCGTAGGCTTTCGGCGCGGCTTGTATGCTCCTTCAAGCTTCACATAATTATGTGATCCTTGATATAGAACGTTACCCGGCACTCTGGTAGTGTCTCGGCATGGAGGACCCAGCCAGAGTACGCGTCCATTGGAAAAGCGTTGCGGCATACTACGCCATTGCATGTCTATGGTCGTGGCCTTTCTACTGGCGTCGGGATATCCTCCATGTTCCTGATACACCAATCACTTCCATCTCGAAGTTGCTGATCCACTGGGGACTGATGTGGGGACCCGGCATAGCGGCATTGTTGTGCATAATAGCTTTCCGGCGCTCACACCGTCGCGTCATCACTCTTGCGGGGAATTCGTGGGGTAGGAGTATCCTGTTCTACGCTGCGCCCTTTCTCCTGCTGGCCGCGTTCCGAGCACATGTGTTGTACGGATACGACCGATCTGCTCTGGTTGCTGCCTTTCCCATGTTTGTCTCTATTCTCGGAGAAGAGCTGGGATGGCGCGGCTTTCTTCAAGATGCGCTTCGCCCCTTGTCGCCGGTCAAGAGGTTCGTCTTGATTGGCGCGTTGTGGGAGTTTTGGCACTTCACGACAAGGACAACGCACGGATGGTCTCCGCTGCGGATCGCGGTAACGTTGTTGATTTCCTATTCCGCCGTGATTCTTCTTAGTTTCATCATCGGATATGCCGCCGAACGTTCGCGCTCAGTGATTGTTGCTGTCTCGCTCCATATGTATATCGACGTGCTACTGAACAATCTGGACTTGTATGTTCCATTGCTGCTGGCCCTGCCAATATGGGCGTGGTTACTGCTGACCTGGCCGAAGCCAACAGCTAGAAGCCAGTAGCCAGCAGCCAACCTCCTAATTCTCACTCTCCACCGGCGCCGCCTTCGGCGCCGGCAGCGCTTTCGCCGGCTTGCCCGGTTTCCCTGGCGTGGCCGGCGGAGCAGGCGGAGCCGGAGCCGCGACTGCAACCGTCCCTTTGCGGATCTCAATCGTTCCCTTGTCGCAGTTCATCACCAGCCGCGGACCGTTCGTTCCGATCGAACCGCTGGCGCTTGATTGCTTGTCTTTATTGTCTACTTTGATTTCGTCGAAGTCGCTCGTGATCTCTCCTGCGCGCGTCCGCGCCTCAACTTTGATCGCCGTATTCGGCGGAATCGAAATCTGCACGTCGCCCCTGCGGTTGTCGATCTGGATATTCCCCGGCTTGTACAGCCCGACCGAGACCGTCCCGTTTACGTCTTCCAGGCGCAGGTCGCCCGACAAGCCTTCGAGCGTTATGTCCTTCGAGCGCGTCTTCAGGAGCATCGGTCCGCTCAGCGAATCGGCGCGCAGGTCGCCAGAATCCAGATCCATCCTGCCATCCAGGCGCGAAAATTCCATGTCCGTGCGCGCCGAGCGGAAACTCACCGTCTTGCTCACTCGAACCAGCCGAGTTTCCCGAAACTCTCCATTCACGTGCACCGCGCCATCCACATCTTCCACCGCCACTTCGTCCCCCCTGCCCTGAACGGTCACGTCGCCCTTCACATGCCCCAGCCGGACAGAACCACTCTCCATGTCCAGCGAGACGTTTCCGGTGTGGTCGTTAATGTTGACTTCTCCGCGATGATGGTCAACCTCAACATTGCTGGCCATGCCCGCGATGGTCACAGCGCCGCGGCCCGAAGCGATCACCAGTGCGGTATTGACCGGCACATAAATATCCAAGTCGGTGGTCACGCCCTTAGCGCCCGCGCCCTGGGTATTGGCGTTCAGCGTGAGCACTTTATCCCCCTGGGTAATCGTAGGATCAGTCTTGGCGTTGTAGCGGTCGGCGTCCTGCTGATTTTCGGCGCGAACCTTCTTGCGCCAGGAGACCTTCAGCTTCTTGTCGTCCGACACATTGACAGTAATCGTGCCGCGATCGTCATTGATGTGCAGGCTGTTGCCGCCCGCCGGCAAGGCGTTGCTGAGTTCGCCGCTGTAGTTGAACGTGGACCCGCCAAAGATTTCGTCGATTCCTTCATCATCGCCAAGCTGAATATGCTCCCCGAGATTCTTCCAGTCCACACGTGACGCCTGGGTAGCAATCAGTCCGGCCACGATCAGGAACAGCATCAGAAAAACCCCACCGACGCCAATGCCGCGCACCGGCTGGCCGTAGCGCTTGGCCTGCTCGTATTCGATCAGCTTCAGCGCGCCCCACAGGATAAGCAGTGCAGGCCAGAAGCGCGCGAACAGCGATCCGAGGTGGTGTATATCCATGATCCCCATCGTTCCCATCAGGAACAGGATCCCCATCAGGATCAGCACGACCGGACCGGCAATCGAACGGTGCGGAGGACGCGGAGTCGGAGTCATCATTGGGCTAGCCACGATTCACCTCCTTTGTCGGCGGAGCTGGTGGAATAGGCGGTGCGGGTGGAACCGGCGGCGCCGGAGGAATTGGGCCTCCCGCATTTGGCGTTTTGCTGCCGAACCCCGTGAACGGAATGTGTCCTTCCACCGATGCGCTTCCTTGCAGCAATTTCAAAGCGCCCACCACCAGCAGAATTACCGGCCAAGTACGGTGAAAGCCAAGGCCGGACTCGTGCAGGTTGCTCAACAGGAACAAGACGCCGATAGTAAAAACGATCGCCGGCCCCGAAATCCGCCGTATTCGGCAGCGCGCACATTGGCAGCAAGTAAAAGCCATCGCCGGCCCCATACTCCGCCGCATTCGGCAGCGCGAACATTGGCAGTTCGAACCATGCGAACCCAGCATGAACCAGTTGCGGGCGAACATCCAGCCACCGACGAAGATCAAAATCAACGGCCAGAAACGATCCAGTCCGAATTCAGTCAGGCCCAGGGTATGCAGCAGGAAGAGCACGCCCAGCAAAATGAGTACGATCGCACCCATCGGAATTTTGCTGGTCTCAATCCTTGCCCCGCCGCTAAACGTTGCCGCCAGACCGTAAGGATCAGGAGGGGGCAGACCAGCTTGAATGGCGCGCGCGGAGCGGACGGCGTCGATGATTTGGTAAACAATGAAGAATACCAGTCCGAATATCGAGATTGTTTCTAACGCTTCTGCGCCATGACTGTCGGCAGCGTTGATGCCCGCTATCAGCAACGCAAAGATGGCCAGATGCGCCAGTCCCTTGGCGTATTGTCCGGTGTAAACGGCGCCCACGCCGAAGGGAAAAAATCCAGCAAGAATTCCGGCCACGGCCGGGTTGGGTCCGCCACTTGCCGCGGGAATGCCGCCTGCGCTTGCTCCCGGCATTGCCGCCGGAACCGTGCCAGGAACAAATCCCGCCGCCCCCGTGGGAACGCCTTCCATCTTCGCTCCCAGGCAGTCCTCGCAGTAGATCACGCCCCGCACGGGACGTGTGCAGTTCCCGCACAGTGCCTTTCCGCAAGTGCGGCAATAGGCCACTGCTGACGCATCAGCATGATTGGCGCAGTTCATACAAACCTCCGATT
>Ga0116220_10001163_pt1 | contig 10532 bp, 8 predicted proteins | sample Sb_taG_10_FD_88967 | JGI IMG/M metagenome (GOLD analysis project Ga0116220, IMG submission 88967) | Peat soil microbial communities from Weissenstadt, Germany - Sb_50d_7_NC metaG | ecosystem: Environmental > Terrestrial > Soil > Wetlands > Peat | place: Germany: Weissenstadt | collected 2010-09-21
CACCTTGATCCCGGGAATATGGGCATACCAGCCTTCCAGACTGTGCGAATGCTGCGCGGCGAGTTGGCGGCCGGCCCCAGTCGCCATTCTGATGACGAGCGGCACGCCGAATTGATTGCCCGACATGGACCGGATGCTCGCGGCATTGTTGAGGATCTGGTCGAGCGCGAGCAGGCTGAAATTCACCGTCATCACTTCGACGATCGGCCGCATCCCGGCCATGGCCGCGCCAATGCCGGCTCCGGTGAAGCCCGACTCCGACAGCGGGGTGTCGCGAATTCGCTTCGGCCCGAACTCTGCGAGAAGCCCCTTGCTCACGGCATAGCATCCGCCATAACGGCCGACATCCTCGCCCATGAGGAAGACGCGCTCGTCACGCTGCATCGCGTCGCGGATCGCCGCGCGGACCGCTTCGCGATAGGTCGTTTCTTGCGGGGCCGGACGAGCTTGGTCTTGTTGCATGATGGAGATCGCGCCTCCCTCACACGGTCTTTGGCGCATAGGTGAATCGCGTGAGGGTTTCGACCGGCTCCCATGTCCCGGCCTCGGCGAAAGCGACGGCCTCGGCGATTTCGCCGGCTATCTCGGATTCGATACGGGCAATTTCGTCGGGATGGACCATGTGAGCGGCCGCGACCCAGTTGCGGAAGCGCGAGATCGGATCCTTTTCGCGCCAAGCCTCGACTTCGGCCTTGTCACGGTAGAGCTGTGCGTCGAACATCGAATGGGCGCGGAAGCGATAGGTCCGGCATTCGAGGAAATATGGCTTGCCGGTCTCACGCACCGCCTGCGCCGCCCGCCGCGCCGCGGCCTCGACGGCAATGACGTCCATCCCATCGACCGCCTCAGAAGCCAGCCGGTAGCAGGCCGCCTTGGCGTGAAGGTCGGTCTCCGATTGCGCAACCGCGAGCGCTGTGCCCATGGCATAGAGATTGTTCTCGCAGATGAACAGCACCGGCAATCCCCAAAGCGCCGCCAGATTGAGGCTTTCGTGAAATTCGCCTTCGGCGACGGCGCCGTCGCCGAAGAAGCAAGCGGTGACGATCTTTTCTTTGCGCATGTGATCGGCGAGGGCGAGACCGATAGCGAGCGGCAGGCCACCGCCGACGACGGCGTTGCCGCCGCAGAAATTTGTGGCGCGGTCGAAAAGATGCATGGAGCCACCACGTCCGCCGCTGCAGCCTTCCTGCTTTCCATACATTTCGGCAAGAGCCGCCTTCATCGTGATGCCGCGCACCAGCGCATGTCCATGCTCGCGATAGGTCGCAACGATCCGGTCGTGGGCCTCAAGGACGGGGATGACGCCGACGGCCACGGCCTCCTCGCCGTCGTAGAGATGGAGAAAGCCTCTGATCTTCTCCTGCGTGTAGAGCTCTGCGCATTTTTCCTCGAAGCGTCGGATGCGGAGCATGTGCCGCAAGAGATCCAGCGCATGGGTCCGCGACAGGCGCGGCTTGTCGATTGTCGCGCTCATTGCTCGTCACTTTCGAGCGTCGAGAGATCACCTTCGGGCAGACCAAGCTCTCGCGCCTTCAACAGCCGGCGCATGATCTTGCCGCTGCGCGTCTTCGGCAGATTCTTGCGAAATGCGATATCCTTGGGCGCGATCGTGGGGCCGAGGCGCTTACGGGCGTGTCCCAAAAGCTCCTTGCGCAGATGTTCGCTCGGCTCAAATCCGTTCTTCAGAGCAATGAAGGCTTTGACCACCTCGCCGGCGATCTCGTCGGGCACCCCGATCACGCCGGCCTCGGCGACAGCCGGATGCGCCATGAGCGCGCTTTCCACCTCAAAAGGCCCGATCCGGTGGCCGGCGCTCTTGATGACATCGTCGGCCCGGCCGACGAACCAATAATAGCCGTCGCTGTCGCGCATCGCGAGATCGCCGGTCAGATACCAACCGTTTGCGAAACATTTGCGGTAGCGTTCCTCTTCATGGAGATAGGCGCGCATCATCGACGGCCAGCCGGGGCGCAGGGCAAGCTCGCCCATCGCCATCGGTTTCGTGATTTCCGTAACCTCCTCATCTGCGCTTCGCGTGACGATGCCGGCGGCCACGCCCGGCAAGGGCTTGCCCATCGATCCCGGCTTGATGTCCATGCACCGGTAATTGGCGATCATGATGCCGCCGGTCTCCGTCTGCCACCAATTGTCGTGGAACGGCATGCCGAAGGCCTCCTGGCCCCAAACGACGGCCTCGGCGTTGAGCGGCTCGCCGACGCTCGCTATGAAACGCAAATTCGACAGATCATAACGCTTGGCGACTTCGGCACCTGCCTTCATCAGCATACGAATCGCGGTCGGTGCCGTATACCAGACATTGATCTTCTCGCGTTCAAGATTTCGATACCAGCGCTCCGCGTCGAACTCGGCCTCATCGACAATCAGCGTCACGCCATTGGTGAGCGGCGAAATGATGCCGTAGGATGTACCGGTCACCCAGCCCGGATCGGCCGTGCACCAGAATATGTCGTCGGGATTAAAATCGAGCGCGAGCTTGCCCGTGATGTGATGCGCGACGACGGACTCATGAACATGCACCGCGCCTTTGGGCCGCCCGGTCGTGCCGCTTGTAAAATGCAGCAACGCCATGTCTTCCAGCTTCGTCCGCACCGTGTCGAAGGACGCTGACGCCGAAGCCATCGCGCCGACCAGATCGATCGTGTCCGGCGGCACCTCGCCCGCACAATCGGTTATGAAGATATATTTGAGGCTTGTGAGTTCCTTGCGCCAAGGCTCGATCTTGCGGCGGTAGAGCGCCTGCGTGGTGACAAGCGCCTTGGCGCTGCCGATCGACATGCGTGCCTTGATCGGCTCAGGCCCGAAGGCGGTGAAGAGCGGCGCAAAGACACTGCCCGCTTTGAGCGTGCCCAATGCGACGGCATAGAGAACGGGCGTGCGGCTCAAGAGCGAAAAGACTCGCTCCGATTTCTCGACGCCGCACTGCGTCAGAACATTCGCGAAGCGGTTGGTCTGCTCTTGCAACGCAGCATAGCTGATATCACGCCTCTCCTCGTCGTGCCCGATCCAACGTAGAGCGAGTTTGTCGCCGTGGCCTGCCACGTGACGATCGAGCGCTTCATAGGCGATGTTGAGCCCGCCGCCGGGCAGCCCATCCAGCAGGGCCCGTGCCTGCGCCCATGAGAACGTCTCGGCATAGTCTTCATAATTCCGAAGATTGGCGCCGATAAAATCCTCCGGACGTTTATGGATTCGCTGATACTCCACGCTGGGCCCGTTCGTGTGCATTCCTCCTTTTTCATACCGACGGAGAGCTGGCGCCCGCCTTGACGTGAGTCAATCTTCCAATGGGCGGAGACCCTATCCCCAAACCATATGATTCCGCCGATCAATTCATATGATTTCCGCCGATCCCTTGATCTTCCGCAAGCGTCGCTCTGCGTGCGGTCTCGGTCGCCATCTCGCAGATGGAGAGAGCTTCATTGGCCGTGTGTAAGCTCGGTCCTCTCTTTGTCCGCAACGGGGTCATGAGCGGAAATTCGAAGTAAGACGCTGCCAAAGCGCGCCGGCCTTGATCGCCGCCGCCGGCAAGGATAAGTGTCTCGGCGAGCGGGCCGCATTGGGTCCATGCCGCCCCCGAATCTAGGGCCAGTGGCGGGAGACGATGAAATATCTGGTCTTGATGCTGCCGGCCTTGGTCTCGCTCTGCGTGCCATTCTATAATGTCATCGAGCCGCGGCTTTTCGGCTTTCCCTTCTTCTACTGGCTGCTGCTGCTTCTCATCCCGATTTCGAGCCTCCTCACCTTTCTCGTCTACAAGGGGGAGAAGAGGTGATCGCCCATTTGAATTGGCCGGCGACCGCCGTCTTCATCGGCTTTTTTCTTCTCGTCAGTCTGCTCGGTTTCGCCGCCGCGCATTGGAAGCGCGGCGATCTCGCCGATTTGCACGAATGGGGCCTCGGCGGGCGCCGGTTCGGGCCCTGGGTCTCCTGGTTCCTGATCGGCGGCGATCTCTACACCGCCTATACGGTCATCGCCGTGCCCTCAGTGGTCTTTGCGATCGGCGCCTATGGTTTCTTCGCGCTGCCTTATACGATCCTAATCTATCCGCTTCTCTATGCGGCGTTCCCGCGGCTCTGGGCGGTCGCGCAGCGCAAGAATTATCTCACGGCGGCCGACTACGTACTCGGCCGCTACGGCAACAAATGGCTTGAACTGGCGGTCGCCTTCACGGGCGTTCTGGCGACCACGCCCTATATCGCTCTTCAACTCGTCGGCATGGAAAAGGTGATCGAGGCGCTCGGTTTCGAAGGCCAAGGATTGGCGAGCCATCTGCCGCTCAGCATCGCCTTCTTGATCCTCGCGCTCTACACGTCGCGCAGCGGCTTGCGCGCCCCGGCGATGATCGCCTTCGTCAAGGACACGATGATCTACATCTTCGTCATTGCCGTGATCGTCATCGTCCCGATGAAGCTCGGCGGCTATGGCGCGATCTTCGATGCGGCCGGCGCCGACTTCGATAAAAAGGTCGCCGCGTCGGGCGGCAAGCTCGCCGCCGGCCTGCTGCTCGCGCCGGAGCAGATCATGCCCTTCATCACGCTCGCCATAGGTTCGACCTTCGCGCTCTTGATGTATCCGCATTCGATGACCGCCATTCTCTCGGTCCGCAACGGCAATACGATCCGCATCAATGCGATCGCGCTTCCCGCCTATTCGGTGATGCTCGGTCTCATCGCGCTCATGGGCTATATGGCGCATGCGGCGGGCGTGCATGTCACCGATCCGCAGGATGCGGTGCCGCACCTGATCCTGACAATATTCCCCGACTGGTTCGTCGGATTCTGCTTCGCGGCGATCGCGATCGGCGCACTGGTTCCGGCCGCGATCATGTCGATCGGTGCCGCCAATACGTTCACCCGAAACATCTTCAAGCCTTTCGTCAATCCGGGCATCAATCCGCGCGAGGAGACGTGGCTCGCCAAGCTCATGTCGCTGATCATCCAGGTCGGGGCGCTCATCTTCGTGCTGCGCGCCTCGACCCGATTTGCACTCGACCTTCAGTTGCTCGGCGGGATCTGGATGGCGCAGGTCTTCCCCGCCGTGGTTTTCGGCCTCTTCACGCGGTGGTTCAGCGGCTGGGCCTTGTTTGCCGGCTGGGCGACCGGCATGGGGCTCGGCACCTGGCTCGCCTGGACGCCGAACGCCTGGGTGCCGGTGCATGCGGTCTTCGGAGCGAACTTCGCCGTCTATAACGGCGTGACCGCCATCGTCGCCAATATTCTGGTCGCCTCGCTCCTCTCGGCCGCCTTGCCGAACCGCGCGCGGGACGAGACGCGGACGGAAGACTACGTCGATATTCCGGCCGGCCAGCCGGCGGCGTGAACCACGCTCGGATGAGCTAGGCCCTTCCGGCTCTCGACAAAATCCGCGGCATAGCGCATGAAACGCCGATGGATCCCCGCCTGGCCAATGCGAAGGACTTTTTTGCCGAGCTTACGGCCGAACTTTTGGCCTGCCTGCGGTTTTGCACGCGCCTGCCGATCCCCGCCCTTGCCTTCGAAAAAGCCCCGCACGAGATGCCGATCGGCGCATGCGCGCGGATGCTGCCCATCGCCGGCGCCGTGATCGGGACGATCGCGGCCTTGGTCCTGTGGGTTGCGGCAAAGCTCGGGCTGCCGCCGTCGCTGGCGGCGCTTTTCGGCATTTCCTGCTTGGTTCTCCTCACCGGCGCGCTGCATGAGGACGGCTTGGCCGATTTCGCCGACGGGACTGCAGGGACGACCCCCGAGCAGAGGCTGGCGATCATGAAAGACAGCCGGATCGGGGGGTTCGGCACGCTGGCCCTGATCCTCAGCTCGCTCGCGCGGGTCCTGAGCGTGGCGATCATTGCCGCGCACAGCCTCTGCCTCGCCTGTTGGGTGCTGATCGCCACGGCGGCGGTCTCGCGCACGCTGATGCTTCTCGCCTTGCATCTGCTGCCCCCGGCCCGCACTGAGGGAGCCGGATTTGCCGCCGCCGCGCCGCAGGAACCGGTGCTCGCCATCGCGGCGCTGATCGGCTTCATTCTCGGCCTGCTGCCGCTTTTGGCCGGCGCAGGGATCGGCCGCGTCGCGATCGGTCTGATCCTGAGCATCGCGGCCGCCTATGGCGTGACCGCGCTGGCCCGCCGGCTCTTGCAGGGCCAGACCGGCGATGTGGCAGGCGCGACGCAGCAGGCGGCGGAAATTGCCGCCTATCTCGTCTACGCCGCCTGGCTATAAGCGCCAAGCCTGGGCAGCTCGCCCTTGGCAGCGCGCGTGCCTACGGATCCTTCAGCACCCGTTTCTCAAGCAGAACACGAAATTCGCCGGGATCTATAGAAAAGTCCGAGTTCATATTTGGGTTCGGGCCCGCCGCTTTGCCGTGAAGCGAAAAGTATTTGCCTGATTTTAAATTTGCCAAATCCCAGAAGAAGTCGTCGCTCATTGCTTCGGACGCGATCGTAAAGATTTTGACGCCGCGCGGCGAGAATACAGCGTTTGTAAGATTAGCTCCGCAATTGCCGATAACCAACTCGGCGTTAGCGAACAAGCGGACCTGATCAACAAACGAGTGCCGCTCCGGATAAACAACCGAGACACCGAAGTCTCTTAGAATGGGCAAGATTTCCGCTTCGTTCAGAAGATGTCGCTTTGGCGCATGAGCTCTCGACACGTAGATCCTTTGGGGTCCGCGTTGTCCAATTGCAATCTTATCTCGAAGCCCCTCGAGTATTCGGATTGCGCGCGGCGCTTTCACCAAGGGATGCACGGCCAGAGGAAGAGGATAGATGAGCCGCTCAACTTCCGTGGCTTCGCACGCCATAATTAAAATCTGATGTGATTCAATGCCAAATGCTGCGAGAGAGTCGGCGTAAATCTTACGCATCGGCCGAGATTGTCGCGAGACGATGAACTTCAGACTCTTGAGATCAAAATGCTCTGCCAGAATGCCGACTTTCGGGAGACCTGGCGTTGGTTAATGTTTCGGAGACTGCATAGAGACCATGCGAAGTCTTCTTCCAAATGATCCCTTCGCCGCAGACGATACCGTTATCGATGTGCATCACGCCGAAGGGAGGAGGCTCGACCAGCTTGGGCGCATCGTTTATCAGGTCACGAGTCCAGGCCGGACCGATAATCAAAGTCTCGCCCAGCCTTTCATAGGATCCGCCATTATCGGATTGTCGAAATGAAGATGATAATTCGGCAATCGGAACGGGAGTGACTTTGGTTAGATTATCGCAAGCACGCTGAGGCGATGACCCATTATTATTTAGCCGAAGCAGCCTCTCGAGGAGGCGAAGCACCTTTCTTTGTAATACATTTACAAAGACGATGAACGACTGTTCTTTCGTGGAAGAGATCTGGCGATTGTGGCGCGCTGCGTTTTGCAATGTAATCTCGAACAATCGTGCTCAACCGATATTCGTAGATCGTCGTCGCTTTGAAGCTCAATCCTACCTTTATCAGATTTTCCCCGCAGGGCTATGCCCTTGCCTTGAGGGGTAGTGCCTCTTGTGTCCAGGCTCTGCGCCAAAGTTGCTGATCTTCTCGCCATAAGGATGCCGTCCGCCGAACGCCCGGCCGCGCGCGGCGCCGCCCTTGCCTTTATGCTGTGTCTCGCGTCCGCCGGCACTGTGGTGCGGCCGCGCTTGTTGCGGCTTGTTGCGCGGCACGTCAGACCCGGGAGCACGCCGATCGGTGAACGGGAGGATTTGCCGCGTAAGCTTCTCGATGGCGCGCAGCAGTCCGCGCTCACTGTCATCGCAGAGCGAGACCGCCATTCCCGCGGCGCCGGCGCGCGCCGTGCGGCCGATTCGATGCACATAGGCCTCGGGCACTTCCGGAAGCTCGTAATTCACGACATGGGTGACGTCGTCGACATCGATGCCGCGGGCGGCGATATCGGTCGCCACAAGCACGCTGCTGCGCCCCGCCCGAAAGCCATCGAGCGCGCGCTGACGCTGCGGCTGGCTCTTGTTGCCGTGGATCGCCGTCGCATTTATGCCGGCCGCAGCGAGATGCTGCGACACGCGGTCGGCGCCGCGCTTCGTCCTGGTAAACACGAGCGTGCGTTGAAAATCGGGACGGCGGAGCAATTCGACCAGAAGGTCGCGCTTGCCGGCGTCATTGACAAGGAAGACTTGCTGCACGACGCGCTCGACCGTGGTCGCCACGGGCGCCACCACGACTTCGACCGGATCACGCAGCATGTCGGCGGCAAGTCCGGCAATCTCCTTCGGCATAGTCGCCGAGAAGAACAGGCTCTGGCGGTTCTTCGGAATGCGCGCCAGGATCTGGCGGATCGGGATGATGAAGCCCAGGTCGAGCATGTGATCGGCCTCGTCGAGGACGATGACCTCGGTCGTATCGAGGCGCAGATTGCCGCTCGACATATGGTCGAGCAGACGTCCGGGCGTCGCCACCAGGACATCGACACCGCGCGCCAGCGCCTTCACCTGCGGACCCATGCCGACGCCGCCGACGACAGTCGCAACGGAAACGCGGGCGAAGCGGCCATAGGCGCGAAAGCTGTCGGCAATCTGCGCGGCGAGCTCGCGGGTCGGCGCGAGCACGAGGGCGCGCACCCCGCGCGGCGGCGCAGGGCGCCGGTCGGTGACGAGGCGTTGGAGGATCGGCAAGGCGAAAGCCGCGGTCTTGCCGGTGCCCGTCTGGGCAATACCAAGCAGATCACGGCCTTGAAGAAGCGGCTTGATGGCTTGCGCCTGGATTGGCGTGGGTTGGGTATAACCTTCGTGCTGGAGGGCACGCAGCAGGACCTCGGTCAGGCCGAGATCGGAGAATTGCGTCACGTATATTCTTTCTGAAACGAGTGGCAGCGCCGGCGCGGAGGCGCCGTCTGCGGACTCTCAAGAGTGGGGAGGACTGCCCCGCGTATCGGGCTGTCGGCTGGATATTGGAAAGCGCTCGACAGATCGCCGGTCCTTAGACCGACTTACGCGACTGGAGCCCTTCATGCTGCGATGCAGCGAAACCCTTCCTACAGGTTTCGGGCAGCCCCGTCAATGCAGCAGTCCCTATCCGGTGTGTGGAGCGCGCAGGCGCTCCACAACCGGCAGACGCGCTAAAGCCCGGCGAGATATTGGGTCGGATCGACCGGCGTCGAGCCCTTGCGCAGTTCGAAATGCAGCTGCGGAGACGCGACATTGCCACTTTGGCCGGATTTGGCGATCACCTGGCCGCGTTTGACGAGGTCGCCGCGTTTCACTTCAATGTCCGAATTGTTGGCATAGGCGCTGACAAATCCGTTCGGGTGCCGGATGAGAACGAGGTTGCCGTAGCCTTTAAGGTCATTGCCGGCATAGGCGACGACGCCCGCCTCCGTCGCTTTCACGGACGTGCCTTCGGGCAGCGCTATGTTGATTCCCTCGTTGCCGCCCGCCTTATAGGCCTGGATGATCCGGCCATGTGCCGGCCAACGGAATCCCGGCAAAGCAGCCATTGTTGTCTTGCCGTCCTCGGGCGTGAGACTCGATATGGGCGTCGGGTCGACCGCCGGCTTCTTCGCTTCAGGCTGCTCAGCCTTCGCGACAATCGGGCCCGGTTTGGCGGCGCTGGCCTCAGGCTTGCCCGGCTGTGGCTTTGCGAGCTTGGCGTTCTTTTCAATTTTTGCCTCTTTCGCCGCCTTCATCAGCGCAAGCTTCTTCTCGGAATCGGCTTTCGCGGACCGCACGTGCTTTTTGCCGCCCGGTTCCGGGCCCTTCACAAATTTCAGTCTCGCGCCGGCCGGCGCGCGGCCGATATCGCGGCTGGCGAAACGCGCGCCGCTCGAGGCGGCGAGCGCCGCATTATAGGTCGGAATGATGAGGCGAGCGCCGGGCCGCACCTGCGCCGCTGAGCTGAAACCATTGGTCTTGAGCAGGGCCGCGGTCGGGATGCCATAGCGTCTCGCGATGATCTCGGCGGTTTCGCCTTGCGCCATGACGATTGGCATGCCGCCTTCCGCGGTCCAGCCGGCAATGCTTTGCGAACCGAGCCGCTCGCTCGGATAGGCGGGCGCCGTATAGGCGGCGACCGGCCGCGTTGCCGTGCCCTGCGCGGGCGGGGCGAGCGGCCTCGATTGAACCGGTCCCGTCGGCGCGGCGATGCTCGCGGTCGGCGTCCTGTCGGCATCGGCTCGAAACGGATTTGAGAAAGGGCCGGACAGACGCTCCGAATCGGCGCATCCGGCGAGCGAGGCGGCAAGGCAGCCCGCCAAGAAAAGACGCAACGTAAGGCAGGAGCCGAAAGTCGACGCGATACTTTCCATGATGCAACCCACAAGCAGACGGTCCGTGGGCGCCATTAAGGAAGCAAGCGAGTTAAGGGAGCGTTTAAGATGAATGCCGGCTCAAGCAAATGCCTAGGGTTTAGATTAATGGAAGCTAAACATCACAGCACCCTGGCCGTCCCAGGCAGAAGCGCCTGGAGTCGGCAGGCGCAGAGTTCAGCCGCGACGAGACCCTGTCCGGCGTGAACTTCGATGAGAGTCTGCCGCCAAGGCTGGCCGCGCTCCGGCCGCGCCATGACGAGCCGGCCGTGCTCACCGAGCAG
>Ga0116220_10001174_pt1 | contig 10463 bp, 8 predicted proteins | sample Sb_taG_10_FD_88967 | JGI IMG/M metagenome (GOLD analysis project Ga0116220, IMG submission 88967) | Peat soil microbial communities from Weissenstadt, Germany - Sb_50d_7_NC metaG | ecosystem: Environmental > Terrestrial > Soil > Wetlands > Peat | place: Germany: Weissenstadt | collected 2010-09-21
ACGGCGACCGCGTGCGCGTGGTCAGGATGGGCGATTTTTCGGTCGAGCTATGCGGCGGTACGCATATCTCGCGCACCGGCGACGTGGGTATTTTCAAACTCGAGGCCGAGTCGGGCGTCGCGGCGGGAGTGCGGCGAATTGAAGCGATGACGGGGAATGGCGCGCTCGAAACGATTCGCAAGCGCGAGAAGATGCTCGAAGAGATCGGCGCGCATCTCGGCGCGCGCGACGGCGCGGCGATCGAGCGGCTCGAAAAACTTCTGGCGCGCGAAAAGGAGCTGGAGAAAAAGCTCCGCGCGATGGAGCAGAAGCTGGCCACAGGCGCCGGTGGCGCGGCAGCCGAAGAACAAGTGCGCCAGATCAACGGCGTCAAGGTCGTCACGCGCAACCTCGACGGCGTCGATCCGCGCACGATGCGCGAGATGGCGGATCGGATGCGTCAGAAGCACGGCTCCGCGGTGGTTGCGCTCGGCTCCGACCTCGGCGATGGCAAGGTGGCGCTGCTGGTCGCGGTGACGCCTGACCTGACGGCGAAGATCAAAGCGGGCGACATCATCAAGAATATCGCGCCGATCGTCGGCGGCACGGGCGGCGGGCGGCCGGACCTCGCGCAGGCCGGCGGCCACGACGCGTCGAAGCTCGACGAGGCGCTGGCCAAAGTCGCCGCGCTGTTGCAGTAGCTTTTCGGTAGCACTTTCATACGCCCGGCGAAATGATTACGATTAGTTTCGCCGGTGCTTGAACGACCGCATGGCCGGCGGGCGACAGCGACGAAATCAGTACCCCAAGAGGCCCCGGCGATTTCCCAGTTAGCCACCGAAGATTCGCTCGAACTCCATTTCGACGATCCGCGCCTGTTCACGGATTTGCTCGGCCAGCACGACGCGCACGTCCGCACCGTCGAGGCGACGCTGGGAGTCCGGATTGGGGTGACCGGAACCTCGCTGAAAATTTCGGGCGCGCACGCCGAGCAGGCGCTCGCGGGCAAGGTGATCGGCGAGATTTACGATCTGCTGAAGCACGGCTACCCGATCTATCCGAGCGACGTCGAGTACGCGATTCGAATTATTCGCGGCGACCGCAACGCCGAGCTGAAGGATATTTTTCTCGACACGATTTACGTCTCCCCGAACAAGCGCATCATCTCGCCCAAGAGCATCAACCAGAAACTTTACATCGACTCGATTCGCAGCCACGACATCGTTTTCGGAATCGGTCCCGCGGGCACCGGCAAGACCTACCTTGCGATGGCGATGGCGCTGGCCGCGTTGATGAAGAACCAGGTCACGCGGATGGTGCTGTGCCGGCCGGCGGTCGAAGCGGGCGAGAAGCTGGGCTTCCTGCCGGGCGACCTCGCGGAGAAAGTGAATCCGTACCTGCGGCCGCTCTACGATGCGCTGCATGACATGGTGGATTTCGATCGGGCGCGGCGGATGCTCGAGCGCGGGACGATCGAAGTCGCGCCGCTCGCGTTTATGCGCGGGCGCACGCTCAACGACTCGTTCATCATTCTCGATGAGGCGCAAAACACGACCTCCGAGCAAATGAAGATGTTCCTGACGCGGCTCGGCTACAACTCCAAGGCGGTCATCACCGGCGATGTCACGCAAATCGATTTACCCAGCGGCAAGCTGTCGGGACTCAAGGAAGCAAGTATCGTGCTCGGCAACACGCCGGGGATTTCCTTCGTGAGGTTCAACGACCGCGACGTCGTACGGCACCGGCTGGTGCAATCGATCATCAAGGCGTACGAATCGTTCAACGTTGAAGGACCGGCGTCGGCGCCGCAAACTGACGGCAACCATCGGGATTGAAGCGCGTGGCGGTCGAGTTCCGATGCGCGACGGCGCGCGGACGATGCTACGCGCGCGGGCTTTGCGCCGATGCGGACCGGCTAATGCGCGCGGCGGGGCTTGCGCAATGCGAATTGTCGCTTACGCTCACAACCGATCGCGCGATCCGCAGGCTGAACCGTGATTTCCGGGGAATCGATGCGGCCACCGACGTTCTTTCCTTCTCGCAAATCGAACAAGCAGGCGCCGCGCCATTGGATCCCCGCAGCGTAAAGAACAGTCCGGGACTCCCGCTCGGAGACGTGGTGATCTCGATCGATACCGCAATCCGCCAGGCGCGCGAGTTTCGCGTGAGCCCCGCGGCGCGATTGCGCCGGCTTCTGATTCACGGATTTCTGCATTTGATCGGTTACGACCACGAACGCTCGGCAGCCGACGCGCGGCGGATGTTCGCGCGCGAGCGAACGCTGGCGGCGAAGATCGGCCAGAGACGCGTCGTCCGGCCGCGGCCCACGGCCGGCGATCAACGCAAACGCAAAGTCGCCGGCCGGCGCGAATCGTCGCGATGAAACGCGAGCCCGCCAGGATTCCCGCGGTCGCGATGCTGACGCATTTCACGCGCGCCTCGACGGCCGCGTCGGCGCTGGACAACCTGGTGGCGATTCTCAAGGACGGCGTTATCCGTGGCGGAAGCCGAATGGTCCGCGGCGCGCGTCCCGCGGTTTGCATGTTCGACGTGCCGATTGCGGAACTGCGCACGATCCTCGACCGGCGCAATCGCCGCCGCTATGAACCATTCGGGATCGCGGTGGACAAGCGGTATGCTTTCACGATGGGTGCGCGACCGGTCATTTACCTGCCATGGCGCGAGGCGGAAAAAATCCTCGCTCCGGATGAGAGTTGGCGCGTGGTATCGATCGAAATCGACAAGAATCCGCCGGTCGATTGGAGCTTCGAGCGCGAATGGCGCGCCGCCGGCGATCTCGCGTTCGAGCCGCCGCTGGCGGCCGCGCTGGTCGAAACCTGGCAGGACGTCGACGAGATTTTCGAGCGCTTCAACGGCCGGCCGCCTTGCGCCGGCGTGATTCCGATTGCCGAGATGTTTGGCTCCCCCGCCTGACGATGTCGTCCAACAATGCAACCCGCGCGGCGCTCGCCGTAGCCAGCGGTCTCGCGCTGGGACTGGCATTTCCGAAGTTCGATTACGGACTGCTGGCGTGGGTGGCCTTCGTGCCGCTCTTTTACGTGATCGAAGGCGAAAGCATGCGGCGCGTATTCGCATGGGCATACCTGCAAGGTTTCGCCTCGTCCGTCGTATCGCTCTACTGGATTCCGATTCCGCTGCACGACTTCGCCGACGTGCGCATGACGTTCGCGATCGTTCCGATGCTGCTGCTGGCGGGCATCGTCGCGACCTACGCGGCGGCTGCCGTTTGGACGGGTGAATTCGTCGCGCGGCGGACGCGAATTCCGTTCGTGCTCGCGATGCCGGTTGCGTGGACGGCGGCCGAATGGATTCGCACCTATATCCCAATCGGTTTCCCGTGGAATCTGCTCGGCTACGCGGCTTATCGCAATCTGGAATTGATCCAATTCGCCGAATTCACCGGCGTTTACGGCGTTTCGGCGCTGATCGTGTTCTTCAACGCGGTGGTGTATGTGGTGATTTTCCGCCGCGGCGTCTATCGCTTGCAGAGCATCAGCCTGAGCGCGTTGACCGCGATAATGATCGCGCTGGTCGGGTTTGGCGCGTGGCGGATCAGCAATCTCAAGAACGCGCCGCACGCGGGGAGCTTCAAGGTCGCGATGGTGCAGGGAAATATCCCGCAATCGCTAAAGTGGGATCCGAAGTTCCTGCCCGAGAGCTACAAAGTTTACCGGGACGAAACCGCGGACGCGGCCAAGCGCGGCGCCGACCTCATCGTCTGGCCCGAGGCGGCGGCGGCGTTCCTGTTCCAGCCCGACGATCTATATCCCGCCGAGCTCGCAAACGACGCAGCGTATCGCACCGCGCTGCTCACGCTCGCGCGCAATATCGGCGAGCCGGTATTGTTCGGCGCACCGGCGCTGGCACGCCTGGACGGGCGCCTGGGATTTTACAATCGCGCGTACCTGGTGTCGGACAAGGGCGAAGTGGCCGCGCATTACGACAAGATCGAGCTGGTGCCATTTGGCGAGTACGTTCCGGCCCGCTCGATCCTCGGCTACTTCGTGAACCGTGTCGTGGAGGGCTTCGGCGATTTGGTTCCCGGCACAGAGCAGACGCTGTTCGACGTCAAAGGCGCGCAGCTCGGAATCTTGATCTGTTACGAGAGCATCTTTGCCGATTTCACCCGGCGCGAGGTGAACCGGGGCGCCAACGTGCTCGTGAACATCACCAACGACGCGTGGTACGGCGAGAGTTCCGCGCCTTACCAGGTGCTCGCGATGGCGGCGATGCGCTCGGTCGAGACGAAGGTCCCGATGGTTAGGGTGGCGAACACGGGAATCAGCGCGCTAATCGAGCCGTCGGGGCAAATCACCAATCGCACGCCGCTGTTCAAGCGTGGCACGGCGATGGTGGACGTGTCGTGGCGGCCGGTCCGGACCGTGTACACGATCGTGGGCGATTTATTTGCCGAGATTTGCTTCGTGCTGACGGCGATTGGATTGGTGCTCGCGTGGCGATGGCCACGCTCGGCCCCGGTTGAAGCCGCTCGATCGCGGCGGCTTTCCACCAACGGCAGGCCCCATTAATGCGAGTGGCGTTTCGTGACATAATATTGACATTGGCCGGCGGCCGGCGCCGGCGTGAGGTATGATTTTCGATGCTTAGCGACATGAGACAGCAGCTTTCCGAGTTCGACGACCGCGCCGAAAAGCTCGGGAGGCGTCTTTGACGTCCCCGCACTGACCGTCCGCCAGAACCAACTCGTCGAACAATCTGCCAAGCCCGATTTCTGGGATCGGCAGGAATCCGCACAAGCCGCGCTCAAGGAGCAGGAACAGATTCGCGCTCAGCTGGCGGGCTACAAGATGCTCCGCGACAAGCTGGACGAGGCCCGCGTGTTCCTGCAGATGGCCGAAGAAGAAGGCGCCGACGATTCCGAAGCGGCGCGCGAGACTGCCGCCGCCCTGGAGGCGTCGCGAGCCGAGCTCGAGCGCCAGGAACTGCGGCTGATGCTCGGCGGCGAGTACGATCGCCTCGGCGCGATCCTTTCGATACATCCCGGCGCCGGCGGCACGGAGGCGCAAGACTGGGCCGAGATGCTGCTGCGCCTTTATCTGCGATGGGCCGAGCGGCGCGGCTTCAAAACCGAGATTGCGGACTTGCAACCGGGCGACGGCGCGGGAATCAAGAGCGCAACCGTCACGGTCGAAGGAGACTTCGCGTACGGATATTTGAGGGCCGAGGCCGGGATTCACCGGCTGGTGCGAATCTCGCCGTACGACGCCAACGCGCGGCGCCATACCTCGTTCGCGTCGGTCTTTGTTTTTCCGGCGGTTGACGACAAGGTCGAGATAACGATCAATCCCGCCGACTTGAGAATCGATACGTTCCGCGCATCGGGTGCGGGCGGCCAGCACGTCAACAAGACCGATTCGGCGGTGCGATTCACGCATCTCCCGACCGGCATCGTCGTGACCTGCCAGAACGAGCGCTCGCAGCACAAGAACCGCGCGATGGCGATGAAGATATTGCGCGCGCGGCTGTTCGAACTCGAGCAGCGCAAGAAAAAAGAAGAGCTCGAGAAGTTCAGCAAGGACAAAAAGGACATCGCCTGGGGCAGTCAGATTCGTTCGTACGTGCTGCAGCCCTATCAGATGGTCAAGGACCATCGCACCGGCGTCGAGGTCGGCAACACCAGCGCGGTGCTCGACGGCGCGATTGACGAGTTTATCCAGGCCTACCTGATGGGCGTGCGCAAGGGCGACGCCGAGTCGGTGCCCACCTAGTCTTGCGCGCCGAGTCTCCGCCGATCCAGTGTGAACCCACCGATGGCGGAGCATCCAAGCGAAGGTCCCCGGCGCCGTCAGTATCGTTCGCCGCGCACGCGCAGACGCGCGGTGGTCGGACTCGTGGTCGCGTTCATTTTTGTGGCCGTGATGACGGGGTTGTTCTACCAGGCGACCCAGAGCGGGCTCGCGCCGGAGTCGGGCGTCGTGCATCTCGCCGGGCTGACAGCGCCGGTCAAGGTGATTCGCGACACGGCTGGCGTGCCGCATATCTATGCACAGAACCGGCTCGACCTCGCGCGGGCGCTGGGCTACACGCAGGCGCAAGACAGGTTGTTCCAGCTCGAGATGCGCCGGCGGCTGGCCGAGGGCCGTCTGGCCGAAGTGTTTGGCGCTGACCTGGTCGAAAGCGATTACGTCTATCGGCTGTTCGATCCTGAGAAATTCGCACGCGACAGTGTCGCGACCTATCCGCCCGAGATGCGCGCGCAAGTGGACGCATTCGTCGGCGGAGTCAACGCTTACATCGACGGCCATCAGCACAGCCTGGAGCCCGCGTTTCGGCTGCTCGGCATCAAGCCGGCGCATTACACGGCCGAAGATCTCGAAGCAGGCGCGCTGACGATTGCGATGCTGGTCGGTTACAACGCGACCGAGGAGTCGGTGTATATCAACCTCGCGCCGAAGATGGCGCCGAGCGACATCGCCGCGCTGATGCCGGTGTATCCGTCGCTGCCGCTGGAGCCGCCGCCGCCCGAGACAACCGCGGTGTTCGGCGGCACGAAGCTGTCGGACCATCTCCCATCTGGCTTCGCGCTCGCGTCCGGTTTCGCGCGCCTCGGGCACATGGGCATCCCCGCGAGCAATAACTGGGTGGTCGATGGCACCAAGTCGATGTCGGGCAAGCCGATGCTCGCGAGCGACCCGCATCTGCCGCAATCGATCCCGTCGATTTGGTACGAGGCGGTGCTGGTCACTCCCGACGGCTTCACCTCGGGCGCGCTCGCGGCGGGTTCCCCCGCAGTCGCGATTGGCACCAACGGTCATGTCGCGTGGGGCGTGACGAGCGTGTGTGCGGATGTGATGGATCTCAGCCTTGAGCATCTCTCGGCCGACGGTATGAATTACGAGTTTCAGGGAAAATGGCTTCCGCTGGAGCGGCGCGACGTGACGATTCACGTCAGAGACTTAAGCGACGTGACGCGGACGATCCACTCGACGCGGCACGGCCCCATCGTCAGCGACGTGCTTGCGCGCGAGGACAACCCGCTGAGCGGCGTCAAGCTGCGGGGAAATTACGCGCTCTCCCTGCGATTTGCGGGACTGACTCCCGGGCCGTCGGCAGCGTTTGGATTCGGCTCGGCCACCGCGCGCACGGGAAAGGACCTCGTCGACGCCTATCGCACCTTCACCACGACGCCGCTCAATCTCGTTTGGGGCGATGATTCGGGAAATATCGGATGGCATATCGTTGGCGCGATACCGAATCGCACCGGCTTCGACGGCAAATACCCGACCGCGGGATTCAGCGGAAATTTCGAATGGAACGGAATGATCCCGTTCGACAGTTTGCCGCACACCGAGAATCCGCCCTCGCATTTCATCGTCACCGCGAACAATCGCCTCGCCGACGTACCCTGGAATGGAAGTTGGGTCGCGCCGTGGCGCTTCGATCGCATCTCGGACCTTCTGCGCGCGCGCGACAAGATGACGGCGGACGATTTCAAATCGATCCAGCGCGACCGCGTATCGATCTTCGCGCTCAAGCTGCGCGACGCGCTCGTACAGGCCGGCGACGGCGGCGACCAAGACCTGCGATGGGCGCTTGGCGAAATCCGCGGATGGGACGGTGCGATGACGGCAAACAGCCGGCCGGCCGCGATTGTCGCGGCGACCGAAGTGACGATGGCCAGGCGCGTGTTCAAGCCTCTTCTCGGCGATGATTACAAATCGTTCATGCTGCTCGAGGACAGCGGAACATATCCGGCGAGCGAAGACATAATCGTGCGGCCCGCAAGTCCGCTGTGGCTCGCCGGCGCTGACAATGCGAATGCGACGTTGCGCGCGAGTCTGAAGGACTCGCTCGCGCTACTGGCTTCCCGGCTCGGGATCGATCGCGACAAGTGGCGATGGGGCGCGATGGAGACGATCGAATTTGCGCATCCGCTGGGCCAGCGCGGCGGCGTGCTCGGATGGTACTTCAACCGCGGGCCGTTCCCGACCGAAGGCGGACGGCATACGGTCAACAACTCGTGGTTCGATTTGGGCGGCGATGCGCCGGATCGATTCAAGGTCAGGCAGATTTCGTCGTACCGGTTCATCGCCGACCTTGGCGATCCCGAAGGCGCGCTCGGAATGAATCACAGTGGTGAATCGGACCATCCGGCGTCGCGTCACTACGACGATATGATCGGCTCCTGGAGCCGCGGCGAGTATCATGCGCTCGACCCGAGTTATACCCGCGCGCAGTCGTCGGCCGAGGCGGAATTGGATCTGCTGCCGCGCTAGCTGCGTTTTCAGTTTGCCTCGCGCGCCGGTCTGGGCGCTGGCCTGATTTCAGTCTGAATGGCTGGTTTTGAAATCTCAAGTGGCCGGAATTGCTAGATGGACAGTCTACAAAAGACGTCGACTAGCAGTCAGTCGGCGTCGCGGAGCTTCACTTCGGCGGCCTCTTAAGGAGGCCTTCGTGATAGAGCTGTTCAAGGTAGAAGTCTTTACTCTTCCGCACGAACTTTTGGTCGAGAAGTGGATCATTGCTTGAGAAGCAACGGCAATGCTGTATCTCTGTCGCTGCTACACGCAGAGTCTCCTTGTCAGAAGTTGCCAAAGAATGGGCCGCGATCTGTGCAGCCCCCGCTCGATTTTTCTCACACTCATCACGATTGAGCCAATGCGTTGCTAATCTCCACTGAGTGAATGGCGCACTTGCGTCAATGCCGAGCGGCTGTGTCGTAAACGGCGGGCACATCACGTACCATTCGTTCTCGATTTCATCTCGAAGCTGAGAATCGTCGCTGCCTTGTGCGCCAGGAGCTTCGCTATTTTCGCTAGCCGCATATATTCGTGTCGCTTTCACGTCAAGGCTCCCTGGGGAACCGCCAGCCGCACGAGATGGCGATGGCAGCATCAGATACCAGCCCACAAGCGCGAGCGCGGCAGCGTAGCGGGGCTTCATGCCGCCACGTTACAAGGATTCGACAGAAGCCTTCAATCGCTGCTCATCCAAGAGGGCGATGGGCAGCGCTAGCTGCGTTTTCAGTTTGCGTCGCGCGCCGGTCTGATCCAAGTTGCATTATGAAACGGATCGTTCGATTCGATTAAGCGTACAAGGAGTTGCCGATGATCGACTTATATTTCTGGCCAACGCCCAACGGCTACAAGATCACGTGGATGCTCGAGGAAGTCGGCCTCAAGTACAATGTGATCCCGGTCAATATCGGCGCGGGCGATCAGTTCAAGCCCGAGTTCTTGAAAATCAGCCCGAACAACAAAATGCCCGCGATCACCGATCCCGACGGTCCGGATGGGAAACCGATTTCGATTTTCGAGTCGGGCGCGATTCTGATGTACCTGGCCGAGAAGACCGGCAAGCTGATGCCGTCGGACACGCGCGGAAAGTACAAAGTGATTGAGTGGCTGATGTTTCAGATGGGGACCGTCGGCCCGATGCTCGGCCAGGCGCATCACTTCCGCCGCTACGCGCCCGAGAAACTTGAGTACGCGATCAACCGTTACACCAACGAAGCCAAGCGCATTTACGCAGTGATCGACAAGCGACTGGGCGAGGCGAAGTACCTGGCGGGCGAATACTCGATCGCCGATATCGCGACCTACCCGTGGCTCGTGCCGCATTCGATGCAGGGACAGGAGCTCGAAGATTTTCCGAACTTGAAGAAATGGTACGACGAGCTGCGCGCGCGGCCCGCGACCCAGCGTGGCTTCGCCGTGATGAGCGAAGTTGTCGAAAGGATGCGCGCGGCGGCGCAGGCGAATCAGCCGGCCCATGACAAAAAATCGTGGGAGATACTGTTCGGCGACAAACAGTTCGAGAAGCGCTAGACGACGAGCCCCGCTAGTTACGCGGTTTCGGAGCGCCGTCGAGCAATCGCAAAAGCGCATAGACGGTTTCCACCGCCGGGACGCTCAGGCCGTGGCGGCGCGCCGCGCGCACGACGGCGCCGCTGAGCGCTTCATATTCCAGCGCCTTGCCGCGCTCCAAGTCCTGCTGGGTCGAGGTCTTCAGCGCGCGCAAGTTCTTCTGCGAGTGGGCGATATACGCGTCGATCCGGTCGTCGGAAATATGAGCGCCCTCGGCGCGCGCAACTTCGACAATCTCCCGCATCATCGTGCGCAGGAGTTTCAGGCCTTCGGGGTCGTCGAGAATTTCCCCGACCCGCCGGCGCGTCAGCGTCGTCACGGTGTTGAGCGCGCCATTCCAGATTAGCTTGTCCCATCGCGCTGTCACGATGTCGGCTGAGACCTGGCCGAGAATCCCCGCGCGCCGAAACACGTCGGCGATCGCCCTGACACGATCCGTTTCGCGGCCGTCGAGTTCGCCGAAGTCGATGTCGCCGGTGCTCAGATGAACAATTTTCCCCGGCGCGACCATCTCGACTCCCACCCGCGCGTTCCCGCCCATCACCGCCTCACGGCCGAAGATCTCAGCGAGCCTCGCCTCGTTCTCGACGCCGTTCTGAAGCGTCAAAATCGCGCCGCCGGGCTTGAGGCATCCTG
>Ga0116220_10001175_pt1 | contig 10454 bp, 3 predicted proteins | sample Sb_taG_10_FD_88967 | JGI IMG/M metagenome (GOLD analysis project Ga0116220, IMG submission 88967) | Peat soil microbial communities from Weissenstadt, Germany - Sb_50d_7_NC metaG | ecosystem: Environmental > Terrestrial > Soil > Wetlands > Peat | place: Germany: Weissenstadt | collected 2010-09-21
CGCTTCGAGCTGAACCTCAAGGAGAAAGACCTCAAGAAGTTCGCTCGCCAGGATGGGGATGAATTCGAGTTCGGCCGCGACGACCTCGATGAGTTTCTGCATGAGAAGGCCAGCGCCTCCATCGAAAAGCTGGACCTGAACCCGGCCCGCGAGTTCCTCGAACCCGACTGGGGCCGCCGTTACCTGGTCGACTGGGCGCAACACAAGTTCGGGTTGGCGATCGACCCCGAGTCGTGGGCGGGTCTTGATCGGGCCGAGATCATCCGCAGACTCCAGGACAGCGCGCGGCAGCACTACGCCCTCAAGGAGGCCGAGCTGCCGGTACGAATTGCCCTCACGCGGTTCGTGGCCGATCGCGCACAGCACATGCCTCCACGCTATGATCGGCAGGGTCTGGCGGCCTGGGCGACGGAACGGTTTCACACCATCATCGACGCCGATGAGATCCGGCCGATGCTGCGGGCCGAGATCGAGGCTCTCCTGCTCGAGCAGGCTCATGATCGATACCAGGGAGCTGCGCTGTCCGACGAGCTGGATCGCAGGCTCGACGCGGCCTATCCGCCTGCTCCTGGTCGGGAGAAGCACACCGCAACTGGCGACGCCGCGGCCCTGGCCGATCTGGCATCCTGGGCTCACGAGGCCCTGGGTGTCGAGACGACCGCCGACGAGCTGGGCAACCTGTCCCCCGCCGACGCGCGTGTCTTGCTGGTCAACGCCCTGGACGCCAAGCATCGCCCCGAAATGCGCGAGATGGAAAAGGTCGTCCTGCTTCAGATCCTCGACGCTAGCTGGATGGAGCACCTGCGAGCGATGGACCATCTGCGGAGCTCCATCGGCCTGCAGGGCTATGCTCAGATCGACCCCAAGGTCGAGTACAAGCGCGAGGGCATGCGCATCTTCAACGAGATGTGGAACGGCATCGCCGACCGCGCGACCGACCTGATCTTCCGGGTCGAGCACTTCGATCCCGAATTCCTCTCGTACCTGGGATCACACTGGAAGCTCGACCGGGCCCAGACGATCCATCAGACGGCCGATTCGCAACTGGCCGCCTCCGCCGTCCCGGTCTCCAGAGGCATCCGCCAGGTTCAGGACGCCGCCATCGCCGGTAGCCAGCAGTCCACCGAGAAAAAACGCGAGCCCGTCCGGAATGTTGGAAAAAAGGTGGGCAGGAATGACCTCTGCCCGTGCGGCTCAGGAAAAAAATTCAAAGCCTGCTGCATGCGCAAGCAATCCCCGAACGGTCCTTTTTAACCAGATCGCCTGGTTTCTCCGATCTTCCATGGGCCCGGTCACGCGGGCCACACAGTCACAAGAAGACCGCCTGCCCGGAGCTCGGGTGAGGCCCCTGTCTCGCAACGCGATCTCCAGACATTTCAATTGGTTAAGTCCGAGCCGCTGATCCAGGTACGCAGTCTCCATGAGAGTCGAGGCCTGCGCTCCTTGGCCGGTACGTTGAATCGACGGTCGGCTCCTCGAAGTGCTTCTCTTCGGCCGGCTGCGATTGAGGCACGCTTGTTGCTACGAAAAGGAGTCTTGCCGAGAGGACGACCTGTTCTGGATCGGGAAAGGATTCCCCGAGATGCCCTTCGCTTTGAATCTGGTCTATGTCGTATCGCTGCTCCTGCTCGCTCCCGTGCTGTTTTACCGCATGATCCGATCGGGCAAGTACCGTGAGGGCCTGTGGGAGAAGTTCCGTGGTGACGCCCCGTTGCGGATAGGAGGCCAGCCCTGCCTCTGGTTTCACGCCGTGAGTGTTGGCGAGGTGCTCTTGCTCAGACCGCTGGTACGCGAGATGGCCCGGCGGCGTCCCAACTGGGAGGTGGTCATCTCGACGACCACGACGACCGGCCTGGCGGTGGCCCGCCGGACCTTTCCCGACCTGATCACCTTCTATGCACCGCTGGACTTCAGTTGGGCCACCCGGCGGGCGATGGCTCGCATCCGGCCGACCGTGCTGGCCCTCGTCGAACTGGAACTGTGGCCGAACCTGATCCGGTCGGCGAAGGCGTCGGGGGCCAAAGTCGCGATCATCAACGCCCGGCTCAGCGTACGGAGCTATCGCGGATACCGCAGCCTGCGCCGACCGCTAGGAACCACGCTCCGATGCATTGATGTTGTCGCGGCTCAGGACGCCGATTACGCTCGCAGGTTCGTGGAGCTGGGAGTTCCGAGTGACCGAGTAAGCGTCACCGGTTCGGTCAAGTATGATGGACTGGAAAGCGACCGGAACAACGCCAGGACCCGCGATCTCCGCAAGGAGCTGGGGCTCTCCCACTCCGACCTGGTCTTCGTGGCAGGAAGTACGATGGACGGAGAGGAAGCCGCCGCGCTTGGCGCCTACCGGGCGGCTCGGCTTCAGCACCCCAGCCTGCGGTTGATCCTGGTACCCCGCCACGCCGAGCGGTTCGACGGCGTGGCCGAGTGGCTGTCCCGGAACGGGGAAGCTGTCGTTCGGCGGACCCAGCTTGCCAAGGGCCTTGCGCGCGTCTCCCCGGCAGCCAGCCCACCTCCCGTCATCCTGATTGACACCATCGGAGAACTGGGGGCTGTCTGGGGGCTGGCCGATGTCGCGTTCGTCGGGGGCAGCCTGGTTCCGGGTCGCGGCGGCCAGAATATGATGGAACCGGCCGCTTATGGTGCCTCGGTTCTGTTCGGGCCTCATACGTCCAACTTCCGCGAGACCGTCGAGCAACTTCTGGCGCGCAACGCCGCGTGTCGGGTCGCGAATGCCGACGAGTTGAAGCTGAAACTTCAGGAAGATCTTGACGATCCCGAAGCGGCTGCCACACGGGCCGCGGCCGGCCGGTCATTCGTGCTGGCCCAGCATGGAGCCTCCGGCCGCACCCTGGCCGAGCTCGACAGGCTTGTTGAATCATCATTTACCCAAAAGTCGGCTTGAACCTGGTTTGCGTTTCGAGTTAGGCTCTTGGCTCTCCGTGCGCACACTTGGATCGAGAGCGCGCCGTTGCCTCTCGCCTTGTGAATCGATCTGTACCTCTCAACGGCGCCACCCTTAGTGATGACAGGACCCCGAGATGAGCGAAAAAGAGACCGAGCACACACCCACTCCGAATCCCCAGGCCACGACAACCGAGGTCGTCGTTGACGATTCGAGCACACTGCCGTCGTACTCCAACTTCTGCCGAGTGACGGCAACTCCCGAGGAGGTGATCCTCGACTTCGGCCTGAATCCCCAGCCGTTCGCGACCGGCCGCCAGGACGTCAAGGCGAACCAGCGGATCGTGATGAACTTCTACACGTCCAAGCGTCTGCTGACAGCGCTGGGTATGACCATCCAGCGGCATGAGGGAACTTTCGGCTCAATTGAACTGGACGTCCGCCGCCGAGCCACTGGCGCTCCTCAGTACCCGCAGCCTGGCCGTGTCGTCCCCCAGGGCGTGGTCGAGTAAGACGGATTCCAGGTCGGTAACGGCTCCCCTATAGCGCGGCGCTGCTCTGGAGCGTGAAACTGGAACCAGCCCAGGTGATCATGGCAAGGCAAACCCAGCCGAGCTGCTTGGTCACCTGGCCCCTTTCCTGCTTTTCTCACATCCCATCGACATCTCGTCTTCGTCATTCGGTCCAGCTCTAACTCGCGAAGCCTCTCGGGTGGCTCGTTCCATCAATGACGAGTTTTCCGGATTTGCGGAGGCTTTGGCTGATCGCAGGTAAGGGTTCCGGCCGATTCAGATGGTAAGAAATGATCCGCGAGTGCGGGTTGCGCCCCGTTCAGGGGTGTTGCCGGATGTTTCGACTGATCAACCAGCGCAACTTGCGCCGATATTGCGACTTGCCGGGCATCTCGGCCTCGGTTCAGGACGGACGAGTCCAGCGATAGGAGATAATGGAATGTCTCAGCCATCCCGAACGCGGGCGCGTGGCCCAGCGAAGCGGCGTCGAGCTGTTAAACCAGAAACCCCTTTTCCGCTGGAGCAACGCTGCCTTCTGGCTCCCTATATTTCGCTCTTTCCCAATACCGTAACCTTCACGGCGACCACGGCCCCGACCACGAACGCGGACCTGGGCACGATCACGGTTGCCCCGAACACGACCGCGACGAATATCTCGACATCAGCCCCGATCACTTCGGTGGCCGAGTTGACACCGCTCTCCTCGTTCGGGGGCGACATCGTGCGCCTCGTGGCTGGACCGGGTGGTGTATTCGGCAACGGGCTGTACGCGATCTCGCGTGGCGCCGGCGGTAACACCAGCGCGGTCAACCGGCCGGGCGTGATTTACCGCATCGATCCGGCCACGGGCAAGGCCAGCGTGTTCTTCGACCTCAACACGGTCCTCAGCCAGCTCGACCCCAATGCGCTGGCCACCGACGGTAAGAACCCCGCGGCCAACTCGCTCGGCAGCTCGACGGGATACGTCAACTGGTATGACATTGCTTTCGATCCGGAAGGCAACTTTGACGGCAGTCCCACGATGTTCGTCGCCAGCGCCGATCGCTCCGACCCCTCGAAGAACGCGATCTACATGATCTCGCCCAGCGGACAGTTCCTGGGGGCGTTCGTGCTGATGACTGATGGTCTGGCCGCGACCAAGTTCAATATCAATCCCACGGGCATGGTCATACCCGGTCCGGAGGACCAAGCGTTCCTTCGCGGTCTGCTGGCCGGCAGCGGCGAGAGCACGACGGGTGGCACGTTCGCCGGGCTCTTCTTCAATGCCAACGCCTATTCTCCCGGGCAGACCATCAGCAACTCGACGTTGCCCACGGGAGTCTCGCAGACAGGCATGAACGAGGGAACGATCGTGGGGATGACCGAGGCGGATGCAGATTACTTTTCGCCGGTGTACTCGGCCTTCACCGACTTCGGAACCCCCGCCGCCGGAGGGATCCCAGCCACGCCCGGCGAGAGCGGCGTGCAGGGATCCAATGGCGAGCTGCTCATCGGATCGGGTCTCCCGGCCACGACGACCTCGTTCACACTCGACCAGACCGGGGCCGTCAGCACGGACTTGCGCAGGTTCGAGGACATCGCTTTCGACCATTACGGCTATTTCTCTCAGGACATTGGGCTCACCACGACCACCACCACCAACACGACGACCACCGTCACCTCTACAGCGTACACAGTCACCCTTCCGACCACGTCTGCCGGCAACCTCTTCGTGAGCGACCTCGCCTCGGGTCTCTCGGAGTCGGTCACCTTGACATCGATCGCCGAGGGCGATATACCGCCGGGCGTCTCGGTGACGTCCACCGTCCCCGTCGACGGGCCGACGATCGTCGGGCTCCAGAAACAAGATCCCAGCGCACCGTACAACGCGACCACCAATCCTCTGGTCGTGGTCTACGACCTCGTGAGCGACACCCTGGGCGGCCGGATTATCCAGATCACGCCCCAAGGAGTCGTCAGCGACTTCGCCCAGGGTTTTGCCGTCTCCAGCGCGCCCGACGCCTCAAGCTTCATCGATTCGGAGCTATCCATCACGTTCTCGGCGGATGGCACAACCCTGTGGGCCTCGGACGATCAAGGCGTCTGGCAGTTCAAGACCACGGCAAGCTTGGCCGACTCGACAACCGGAACCCTGATCGGGCTGAACGACCTGCGCACGCTGGGCGTTCCCTACGACGGCCAGGGTAGCGCGGTGGCCGTGGTCGACACCGGCGTGGATGGACAGTCGCCGCCGTTCCGCGGCCGCGTCACGACCGGCACAAACATCTGGACCGGCGGTCCGGGCAACCAGGATCTGGCCGCAAGTGCGGGCGGGGGTACGACCGGGGCCGCCGGCGGAACCGGCGGCACGGGCACGGGCACGGGCGGGACCGGTACTACCACCGGTCAGGTCCTGGCCAACACCTACGACGGCCACGGCACGCCGGTGGCCGGCGTTGTGGCCCAGTTCGTGCCCCAGGCGACCATTGAGCCCGTCACGATCTTTGCGCCCTTCGTTGGCTTGGTCTCGCTCACGGCGGGCACGGGCACGGGCACCGGAACGGGCACGGGCACCGGAACTTCCACCTCCCTGAGTGCCACGTCCAACGCCCTGACCACCAGCCAGGCGGTCTACGATGGCTTGAAGTACGTTGCTAACCACCCCTACGTGAACGACCCGGTACGTCCCGGCAAGGTCGACCGCGTGATCGCATCGACCCTCGCCTTTGGTACAACCGAGACCTTCACCAGCGAATACACCGCCTACAAGCAATATCCCCAGATCGTCATCGCGCTCAAGGACCAGTTGCACAGGCTGCGCAAGCTGGGCATCGCTTCGATCGCGGCGTCTGGCCAGTTTGGCGCTCCGCTGGGGGCTGTAAGCAGTTCAAGTACCACCGGTGGCACGGGCACGGGCACGGGCACGGGCACAACGGGGACATCAACGCCGATAATCGCGCCAGGGTTCAATAGCGCCGACAACGCGTCGCTGGGCGATGTCAACGGTATGTCGCTGCCAGCCGTCTTGAACGAGGTCATCTCGGTCACCGGCACCTATCCGTTCCCGTTCACGGAGAGTCCCTCGACGATTCCGACCGATCCTCCCACCAGTGTCATTCCCCAGCAGCTCGGTCCCGTGCTGGTCTTCGGCAACGCTCTGACCATCGGCGGGACCGCGAGCACGAGCACCACGGGCACCACGACCACCACGACCACCACGACCACCACGAGCAACACCGCCGGTGTCGCGGCCAACGTCATCACGTACACCGCGGCTGACACCTTAATGTACGCCAACCGGATCACGGGCGCGGCGAACCGCAGCGCGGCCACGGACTTCGCCGCTCCGGCGATCGATGTTCCGACCTTCCGCCGCACTTTCTCGCTGGTGAACGTGACCACCGGCACTTCGACGAGCGCCGCGGGCGACCCGAACGATCATCTGACGTTCAGCCAGGTGGGAACCTCGATGTCATCGGCCATCGTGACCGGAGCCTACGCCCTGGTCTCCTCGGCCCTCAATTACTGGATCAGCCTCAACCAAGCCAACGGTGTCACCTCCGACGCTTACCTGACCACGCCGGTCGGGGTGGACTCGCTGAATTTCGGGCCGCATGCCATCAAGAATCTGTCGGCCTACAACAATCCGGACGGGATCAATGGTATTCTGGCCTACACCGCCGTGCCGGCCACCGACGTCAACGACGCCGGGTCTCTGTCCACTCCGCCTTTGATTCCGGGAAGTACCAGCGCGCCGTCTTACGCCGCCATCTCGGTCAGCAATGCGATCGCCTCGATCGAAGGGACGATCGCGATCAATTATCTGCTGAGTCACAAAGACTTCCCCTTGATCGACGCCAACGGCGACGGGATCATCACGGCACAGGAGATCCAGAATTTCACCGACACAGCCGCGTCGAAGGGCCTGGCCAAGGCCGGTGCCATGGCAGCACTACTGGGCGGTACCTCGACCTACGCGCAGCCTAAGACGGGCCCCAACAATACCACCTTCAACGAGAACCCGGATCAGCCCGGGGCCCTCCAGCGCCGGTTTAACTACTTCGATTACCTGGCCAACGGCCAGCTCCAGGGCGGCATCAGCATCAGCTCGTTCCCCATGCTGGCCAAGACCCTGCTTCCCCAGCCCGACGGGTACGTGATCGTCGATCGGCAGAGGGCCTCGGCCAACGGCTTCCTGGTCGCGCCGCTGGCCCAGCGCAACTTTGTGGAGTTACAGCACCTGTTACCGAAGTACATGTGGGTGCCAGCGTCGGCGATCAAGAAGTATCGCAACCTCTCGCCGGCGAATTTCGGGGTCAACAGGAACGAGAAGCCCGGAACGGCCTTGCCTTTCTACTCGCTGTTCGGGGGGAGCGGTTCCGTCAGCGTGACGACGGGAACCCCCGTGGTCAGGACGGCCACGAGCAACGGACAGATCTTCTCGGTCTCCATGGTTCCTCTCCTGCCCGCATCGTCCTCGAGCACGCCGACAACAACCACGACCACGACTACGCCCTATGTGGGCTCGACACCGACGACAACGAGCACGACTCCGGCGACCGCGAGCTCGACTCTGGCGAGCTCGAGCACAACGCCCTCGACGACGACGACGGTTGCCCAGGCCACAACCGGGTCGACAACCCCCTCAACAACCGAGACCGCCGCGCAGGCGGTTGTCGCCGCAGTGACCCAGCTCGCGAACGCACAGAGTGTGTCCTCGACGTCGACCTCGCCAAACAACCTGGTGCCTGCCGGAACCTTGACGCCGGTGACACCGACCACCTCCACGACTCCCGCCACGACCGCAAGTACCAGCACCGCCAGCACTACCACTGTGAGCCAGCCGCCGATCGCGGCAAGTACCACGACCACGACGCCGACCACGACGGCCACCCCGGCCGCCACCGCATCGGCGTCTTCGGCCGCGTCAAGTACCACGACCGTGACGCCGACCACGACCGCGGCAAGTACCACGACCGTGACGCCGGCCACGACGGCTACCCCGGCCGCCAGTACATCGGAGTCTCCGGCGGCGGCCGCCGCGGCCAACCAGAAGAAGGCCGAGCGCCTGGCGGCCGCCCAGAAAGCCGCGGCGAAGAAAAAGAACTTCTGGACCAACCTCTGGGACTCACTCAAGTGACCATCGCGAGCGAGATCCAGCAACCGCCAACGCTTCGGGATGCAGAAGCGCTTGCGATCAGAGCTTGAAGTGGAACGTCTTGTGGAAGAGCCGGTACAGCCACCAGCCAAACGTGCTTGTACCCCCGTCGATCTTGGCGAACCCGCGGAGACCCGGCTGGAGCGTGAGGCTCGGGTTCTCGATCGGGATGATCGCCTCGTAGACAGCCGTCTGGGGCTTGACCGCGCCTGTCTTGGGATCGGCCTTGGCGGCGATCTCACCGCCGGCATCGTGGGAGAGCTCAGGGGGGATCTCGTCCCGGTTTCGCTTGGCGATCTCCGAGACCGCGCTCAGGTAGGTGGTCTCGGACCGGCCGTAGATCTTGACCCAGGCGCGGCGGCCCAGCCGGATCAGGTCGACATCGGACTGATCGACGATCAGGTGTGCTTCGATATGATGGGGGTCACCCACCTCGCAGAACGGCTTGCCCGGCTTGAGCACCTGGCCGACCGTCTCGGGATGAGGGACGCCCATCACCTGGCCGTCCCGCGCCGCGACGAGCGTCAGCTTGCCGATCTGCTCATTGATCTTCTGGAGGATCGGCTCCAGTTCTTCGGCGGCCTGGAGATGCTGACGAGCCAGGGCGCGATTCTCGCGCTCCGGGCTCTGGTTGTACCACTGGGCCTTGGCCCAGTTGATGTCGTGGTCCGCCGTTTTCTGCACGAGTTCCTTCTGCTTCTCGGGGTTGATGAGCTTGGCGATGACCGTTTCCTTGCTGACCCACTCGCCGTCTCGGACGTTGAGCTCGACGAGCTGTCCTTCAATCTCGGCGTAGATCTCGTCGGGTCTGGCCGCCGTGAGCACCAAGGTTCCCTGGATTCGCAGCGGAGTCGGGATCAAGAAGATCCCGGTCACGATGGCGACGGCCGCCACCGCGAAGCCGGCCGTACGTGCTTTTTTCACTTTGCGCAACCTCCCGGGCGTGCGTAGAAACTTGACAATCTGATAGACGGGCATCCCCAAGAGCGGCACCAGGGCGCCGGTCGCCAGCAGATAGCTGATCGACTGCAACTTGTACGGTTTGAGGACCTGAGTCAGGAAGTAAATGATGCTGAAGGTCACGACCCACCGGTAGAGGTAGCTGGCGATCGCGTAGGTCACGAACAGGAACCGCCGCGACCGGGGCAAGTAACTTTGAACCGGGATTTCCAGCCCCAGCACTTTCTCCTGGATCAGATAGGCGAAGAACTGGGTGCTCTTGATCCGGAGATTGGGTATCTCGAGCCAGTCGGCCATCACATAGTAGCCGTCGTAGCGGAGCAGCGGGTTGGCGTTGAAGAGGACCGTGTTGATCGAACAGATGAACATGGTCGCCATCGACAGGCTATTGAGCAGGCCGGGCTCGGTGTAGAACCAGACGAAGGTGGCGATGCTGGCCAGGAACAGCTCGACGTAGATGCCCGCCGCGGAGATCCAGATCCGGTGCCACTTGTTGGGCAGAAGCCAGCTATCGGTCACGTCGCAATAGAGGGCCGGCGTCAACACCAGAAAGAGCATCCCCATCTCGTGGACCTCGCCGCCGAAATGCTTGGCGGTGAGCCCATGGCCGAACTCGTGAATAATCTTCACGACCGCCAGGCTGATCCAGAAGCTGAAGATGGTCCACCAGTTAAAGAAGCTCTGAAACTCCGGGAGCTTGCTGTAGAAAAGGTCCCACTGGCTGATGACCAGCGTGACGGCTGCGAGCATGAGCCCCACGCTGGCCGTGACGAAGTAGGAGGTGAAGATCCAGCGGAAGTACGGGTACATCCAGGTCAAGAGCCGTTCCGGGTCGATGATCGGGATCTTGATGAAGAGGATGTTGGCCAGGAAGGCCCAGACCTTCCTCCAGCGGTTCTTGCGGCGGCGGCGGATCAGCACCTTGGCCTGTTCCGGGCTGTCGA
>Ga0116220_10001179_pt1 | contig 10424 bp, 8 predicted proteins | sample Sb_taG_10_FD_88967 | JGI IMG/M metagenome (GOLD analysis project Ga0116220, IMG submission 88967) | Peat soil microbial communities from Weissenstadt, Germany - Sb_50d_7_NC metaG | ecosystem: Environmental > Terrestrial > Soil > Wetlands > Peat | place: Germany: Weissenstadt | collected 2010-09-21
CGATGCGCTCCATCGCTTCGTTCAGGTCTTGCAATTCAAACATCGGAAGCCCCCACATTTCCCAATACGAGTTCCGCGGATGAGGATCATCCGTGTGCTCGATCGAGAAAGCCCAGCCATTATCGAAGCAGTAGCGCACCTGCGCTTTGACGTTCCTTCCCCGTCCCGCTCTCGCCGCGGATCAAAACGGTCGTGGGCGTGGGTGCAACCTTGGCAATCAGTCCCGAGATTTCTTTCATTTTCAGGTTGTTGCCGATGATGAACTCACCTTCCGCGCGCGCTTCGAGTTCGCGCAGGGCCAACTGGTATTGATCCTGGAGAGACTCGGCTTGATTCTTGTTCCCGGCAAACTCCCAGAGGAAGCGGGCCGTTTTGCCGCCCACCACTTCCGTCCCCTGTGGCCGCAGGCGGTAGACTTCCCGGTAAACGTCAGGATCGCCCGTAACATCGATGATGAGGTCAACGGCATCCGCCTTCAGGAATTTTCTGTAGTTGGCGGCCACCGGCAAGCCCAGTTCCCGGGCGAGGACGATGCCGGGCGCGCCTTCATCCTTGTCGGCGACTCCGACAATCTCGATGCTCGGATCCTTGTGGAATAGTTCCACCAGGGCTCTTCCACCACGGCCGGCTCCGATGAGAATGATTCGCGTCATAGATCGTTGGCGTTGATCCCCGCACCAGGCGCGTATTCTACCGCATCCTTACCGCCCCTCATACCGTGACCGTGTGATCAGTCATACGGTGGAGGGACGGGCGTCTCGCCCGTCCAGCCGGGCGGGGACGCCCGGCTCTCCACCAATCTGAAGCGGCGCTAAAGCGGAGCGTCCGGTTCGTCATTCTCCGCGTGCCCGGCCCGAGTCGGATTCCAGCGGTGAGTTGAACTGCAAGAGAGAGAACAGGCCGTCCTGCAGGCCGATCTCGCTCAGCGCGCCGTTGGCGATCGTGGGAAACACAGTGCGGTACTTGGAGAGCGGCACGCCGAGCAATTGACAAAGCGCAACGCGGATCAGAGTGTTATGCGTCACGACGAGGACGCGGCCGCGCGGATGCATTGTCTCAACTTCTCTGAAACACTCGATGGCTCGCAGCGCCACATCCCGCGGATCCTCACCGGCGGGCAGGTAATGGACAGCGGCATCAGACTGAAAGGCCGCGAACGCTTGCGGAAAAGATTGCTTGATTTCAGCGTCGGTCAGCCCTTCGCCGCGACCGAAGTGAATCTCCCGGAGCCGGGAGTCGACGCGAGCCGTGATGCCAGTCGCATATTCCGATGGCGCCACCGTCTCCCGAGCTCGTAATAATGGCGACACCCAGATGGCGGCGAGATCGGCCGAGGACGCCCAGTTGGCGAGCCGCTCCGCCCGCTCCAGACCACGCGGGCTAAGAGGGATGTCGGTGCTGCCGGCGTAACGGTTCTCCGCCTGCCAGATCGTTTCGCCGTGGCGAATGAGCGCGAGCCTTGTCACTCTATGGGGTCCTCTTTTCTGCCTGTTCACGAAGAGCCGGGGGGATCCAGCCGCGGCGCGCCAGTTCTTCCACCAGCCGGAGATACGGTTCGTGCAAACGAGCGACGCGGTCCGGCCGAGGAATGACCACATCGTGAATACGTATCATTTCACGGGCGACACCGGAAACGCGCCGCTCAGAAACGCTTCGCGCTTTGGAGTTGCAGGCAGCAAGCACAGCCATGCCCAGCGCGGGCTCTGCGTTCTCGGGCAGGCGAACGGGCCGTCCGAGGATATCGGCGCGAAGCTGGCACCAGTAGCGGCTGCGAGTTGCACCGCCTGTGAAGGTCAGGTCGCCGCTGATAGTTGCACCCAGCATATCGAGAGAATCGAAGCAGAGCCGCTCCACGAATGCTACTCCCTGAAGCAGCGCGGCGTAGAGAGCAATCTCGCCGGCCGGAGCGCCAAGCACGAATCCTTCCGCATCAGGCGCAGTAAGCAGTAAAAGGAAAGCGCTCACCCTGTGAGACAAGGGGATACGCAATAACGGCGGCCGGTTCCCGACCCGCAGCTCGTGCGCTTAACGCGTCGAGATCGCGTCCGGGAAATTGCTGCGCGAGAATTCCAGCACCAGTACTGGAAGCTCTCCGGGCAGCCAGTTGCCATCTGGAGAGCGGTGCGAGTAGACGACGCCCGCCGGGTCGCGAATCAAGTCAGAGGTCACGCCTTTGAGGACATTCGCACCAAGGAGTTCACTCCGAACACCATGCTGGCCTTGCGTCAACTGGTGAGCGGAATCGGCAACGAGACGGCGCTGTTCGGAGAGTTGGCCAAGGTTCCGAATGACCGGGTGCGGAACTTCCGCAACGACATGTATGTCGCCAGCGAAGCCCTGCGACTGATGAAGAAGAGCCATCAACCGGCGATTGGCGCGGCAGATTGGGAAGGCTTGGACAACTACAAGAAGCACGTGGACGCGTCGACGCGCTTCATTCCCGGGTGGGTCAAAGTCTCAGTTGCCATGGCGCTTGGACTCGGCACGATGATCGGATGGAAGCGCATCGTAGTAACGGTCGGGGAGAAGATTGGCAAGGAGCACCTTACCTACGGTCAGGGGGCGGCTGCGGAAATCACGGCCATGTTCACGATAGGCGCGGCGGACTGGTTCGGGCTTCCAGTAAGTACGACGCACGTGCTGTCGTCGGGAATTGCGGGTACCATGGCCGCGAACCATTCCGGCCTGCAATGGTCTACGGTACGCAACCTGGCGATGGCATGGGTGCTGACGCTGCCGGCTTCGATGGTGCTGGCGGGTTTCCTGTTCTGGGGGTTCCGGCAAGTGTTTTGAGTTCCGAGCCGGTTTGCTCTGCCAGACGTCGCCTTTGGGCACCAACCGTGGTCCTCGTGTGCAGCCCGATATCCCGGCAGCACTCCGATAAATCCTGGCTAACCCTCGTTCCGGACGGGGTGGGATCCAGCCTGGGACTAGAACTGGCGTGGATATTCTCTTATCACCAACGACCGCCGGTGGATCGGCTACATGTAGAACTGGCCGCCTGTGCGCGCTCGTTTCGTATTCCGGTCGGGTGACGGGCAATTCGGAAGTTAACCGACGGTGAGGTCTTGTCTACCGGATCACTTCCGGTTGGCCGACCTTCCATCCAGAACGCAGGAATTACAGCCCGTGCGCCGAGCACACAACACGATGATAAGAAAAGCGGTTCACCTATCCAACCGTTGCAATTCGTCCTACAGCACCAAAATGGGGAATGTTCCTGCAGCTATCGGAGAAATTCTTGCATTCGGGCTGTGTCGCGGAACGCTTCCGTGCCGCCACAGTCGGTGGCGGAGAATGCTCCGCACAGGTTTCCGTAGGCCAGGCACGTCGTGAGATCCGCCCCTCGGAGAAATTGGTGGAGGAAGCCGGCGTCGAAGCTGTCACCCGCGCCAATCGGATCGATGACCGTTACCGGCACGGCGGGTGCGCTGAATCGGTGCCCATCCCGAATAGCAACGGCTCCGCTGGCGCCCATTTTGACCACGATGGTTTCCACCATTTGTGCCAATCGCGAAAGCGCGGTTTCCAAGTCGTCAGCCCGGGACATCTTCATCGCTTCGCGTTCGTTCGGCAGCAGGATGTCCACGTGAGGCAGGATCTCAAGGACGCTGTCCCAGCGGTCCTCGGGATCGTCGTTGGTGTCGAGAGAGGTGGTCAGGCCGGCGGACTTCATCCGCCGAAAAAGTTCTGGCACACGTGGCAACAGCTCACGCTGCAAAAACAGCGACGACATATGAAAGTGGGGCGCCGATGCCAGATAATCAAGGTCGAGATCCTCGAAGCGCAGCTCGGAGATTGTGCCCGGATACGTCAGGATGTGGCGCTCGGGTCCGTGGGGCAGAATGAGCGTCACGCCGGACTTCGCGCCATGAGCGATGCCCGCCAGGTCTACACCGCGTTCACGCAGCCGTTCCACCGCGAGGGCTCCGAAAGAGTCATCGCCAACCTTGGCGACAAACCCCACGCGGCTGCCAAGAGCGGCGAGATTATGCGCCAGGATGGCCGAGGAACCGCCTAACGTGATGGCAAAGCCGCTGGCCAGCAGTTCGCGTTCCATGGGCATGTGCTCAGGCAAACCGTAGAGGATCAGGTCAAGATTGATCTCCCCGGCGATCGTGATATCAAGCGACATGGAGCAGGCCAGTTGGTTTACTGCCAGTTAGTAACTGCTGGTTCTAGCGGCCGTCCGCAAGTTCAACCACGCGCGTCAGGTTTCTTGGCGAGTCGGGATTGAGGCCCTTCTTGAGCCCGTAGTAAACCCCGTACAGTTGACCCCAAATCGCGAAGGCCGCGGGGCGCGCGTACTCGGGCGACTGGAGGCCAAGTTCGATGACGAAGTCAGAGGCACGCTGAGCCCGGTTATCGACGCGATTCGCAATCACCATGGTGGCCGCGCCGAGAGCTTTCATTTCTTCGAGCAATTCGACTTCCGCGTCGTAAGAAGTTTCCGACATAACGAACGTGATCAGCATCTGCGGACCTGCGATCGATTTCGGACCGTGACGGAACTCCAGGGAGTGAAATACCTGGGCATAGGAGCACGATGATTCGGTCACCTTTAACATGCACTCCGAGGCAATGCCGAACAGTGGGCCCTGCGCCAGGAAGACAAAATCCGAAAAACTGCGAGACTCGACAAACAACCGTAGCCGCTGCGGAATTTCTCTCATAAGGGGTTCGACTTGTTGCGGGAGCTCGAGTAATGCGCGAAGAAACACTTCATTACCCGAGACCATTGCTGCGAGGTATTGCAGCGCCAGCAGCATAGATGTGAACGATCGCGTCATGACCGTGCTCTGTTCGTCGGCGTCGAGAAGATTCAACGTCACGCTGCATGCTGGCTCCAGCGGCTGGCCATCGGCACAGGTGATGGCAATGGTGCGAAGATTGTGATCTTTCTCCAGCATCTGCGCGGCACGAACTGCCTCCGAGGTACGGCCGGAGCGTGAAACCACAACTGGAACATAGTCCCGTCCGGCGTGCAGAATTAGTCCAGGATACATCAGGAGATCCGAAGCGGGGACGGCCCGCGCGGGCAGATTGAGATAGTTGAAGCTCGATGCAGCGGCCTGCGCAAGATAGTAACTTGTTCCACAGCCTACAAAGACCCACTCCGCTCCGGGCCGCGCCATTTGAACGGCCGCACGAAGTTCCGCGCTGATCGCCAGCTTTGCCAGACAGGCTCTCCAGCACTGGGGCTGAGAAAAGATCTCGCTCAGCGTGCGCTGGCCTTGCTCCGTTGTCGCAGACGATTTCATTGGCTCTGTTCTGACCCCGCTCACACCAACGTGACTTTTACTCCGGCCTCTTTCAGCGCGTGCAAATCTGATTTCGGGATCTGCTTGTCGGTAATTACTTCATGCACCGTCGTGACCGGCATAATGTTGCACAGGCTGCGACGCCCGAACTTGCTTGAGTCGCAAACCGCGATTGTCCTGCGGGCAATTTCGACCATCGCCCGGTTCACTTCCGACTCCAATAAATTCGGGGTGAAAAGGCCAGCCTTGGTGTCGAAGCCATCGACGCCGAGGAACAAGATGTCAGCGCTGAGTTGGCGCAGAGTCCGCTCGGCCAGAGGGCCGACCAGAGAAAACGAGTTCTTGCGCAGCATGCCTCCGGTCAGGATCACTTCGATGTGCGTGCCCGCCAGTTCGGCCGCGATGTTGATCGCGTTCGTGATCACGGTGAGCTGCCCCATGTCTTTCAGGGCGCGCGCAATGGCCGTCGTTGTTGTTCCGGAATCGAGCAGCACGGACTGACCTTCTTCGACTAAGCGGGCTGCGGCGTGGGCAATCTGCGTCTTCTGCTTGCGGTGGAGTTTCTCTTTCTCGCGCAGTGTCGGATCGAGCAGCGCGCCGGCTGGTACGGGCAGAGCGCCGCCGTGAGTACGCTGGATGACCCCCTGGCCGTCGAGAAACTCTAGATCTTTGCGGATCGTGATCTGCGAAATACGGAAATGCCGGGCCAGGTCCTTGACGAGCACGCGTCCATCGCGGTGCAGGACCCCAAGGATTTCACGGCGGCGTTCTTCGTTGAGCAGACCGTTCGAAGGCATGGTGTTTCGATTTGTTTCGAATAGTAACTTTCGTTGACGGCAGCCAGAACTGTCAAGGGTTATTTGGCCGCCTGCGTCCCGGCGGAGTGTCGCCCGCAACGCGACACCGGTTCAGAAGTAAAACTTCAACGCAAACTGGATCTGTCGAGGCGCGCGCGCTGCCAGCGGGTATCCGAATCCAGTCTGACCAAGCTCCAAGGGCGTGGGCTCGGCGCTGATCGCGCCAAACTGTCCAAACAAATAATTCACATGGTTGAGTATGTTGAAGAATTCCGCGCGGAATTCAAGATGCATTTGCTCGCGAATCGGAAACTGCTTGACCAGAGAGGTGTCCCAGGTTTTGTATCCAGGGCCCTCGATGATGTTGCGCCCAGCGTTGCCGAATGTTCCCAAGGGGATAATTCCCGGGATGGTGCTGTTGTCCGCAAACGCGCAGGTGTTAAACAGCGTTCCCGGAATGCAAGGCTTGGCGTTGGGATTCCCGACTCGAGCGGGCCGTGAGCTATAGACGACGACGTTACCGCCGGGGTCGCTGCCTGAGACATTGGTGATGTCGGTGGCGGTGTAGTAATTGCCGGTAGCGACGGAGAAGACGCCAGCCATTTGCCAGTTGCCGAGAATCTGGTTCACGAAGCCGGAAACATTTTTGGCGAACAGGCGCCCCCGGCCAAACGGCAAGTCATAAACATAGCTGAAGACGAAACGGTGGCGCACGTCGAAGTCGGCATTGCCGTATTCCGCGTTGGGGTAGCGCTGGTCGCGGAAATCGCCGTTGTTCACCGAGCCCAGGTCGGCGCTCGAAGCATTATCGAGCGCGTGAGCGTAGGTATAAGCGGCTTCGAACTGGAGTCCATGAGAGTAGCGCTTCTCCAGGCGAACCTGAAGAGAGTTGTAGTTCGATTGCGCATTCGAGCGGAAGGTATCGATGCTGACATCGAGCGCGGGATTGCAGTTTACTCCTCCGTCCGCCAGCGTACAGGGGCCGGAGGCGCCGGGCGCCTCGTCGTTGGCGGGACGCCGCGGCGCCGTGGGAAGCGAGTCAGTCCCGAGGACGGGAACGGCCTGATTGCCGTTGTAAAAAGCGAAGAGCTTCAATCCACGAGAGCCTCCGTAGGAAACTTCGAGAACGGTGTCGGCGGGCAATTGGTACTCGAGGCCCAAGTGCCACTGCTGAGTGTAGGGCGTAACTAGATGCGGATCGATTGAGTAGAGCTCGGGCGCGTTCGGGTCGTTGAGCGGGCTTTTGCCGGTGAGAGTATTGTTGGGAAAGCCCGCCTGGAGCTGGTTGAGCGCCAAGCCGTTGTTGTTCGCTGCCGAGATCGAGCAATCCTGCGCAGAACTTGCGGATGGCGCTTGACAAGGCGCGTTGTATGCCTCCGAAGACAAGAACGGAGGATTGAAGCCCGGGCTTGGGTTTGAGAACGGACCGTTTTCCTGCCCGCCATAAAAGATGCCGTAGCCGCTGCGGAGGACGAGCTTGTCGGTGATCTGATAAGAAAGCCCAACGCGCGGAGCGAAATTGTTGAGGTCGGGATGGATGAGCCCCCGGGAACCGTTGTTCTGAATGGCGAGCTCGGTGCCGAGCGTGGGCGTCAATTGCCTATTTTGTCCGCTGGGAGCGATCATCGAGAGTGAGCTGAAATTGAAGGTGGCCTGGTTGTTATTGGCTTCTTTGATGGTCGTGAAGAGTTCGTAGCGAAGGCCCAGGTTGAGGGTGAGACGCGGAGTAACTTTGAGGTCGTCGAGAGCATAGACCGCGTAAATCTGGCGGCGATAGTCGACGTTGGGGGTCACACTGGTGATGGATCCGCCGTCGGGAATGCCCTGCATGAAAGAGGCGAAGGCCTCGCCGCCGGAACCGGGTGAACCGGGATTGTCGTTGATCACGAAGTTTTGGCCGAAGTCCATGTAGCCCCGAGGAGCGGCCGGTTCGAGTAACGTGAATTGTTCGAAGCGAAGTTCGCCGCCGAACTTCACGGCGTGGCGTCCGTGGATCCAGTTCAGATTATCGGTAAAGACGAAGCTGTGCTGCTTTTCAATGGCGGGCAGGAATTCCGAGGCGCCAATGGCCGCGGTGCCATCCCCGAAGCTAAGAGAAGGCAGACCGCCGATGTTCTCGCCGGCTTCGAAGGGAACTCCGGGAAAGGGAATGGGGAGCTGCGCCGAAACGTTGACGTTGGAGTACAGATTGTAGCGATGGGAGTTGAGGTAATTGAAGCCGAAGCGAAATTCGTTGATCAGGTTGCTGCGAAATGTGTGGAGCTCACTGGCGGCCAGGCCCTGGGCTGTGTTGTTGCTGTAGCCATCCTGAAAGCTGCCACCGTCGAGCACGTTGTTGAACGGTGAGGGGAGGAAATTACTGTCGTTGCCGTAACTGTAGCGAGCGAAAAAATTGTCCTTGTTGGTCAGAGTGTCGTCGATGCGAATGTCGAACTTGTTCTCTGTTTCGCTGCGCTTGGGATCTGACAGGTAGTTGCCAGCGGCCTGCAGAGTGCTAATGTTGACATTGGGCGCGGGAAACAAATTCGCCAGTTCCTGGCCGAGCGGATCGATGGCGGTACTGGTGCCCAAAGGGTTGGTGAATTTGTTGGTCGGGGTCCCGGTGTAGTTGGGGCCGGTGGTGCCGATGGGGAGACTGCAGGGTCCGCCATTGTATGGCGAACTAGTTTCCGCATGGGTCGGATCAAAGATCTCTCCCTGGTAAGTCGGGTTGCCTCTGCAGTCGACGACGCCTGTGACGGTGTTGGTGAGAAAGGCGGAGAAATCTCCGCCAACCTCGGCTGGCGTGGGAACCGTGGACAGCTGCGGCAGTGCCTGGCGAATACGGAGGCCTTCGTAGTCTCCGAAAAAGAACAATTTGTTCTTGATGATGGGCCCGCCCAGCGTAAAGCCAAACTGGTTCTGCTTGTAAGGCTGCTGACCGAAGATGTCGAAGTAATTGCTAGCATCCACTTTCTCGTTGCGCAGAAACTCCCACAGGTCGCCGTGGATCTGGTTGGTGCCAGACTTGATGACGGCGTTCATGATGGCGCCGTTGCCGCGGCCGAATTCGGCGCTGTAGGAATTGGTCTCGACTTTGAATTCGGCGATGGCATCCACCGCCGGTTGGACCACATAGGCGGCGCCGTTGAGGACGTCGCCCAGATTCGCGTTGTTGTCGATGCCGTCGAGCAGGAAATTATTTTGCAGAGCGCGGGCGCCGTTAGAGCTGAAACCGTAGGTGGTTTCGACGCGCGAACCGGGCTCGGCGGCAGCGACGCCCGTGCCAAGAAGAGCGAGTTGGGCGTAGTTGCGTCCGTTCAAAGGAAGCGCGTTGATGGTCCGGTTGTCCACCACCTGGCCCAGTTCGGAGGTTCCGGTTTCGAGCTGTGGACGTTGGCCGGTGACCGTGACGACTTCCGTTACCAGGCCCGCCTGAAGGGTCAGATCCACTCCGACGCGATCCTGGATGTTCACTTGCACCGGGCCAGCAACGGCCTTCCTGAATCCCTGCTTTTCGACGGTGACACTATAACGGCCGATCCTGAGCGGGCCGGCGACATATTGTCCCTCATCATTGGTGGAGAGGATTAACTGAATGCCACGATCGACGTCGGTCACAGTGACCTTGGCACCCGTGACCACCGCACCGCTCGGGTCGCGCACCAGGCCTACAATGGCTCCGGCATCTTTTTGCGCCGATAGCGGCGTGGCCAGCGTCAGGAATATAGAAAATAACAGGGCCGAGAGAGTTCGCAGGCGAAGGAAAGGGGTGGGCATGGCGACCTCCTGGACGCTAACCCGAATGTTCGCAAGCGGCTTGGTTGGGCCCGGCGAAAGTTCGGGTGTCGGGACGACGAGCTTTCGGTGTAATATTACGAACTATTACTTTTACTTTCGTTTGATAGCTTTTGTCAACTGCGATTTTTTGGCGGGGCTCAGAACCACAAGGAAGGAAGTTACTCATGATCGCCCGAAAAAGCGGGATTGCACTGCTTTGTATCACGCTCGGTCTCATCCTCCTGCTGACGGTTTGCTCGAAGTTGCCGAAGTCGCCTCTGACGACCGAGACCGCCAAGCCAGAACCCACCCAGCCTTCCGCGATCAACGTGGACGTGAAGTCAGGCGGACCGGTGACGCTGACGACGAGCGCCGCCGAGTTTCAGGTGACGCCGGATGGTTATGTGCAAGCGTTTCTGCTGCCAGATGGACAGAAAAAGGACGGCCAGAAGCTTTCGTTGGACGAACCCAACGTCGGCGCTCCCGCGGACAGCGATTTTGTGCGGGTCGCGGGCAAGGATGTGCACTTCACGCTCGACTTCCAGCAGGCCGAGGTGCATGAAGCGATCGGGAAGATGGGAGTCGGCAAGCGTGTGGAAATTCCGGC
>Ga0116220_10001187_pt1 | contig 10384 bp, 8 predicted proteins | sample Sb_taG_10_FD_88967 | JGI IMG/M metagenome (GOLD analysis project Ga0116220, IMG submission 88967) | Peat soil microbial communities from Weissenstadt, Germany - Sb_50d_7_NC metaG | ecosystem: Environmental > Terrestrial > Soil > Wetlands > Peat | place: Germany: Weissenstadt | collected 2010-09-21
CGCACCGGCCGGCCACGAACCCGTTCCTGCGCTTCGCCGCGCAGCTCGAGCGCGACCTGCCGCGGCTGCTGGAGGGCGATGCCAGCGAGTATCACGCGTACGCGTTTGCGACCGTGAGGATGGCCGGCTCTGCATTCGAGGTCGCTGGAACCCAAGCCGAGTGGCTGCTCGGTGACGAGGCGGCTCGCGCCTGCGAGGCGCTTCAAAGGATCGTGGAGGGTTGCAAGGTTCTCTCCTTCAGGCTTGCCCGTCGCCGTGCGTTCGATCCTGGCGAGACGCTCTCTGCGCTGACCACGGCATGGGACGAGGCGATGGGCCGGCTCGATGACGCAACCGCTTGACCGGGTGGTGGCGCCGGCGTCGAGTACCCTCGCCTGCGTGGACGGCCACGAGCTGCGCGAGCTGTCGGCGAACTGGCAGGCGGCACGGGCGTCTGCGGACCTGCACGTCAACGCCGCGGGCATCGACTCTCTCAACTGGATCCCCGCACGCGTTCCGGGCACGGCGGCAGCCGCGCTGCACGACGCCGGTCTGTGGCAAACCGGCGATCGGTATGACTTCGACGCCGAGGACTGGTGGTTTCGCACGAGCTTCGAAGCCGCCCCCGCGAGCGAGGGCGAGGAGTTGTGGCTGTGCCTGGACGGACTGGCCACCGTCGCCGAGGTGTACCTGGGCGGCGAGCTGCTGCTGGTTAGCGATTCCATGTTCGCCCGCCACAAGCTGAACGTCAGCGCCTGCCTGCGGCAGCACAACGAGCTTGCGATCCGTTTTCGCGCGCTGGCGCCGCTGCTCGAGATCCGCCGCCGCCCGCGTGCGCGTTGGCGAACAAGACTCGTCTCCAACGGCAACCTGCGCTTCTTTCGCACGATGCTCCTCGGCCGGCTGCCCGGCATTGCGCCCGGACCGGCGGCCGTGGGTCCATGGCGCGCGGTGCGACTCGAGCGCCGCCGGCACCTGGAGGTCCAGGAGCTCACGCTGCGGCCACGCCTCGAAGGCGAGGAGGGAGTGCTGTCGGTGCTGGCGCGCCTGCGTCCACTGGGCGAGACAGAGGTGAGCTCCGTGGAGGTCGAGCTACACGGGCCTTCGGGATCTCACCGCGCGCAGCTAGCCCTCGATGGGGCGAATGACCCCGGCACTGCGACAAGCGACTCCCGCGATGGTTACCTGACGGCCCGCGGCGAGCTGCGCGTTGCGGACGTGGCGCGGTGGTGGCCGCACACCCATGGCGAGCCGGCCCTGCACGACGTTCAGCTCGTCGTGCACGGCACCCCCGAGCCAACCGTTCTGCACGGCGGCCGAGTCGGCTTTCGGGCTCTCGCATTTGGAGCAGCGCCAGATCACGACGTCGAACGGGAGGGGCTGGACCTGCACGTCAACGGCGTCCGCGTGTTCGCCCGCGGGGCTGTGTGGACCCCGATCGACTCAATCGGACAGGCCCCCCCGGAGGATGAGCTGCGCGCGGAACTGAACCGTGTGCGCGACGCCGGCATGAACATGCTGCGCCTGCCGGGCACCGGCGCATATGAGACGAGCGCCTTCCACGACTTCTGCGATGAGCTCGGCATCCTCGTGTGGCAGGACTTCATGTTCGCCAACCTCGACTATCCGATCGCCGACGAGCAGTTCCGCGCGAGCGTCAAGGACGAGGCGGCCGACGTGCTGACGGCGCTCGGGGGACGTCCGAGCCTGGCCGTCCTGTGCGGCAACAGCGAGGTCGAGCAGCAGGCGGCGATGATGGGGCTTGACGCCTCACTCGGGCGCGGCGAGCTGTTCGGCGAGCTGCTGCCGGCGCTCGTCCGCGAGAGCGGCGTGGACGCCGTCTACGTCCCCTCGGCGCCGTGCGGGGGCGATCTCCCGTTCCGCCCCGACCGCGGGATCGGCACCTATTACGCCGTGGGCTGCTACCGGCGGCCGCTGGAGGACGTCCGTCGTGCGGGCGTGCGCTTCGCCGCGGAGTGCCTGGCCTTCTCCCACGTGCCCAGCGAGCAAGCGATCGAGGAAATGCTGCCGCAAGCGCCTGGACGGCTCGCCGGCCACCATCCGCTGTGGAAGGCCGGGATTCCGCGCGAGAACGAAGCCGACTGGGACTTCGAGGACATCCGCGACCACTACCTAGGACTGCTGTTCGACGTCGACGTGGCGGAGTTGCGCCACGTCGATCGCTCACGCTACCTGGAGCTCTCGCGCGCGCTCACCGGGGAGATCCTGGCCGAAGTGTTCGGCGAGTGGCGCCGTGCCGGCTCTCCGTGCGGCGGTGGACTCGTGCTGTGGCTGCACGACCTGCTGCCCGGCGCCGGGTGGGGCCTGATCGACCATCGGGGCAGACCAAAGCTCGCCTATCACCACCTCAAGCGCGCGCTCGCGCCGGTCGCCGTGTGGACGATCGACGAGAACCTCGGCGGTGTCGTCGCTCACGTCGCCAACGACGGCCCCGTGCCACTGAGCGCGTCGCTGCGCGTGGCGCTTTATCGAGAACGCGAGCACTGCGTGGGAGAGGCTCGTGTGCCCGTCGAGCTCGAACCACACAGCCAGGGAGAGTGGAACGTCGAGACGGTCATCGGCCATTTTGTGGACGCCGCCTGGGCATACCGCTTCGGGCCGCCGGCGCAGGACGCGATCGTAGTCACGCTCGAGGAGGACGCAAGCGACGGTGCGGGGAAGCAGGGCGAGAGCGACGGTGCGGGGATCCTCTCCCAGGCCATGCGCTTCCCCGCGGGGCGACCGCTCGAGCGCGAGCCACCCGAGCGGCTTGGCCTCACCGCCCAGGCACAGGCGCTGGGCGACGGCACTGTGCGGTTGGCACTCTCGAGCAGGCGGCTTGCCTATGGCGTGGAGATCCACGCGTCCGACTTTGTGGCGAGCGATGATGGCTTCTCGATCGAGCCCGGCGGCGAGCGCGTCGTGATGCTCCTGCCCAGCGGCAGCAACGATTCAACAGAACCGGGCAGGATCAGCGCGGTGAACATGAGCGCTCGTGTCAAGATCGCTCTTGAATGAGCGCCTCACAGACGCCAAGACCTTTCTACTTGCAGGCGGGCACCCCGCCTGTGTTCGCGATCTTCCACCCGGGCACAGGACCGCACAGGCGAAGCGCAGTCCTGCTGTGTCCGCCCTTCGGCTGGGAGGACATGTGCTCCTACCGCAGCCGTCGCGATTGGGCCGAGCGCCTGGCGCTGGCCGGCTACCCGACGCTGCGGTTCGATCTTCCCGGCAGCGGCGACAGCGCAGGCGACCCGACCGATGCGGGACAGCTGGACACGTGGACACAGGCGGTAGCCGGCGCGGCGCAATGGCTGCTTGAAACCAGCAGCGTCGCCCGGATCGTGAGCATCGGCATCGGCCTGGGCGGGATGGTGGCCTGCCGTGCGGCGCTGAGCGGTGCGCCGATCGACGAGCTCGTGCTCTGGCACGTGCCGGGCCAGGGACGGACTCTCGTTCGGGAGCTGCGAGCCTTCTCGGCGCTGGAGGTCGCCTACATTCCGGACCCCCGACAGCCCGACCCCAAGCAGGGGCCGGAGCCCCTTGAAGACGGTGCCCTCGTAGCCAACGGCTACCTGCTGAGCGCTGAAACGGTCGCCGAGCTCGAGCGGCTCGACCTCCGGGAGCTCTCACGCGCCTCGCGGGGGCCACGGCGAGTTCTGCTGCTGGGCCGCGACGGGCTGAAGGTCGACGACGGTCTCGGTGAGGCTCTCGAGGGAAGCGAGACCACGCTGACGGTCGCGGACGGACCGGGCTATGCGGCGATGATGGTCGAGCCCCAGGATGCCCGCCCGCCCACGGCGGTCTTCGAGCTCGTGGACTCGTGGCTGGCCGAAAGAGAAGCTGACGGAGAGGCTGACGCGGGCGCTCCCAACACAGCAACGTTGCCGCAGGATGCGGGCGAGACGCCTCACGCGACAGCGGCCCATGCTTCGGCTCGCGAGGATATGAAGCTCTTGCGCTCAGGCGTCGAGCTACGCGAGACGCCCGTACATATAGAGGGGCCCGACGGACCGCTGTTCGGCATTCTCACCGAGCCACTCGGCGAGCGCAGGGAGCTCTGCGCGGTGCTGATGAACGCCGGGGCTCAACGCCACACGGGACCCAACCGCATGTGGGTCGAGATCGCACGTCGCTGGGCCGTACGCGGCGTGCCGACGCTGCGGTTCGACCTAGCGGGCATCGGCGACTCCGACGGGGACACGGCGATGCTCGTGCACGTCGCCGCGATCTACGCGCAGACGTACGGCGTCCAGGCCCGCGCGGCGCTCGACACGCTCAGCGCACGCGGGCTGCCGGGACGCTTCGTCGTGCTCGGCCTGTGCGCCGGCGCTTACTGGTCACTGCACACCGCCTTGGCCGACGAGCGCGTCGGGACGGTGATCATGCTCAACCCACGCAGCCTGATCTGGGATGAAGGCATCTATGGCGTGCGACGTGTGCGAGAGCTCAGGGAAAGACTGCTACTTGCCTCCACTTGGCGCAAGGTGCTCCACGGCGAACTCAACCTGGCGCGCCATCTAGAAACAGCTCGCGCGCTCGCGGGCCGTGCCACACGCTCGCCCCGACGTGTCCGCGAGCGGCTCGGCGGCTCGATGCAGGAGACAGTCGACCGTACTACAGCGCTGGCAGGCATATTCGACAGACTGAGAGATCGTGACCAGCGCGCGCTGCTGCTGTTCACCGGCGCAGAGCCACTGCGCAGGGAACTAGCTGCGCGGGGCCTGCTCGACCGCGCGGAGCGCTGGCCGAACCTCGAGCTGACGATCCGCGGAACCTCCGCCGACACGCATACACTAACTCCGCTGTGGCTGCAGCGCGAGGCTCACGAGCTCGTGGACGGCGCTCTGGAGCAGGAGCTGAGGCGAGTGCCCGAGGGTGCGACGTCCTGATGGCGTGGCGCCTCAGTCCGCCGCCCGGGACGCCGCAGCAGGCTCGGATGGGCCCAATGCGTCGGCGATCTGGTCCAGGCGCGACTCCCAGGAGTGAGACTGCGCCAGCCGCGAGCGTTCAGCCCTGAGAGTGTCGCTGTCGGTCTCCATTGCCTCCTGCAGACGCTTGGCGAACTCCTCTGCCGTTGCGGCCTTGATCACCTCAGGGATGTCGTCAAGCGTCTCCAACGGGGTTGAGATAACTGGCCGGCCGGCCGCCAGATACTCGTAGGTCTTCATCGGGAAGACGCTGCGCATCTCACCATCGAGCAGGTAGGGGACGATGGTGGCATCGGCACCGCGCAGCACCGCCGGTAGCTGCTCGTAGGGGCGATGACCCAGTAGGTGGATGTTCGCCAGCCCTCTCAGCGCATCGACGTTGGTCCGTGGGTCCCCTGGCCCGACCGGACCGACGAACGCGAATGTCCAATGAGGGCGAAGACGTGCCAGCTTCACGACGAGATCGAGGTCGATCTTCGCGGCCAGGATGGCGCCGATGAAGACAATCCGTGGCCCCGGCAACGCCGCCAGCTCCGGGTCGATCGGCCCGTCCTCCAAAGCCCCGGCGAAGAGCCGCGTGTCCGCCACGTTGGGAGCGTAGAGGACGTTGTCGTTGAGGACGCGCATGCGCGTGACGAGCTCCGGGGCGCTCGCCAGGATCACGTCCGAGCGTCGCGCGAAGCGCCGCTCGGCGGCGAGGAAGCTCTCAGTGTCGATGCCTGCCTTGGCGGCGTAGTCGTCGTCGGTGTAGTAGAGGACCTGTGAGAGGTCGAGCCGGTCGAGCAGGACCTCGGCCTGTGGCACGAACGACCACAACACGGGACTGCGGAGGCCGACCTTGCGCACCGCCCAGGAGACGTAGCCCGTCAGGAGCTGAGCGTTGACGGCGCGCACCGGACGATTGGAGTGAAGTGGTACAACCACAGGCGAGAGCACATGCAGCCCGTCAACCTCGCGCAGTGGTTGCAAGGCGCCACTCAGTCGTCTCCCCATCCGGCGTAGATCCCGCGGCGCCAGCTGCGGGCGGCGCAGGCCGAGCGACTCGACGAAGAGGATACGGTTGTGCTCAGCTGCTCGTATCAGGAGATGCTGCTGGTTGGTGAGCAGGTCGGTATGCCAGTCGGCTGCACCGATGCACAGGATGTCAAGGCCGCTGAGCGTCACGGCGTCGGAGATTAGACGGTGTCGGGACGAGTCCGCATCGAGTCTCTGCACGCCGCTCATCATGGCTCAAAAAAAGTCCTCTGCTACAGTGCCGCTGGTGGTGGAGGCGGGTTCTCAATCGTCGGTGCCGGGCTTCGACGGAGAGCGCGCAGAGCGTGAGCGCCAAGCCTACGACGAGCATGATGTTGACGGAGCGATGCACGCGTGGCACGGTCGCTTCCCCCATGTGTTCCAGAGTCCGAACACGCGTCGCGCGGAGGACCGCTTCGATGCCCTGACACGGGCAGCGGTGGCTGATCGCCAAGTGCTCGACATGGGCTGCGGAGAGGGCCGGAGCTCAGAGCGGCTGCTGGAGATGGGGGCCGCCCACGTTCTCGGCATTGACCTCTCGCAGACCGCTATCGAACAGGCGCAGGCTCGCGCGCAGCCCGGTCGCCTTGAGTACCGACTGGGAGATGTGACGACCGAGCTGGAGGGCATCTTCGGCTGCATCTTCGGGCGCTCTATCCTGCACCATCTCGACTACCGTGTGCTCCTGCCGCACCTCTATGAGCACCATCTCGCGCCAGGGGGCACGATGCTGTTCATGGAGCCACAGGGGGAGAACCCCTTGATTCGTCTCTACACACGGCTCGTCGCCTCTGCCCATACCCCAGATGAGCGTTCCTTCATGCAGGACGACCGCGACTGGCTGCGCCTGCACTTCCCGGACGTCGAGTTGCATCCGGTGAATTACCTAACGTTTCCCGCCGCCATTGTCACTTCGCGTCTGCCGCTCGCTCCAGAGAACACCCTCCTAAGGATCTGCGACAGCGCCGACGAGTGGCTCGCGACGCGCGTGCCTCGGCTGCACTCACACTACCGGCAGACGATAGTCGTAATTCGCAAGCTGGCGAGCTGAAGCACAGTTTTCCGTTTGCGGGCCGTGTGTCGGTGTACGTGTTCGAGCGCGAGAGCGAGCGTTTGTTCAGATCCTCTGTGGCGGCTCACCGCTGTGAATACTCTTGATCGAATGCACGGGACCGTAGAGCCCTGCGATCTTCACTCGCAGGCGCAGGTCATCGATTGACGGATGGATCGGCTCGCGTGGGATCGTGAGAGCCCGCCAAGGGCCGGGGCCCGTGCAGCAGCAGGCAACCTCGTAGCCCGCCTCCCGAGCCGCACGGATCGTCTGCTCGCTGGCCTGCCCATAGGGATATGCCATCGAGGTCACCGCCTTGCCAGTAAGGTCCTCCAGTACCGCCCGGCTGCGACGCAGCTGATCCAGGATGTCCTCGTAGCGCATTCGGTCCAGGTGTGGATGGTCAACGGAGTGAGCTCCGATCTCCACACCCGCCGCGGCCAGTTCCGCGACTTCAGTGCCTGTCATGATCATCTCTCCGTCGAGATCGGGGTGCGGCTGCCCCATCAGACCCGTGGCCACGAACATCGAGCACGGCATCCCGCGCTCCAGGAGCGTGGGGATCGCCTCGCGGGAGGTCCTGACGAGGGCATCGTCGAAAGTGATCGCTCCGCGGCGGTCGGCGCTCAAGCCACCCTGCATTAGGCGCCAGAGCTCTACGACGCTCACCACAAGGTAGCCGCGCCCGGCGATCAGGTCGAGGTGGCGCTCGAACATCTCGCTACTGATGAACAGACCATGCGGATCCGCAACGGCGGAGGTCGATCCCACCCCGTGGTAACAGAGCACGAACGGGTGGCGGCGACCGATCGCCGTCGCCGCAGCGAGGGCCAGCCATCGGTGGGGTGCGGTCATGCGGCCAGACGCTCGGCAAGGGACTCGATCGAATACTCACGCTCTGCCAGGCGCACGCCCTCCGCTGCCATGTCCGCTCCCCCGTCACGCAGGACGTCGATGATCTCCCCGGCGAGCGTCGGGGCGTCCTCGCCCTCCCGATAGTGAACGCCGGCGAGGACGTCGAGGCCCCTGGCGGCCTTGGGCGTAGCGACCACCGGTATCCCATAGGCCAGGGCCTCGATGAATTTTATGGGAGAACCAGCACCCTCGGTAATCGGGACGACCACGCAATCTGACTGCGCGTAGAGGCGCGCGAGGTCGTCGACGAAGCCGGCTACCTCCACGCGCTCGTCGGGCGCCCGCCAATCGTCCATCCCACGCCCCGCGAGCGTCAGGTGGACTTCGGGCATTGCCTGCCAGACGAGCGGGAGGACCGAGTGAACGAGCAGATCGCGTCCAAGCCGGTTGGGCGCGTAGGTGAAGTCGCCGACCATCAGAAGTCGCACATCGTCGCTGCCAACGTCACCTTGGTTGGCTGCCTTGGCCCTTATCGCCGTCACGTCGACGACGTTCGGAACATAACGCACCCGAGCGGTCGGAACCAGCCCACGAGCCGACTCCACGTCAGCGCGGCTTACCATCCACGACTCCGATACGCGAGCGATCAGTTTCCGCTCGTAGCGACGCATCGCCGCACGGGCCAGCGCATGGTTCCCGATGGGGCTGCGCACGTAGTCAGACTCGAAGTTCTGGGCGTTGTAGATGATCGGCAGCTCCATGGCCATCGGCATCAGAGCGGTCGCCGAATTGCCGTCGGCGACTATCACGCGTCCTCGCTCACGGCTGCGTGCGAGAGCTTCGCCGACTGCGACGAGCTCGGGGCTTGTGCCCCTGCAGCAACGAGCGGGAATCCCTTGGAGGCGCTTGCCCGCATACAGCATCGCGCGACGAGGACCCCGCGATGGCTTGATCTTATGAAACTCGACGTTCTCGATCGACGCGAATGCCTCGTCCGGCTCGTCCGTATCGTGGGGGGCATAGGCAAAGTCCACCGGACCGAGCATGGCAAGCGCTCTGATGCATGCGTATGCTCGCATGTCTCTCCCGGTGCTGAGCGCCGGAGCGGCCGTGGTGAGGTAGAGGGCTCGGAGATGTCTCATTCGGTGTCGGCACCGGGATGCTCGCGCATTCTCCAGTTCACCGTCCGGGGGTCGGTCTCCTGCGTTATCTCGGGCACCTCCCCACGTAGGCCGGGAGGGATACCACGCAGCAGCAGACGGGCTCTCCAGCCGAACGCCACGACGGCATCGATCGGGCGCAGCTGCTCCTCTGCGTCGAGCGCCCTGATCACCGCCAGGGGACCGAGGCGGGACACCAGGCGAGTGCGGACCGCACCCCCGTCTGCCGAGAGGCGCGCGACGAGGACGGCGTCCGCGCCCGCCTCCTGGGCGCGCTCGAGCCACGCCTGCGCGACCGCCACCGATGGGTCCGCAGTGATGCCGACGACCCTCACACAACCGCGATGGAACCTTCGCGAACCATAGTGCGCGTCTCCGTCGACCCCCGAGCGTCCGCGCTCGCTACCGCGCCACCCGAATAGGTGGCGCGTCCAGACCACCGAGTCCGTTGCACAATCGAGTGAGATGTACACCAGGCCACGCCATCCGTCCTGCCAGCCGCCGTTCACCACGAGCCGATACACGAACTTGACGATCGGGCGCAAAAGCCCACCCTTCAACGATGTCCGCAGCGACCGTCGTGCTTGAAGTTGACCAGCCTCGAGGCGGGCGTAGCGCCACGCGTCTCCCACAGCCTCGCTCCAGCTCGTCGCCACCATATGGATCAGGTCTCCCTGGAGCGGCTGAACGACGCCCACAGGTACGAAGCCCTCATGGACGGTGCGGTCCTCGTCGTGTCGATAGGTACCCCGGCGCAGCAGGCGGTGGCCGTACTTGGGGTACTTGGCCGAGTGTCCGAGTGCGCGCCCCAAGAAGATTTCGCGTCGCGGTATGCCTGCGATGTCCACCCGGTCCGGCGGGTTCGCCAGAAAGCGCTGTATCTCCGTGCGCAGCGACTCGCTGGTGCGTTCGTCGGCGTCGATCTCGAGCACCCATTCGCAGCTTGCGTGGTCCAGCGCCACGTTGCGCTGAGCCGCGAAGCCGAGCCATGGCTGCGCAACGACCAGCGCCCCCAAGCCGCGAGCGATCTCAACCGTCGCGTCGGTGGAACCGGAGTCCACGACCACGATCTCATCGCAGAAGGCGACGCTCGCCAAGCAGTCCGGAAGGTTGCCGGCCTCGTCGCGGGCGATGATGCAGGCCGACAGCGTCGCCGCCGTCGGCTTGTCTCGGGGAGCATGTGCCACAGGCGGCATGATGCCTGAAGGCCCGCGCAACCGCCGGCCAGCTCAGCGGCACTCGACATCTGGATGGCAGTTGCATGTCAGCAAGACCGTAGATCATGACCGTCGTGCTCCGACGCTACATTGCTTGTTATATGGACGCTCTGATCGGGCTCGCCACCGAGAGTCGCGTCCACCTACATCTCTCCCTGGCACGCCGACCGGGCTAAG
>Ga0116220_10001192_pt1 | contig 10370 bp, 7 predicted proteins | sample Sb_taG_10_FD_88967 | JGI IMG/M metagenome (GOLD analysis project Ga0116220, IMG submission 88967) | Peat soil microbial communities from Weissenstadt, Germany - Sb_50d_7_NC metaG | ecosystem: Environmental > Terrestrial > Soil > Wetlands > Peat | place: Germany: Weissenstadt | collected 2010-09-21
GACCAAGGTGGACTTGCTGGTGCTGGGCGACGGTTACACGGCGGCGGAGCGCGGAAAGTTTGAGAAAGACGCGCGGCGATTCATGGAGGCGCTGTTTTCGACATCGCCGTTTGGCGAGCACCAGAAAGATTTCAACGTGTGGGGGCTGTGTCCGGCGGCGGAGGAGTCGGGCGTGTCGCGGCCTTCGAGCGGAATTTATCGGCGGTCTCCGGTGGGCGCTGCGTATGACACTTTCGGCACCGAGCGCTATGTGCTAACGACGGAGAACCGGGCGCTGCGGGATGTGGCGTCGTTCGCGCCGTACGAGTTCATCGAAATTCTGGTGAACGGGCAGACTTACGGCGGCGGCGGAATCTTCAATCAGTATGCGACGGTTGCGATCGACAATCCGTGGGCGGGGTATGTGGGTGTGCACGAGTTTGGACACCAATTCGGCGGGCTGGCGGATGAGTACTACACATCGGATGTGGCTTATCTGCCGCCGGAGAAAAAGACGGAACCGTGGGAGCCCAATGTGACTGCGTTGCTTGATCCGGCAAATTTGAAGTGGAAGGATCTGGTCGCGACGGGGACACCAGTGCCAACTCCGTGGGATAAAGACGAGTTTGATCGCTTTGAGCGGGACATCCAGCGGCAGCGGAAAGAGCTGCGAGCGGCGGGGAAGGCGGAGGCGGAGATGGATGAACTTTTCCGCGAAGAGCGCGCGAAGGAAGATGCGATGCTCGGGTCGCAGAAGTTTGCCGGGAAAGTGGGGGCGTTCGAGGGCGCGAACTACGAGGCGAAAGGGTACTACCGTCCGGAGGTGGATTGCATCATGTTCACGCGGCATAAGACGTTTTGCGCGGTCTGCCGGCGGGCGATTGAGCGGGTGATTGGGATGTATGCGGGCTGAAGGTCGTGTCACCGCCGAGACGCCGAGGGCGCCGAGAAAGGCTTTAGGAAGGGCTTAAGCGAGCGCGAACGAACTCTATGACTTCTGGCGTCACGTAGTTTGGCGGGTGGATCTCAAACATGGGGCGATCCATGACGGGCTTCAGCGAGACTCGTTCCCAGGCTGGGCCTGCGGAATCTTCGACGGAGCGCAGCAGGACGGCGTCGGCGCGGTCGAGGTAGGTTTGCGCGGAGGCTTTGAAGTCGGCGGTCGCTGGATCGAGCACGGTTAGATAGAGATCCGGTTTCACGAAGCGCAGGATGCTGTTCGATTCGATGATGGCGTTTTGTGTGGCGGCGAGAATTTTGCGGATGCGCGGCATGGCTTCGGCGAGATGCCCTTGCTGGGTGCGGACCCACCAGGAGTGATCGGCTCCGGCGACCAGGAAGCGCGACGTATCGGAGTCGCCGGAGCGGTCCTTTTCTTCCGACACAGCCCAGGAATGATCGGTGGTGGCGCAGTCGCAGGCTTCGCCGTTGGCGGAGCAGACGTTGTGTCCGTATTGAGTGATTTTGAGAGCGGTCCAGTGGAAGCTGGGCAGGGCGGCGATGAGACCGGCAACGACGCTGGTCTTGCCGACGCTGCGGGAGTGTCCGCCGATGACTAGGATGGGCATGGGAAGCAGTCTCAGATCTTACAGATTTTGTCATCCCGAGCGAAGCGAGGGATCTGCATCTTGCGGCGAACTGCAGATCCCTCGCTTCGCTCGGGATGACAATTCATTCGTTGCTCAGCGGTTCTTCTTGGTCGACCGCGATAAGAACGCCAACTCTTTAAGATACTCCCGGATGGGGCGCGCTGGGGTGCCCCAGAACACGACTCCTTTGCCGCGAATCACCTTCTTGGTTGGGATGCCGCTTTGCGCGCCCAGGATGGCGCCTGCTTCGATTCGCACGTGATCCGCGATGCCTACTTGGCCGCCGATTATGACGTTGGCTTCGACGACCGCACTTCCAGAAAGGCCGGTCTGCGCGGCGATGACCACGTCCTGACCGATTTGCACGTTATGGCCGACGTGGACCAGGTTGTCGATCTTGGTGCCGCGGCCGATGCGGGTTTCGTCTAGAGCGCCGCGGTCGATGGTGGAGTTGGCTCCGATCTCGACGTCGTCTTCGATGACCAGCCGTCCAACTTGCGGGAATTGCTCGTAGCGTCCGGTTTGGGAATCGCGGACGTAGCCGAAGCCTGCACTGCCGAGAACAGCGCCAGCCTGCACGATGACGCGGTCGCCGAGAGTGGTGCCCGGGTAGATGGTGACGTTCGCGTCGAGGCGGCAGTGGCTTCCGATCTTTACTGGGTTACCCCCGACCGCGTTGCCCCCGTCGTCGCCGATCACCGAACCGGCGCCGATGGTCGTTTCATCGCCTACCTTGACGTGTTCGCCGAGAATCGCGCGCGGGCCGATGGCTACGTTCTTGCCGATCTCGGCGGAGGCGGGGACGATGGCGGAGGGATGAATCACGCGATTGCGGCGGGGGGTGCGGAGGAGCTTCGCGGCTCGGGCAAAGGTGAGGCGGGGCTGGGCGGAAATCAGGATGGGTTTGGTGGTGCTGGCGGCGAGGTTTCCGGCCGCGAAGTCTCCGGCGATTACGGCGGCGGCGGATGAGCGGAGCGCGGCGTCCAGGTGCTGGGCGTCATCCACGAAGACCAGGCTGTCGCTCTTGGCGGATTGCAGGCTGGAGACTGTGACCACGGTGATGGAGTTGTCTCCGAGGAGACGGCAGCCGAGCTTCTCGGCGAGATCGCGCAGGGTTTGCTTCATGGTTGTCTATTGTCGCTTTCCTTGGCGGGTGTGCACAACGCCGACTGTGTTGCCACGCGCGGCAGCTGCCGAGCTTCGCTCGGCTGAACAGCCGAGGGCGGCTGTCCCTACGCCAGTTCAGTACAGTGGCGGCTGGCCTGGCGGGCGTGTTTTCCAGCGGCGGTGGACCCATAGCCACTGGTCGGGATAGCGGCGGATGAAGTCTTCTATGACTTTCGTGAATTTTGCGGTGTTGGCAACTATGTCGGCCTCATTATCGCTGGTGCGAATTAACTCGACGGCGGGATCGAAGCGCAGGATGTATTTGCGCAGTTTCGAATCCCATAGCGTAAAGCCGGGGACGACGGCGGCGGCGGTGCGCAGGGCAATGCGGGCGAGGCCGCTGGCGGTGCAGGCGGGGATGCCGAAGAAATCGACGAACACACCCTGCGGCGGGGTCATGTTGGTGTCCATGAGAATGCCGACGGTTTCCCCGGCGCGCATGGCGGAGAGCAGGCCGCGCACGAAATCATCTTTGTCGACGGTGCGGTTGCCGTGCATGGTGCGGTAACGCTGGAGGAGGGCGTCGACGTAGGGATTGTCGAGGGAGCGCATGACGATCGACAGCGGATGACCCTGCAGCGAGTGGGCGAAGGCGGAGAGTTCCCAGGCTCCGAGGTGGGCGGTGAGAAACAGAACGCCTTTGCCGCGGGCGTACGCGCGCTCGAAGTTTTCGAAACCGTCGTAGACAACAATACGGGAGACATTTTCGCGGGTGTAGCGGGGGAAGAGGCAGACTTCGGCGAGCTGGCGTCCAAGAGAGATGAATTCGCCGCGAACCAGGCGGCGGCGCTCGCGCGGCGACATTTCGGGGAAGGCGAGAGCCAGGTTGCGCAGGCCGACGCGACGCAGGCGTCCGTAAACAGCGCAGACGGTTAAGCCGAGCGTGATCCCGATGGCGCGCGCCACGGGACGGGGGAGCAAGCCCAGGATCTTTACCCAGGACCAGACTAGAGCGTACTCAAGGCGTTCTCGCACTCTGCCGGAGTGTAGGGGGTCGAGGCGTCGTCACGCAAGGCGGGTGATGGGCGAAACACTCAATTCGTTGTCATCCCGAGCGAAGCGAGGGATCTGCAGTTCGCGGCAAAATGCAGATCCCTCGCTTCGCTCGGGATGACAATTCATTTACTATTTCGCAGCCTGCAGTGCCCACTTGGCGAGCGTGCTCAAGAAGGGGTAAGCGGCTTTGGGGGCTTCGATTTCTCCCGTGAGCGACGTCTTGAAGGGCACCATGCGGCCGTAGAAATCGCGGGTGCTGTCCTTATCCTGCTTGATGACGGCGCCGGAGAGTTCGAGTCCGGCGAAGAGGCCGCGGGAGCGCGAGTAGGTCAAAACCTCCGCCCTCATCTTCCAATCGGTATCGGCGGAGGCGTGGCGTCCGACGGGGCCGGCGGCGGCGCTGGCATCGGCGCCGAGCTTGAACTGGCTGGAGAGCAGGTGATCCATGCCGCCCTTGTTCATGATCAGCATGACGAGATCGGTTGCCTGGCCGCCGATCTGCAAGCCGAAACTGCCGCCGCCGATGACGAAGAAAGCAGGCGCGCTCCAGCCTTTTGGAGTGCGGCAACTGGCAACGCCTTTGCCATAACGGCCGCCGAAGACGAATCCTGCGTTAAGCAGTGACGGAACCACGGCCACACATTCGGCGGAAGCGAGTACTTCTTCGGGGATGCGCTGGTCCGGCGCGGCCTGGATTTCGTCGAGCACCGTGCCCGCGGCCTCGACGCGCCCGGAGGCCTTGGTGTTGGCTTCGGCGGCCTTGGTGTCGTCGTCGGTATTAGCGGAAAGAGTCGGGGTCAGGAAACAAGCGAGCAGCAGCAGAACGAGGAAATTTCGCATCAAGCCTCACTGGGAGTCAGAAGTATGTTTCTATTATCTATGATTCTATTCGATGCGGGATATAGAAGGGAGGATACCAGGGGAGTGATCAGGGTGAGTCAGTTTTTAGGGCAAAAAATGCGGGGCTGAAATCGGCGACCCTAATCTCCGTTTCCAGCCCCGTCTCCCAGGTTCTGTGGTAGGTGAAGCGAGTATGCGGCAGGTGGAGGAAGCGGACAAGATTACTAGGGTCACTGTACTTTGGTAACCGAAAAAACTGCTCTCAGCTCTCAGCTGTCAGCTATCATCCGTCAGCCGTCAGTAGAATCTCACGTCTCCGATGACAGAAAGCTGAGAGAGAACATGGATGCAGCCCGGAACGCGGCCGACGGAGCGTCGGCCAGGCAGCCAACTGGGGAGCCGGCGCTAAGAAAGAAGACTACTTCGCCGTCACCAGCGAATGGGTGATGGCATGGACCGAGAGGGCGATGCGGTTCTGCACGCCGACTTTGCGCATCAGTTTGGCGACGTGAGCCTTCACGGTGCGTTCTTCGATGCCGAGGGCTGCGCCGATCTCTTTGTTGGAGCGACCGGCAACCAGCATCTCGAGAACTTCCTTCTCGCGGTCGGTAAAGCTAATCCGTCCGGCGGGGAAGATGCGACCCGGGGATGCGCTCACGCGTTCGATGAAAGTGGAGAGAACATGGCGCGGAGCCCACACCGAACCCTGATGGACCATGCGGAGAGCCTGGATAAACTCGGCGGCTGAGGCAGCCTCATCCACGTAGCCTTTGGCGCCAGCCGCGATGGCTTTGAGGACACTTTCATCGTCCATGCCGGAGCCGGTGACGATGATGCGCAGGTCGGGACGGACGGCTTTCATGCTGGCCATGATGTCGTACAGGTTCTGGCCACCGCGATTGCCGAGCAGGACGAGATCGATGTTCGGCAACTGGCCAAGATCGGCCAGCGAGGCGGAGACCAGTTCCAAATCAGGTTCGGTATCAAAGAGGGCCCGGAATCCCACAAACCGCAGCGGATCGCTCTCCACGACGGCAACGCGTATAAGTGGCTTTCTGGCGACGGCAGCTTTCATTAAGGTTTCCCTGTTAGGATTGCATCCTGTTCAAGCTTGCCTGAATCGGCAAAGAATTGGAACGATTGCTGAGCGATGCAAATTACGGGGGTAACCCCCAGGATCAGGCATCGGAGGAGGGTTTTGCGGTGAAAGGAAGGCGGATGCAGCGGTATTTTGCAGGGATTCTGGCGGTAGGCTTGATGGCGGCGGGGCTGCGGTTGGCGCAGGGGCAAGCGTCAGCGCAAACGACAGAGCAAACGTCAGCTCAAACGACAGCGCAACCTTCAACAACGTATCAACCGAAGTTTTCGGGCGATCCGGCGCGATCGGAAGCGGAAGCGCAGGCGCTCGGCTACATGCGGGTGGTGCTCCGGGCGGAGCACGCTTACAAGAAACGGCATGACAAGTATGCGGAGTCGCTGGAGGCGCTGGCGGGCACCGGGTCCTTCACCAAACGCATGGCGCACACCACCGAGCGCGGGGATTACACGGCCAGCTTCCGTCCCCACCACGACGGTTTCGTGCTGACCATGACGCCCAAGCAGATGGACAGCGAACACCGCTCGTTCTACGCCGAAGAAGATGGCGTAATTCATGCGGACGATCAAAAGCCCGCGGATTTGGATTCGCCGAAAGTGCAGTGAAGAAGCCTCCGCCGGTAGCTAGATCAAAGACTTGCGCGCCGGTCTTTGATTTCCTCGAGATGCAGCCGCAGCCGTCGCAAGACACTCTCCCGTTCTGCATTGCTCAGGTTCTGCTGGAGTTCTTGCAGGGCGAAGTGGACGACGTCGTGGTGATGGATTTCCTCCGGGGCAACATCGCTGCTCAGTTCCAGCCAGAGGCCGTGCAGCAGATCGATCTCCTTGGGCGTGAGCCGCGGCACGTGCGGGCCGACATAAAAGACATGCTCCTGGCCGCCCGGGAAATAGATCTCGAGAGTCAGTCGTGGCTTGGGATCCGGCAGGCGCTCCCACGCCAGGCCGGCGATTCGCGCCTCCTCAATCACCGGTCGATTGGGAGACGGGCCCAGCACAACCGCTGAGGACTGCAAGCTCTGGGCAGCGCGCAGGATGGCGTCCCACTTTTCGGTTGCGGCAGCGACCGCCAGATGGATCGTCTTTCCCTTCTTCTCAGCCAAGGCAAGTGCCCGGGTAAAGAGATCTTGTTCCTCCACGCTGAAAAGCTGCTCCGGCGCCAGTTCGCCCTCCCCCGATTCCGCGCGTCCAAGAAATCGCATGTGGAGCACTACCACATCCTGTTTGTGAGGATCGACGCGGTCGAGTACCGCCCCCAGGTTATAAAGCGTGTTGTAGTTACGGACCATCACCAGGATATTCTCCGGGCGCACTCCGAGCCCTTTCGGGGTGAGGTCGTCGCCGGGCTCTAGATTGAACTGGTCAAGTTGGGTATGAGCCGCAGCGCTGCGCTTGGTCATCTTTTCGGAGACTTCGAAAACGACGAAGAAAATGACAGTGAACGCCACCCCGGAAAGGGTGGCGACTTGTTTGGTGAAAAGATTGATGACGCACAACGCGACCAGCGTAACCGTGATCAGGCCCAAGCCGACTGGGATCTCGACGTCCCCAACCTTCAGATTGAGGGGCACGCGAAATTCCCGTTTCCCGGGCTGCTTGTAGCGCAGCACCAGCACGGCCAGGCCCTTCATGGCGAAGCTCCACATCACGCCAAAGGCATACGCCTCACCGAGCAGGAAGATATTGCCTCGGCTCAGGAGAATGGTGAGGAGCTGAAGGCCCACGACCAGATTCAAGATGCGGTAGGAGGTCCCGAAGCGGCGTTGGGGGCGGCGAAACCAGTAGGGGAGAATGCCATCCTCGGAGACGCGGTTGAGGACGCCGTTCGAGCCCACGATCGCCGTGTTGACGGCCCCGGCCAGCATCAAGACTCCGACCACGACGACGAAAGCGCGGAACGCCAGCCGCAAAGACAAGGGCCCAACCAGGTACATCGCCAGCCCGCCGATTGGGTTGTCGAAGAAATTCTTGCGCACCGCGTCGGGGACGATCATGACGGCGAAAAATGCGACCCCGGCAGTGAAAATTAAACTGTAGACAAAGATGACGAAGCCCGCTTTTTCCAGATTGCGCAGCTTGGGGTGCTCAATCTCACGATACACCTGAGCCATCGTCTCCTCGCCGCTCATGGCCAGCACCGAGTGGCCCAGACCGACCAAAACGCCGATCAGTCCGACGGTGTAGGGCAGCGAACTGTGGCGCAACCAGCCCAGGGCATCGTCGGAGTAGACAAGATTCGAGAGCCGCGGCAGCGGCGGAAGATGAGCCCCGCGCGCCCAGAGCGTATAGCCGCACCAGACCAGCATCAGGGCCACCATCACCGTCGTCACATACATGATGCGGAGCGCTTTTTCGCTGGATTCGGGTATGCCCTTGATGTTCTCCCACCAAAAGTAGATCGTGACCAGGGCGGCAAAGACGGCCGCGGTAAAGTTCACGGGAAGATCGACATTGATGTGGGCGTAGTGCAGGAGTTCGTTCAGCAAACCCACCAGGTACAGGCCCGCCGACACGCCGCTGATGGGCCCGGTCAGAATGTAGTCGAACATGAGCGCCGAAACCGAGAACTTGGCCAAGGTTCCGCCCATGGCCTCCTTCACCACGCGATACACACCGCCGCGCACGAACATGCTGCAGCTCTCGATGTAGACCGAACGGACCGCGTAGGAGAGCAACATGATGGCGAGGATGAACCAGGGAGCGGCTTTGCCAACGAAGTGCTCGGCAATGGCGCCCGCATAGAAGGCGGAGGAGCCCATGTCATTGAGCACGATCGCAGCCGCCCGCCAGAACGAGATAAACGCCAGCATGGCGGTTGTGGCCACCAGCACCCGCTGCGTGTGGGATCCCGTCAGCGTTGGCAGAGATTGCTTAGCAGTATGGTTTTCCATTCCCCTCTTTTTTTGACCGAGCATCGGACCAGTTGTATCCCAGCAACCGGCCGCGGGATCGCGTCTGCTTTCCAACCGGAGAGGTTGCGACGCGATCCCCTCAACGATCTGCCCGCGAACCCCCGCGGCCGCATAAACGCCGCGAGAAATTCACGAATTAGTCATGCGATCCGATAAACGCAAAGTAGAACAACAACGAACTGCTTGCGCCGCAGGGTGAGCGGCGGTTCCGAGCGCCGCCGAAGGGGAGGCGAGAGTACGTCAACGGTTTGCGGTGCGGCAGCAGTGTGCAAACCTGGGAATCTGCCCGGCGCTGCACCGACTGCGGAAGGAACTTTGCTATCCTTGCGCGTGCGGCAAATCCATTCGAGCGCGTGGGGACTGGTGCTGGTGTCGGCGGCCCTGCAGGTTGTGATCTTTCCGCTGCCGGGGATGTATGGGCTGTCTTGGGTCGCGGTGGCGCCGCTGCTCGTCGCGGTGTTGCGGGGGCGCGTTCCGGAGACTCTGCAATTGGATGGGCAGGCGCGCTTGGTGCCCGCCACGCCGTGGCAGGGGTTCGTACTGGGCTACGTGTGCGGGATTCTGTGGTTTGCCGGAACGTGCTACTGGATCTTCGACACCATGCACCGCTATGGCGGGCTTCCGATTCCGGCCGCCGTGCTGGCGCTGATCTTGTTCTGCATGTATGTCGGGCTTTATCACGGAATGTTCGGGCTGCTGTTGGCCCTGGTCGCGGGATCGAACAACTTTAGATTAGACAAGTCTAGATCAGACAAGTCTGGATTAAAGGCCGCCGGGTCGGGAGCGTCGATGCGGCGCGCGCTGGTGGCGGCTCCGTTTCTTTGGGTCGCGGTGGAACTTGCCCGGACGCGCATTACCGGGTTTCCATGGGAGCTTCTGGGATGCTCGCAGACCGCGAATTTTGCGCTCACACGGATTGCTACACTCACCGGCGTCTATGGGCTCTCGTTTGAAATCTTGCTCGTGAACAGCGTGTTCGCGGCCGCGTTTCTGGTTGCGAAGGAGCAGCGGAAACGGCTGCTGGCGGCGGCGTGCGTGGCGACGGCGATCCTGCAGGCGGGGCAATTGGTGGCGCCTCCTCCGGTGGCGGCGGGTCACACTGCGCTTTTGGTGCAGCCGAATATTCCGATCCTAGAAGGCGCGGTGTGGACGAAGGAATTTTTTTTGGACACGCTGCGGGGCTTGACTGCCGTGAGTTTGCATCCCCCTGGAGGAAAACCTGCCAAACAACAGGCCGGCGGATCTCCTGACATGTTTGTCGTGTCCTATAACTTGATTGTGTGGCCCGAGTCGCCTTCGCCGTTTTACACGAACGATCCTCTGTTTCGCGATGCCGTGAGCGCGCTGGCGCGGCAGTCGGGAACGTGGGTGGTGGCGGGCTCGATTGGAATTGCTCCGGCTATGCACGGCGGAGGGGGGAGTTCGCAGATTTTCAACTCCGCTGTCCTGGTCAGTCCGCTTGGAGACTGGGTTGGACGCTACGACAAAATCCATCTTGTGCCCTTCGGTGAATATTTGCCGTTTCCACAGTTATTTGCCTTTGCCGGAGGCCTGACCAAAGAAGTGGGAGAATTTCAGCGCGGCGCGTCGCGCACGCCACTGGATGCCGGAGGCGAGCGGCTGGGAATGTTTATCTGCTATGAATCGATCTTTCCCGACGAAGTGCGGCAGGGACCGCTCGAGGGCGCGCAGGTTTTGCTGAACATTTCGAATGACGGCTGGTACGGCGACAGCGGCGCCTGGAAGCAGCACCTGCAGCAGACCGAAATGCGCGCCATCGAAAATGACCGGTGGC
>Ga0116220_10001194_pt1 | contig 10361 bp, 8 predicted proteins | sample Sb_taG_10_FD_88967 | JGI IMG/M metagenome (GOLD analysis project Ga0116220, IMG submission 88967) | Peat soil microbial communities from Weissenstadt, Germany - Sb_50d_7_NC metaG | ecosystem: Environmental > Terrestrial > Soil > Wetlands > Peat | place: Germany: Weissenstadt | collected 2010-09-21
GCACCTACACGCCGGTGGCGCTGCTCGCGCTAAAGGGGTCGCTCTCGACCACGATCCTGATCGTGGTGTGGGCGGGCGCGGTCGGCGGGGTGATCTTCAAGCTGTGCTGGATCGACGCGCCGAAGTGGCTGTTCGCGGCCGTCTACGTCGCGCTCGGCCTGGTCACCGCCGCGGTCTTCGGACAATTGCCCGCCGCGATCGGCTGGCTCGGCGTCGCCGGGCTGGCGAGCGGCGGCCTGCTGTATCTGGTCGGCGCCGTCGTCTACGCGAGCGGGCGGCCGAACCCGTGGCCGAAGGTGTTCGGCTACCACGAGGTGTTCCATGCGCTCGTGCTTGCCGCCGCGGCGCTGCAGTATGCGGTCATCGCGTTCGCTGTGCTTCCGCGCGGTTAGCTCGCAATGGGCTGCGACCCGGCTTGAGGGACTGCGAATCGCGACGGTGCCGAGTTTCAGCTCGGTGAGCGCCCGAATCGCGGTCACCGGGCATCAATCCTCGTCGCGATCCGTCGGGCTTCGGGAAGCACAAAGAGCTGCTCCTCTTCCCGTCGGTTGCGGCGTTTGTACCAGCTCTCGACGAGCCCGGCCGGCACCGCGGTCACGGTTGCCGCGAGCACTCCCGTTGCGAGCGAGTGGTGACTTGGGAGCCCCAACCCCACGACTCCGGCGACGAAGCCAATTGTGAAGGTCACCGACCTCGGCGCGTACGTGCGCCGATCGTTATGCACGAACCGCCGCCACCAAGGGACCGGCTCCTCTGCAAACGGGTCGGACATCGCGTGACCACAAAGACTAACCGCGGTCGGCGGGAAGACGCAACACTCGCGGCGAACAAACCCCGCAGCGGCGCGACGCTTCCGCGTCGGTGGGAAAGTAGGCGCGCTCGGCCCTGCGCCGGCAGACGCGCGCGTCGGACCGATGCTCGGGCGCGCCCATCCGTATGGAGGGGCAAGACGCCTGCTTCGCCCGGCGTAAGCGGGGATGTAGCGAGCCTGCGCTGATGCGTCTGGAGCTCGTCCCAAGCGAGCGTGAGGGCGACCGGTGCTTAGACGCCCGCTCAGCCTGGTGGCTGTTGCGTAAAGGGGGGATGCTGTCCGGCGGGTTTAAGACGATGCGGGTATGCCCCAGAACTTCATTGCTTGTGATCGTGAGCAGGAGTTGTTGCTGCCGCCGAGTCTGAGGGATTGGCTGCCGGAGGACCACTTGGCGTGGTTTGTGTTGGCGACCGTCGAGGAGATGGATCTGTCGGCGTTCTATGGCGCCTACCGCGGGGATGGCCATGGCCGTGCGGCGCACGAGCCGGGGATGATGCTCGCGTTGTTGCTGTACGCCTATTGCAAGGGGCAGCGCTCCTCGCGGGTGATCGAGCGCGCGTGTGTGGAGGACGTCGCCTACCGCGTCATTGCTGCTAACCAGCGTCCGGATCACACGACGATCGCGCGTTTTCGTCAGCGGCATGAGACGGCGCTCGCTGATCTGTTCGGGCAGGTGCTCGGGCTGTGCGCACAGGCGGGGCTCGTGAAGGTCGGCTTGGTCGCGATCGATGGGACGAAGGTGCACGCGAACGCTTCACAGCACGCGGCGCGTGACTACGAGCAGATCGCAAAGGAGATCCTCGAGGAAGCCGACGCGGTTGACCGCGAAGAGGACGAGCGCTATGGGGAGGCTCGCGGCGATGAGCTGCCACCGGAGCTTTCCACCGAGCAGGGCCGGCGGGGCTGGCTGCGTGAGGCGAAACGCCGCCTGGATGAGAAGCGTGCCGTCGAGGCCGAGCCGATTCCGCGTTCGCGCCCGGAGCGCCTTTCCCAGTCAAAGCGCCGGCTGGAGGAGGAGCTCGCGGTCGAGTGTGCCGCGAACGCTGCCTATGAGGCCTACCGTGCGCGCGGGGTGATGAAGGATGGGCGGCGTTTTGGTGGTCCGCCGAAGCCTTATGAGCCACCGGACACGCCTGCGGGAAAGGTCAACGTGACCGATCCTGACTCCAAGAATGTCAAGACGCCGCGCGGATACATGCAGGGCTATAACGCGCAGGCGACCGCGAACGAGCAGCAGATCGTGATAGCCGCCGAGGTGAATGCCGACTCTTCTGATTTCGGGCACTTGGAGGCTATGGTGAACGCCGCCGAGGCGGAGCTCAAGCGGGCGGGTGTGACCGACACCGTTGAGGTCGTGGTCGCGGACGCCGGCTACTGGCATCAGAAGCAGATGGAGAGCGTGATCAACAAAGGGATTCAGGTTCTGATCCCGCCCGACGCCGGCAAACGCCGAGGCACCAGGCCGGGGTGGGACGGCGGCGCTTACGCGCACATGCGCCGAGTGCTCGAGACCGAGCTCGGCGGCGGGCTATACCGAAAACGCAAAGCCATGATCGAGCCGGTGTTCGCCAACACGAAGTTCAACCGCCGGATCGACCGCTTCCAACGACGAGGAAGATCCGCCGCACGCTCCGAGTGGAGGCTGATCACCGCCACCCACAACCTATTGAAGCTCCACAGGCACCAGACAATCGCCGTCGGGGCCTGAAAAGGGCCTCAGCAGGCTTCAACCATGCGACCCGGCACTGACCCGGCGAGAACCACCCAACCCACCAGCACCGCGATCACCCACCAGCGCAACCTCACGACCACGCGCTGCACCCTTTACGCAACAGCCACCCTGTGAAGCAAAAGCGACGCGCCGCGGTGACCTGTGCCCGCGACCCGAAGCACTAGTTGTACGTGAACTCATCGCCAGGTGGGTTCCTTTTGCTGGTTTTGCCGTCAGAGGTCGCCCTCACATCCACCGTCCCCGCCTTAGTGGCTGGGGGCGCAACCACAGTGCATTCACTAGTCGAAGCACAGTTGACTGAGGTTCCAAGCGTACTCTTGAACTTGAACACGGTTGCGGTACCGAGTGCGAAGCCGCTGCCTGTGACCGTGACCCCGGTGCCGCCCGATGTGGACCCGCTGCTTGGACTGACTTGCGTGACGGTCGGCCCTTCGAACGTGAAGTTGGCCTTGCTGGTGATTCCGCTCTCGCCGTTCGGGGTCGCGACGTGCACTTCCACCGTCCCAGTAGTCCCCGGCGGTGATACGGCGGTGATCGCCGTGGCCGAGTGGACTTCGTAGCTGGTGGCGGGTATCGAGCCGAACTTGACCATCGTGACGCCTACGAAGCTCGTGCCGGTGATCGTGATGGAAGTTCCACCAGCGGAGGGCCCCTTCTTGGATGACAGCTTCATGATGGTCGGCCCTGGTCCCGGTGCCACATAGGTGAACTCGTCAGCAGGGCTCGTTGAGCTGGTGCCGCCAGGGTTGGTCACGGTCACATGCACTATGCCCGTGCCTGCCGGAGCCGTCGCAGTGATCGAGGTCGGGGAATCCAGCGTGATGCCGGTGGCTTCGGCGGAGCCGAACTTGACCGTGCTGACTTCGGACAGTTCGTTGCCGGTAATGGTCACCGAGATACCACCCGAGTCGAGTGCCGCATCAGGGTTGATACGATCCACATTCGGCGGATTCGGGAGCGTCTTGAACGTCTGACCGCTGCCATAGCTGGTGCCGGCCGCGTTGGTCGCGACGACTCGGAAGTAGTATGTAGTACCACCGCTCAGGGCCGTGATGGGCGTGGACACCGGCACTGGGCTCTCGCCCGACCCAGGAAGAGACGTACACGGTAGACTAGCTCCGTATGATTCCGTTGTCCCGTACTCGAACTGGCAGTCGCTGAGTGTTTCGCCGTTGGGGTTCACTGTCCCATGCAGCGTCGCCGAGGTCGTCGTGACTGCCGATGCCGCATCCGTTGTCACGGTCGGTGGCCCGGTGACGACTTCGCCGCTTAGGAACGACCTATAGATGTCCGTGCGACTTATTGGTGCGCCGCCGCCCGGCGGAGTTTCGGTCTCGCCTATGCCAGTGCCATCGTCTGGGACGAGATTAGCGGCAGACGATTGAAACACGACGCTCGTCGCATTTTCAGAAAGTGCGCTCGCAGCATATCCGTAGTTTTCGTGCGGGGCGCCGCTGTTGTTATCGCCTTGAACTCCCGCGGACGTCATCGACGCAAGGGTCAGGTTTCCCGAGAGAGTATCGTAGACGTAGACGTAGACGTCGCTCTTTCCATTGGTGGCAAATGGCAGCACCGCTCCGGCCGCGCTGAACGAGACGTACCGGCTCGTTGGGTCCCAGTTGCCGTTGGCCAGCGCCCCTTCCGGTTCAGTTTCTGATGGCGTGAGATCCGCCACTACACCATTTTCGATTGTACCGGCATAGACATGATCCACGTGCGGTTCGGATTCGACCGGGATGGCGCTAAACAGAACGCGGGTGCCGTCCGGTGAGATCCGCGGCAGTTGATAGTTCTGGGCAAAATATCCGGTGGGGTCAAAGACGATCTGCCCGGTGCTGCGGTCGAGGACCTCAACAGGGTGGAACGTTAGCGCGGGCTGAAAAGCGACAAAGCGGCCGTTGTTCGAGATCGTTGGCCACTCCCTGTTGGTGTCGGGATCGGGAATCTGTTCCTCTGTGCCAGTCATCAGGTCGTAGACGATGATGTGCTCGTGGCCTGCCAACGGTTCGCCGGGGTTTGGAGTCGCCGCTCCAAAGACGAGATACTGCCCGTTCGCAGACAGGCTCGCACCGTATGCGAGAGCCTGATTGCCGAAGCCGCTCGGCACCGGGACGGCGACCGCCGACCCGGTTTCTAGATCATAGACGTGGAATCCGAGTTCATTTGAGTCAGCGGCGGCGAGGTAGCGACCATCGCTTGAGAGTCCGACTATGGTCCCTTCGGCGATGCGCGTTATCTGCCCCGTCAAGGTGTTCCGAACGTACACACTACGTGTCGTTGCTCCGATGCCCGTTAGATCCGCATAAGAGGTGAAGACGGCAATTTCACCGTCGGCTGACATGTATGGCCCAAAGCTGCTCCCCGGCACGCGGAGCCCTTCGGCGTCCACCGACAAACGCTCGACCCCAGTGACGGCGGCCGCCATTGACGGCGCGCAAAGGATAGCGACGAGGACCACCGCCAGCGACACGAGCAGAGCCAGCGCCCCGCAAGTCCGCCTAGCCTGATCCGAGTTGCTTTTCCGCGACACGTTCCGGCCTCCATGCTTATTGAACATGTGCTGCCGCTCAGATGCCACTGCATCGAGGACAGCACCGATGTTCCCGCGCAACTTACTGAGACCCCACGGTCTTGTCAACGGCCGCGAACGATCGGGACGATTCCAAATATGCCGCCCCAGGGCCAGCATATACCCACTCGCCCGGAGCGAAGCGGAAGCGCTCCCTTTGCCGCATCTCCGACCTCGTACTCGTTCTTTGCGACCGCGATCTGAGCGCAGGAGAGACGCTCGGATCTCCCGAGGAGCGGGAGAGACACACAGCTCCGAGGCATTCGTTGGGTCTTGGCCCAGTTGCTACTCACTGATATCCTCTGCTGACTCCACAGGGGGCTCAGTGACACACCGGAACATCGATTTCACCGGGTGCGAGGTGTGCCTGTGCATGACGCGGGGGGGCGTCGGCGATGCCCCAACCGATGCCTGACGACGAGTTCTCGAGGCCACGTCAATACGATCGCGACTACGTCGCGATCCTGATCTTCGCCATCGCAAGTGCCGTCTTCGTTCTAGCCGTGCTGTCGCTAAAGCTCGGCGTCACGCCCTTCCCGCTCTGGGTCAAGCTCTCGCTATTTGGCGCCGCATGCGTATCGTCGGTGACCAGCATGGGCGCGGCGTTGTTGGCCATGCGGCAGCCCTCATTCGATCATGTCCAGCTCCGTCTCGGCACCCTACATCTCGTGGTGGCGATGCTCCTTACGTCAGCCTCGGCGGTCGGCAAGCTGCCAGCGAAGGAGAGTCCCCACGGCACTGGCCTTTCGACCACGACGGTGAGCATCGCGCCACACGTCGATCTTCGCGGCACGAAGCTTGTGCTTGGTGGGTCGGGCGCGGCTCGACCCAGCCACGCCGCCTCCCTCGTCGGAGAAGCCTTTGGAAGGGTCTTCGTATCCGCTTTCAAGCAGGCGCTCTCGACCCTTGCAGGAGGGTCTGGCGCCCTGCTCGGCACGCTTGCCAAAGCGGGCATCACGATCTCGCCGAACTTCTACTTCGGCGAAGGCAGCAAAGGGGAGAGCGCTCCGTCGCTCGACACACTCGTGGCGGCGCTGGAAAAGGCGCACGTAAACGTCGAGCTCAAAGGTGGATTGGGAACGCCACCGCCTCGGTCCACCCCAACCGACTGCGCCCGCTACTACCTAGAGCTTGACGAGATCGCAGACGACGAGCCGCAGATCGCGAGCCGCTGGCCGGCATCGAGCGTGGATGAAGAGGCGCGGGCCTGCGGTCTCGGCAAATCGCAGGCAATGGCTAGCATTCTCGGCTACCTCGCCAAGCGATGAGCGCGGGTGGCGCCCCTTGCGGGCAGCTATCCTCCTCGGCGCCCGATCGGGTGGGGCTCAACAGGGGCTCGTATTTTCTGGTCTCGCGTAGATGCGAGCGTGCCCGCGGTCGAGCGCAAGGCACCCGCGACGGAAGAGCTACAAGAGCCGGGGTCGCACATCGGTCAGCCGCTCCTTTCCACCAACAGCTGAAGCCGGCTCCGGCCATAAGTAAACGATATTCCTGTCAGCTCACACGAACAGCTTGCGGCTCGGGCACATGCGCGCGAGCGCGCACTCGTCGCATGCCGGCGTGCGCGCGTGGCAGGTGCGCCGGCCGTGGCGCAGCAGGTTCACGTGCAACTCGAGCTCCTGGCCGGGCGGGGTGAGGGCCAGCATCTGGTCGTGCAGTTCCTCGAACGGCGCGCCCGCCCGCAGCAGGCCCAGGCGCGTACCCACACGCGAGACGTGCGTGTCCACGGGCACGTCTCGCAGGCCATACGCGAACAGCAGCACGCACGCGGCCGTCTTACGCCCTACGCCTGGGAGCGAGACGAGGTAGTCGCGAGCCTCCGCGATCGGCACGCGGGGGAGCCAGTCGAGTGAGAGCTGCCCCGGCTCGCGCCCATCTTCTCTCGGGCCGTCGGAGATCGCGCGCAGGATCGCCTGGATGCGCGCTGACTTCACCTTCGAGATGCCGCCCGGCCGGATCGCCTCCTCGACCTCCTCCACCGGCGCGTCGCGCACCCGCTCCCAGGTGAACCTCGCCCCCCCAAACCGTTCGCGCAGGCGCAGGTAGGCGACGTCGCGGTTGCGGTCGTTGGTCGACTGCGAGAGCACCGTCAGCACCAGCTCCGCGATCGGATGCCCGTGCGGGCGCATCAGCGGAACGCCGTACACCTCGCGCAGGCGTTCGCGGATCCTCACGACACGCGCGCGTGTCGGCGGCGTCCAGGCGGGCGAGCTCACGTCGTCAAGGTAACCGCCGGCGGGCACGCCTATATCCTCGGGCGGTGCCCGAGGTGAGCGACCACAGCGGCGAGATCGACGGGCTGCCGCTGTTCTGGCGCAGTGCGCCGACCGCGTCGACCGGGTCGCCGCCGGACGGCGCGAGCGACGGGGCTGTCCCGCTGTATCTGCACGGCGTGCCGAGCAGCTCCGACGAATGGCCCGCGTTTCTGCAGCGCAGCGGCGGGCCCGCGCCCGACCTCCCCGGCTTCGGACGCTCGGGCAAGCCGGGCACGCTGCGCTACACGATCGATGAGTACGACCGCTTCGTCGAGCGCTTCCTGGACGAGCGCGGCGTCGAGCGGGTGAGCCTCGTAGTGCACGACTGGGGCGCGGTCGGGCTCGCCTTCGCCCAGCGCCTGACCGAGCGCGTGGAGCGCCTCGCGATCATCAACGCGGTGCCGTTCCTGCCCGGCTATCGCTGGCACCGCACGGCGCGCATCTGGCGCACGTTCGCCCTCGGCGAGTTGGCGATGGGGAGCACCAACCGCTTCGTCCTGCGGCGCGCCACCGAGCGCGCCAACGCGAGTCCCGGCCCAATGCCCGACGCGTGGCTGGACAGCGTGCTCGAGCACTTCGAACAGGGCACCCAGCGCGCGATCCTGCGCCTGTACCGCGGCGGGTCGCCCGAGGTGCTCGCGGCGGCCGGCGCGCGGCTGGGGAGCCTGAGCATGCCCGCGCTGGTGGCATGGGGCATGCAGGATCCGTACATCCCCGCGCGTTTTGCCCGCGCCTACGCCGACGCCCTGCCAAACGCCGAGCTGCTCGAGCTGCCCGACGCCGGTCACTGGCCGTGGCTCGACCGACCCGACCTGATCGAGCGCGTGGCGAGCTTCCTGGGCAGCACGTGAGCGTGCCCGCGCAGGTGCTGCAGGGCGGCGGGACGGGGAGCGCCCGGCGCGGTGGGGTGGCCCGCCGCGGCGTCCTGCGGCTGCCCCCGGCCTGGGCGATCGCCGCGGCTCTCGCCCTCGCCTACGTGATCGCGGCGCCGCCGAGCAGCGACCTCGCGGCGGCCTCCTACCGCAGCGACCTGCTCTCGCGAGTGGGGTTCACGTTGTGGGACAACTCGTGGTACGGCGGCCATCACCTGCTCGCCTACTCGCTGCTCGCGCCCGCGCTCGGCGCGCTCGTCGGTCCACAGCTTGTGGCCGCACTGTCGATGACGCTCGCCACCGTGTTGTTCGCCGCGCTGATCGACGGGCACTTCAACGCGCGCGCGACGCGCGCCGCGGCCGTCGTGTTCGCGCTCGGCGCGTCGATCGAGCTGCTCTCCAACCGCGTCCCCTACGACCTCGGGCTGGCGATCGCGCTCGGCGCGCTGCTGCTCGCCCAGCGCCGCCGACCGGCCCTCGCGCTGGTGCTCGCGGTGCTGAGCTCGCTCGCCAGTCCCGTCGCCGGCGCCTTTCTCGCGCTCGCCTTTCTCGCCTGGGCGCTCAGCGGCCCCGAGCGCGCCTGGCCGGCCGCGCTGACGCTCGCGGCGCTCGTGCCGACCGGCCTGCTCGAGCTGGTGTTCCCCGAAGGGGGCACGCAGCCGTTCGCCGGCTCGGCCTTCTATCCGGCGCTCGCGGGCGTGCTGGCGATCGCCCTGCTGATCCCGCGCGAGCAACGCGCGCTGCGTGTGGGCGTGCTGCTGTATGCGCTCGCGATGACCGGCGCGTTCGTACTGGGAACGGCCGTCGGCAGCAACGCCGACCGGCTCGGCGCGCTGCTCGGGGCGCCGCTCGTCGCCTGCCTGCTGCTCGGCGGGTCGAGCATCGGCCGGCGCCCGCGCCTGCTGCTCGCGCTCGCTCCGCTGCTGCTGTATTGGCAGGCCAACGCGTCGGCCAGTGACTTCCTCGCCGCGCTGAAAGACCCGGCCGTGAACGCCTCCTACTACACGCCACTGCTCGGCGAGCTGAAGTTGCTCGGCGTGGGATACGGAAGCCCACCCACCCGGCCGGTGCGCATCGAGGTGGTCGCCACCACCGACCACTGGGAGGCACGCTGGCTCGCCCCGCACGTGATGCTCGCCCGCGGCTGGGAGCGCCAGCTCGACAGGCTGCGCAACGAGCTCTTCTACGAAGAACCGACGCCCGTGACTGCGGCGCGCTACCGCGCGTGGCTCGCGCAGAACGCGGTCGCCTACGTCGCGCTCCCGGACGCCCCGCTCGACTACTCAGCCAAGTCCGAGGCGCGCCTGTTGACCAGCGTCCGCCCCGCATACCTGGGCGAAGTCTGGCGCTCGGCACACTGGCGCCTGTTCGCTGTGCTCGACGCGAGCCCGCTCATCAGCGCGCCGGGCGTGCTCGAGAGCGTGGGCAGCGATTCGCTCACGCTGTACGCGCCGCGCCCCGGCGCGTACACGCTGCGGGTGCACTTCACCTCCTACTGGGCGCTGGCCGGCGGCAGCGGGTGCGTGAGCCGCGCCCCGGGCGACTGGACCGAGGTGCGGGCGCGCCGCGCAGGCGATCTCCACCTAGTCATCCGCTTCTCGCTCGGGCGCGTTTTCCACGACGGCGCTCGCTGCGCTTGAGCATCGTCTAGGCTTTCTCGGCGATGCCCACCCGCGCTCGCTTCCTGCAGGCGCGCCTCCTGCCAAGCGGTTGGCTGGACGCGCTCCGGCAGGTCTCGCTCTTCGCCGCCGCCTACCTCGCCTACCGGCTCGTACGCGGCCTCGTCGAGGGTGACGGCAGTGCCGCCTTCGCCCACGCGCGCGACCTGATCTCGCTGGAGCGCACGCTGCACGTGTTCGTCGAGCCCTCGATCCAGGCGTGGGCCTCGGGCAGCCACTTCCTGATGGTCCTCTCCAGCTGGCTGTACGTGAATGCGCAGACGACGATGACGATCGGGGCGCTCGTGTACCTCTACCTGCGCCACACCCGCAACTTCTACTTCGTGCGCAACATGTTCATGATCGCGATGGCGATCGCGCTCGTCGGCTACGCGGTCTTCCCCACGGCGCCACCGCGATTCATGCCCGAGTGGGGCTTCTTCGACAGCGTCGCCAACTTCACA
>Ga0116220_10001196_pt1 | contig 10357 bp, 8 predicted proteins | sample Sb_taG_10_FD_88967 | JGI IMG/M metagenome (GOLD analysis project Ga0116220, IMG submission 88967) | Peat soil microbial communities from Weissenstadt, Germany - Sb_50d_7_NC metaG | ecosystem: Environmental > Terrestrial > Soil > Wetlands > Peat | place: Germany: Weissenstadt | collected 2010-09-21
CGGGATCGTGCCCGCCTCGATCAGCCGATCGACTTCGCCAGCGGAAATCACCACGCGCCGCCCGATTCGCCCTGCTTTCAATTTGCCGCGTAAAATTTGGAGCCGAATGAGACCCTGGCTGACACCGAACCTCTGCGCGACTTCGGCAATCGAATACGCAGCGCGCTGGCTACCTGTTTCGTTTTGAGTAACACGCATTGACATACACTCCTCGCTGAATGTAAATAGAATATACAAGCCAGATAACTTCTATGCGAGCATCAAGAGCCAAACCGCTTTCTCGTCATGGCAACGGAAAACGCAACACGCCAATCGGCAATCACGGACGCCGCAAGCGCGGACGAAATCCAGAAACCTTGCACCGCTTCCGCCAGAAGCGGATTCAACCATGGCTCGATTTAGCCGCTGCAGTTGGATTCGCTGAAGAGGTGCCTGCTCCGTGGGAAGCGAGCCCGGAATTCGTGGATCGATTTCTCGAGCGGCACGCCGGCCTCAAGCGTGTGATGGACAGCGCGACGCCCTTTTGGTGCGCGACGCGAGGGGTGGCAATGCTGTTTTTTCCGATGGGTGCGATCTTCGATCGCGCGCGGGATGCACGCGAGTTCTACGAATTCTTCTGGAACGTCCGCTGCGCCATCGATTGGATTGCCGACGCTGAGACAAACGAGAAGATTGGCTCGGACATCGAAGCGCAGACTCTAGGAGCCGGCTTCGATGCGGAACGATCATGGAAGAGGATGCGGGACCTTGCGCGCGAGCTCATCGAGGCAAAGGCGCTAGGGCGCACTACGGGATTGCGAATACCGTCTAGGGCGACGATCACGAAACGCGATGGTTTCGTGCATTTGGTCGAAGAGACCTTTCTTTGGGCAGTCTTCAAAGCGGCCATCGAAGGTATCGAGGTTAAGCGGCTTAAGCGGTGCTACATCCGAAATTGTCGCAAGATCTTTTACGCCACGAGAAAGAACACCGGCGCATGTCGCGAACATCTGGCGCGCGCGCGTGTTTATCGCGGGCGTGACCGGGAACTGCGCCGGCAGTATGAGCAGACCCGTCGAATCAACCGCCTAGTTCGGAAGGGGAAGTCCATAGGGGAAGCAAAATCGGAAGTACAGCAAAAAGGAGCAGAGCGGAGGAAAGTCAGATGAGCAGAGTTTTTCAACGCGAAAAGAACGGGCCGTACTGGATCGACTTCAAGGACGCGCGAGGCATCCGCCGACGCCGCAAGATCGGGCCGTCAAAGCGCGTCGCCGGGGAAGTGCTCGACGGAATCTTGGGCAACGTCGCCCGCCGGGTTCACCTTGGCGTCATCGAGGAGTCGGCAATCAGCTTTGCTGACTTCGCGAAAATATGGCGCGAGCGAGTACCGCCGACGCTCAAGCCCCGGACACGCGAACGCTGGTTCGGCATCCTTGACAAGTACCTGATTCCCGCGTTCCCCGGCACGTTGCGAGCCATCACTGCGGCCGACGCCGAAGCGTACCTCAGACGGCGCCGGAAGCCTGAGAAATGCCCTCGATGCGATGGCAAGGGGAAGGTTTCAACTGGCCGGCGGAATGAACGCGAAGCGCTGGCGTGCCCGAGGTGCAAGGGAGCCGGGGACATCGCGCCGGGAGCATCGACGCTGAACCGCGAAATGACCGTGCTCAAGCACATGATGCGGCGCGCCGTCGTGTGGGAATATCTGAGCCGCAACCCGTTCCTCGATTCGCAAGGCGGCTTGTTGTCCGGCCTCAAGGCACTCCGGGAACCCGGAGGCCGGACCCGTTTCCTGAACCTCGATGAAATCGATCGCCTGCTCGCGGCCTGTGAGCCGATCCCGTATCTCAAGGCGTTCGCCACTGTGGCGCTCAACACCGGCATGAGGCGCAATGAAATCCTGAGCCTCACCCGCAAGTCCGTTGACTGGCAGAATCGCACCGCGGCGCTCACCGAAACCAAGAACGGCGAGGCGCGCCAGGTCTATCTAAACGACGCGGCGCTCGAAGCGTTGAAGGCACTCCCGCCGCGAATCGACGGACGGCTGTTCCCGCTCCATGCCAACCAAGTCAGCGTCGCCTTCATGCGCGCAGTGCGCCGCGCGGGCATCGAGGATTTCCGCCTTCACGACTGCCGCCATACCTTTGCGAGCTATCAGGCGATGGCTGGCATCCAAGCGCGCGGCCTGCAAACCTTGCTCGGGCACCGGGACGGCCGCATGACGGCCCGCTACTCGCACCTGAGCGATGCGTACCTGAAAGCGGCCGTCAATGGCGTCGTGCTCGGGCGCTCGAACACGGATCGAGGCAAGGAAGCATCGAACGTGGCGGCAAGCTGACAGCCGGATTCAACCCCGAAAAGGGAAAAAGATGGCACCTATTTGGCACCGAACTCGCCGACCATCCAAAAAACTGAGCGTCCCCGACGGGATTTGAACCCGTGTTACCGACGTGAAAGGCCGGTGTCCTAGGCCGAGCTAGACGACGGGGACGTTAGGATCGAAGCCCGAAAATACAAACGCGCGCTATGCGCGCGCCAGACAGCCAAAAGTATCAGAGCCGCAAGAAGGGGAGCAAGTCATCGCGACCGGCGGTCCGAAGACTCATCCCGTGCAGCGAGTGCAAGCGGCGGCGTTGTCTGGCGAATCGGGTACCGATAGTTTCGACACGATGTCCAATTCTTCCATCTTGGTCGCGGGCGCTGGCGCGATTGGCTCGATTCTCGGCGGGATGCTGCATGATGCGGGGCACGACGTCACGCTGCTTGGCCGGCGAGCGCATCTCGAGGCGATTGCACGCGGAGGCTTGAGAATTTCGGGACTGCTTGGCGATCGAACCGTCGCCGGCATGACGCTGGCCGACGATCCCGCGAGACTTGGCAGGCGGTTCGGATTAATCGTGTGCGCGGTCAAGAGTTACGACACCGAATCGATCGCGGCGCGGCTGGCCGACCGGTTGACCGACGACGGCGCGGTGGTCTCGATGCAAAATGGCCTGGGCAATATCGAGTCGTTGATAGAGAGCTTCGGGCGGCGGCGAGTATTGGGCGCGCGCGTGATCTTCGGCGCGGAAATACCTTCGCCGGGCAGCGCCCACGTGACGGTTTTCGCGGAGCCGGTCGCAATCGGACCCGCGCCCGCGATTCATCGCGAGGACTCGCCGGCACTGGCGGCGCGCGCCCGCGCGATCGCCGCAATGATCGACACCGCCGGCGTTCCCGCGGTCGGTGTTGACGACATCATGCCCGTGCTGTGGACCAAGGTTCTGTACAACGTGGCGCTGAATCCGCTCGGCGCAATTTTGCAGCAGCACTATGGAGCGCTGGCCGGGGATCCGGACGTGCGGCCGATCATGGATCGCGCGATCGACGAGGCGTTCGCGGTCGCGCGCGCGCTCGGCATCGAGTTGCCCTTTTCGAGTGCGGCAGAATATCGAAAAGTTTTTTACGAGCAGATGATCCCGCCGACGTTCAGTCATCGGCCGACGATGCTGCACGATCTTCATGTTCGCGGGCGCACCGAGATCGGCGCGCTGAACGGCAAGATCGTCGAACTTGCCGATCGCCTGGGAGTCGACGCGGAGACGAATCGGATGCTGACGCGGCTGATCAGGGCCGCCGAGCGCGCGCGCCAGCGAACAACGAACACTGAAGGAGAACGATGAAGGCAGCATCGATACGCCGCGCGAGCATGGATGCGATCGTCGCACAGGCCGAGCGCGAGTTCCCCTTCGAATGCTGCGGCTTCATCATCGGCGACAACTCGGTCGAGGAAGTCCGCCCGGTCGCCAACATCCAGGACCGCATGCACGCCGAAGATGCAGCGGCGTTCCCGCGCGACGCGCGCATGGCGTTCCTGATGGAGCCGAAGGCGCATCTGGCGGTGATGAACGAAGTCGATCGCCACAAGCTCGCGATCCGTGCCGTTTACCATTCGCATCCCGATCACGACGCGTACTTTTCCCCGACCGATCGCGCACAGGCGTGCTCATTCGATCCGTCGAAGCCCGACTATCCCGACATCGTTTACATCGTGATGTCGATCCGCGCCGGCAGATTCGCGCGCGCAGCGGCGTTCGCCTGGGATTTCGAAAAGAAGGAATTCGCCGAGACGAAGCTGACCGTCGAATGAATGATACGTGCCCGCCGGACGCGAAGCCGGGCGCTACCTCGCGCGCTGGGAAGCCATTGTACTCAGAACCGGGCTTGAACTGCCTGTTTGCAAACCGCCTGGCGTCGGTGCGAGTTTAAATCGGGATTCAAAATGGAAATTGCAGCTTACACCACTGTGGCAGACGTAACCGCAGGGTCGGCCGGTGCGGGCGCTGAGGCCGCGTGACCAATCATGGGAGGGACGTCATGGCTGTTGGGTTGAGCCCGCAGAAGAAGCGCATCGCCAAGCCAAAGGCAGCGAAAGCGAAGTCAGAGAATGTGCTCCTCTATGAGGTGAGGGATGAAATCGCCTTCATCACGTTGAACCGACCGGAAAAGATCAATGCGCTCAACGGCGCGCTCAGCGACGCCTTGTGCGCGACCTGGAGCCGGTTCGAGGCCGACCCGGCCGCCAAGGTCGCCATCCTCACCGGCGCTGGCAAGCACTTTTGCGCCGGCGCGGACGTGAGCCCCGGTGCGATCGATCGCGAAGTGCCATTTCAGGTCCATCAAGGCTATCCGCAGAACGGCATCACCGTGTTCAAGCCGATCGTCGGCGCGATCAAGGGCTACACGCTCGGGGCAGGCTATGCACTCGCCGTTCGCGGCTGCGACATTACGATCGCCGGAGAGAGCATGCTGATGGGCTTTCCGGAAGCACGGATCGGCACGCCGCTGCCGCCGATGGAGTATCTTCCGTACATGCCCTTCAAGATCAGCCTCGAGTTCATGCTGCTGGCGTGGAACGGCGGGCAGATCATGGACGCGCATCGCGCCTATGAGGTCGGGCTGGTGAACAAGGTCGTTAAGGATGAGCAGTTGATGGACGAGGCGGTCCGCTGGGCTGAGCTGCTCAAGAAGATTCCGCCGCTCTACATCAAGTCGGTCAAGTACGGGCACTACAAGACGACGGACAACAAGGTCCGTGTCGATGAGCGGGAATATATCCTATACACCCATCCGCAGGAGATAAGCCGGGACCGTCAAGAAGGGCTGCAAGCGTTCTTGCAGCGGCGGGAGCCGAAGTTCACGGGTAGGTGACGGTCCTGGGCGAGGTTCGTCGTAGTGCGCGCCGCAAACGCGTTCGCCCGGGAAATCGAAAAACAGGACTTCGCCGAGACGAAGCTGACCGCCGAATGAATGCGCGACGGACTCTGCCTTACAGCGCGGGATTTTTCTGGGTGCACGCCAGACTCTCTATTCTAAGACGGATTTAATTCCTGTAAGCCTCGACACCTGGTTGATTCAGAACCGACATCAAAGAAGCCAAGGCGCCTCAAATCCGATACCCGCCAGTGGGCGAGCGGGCGCGTTCGATTTGCAGTCTTCGGATGGGAAGACAAACCAGAAGATAATTACAACGTCTTTCAGAAGAATTTCTTCGGAAAGAACGCTCAACCGGATCAAAAATTCAATCTCCGACTGCGAGACTGGAGCGCTCTCAAAAAACTTGTCGATGACGAATTGCAACCATTTTCAAAATGGCCGCCGCTTCCGGATGTCGACCAGCAGGCCCTGTCCAAACTAATCTCACAGAGTCCGGACTTGTTTGAGAAATTGCTTTCAAATCCTAACGTCGTGAAACTGAGCGAGGCGAGCTTGGAGTCGCTAGATCGGATCGCAATTCGACTATACGAAATTAAAACTGACCGTATCGATCTGATTCTTAAAGAGCTGTCGACCGCTTCCCGAAAGGATATAGAAACATTCAGCGCCCTTCTCGAAGACATGCGATTGAGCCAAGTGTCAACGATGGCATCTCTCGTTTACCAGAAATTGAAAGTGATCGACCTTCTAGAGCGAACATGTGCGGACCCGCACAATCGGGAGCGCGACGTACACGACATCTTTGATAAGAATCCATGGCTGATGGGAAAAGGATATGAGATCGTTCAGAGCGATCAGCAACTATCTCGCTACGTGGAGGCTAATGTCCACCAGGATGCTGAATTGAAGAAGCGGCCAGACTTAATCCTAAAGAGCGTCCCCAACACTCAGGATATTATTCTAGTTGAACTGAAGGCTCCTGGTATTTCGCTCAAGGCGCAGCATATTGGCCAGGTTTTGGGATACAAGGCGCTTGTGCACCGAAATAAGCCCAATGTAAACGAGATCCATTGTTTTGTCTTCGGGTACGATAAATCGGCGAGCTTCATTGCCTCGAAGGATGTCGCCTTAAAAACGTTCTCGGAGTTGACTGCGGAACTGCGGTCTGAATACTCAGAATATTTAAAAATTGTAAATGATGCTCGCGATGAAATAGAAGCTAGATAATAGTCGTTTTACTATGAGGTTAGTCAGAGCGAAAACGCGAAACCTCTGTGAGGTCTAGCTCTCCAGAAAGGCTCGAATCAAAATTGAGCTCCAACAGCTTTTTGCAATCACGTCTTCGGCGGCGGGGAGAGGCTGGCGCGGGTTAGGTCGGACGGCGGGATATGAATATTCGCCTGCGCGCAGAGGCAGAATCGTGAATCGCGCGCGAAAAAAATCGCGCGCTGTATAAGGACCCTCACCTTCATCCTCGCCCTAACAGGGCGAGGAAAAAGAAAGCTTCGCGACCAGGCTACACACTGACTCGGACTAAGATCCGGGATTCTTCGCTGCGCTCAAGAATGACGCAAAAAAGTTCTAACAGGGCGAAGCCCGCATCTTTATCCTGACCAAGGTGCAGGGGCTGGCCCCTGCCCAAGGAAGTGCGAAACCCAAGGCGGGTTTCACATAAAATAAAGTGATTTCCCTTTCCCCACTGCATGCGCGGCGGCGGGGGGTCAGGGGTCGGAGGCGGTGAATTCGGATTCCTTGCCGGACATCTCGAGCGACATCCCGCGAGTTTCGTCGATCATCAGACCGAACAGGATCGCGGCCGGGATTCCAACAATCGACAGCGCACCGACGACGATCGACAGCCCGCCCATCGCGTTCGCCAGCATCGCGACCGCGGCATTGGAAATGACGGAGCCGATGGCGCCGACCAGCGCGAACCAACCGATCATGGTGCCGCGCAGCGGGGTGGGAAACAGTTCGGTGGCCGCCGCATTGATCGCGACGGTGCCGCCGTTGTCGCATACGTTGAACCAGAAATACCCGCCCGAGAGCCACATCAACGGCCACGCGAAATGCGCCGGTGGTCCCCAAAAAAACCACAAATGCCCGGCGGTGATGAAAATGCCGAAGCCGACCACCGTCGGCACGCGGCCCAAGCGCTCCGCCGCCCACGCGCCGAGCGGAAAGCCAACCAATCCTAATCCGCCGGCGACGATCGTCATCGTGCTGGCGCCGGCGGCCGACAGGCCGACCACGGAAACCGCGTGGTAGTAGCCAAAGGCGTTGGCGGCGGTGGTCGCGATTGCGACGGCCAGCGCGCATACGATCATCGTGATCGAGCGTTTGCGGTAGAGCGGCTGAAAGACGTCGTAAAAGTGCGACCTGGCGGTGAATCCCGCACTTTCAGAGAGTTCCCATCGCTCGCTCTCGGGCAACAGCCGCGCCATCGCGGGCAGCATCGCGATTCCCGCCGCCGAAATCACGAACATCCATCGCCACGACCATCCGTAGGCGACGAAGATCGGCATGAGGAAAACGCAGAATCCGGCTCCCACCGCGCCCGCCAGACCGCCGAAGCTTTGGCCGCGCGCGCGACGTGCGATGGGAAGCTCCTCGGAAAGCATCACGATACAGCCGGCGCCGGCGGCGCCGAGGACCGCATAGAGCGCGATCTGAAATGAGGTGAATGCGACAAAATTGGTCGAGAGCGCGGTGGCGATGCTGCAAACGGGAATCGCGGCGACGCACCACAGGATCATGCGGCGACGTCCGTGCCGGTCGATCATCCGTGAAAGCGCGAGCGCGCCCAGCGCCGAGAGCGAGATCCACGCGAACAGGCGCGCGACCCCGGCGCCGTCGAGGTGGAAGCTCGTTCCGATCCACGGCGCCGCGACAGCGATAATTGAGCCGGCGAAGCCCTGGTAGAAGAGCATCGCGACCAGCGCGACAACGGTCACCCGTTCGCGCCCGGCGGACTCAGCGGCGGCATCGAGTTGCTGGTGATTCGGGGCCGGGGCCGTCGGGGGCGCGGGATCAATCACAAAAGAATTCGCGGGCCCTCAGGCGTCGCCGACCAGCTCAAAGACCGGCGTGCGCGACGCGACGGTGCGAAACGCGTCGGCGGGCGAGCCGGCGGGCACGTCGAAGAAACGCTGAACCTGGGAGGCGAAGCGATCGAGGAACGCTTTGATGATCTCTGGCTTGTCGGCATCGGCAAGCTCGCGAACCGTCAACGATTCGGAACTGGCGCCGCGCCGCAGCACGACGCGACCGGCGGCGCGCGCGTTGCGGGCCCATGCAGTCTCGCCGCGAGCCGCAACCAGCCATCGCCGACCCTGGAATTCGAGGAGATTGACGGGGGTGGTGAAGGTCATCCCCGATTTTCTGCCGCGGACCTCGAGCAGGCGCATGTATCGTGGCGCGATTCCGAGCTTGACGGCGCGGCCCATCAGGCGGTTGGCGAATCGAGCGAGCGCGCTTTCCTTCTGAAAAGTCTCGGGCACGATGCGGCGGCCTCCGAGGCGCCGGGAACATGGCGAGCATATCTCAAGGGCACGCGCGCTCGAAACCGCCGCGGATGCGCGCGCCAGCGCAATATCCACGGGAAATACCGCTGCAGGTGATTTTATTCGAGCAGATGGTATTCGGGTTTGTAGGTCTGCGATCGGACGAATTGCGCGATATCTTTCGGTGGTGGGACGCGCGCCAAGCCGCGCGCGAAAATCACCTCCGCCACGCGCTCGGCGGCATATAACTCGGTGTTGAGTATCGTTGATACGGGAGGATAGATGAGCCCGGAATCGAGCTGGGCCGGAGTCACCTGCTCCGCCACCGCGCGAGCGGCAGCTATGAACATCTCATTCGTCACGCGCCGTGCGCGGGTGGCATAGACCGCCAGACCTATCGCGGGAAAGATGTAAACGTTGTTGCCCTGTCCGGGCACGAAGGTCCTGCCGCCCAGGAGCACCGGAGGAAACGGGCTTCCGCTGGCGAAGATGGCGCGGCCCTCCGACCAGCGGTAAGCCTCATCCGGCGAGCACTCGGAGTGCGAGGTCGGATTCGAGCAGGCGAAGATAATCGGGCGCCGGTTGATTCGCGCCATCGTTTCGATCACGCGCTGATTGAAGGCCCCGCCAACCGTGCTAACGCCGATGATCGCGGTCGGCTTGATCGACTCGATCGCATCGACAAAATCTCTGGTGGGCGAGTGGCGATGCGCGTAAGGCTTGTGGAAATCAGCCAGGTCAATCCGGGTTGATTCCAGCAGACCGTTTATGTCGAACAACCAGAGTCGAGCGCGCGCATCTTGGGCTGGAATGCCCTCGAGCATCATCCTTTCAGTCAGCAGGCCTGAGATTCCGATAGCGGCTGAACCGGCGCCGAGGAACAGGAACGTCTGGTCGGAGAGTTTCCCGCCGGTGGTGCGAAGCGCTCCGAGAATTCCCGCAAGGGCGACCGCCGCGGTGCCCTGGATGTCGTCGTTGAAGCAGCAAATCCGGTCGCGGTAGCGGGCCAGCAGCCGGATCGCGTCGGCTCCCGCCCAATCCTCGAACTGGACGCAGCAATTAGGGAACTCTTCCTGGACCGCAGTTATGAATTCTTCGACAAACTCATCCAACTGCGCGACCGGCGGGCGCGTCTGGCGCAAGCCCAGGTAGAGCGGGTCGCGCAGCAAGGTCTCATTGTTAGTGCCACAGTCCATGAGGATGGGGAGAGAATACTGCGGCGGCACGCCGGCGCACGCGGTATATAGCGCCAGCTTGCCGATCGGGATTCCCATGCCGTTTGCGCCGAGATCGCCAAGCCCCAGAATTCGCTGCCCGCTGCTGACCACGATGAAGCGCACGTCGCGCTGCGGCCAATTGCGGAGAATTTCGCGGACGCGGCCCTTGCGCTTGATCGACAGGTAAAGGCCCTTGGGGCGGCGCATGATATGGCCGAACTGGAGGCAGGCCTCGCCCACCGTCGGGGTATAGACGAGCGGCAGGAATCGCACCGGGTCCGACATGAGCACGCAGAAAAAGAGCGTTTCGTCGGTATCCTGCAGTTGCGACAAGTAGATGTACTTTTCCAGATCGTTGGGCTTTTGCGACAGCTGGAGGTACACGCGCTGGATCTGAGCTTGCTCGGAATCGATTCCTTCGGGCAGGAGGCCAAGCAGGCCCAGCGCCTCGCGCTCAGACTC
>Ga0116220_10001199_pt1 | contig 10347 bp, 12 predicted proteins | sample Sb_taG_10_FD_88967 | JGI IMG/M metagenome (GOLD analysis project Ga0116220, IMG submission 88967) | Peat soil microbial communities from Weissenstadt, Germany - Sb_50d_7_NC metaG | ecosystem: Environmental > Terrestrial > Soil > Wetlands > Peat | place: Germany: Weissenstadt | collected 2010-09-21
ATCGTCATCTTTCCCGAGAGGCCAGCCAGTTGATCGGTGCCGGAATCCGGGACCACCGTGATCGAGAGTTGCAGCGCCCCGCGCGTCATCGTGCCGCTGTGCTGCAGGACGAAGCTGCCACTGCGCCCCTTCAGCGTCCCCGTGACTCGCTCCATCGCCACGTAGCCGGCCGACCCTTTCACGCTGCCCACGGCTGAGAGCATCTGTCCCTTGCTGGTTCCGTCCAGATCGCCGTGGATTTGCTTATCGAGCAACACTCTTGCGATGCTTCCATCGGCACCGTCTTCGCCTGCCTGCGGCGTCCCCTTTACTTCAAAAGTTCCAATTGCATGACTCGTCACAGCTTTCTCCTTAGCGGGCGGGGTGTGCCCAGATGGCGGGTTCTGTGCGTAAGCCAGGGCGGTGAGACCAAGGCACAGGCATACGGGAGCAATCATCTGCGTTCGCAGCGGGCGAGCAAGGTTCATAGTTGGCTGATCTGCGCGCGTGCTTTGAAAGGGCGCGGCTTCAGCCGCGCCGCCACCGACTCCATATGAATCGCGGCTTTAGCCGCTGAGGGCTCGCAAGCCCACACTCGGCAATATCGAGTTCGTAGCCGGCGCCCTTAATATTTCCGCAGCACGCCAATCACTCTGCCCTGCACTTCCACTGACGCCGCTGGAACGATGATCGGTTTCATATTCACGTTCGACGGCTGCAGGCGGATGTTGTCGCCTTCGCGGTAAAAGCGCTTGAGCGTGGCGTCGTTCGAATCGACCAGCGCGACAACGATGTCGCCATTGTGGGCTGTCTTCAACTTCTCAACCAAAACGTAGTCGCCGTCGAGAATGGCTTCATCCTGCATCGAATTGCCGCGCACTTCGAGGACGAATACTTCCTTCGAGCGCACGAAGTCGGCGAGCGAAATCGTCTCCGGAGTCTCAATCGCTTCGATCGGCTGGCCGGCGGCGATTCGCCCCAGCAGCGGCAAGATTACGCCCGTGTTTACGCTCATCGATTGCTTGAGCCGGCCCTTGGGCGGCAGCAGGTCGATGGATCGGCTGCGGTTGTAGTCTCGCGTGAGCAGTCCCTTTTTCTCGAGATTCGTGATGTGCTTGTGCACCGTGGCCAGCGAGTTGAGCTTCAAGCCGTTGCCGATCTCTTCAAACGACGGAGAATATTGATGCTCCGCCACGAAGCGGGAGATGAAGTCATAGACTTCGCGCTGCCTGCGTGTGATCGCCATGCGCACATTGTTGGCGAATATAAAGCGAATGTCAAGCAGAATGGTAATTATCCCTTGACAGTAGGTAGACATCCCGCCGATACTTTCCCAGCGGAGCAAACGTCGTTTCGTGCCCGCATTCCGTCTTGGAAGGACTACTATCGGCCCGTGCGCGTAACAGACGATGTTCTAAGCAACATCGGCTTCATCTATAAGACTGCAATTAGAGATGAATCTGGGCCGAAGGGCGATGCTCACGCTACAGGATTTTTTGTCAGTGTCCCATCCAAAGTTCGCGGTCGCTACTTGTACTTTGCTACTGCTAAGCATGTCGCTGAGGATTTGCGAGATTCAGATGTTCATATTCTCGTAAACAAAAAAGGTGGCGGGAAAACTGAAGTGGTCGCTGCTGATCCGCCAACTTGGTATACCCATCCGACCGACAAAACCTGCGATGTCGCGATTGTCCCCGTAGTGCCCAATTTTGAAGCTCACTTTACCAGCGTTCCCATCGAGCACATGCTTACGGCCACAGCTATAGAGGCATTGGAAATAGGGATCGGAGATGAGGTGTACTCGGTAGGCCTGTTCACGGAAGTGGAGAATACGTCGAAAAACATTCCGATTTTGCGACACGGAAATATCGCGATGATGCCAACAGAGCAAATCCAGACTGAGTTAGGATTTGCTGATGTTTATTTAATCGAAGCCCGATCTATTGGCGGAATGAGCGGATCGCCTGTTTTCGTCAGGCCCACAGCGCATATTGCTACTACCGAAATGCTGCCGGATGGTCAATTTGAATCCGTGATCGGTCTTCGAGACAGAACCAAGTTGCTCGGAATCATTCACGGCCACTGGGATGTGAAAGAGGTTGACATCAATTTGTACTCAGTAACCCATGACAGAAAACGCGGAGTAAATTACGGCATCGCGATCGTGGTCCCGGCTGTAAAATTGATAGAAACCTTGGATCGCCCTGACCTTAAGGAAAGCAGAATGAAGAATGACGAGAAGCTCAAGCGGCGCGGCGTCCCTGGAATGGATTCCGCGAAAGGGACTAATCAACAGAATCCAGAGACGGTTTTTACGAAAGATGATTTTGAAGCCGCGCTAAAGAAGGCGAGCCGCAAGGTCACAAAGCAAAAATAATCAACACGGCATCGTTGGGGAATCGTATCAACACTAGCGAGTCCCACAATGGCGGAATCAATTTCGCAAGGTTTGGCGGCAGTGGGTAATTGGCATCGTATCCATAGATGCATCCAGTAGGTGAAACCATGACAAAATCTTTCGGCGAAGAAAAGAACGTAAATGTTCCAGTAGATTCCTCTATCCGTGCAATTCGGCCAGTTGAGCGGAAGAATATCCCCGACATTAATTCCGAGCCTCCTGCTGGAGGACACATGAAGGTTTGGAGCATGACGACAGGGCTAGATTCACTTAGCCATTTCTTTACAAGCAAAAGCACTTCTCCGAGCGAGGAAGGCATGGCAGTGCTCATGGAATTTGTGCTCCTTCAAGAGAGGGAATCTGGAACGTCCATAGCGCCCGAAGGTTAGTCAGAATGGTTCTGGAATGGTTTCGACATGACGCACAACCGTATCTCGTTTTTCAATTTGGTGCAAGAAACTGGTGAACATCGGTTGTTCATCGGTGCGCCGATTGTAGCGAAAGCTGTACTCATCGAGATAGGACTGCAAGTAGCCTTTGCCAACCGAATGATAAACGCCACGCACGCCATTCTTGACCAAGCTCCAGAAGCCTTCCACGGTGTTCGTATGGATGTTGCCAACCACGTAGACCTTGGAAGTGTGGTTGATTCGCTTATGGTTGTATCCCATATTCGGCATGTGCTTGATACCGTCGTAGCTATTGAGTTCATCGGTAAACACGGTGCTCTTCGGAAGAATGTATTCCCGAACCATGCCAAGCAGAGTGGAACCTTTCACATCGTCCGAAACCAAAGCCTTGACGCGACCTTTGCGCTCTACAATTCCCACGACGGCAGTTTTAACTCTATCTCCGGCCATCGGTCGGCCCGTACCGCCTTTCCGTTTGCCTCCCATGTACGTTTCATCCATCTCCACGTGCTTGCCGCGTCCACCAAGTGGAGGAGTTTTCTCGTCCGACAGCATGGATCGAATCTGCTTGAACATGCGCCATGCGGTCTTGTAGGTAACGCCAGTCTCCCGCTGAATTTGCTTCGCGGAGATACCGCATCGGGTTTGGGCCATGAGGTAGATCGCATAAAACCAAGTCGTGAGCGGAGTGGGCGACTTGTGAAAGATCGTGTCGGCAGTCGGGTGAACGTGATGGCCGCAATGATCGCACGAGTAAGACGGTCGGCTCACAACACGATGGTGCTTGGTCACCGCTTCGCACGTTTCGCAATAGATACCGTCTGGGTAGAGGCGATTGCGAAGCCATTCAAGGCAGGTCGCGTCATCCGGGAATTGGCGCTGGAAATCTTTCAGCGCGTACGGGAGCATTTTCGGTTTGCGGTTGTTATGGGCCATGATGTTTACCTACTCTCAGGTAAAACTGTAGCAGAAATCGTACCTACTGTCAAGGGATAATTACCAGCAGAATCCGCTCTTAGCTGCTAGCTCTTAGCTTTGAGCTCGTCGGGGAGCGGACACGGTCCGCTGCCGTGGCCGTCGCTACACGCGCATCTATCGCCTCATAGGGGGAAATGCATCCGAAACTTCCTTTAAACTCGTAACTCTAATGGGTGACGGTTGCGATAAGCGGCCGGGAGGGGATTTATGACGACAGGCTCGTTGCGGATGGTGGCGGTGATTTTGACCGTGCTGGCTGGGGTGATGGTATGGCGGGCGCGGAATGAGGTAATGGCGAGCGGAGCGCCCGGAGGCGGCGCCGCGGCGGCTGTGCCGGCTGCGGCGGTGGATGAGGCCAAGGCACCAGCTCCGAAAAAAGAGACGGCGGTTGTGGCGGGGGGATGTTTCTGGGGAATCCAGGCGGTGTTTCAGCATGTGAAGGGCGTGGTCAGCGCGACCTCGGGGTACTCGGGAGGGTCGGTGAAGAATCCCGATTATGAGGAGGTCAGCAGCGGCAGTACTGGGCACGCGGAGTCAGTGCAGATTGTTTACGATCCGTCGCAGGTGACTTATGGAGAGTTGCTGCTCGTGTTCTTCTCAGTGGCGCACGATCCGACGGAGTTGAACCGGCAGGGGCCGGATGAGGGCACGCAATACCGGTCGGTGATTTTCTATAGCAACGATGAGCAGAAGCGGATTGCCGACGCTTACGTTGCGCAACTCGAGCAGGCGAAAGTTTATCCGCACAAGATTGTGACGCAGGTGGTGCCGCTGCAGGCGTTTTATGCGGCGGAGGGATATCACCAGAATTATGCGAAGATTCATCCGGACAATCCTTACATTATGTTTAACGACGCGCCGAAGGTGGCGAATTTGAAGAAAGAGTTTCCGGAGTTGTATAGCAAATAAGGAAGGTCGCCTCGCGCTTGGTGCGACGCAAAGTGCGCGGCGTGACAATTGAGTTGGAGGAATTATGTTTGAGATAGATGACAAAGCGGAAGTGAACGTAGGCCGGCGCGTGTTTCTGGCGGGTGCGGGTGCGGCGCTGGGAGGTGCAATGTTGTGGTCGTGGCGCAAGCCTCATGTGATTGTGGCAGAAGCGAAGTCGGAGCCGGGAGAAGTGACGGTTGTGCAATTCTCGGATTCGGGCCAGCGCCTGGGGAAGGTGAAGATTGCGAAAGTGGTAAAGAGCGAGGACGAGTGGCGGAAGCAGCTTCCCTCAGGAGTGTTCGAGATCACGCGGCACGCTGATACGGAAATCGCCTACACAGGGAAGTATTGGAATCTGCATGACAATGGGATTTATCGCTGCATCTGCTGCGAAAATGCGCTGTTCAGTTCCTCCACGAAATTTGATTCGGGAACAGGCTGGCCAAGTTTTTGGGAACCGTTGGCAACAGAAAATGTGCGCGAGATTCGTGACACCACGTTGGGTATGGTCCGAACCGCAGTTTCATGCAAAGAATGCGATGCGCATCTGGGGCATGTATTTGACGACGGTCCGCGGCCGACAGGGCTACGCTATTGCATGAATTCGGCGTCGCTGCGGTTTGTGAAAACGGCGTAACGGGAAATCTCTTCGCGAAATAAAGGGGGACGGCGGTGTGGCCGTCCCTCCTTGGTTTTTGGGCTCGTCTGTTTGACGGGATTCAGGTTGATGGTGTTTATTTGCTGTCGCCGTCGTGGTCCACATCCCCGGTGCTCTTTAGCGAAACGGTGTCCGAAGGTTGCGAAGCGGACTTTTGCTGCGCCTGCTGTGGCTGAGCTTTGGGAGCGGCGGATTTAACGGCTTCGTTGGCGTAGCTGGTTTGGGCACTACTGACTGAATTCACCATATGAAGGTGTGATCGGCGGGGACGAGGATTACTTTAGCTGGAAATGCGGGTCGAGGATTAGAACTCTAGAATATTTTTGTGGGGGAAGAATCAGGTTCCGGCCCCGGTTGCCAAGTAGTTCTCGTCCGGTTTTCGCTCTGGATCGTTGGTGGCCGTGACGTCTTGCACGAACTCCCGCCTGCGTTCTGGGCCCTTGCGCTCAAGCACTCGCACGCGGCGGGCGGGCATAGTGCTGGGTTCGAGCTTGTGGATGCGGCCGTCGCGCACTTGTATGTGCGAGCGAAACCAATCGGTGCGGAACATTCGTCCGGAGCAATAAAAGGTCACCGAAGCCGCGATCGGGTCTTCGAATTCCTTTCCAGTGCAGGCCAGGATGCGCTTGCCCATTTCCTGAGTCCAGGTCATACCGCCGACCAGTGGATCGTTCAAGCGGCAGCGCTCGAAGGGAACGGCATGCGAGAGTTTGCGCAACTGCAACAGTTGCAAGAGAACGGAACTCTTGGCCAGGTTAGTGACGATAACCTGGGCTTCGGTGCTGGATACGCGCTCCAGTTTTATGTGCAGATCTGGTGTCCATTCACGCTCGAACTCTTCGCGCGCCAGGGCCAGCCCCTTGTCGGTCGCCTCCACATAACGCAGCGTGGCGCGGGCGAGCACCACGCTGAAGAGGCAGGTCAAGACCGTTGCGATGAGAGGAACGTAGCTGACGAGAGTGGTAAAGGAAATACGAAACGAGTTGATCCACTGCACGGGCACGGTGGTTCGGCTCCTCACTGCGCGCAAGGCGCGACTCTAGTGCAAAAACCGATGTGATCCGATAGGCGCACAACTAATTGCCGCGCCCATGTTTTTGAGTCAGCACGAGTCTAACCAGAGAGCCGTGTCGGCTCCAGATGCGCATGGTGAGGAGACAAGAGCCGGGCGGGTGCAGCGACTTTGGTAACTGGGAAAAAGCATTTCATCAGGGAGGCGCAGAGAGGAAAAGAAAGAAACGCAAGAGCGATTCGGGGTTTTGTCTGTGCCACGGCGGTGAGGTCTTGAGACTCTTGTTCGCGCTATTCCAACACACTGTCGTCAAGCTTTTTTCGTCCCCAGTCGGCTGCGGCTTGGACGAAGGCCAGGACCAAGGGATGCGGTTTTTTTTCGGTCGAGGACAATTGCGGCTGAAACAAAGTAGCGGTGAAGAAACGGTGAGTGGGCGATTAGATAGCGCGGATCTCTCCTTGCTCGCCGCGGGCAACAACCGGGAAGCCGGCTTCCATTGTGGCCCATTCATAGTCCGGATTGACTTCAAAATTGCAGAAGAATTCTTCGGTCACGATTTCTTTGTCCTTGCCGTAAAACGATTGCAGGTAAGAGCCGGGGCGCAGCCTGATCTCGGGCACCATTCCCGATAGCTTTGGTGCGCTGCCTTTGCGGCCGGGTACGGCGCAGGCTACAGGATAGATCACGACATTCTTCGATCCGGAGTTGTTTTCGGCGCTGTTAGCGTCCGCGATGCCTAGAACGTTTCGGGCAAATTCGATCAGAGCGTACTGAAAGCCTCCGCAGGTGCCGAGAAATGGCCAGTCGCAGCGACGGGCGAACTCGATGCCCTTGAGCATGCCATCGAAGCTTTTGTAGGGACTGCCCGGCGAGGCCCAAAGGCCGTCAAAGCTTTCGAGAACTTTTTCTGCGCCCGCGGATGTCAGCGACGGCGTTGGGATCCATTCAGATTCGATTTTAAAATCCAGCTTGCGGGCAGCATGCTGCAGGGCGTCATTAATTGCGTGGTGAGAACGGAATTCGGGATTGAAGTCTCCGAGGATTCCGATGCGAACGGCATTAATCACGTGGTCATTGTACTAGAGGGTGCAGCACGAAGACGGCGGTTCGGCTTGGCGTGACGCCACGGTGATTCGAGCAGCCTAGTTCAGGGGCGTCAGTTCACCGCATTCCTTCGCTTTGTAAACGGGGGCGGATCGGCCTTCGCGCGTCCACCATTGGAGCCAACGGCGATACTGTTCCTGCAGATACGGGACACCACTCCCGTCTCCGCCGGTTCGATGAGTCAGCCGCTGCAAGCCGGACAGGGCCCGCTCAGCGATTCTGGTGTCCGGGTTCTTCAAGAACTCGAGAAGAATAGGAAGTGCGCTTCGCGATCCTGTATCGCCGAGGGCGCTCACTGCGTTGACACGAGCAAACTCGACGTCCGAGCTGCGGGTCAACTCAGATAGGGCCGCAACTGCCTGATCTCCGCCACTCTCGGCGGCATCGGATACGTAATTTGAGATGGAGGCATTCCTACGGGCATAATCGATCAGTAGCGGAAACCATTGCGGATCGCCGCTCTCGGCGAGATAGTCCGCGCTCTGGATGTTTTCGTAGGTTCCTCGATCTGTTTTGCCGAGCAGATCGGCCAGGGCCGCCATGCTGCGTGGCGTGTTGAGGCGGTAGAGTGCGAGAGGGGCAAACTGGCGGAATTCAGTGCTGTCGGCGAATGTGAGCAGCGTCTCTTCCAACGGTTTCGGCCCCAACGCCGCGAGGGTGCGTGCCGCCTCCCGGCGTTTCTCCGGGTCGGTCGATCGAAGCTGTTCTAGCCAATGCTGTAACTCCGCAGGATTCAGAGTGGCGTTCTCATTGATCTGAAAATGAAGCTGGCTGTGTTCCTCGAGACTATCTTTCGGGGCAGTGTAATAGTCCACGTCTGTCGCAGCGTACGAAAGGCGCCGCCCAGCTTCGACGTCATAGTCTCCTGGCTTAAGGTCGCGCTCAAAATTCAGCAGGATTCGTTCCGTGCGGGTCTTGCCGGGTCCCAGCCTGCCGACCCCGCTAAGGCAACTCCCTCCCACGCCGCGTGCGCAGGTCGAAGTAGGCGAAGCGTCGGTGGAAAGATAGATTTGGTAGCCGGAACAAAACGAGTACGGATCGGCCTGCTCGACGTATTGCGGTTTGGTCCAGGAGTTGGTGGCTTCAAAGTAGAGAAAGACTGGCTCGCCGGGTGCGAAATTGGATTTCTCCAGGTAGAAATGTCCAGTGACTTGTCCGAAGGCAAGGGCAGAGCAACCGAGAAGCATTGCTGACAGCCATCGGGTCCCCATGGAAGTCGCCGGAGATATCTTACATGAGCTGTGAAGCAGGGACTGTCTCAACGTTGGTTTGGCGCTAGGCAGATGTGTGTATTCTTAAAACCAGTGTGTGAGGGCGTGCAGGCCGTAGAGAGAGAGTAAGACGAGCGCGGGGCCGCCCCAGATCATGAGCGTGCACTTCCAGCCAAGCGAATTGGTGAGGTCGCGCTGGCTGCGCCAGGAGATCAGAAAAGTTGGGTTGTTTTTTCCTTTCATTAAGACGACCGGCGGATGTGGGTCGAAGCCGTCGGGCTGTGCTTCGGGTTGCGACGCGACTTGAGCACCGGAGTTCGGCGCGGTGTTTTGAGCAGAGCCGTTTGGCTCGGTCTGAACCTCGCCATGAGCGTCGCTATGAGCATCACCATGAGCATCGCTATGAACGAGGACCGGGGACGGTGTAACTCCGGCCGCGGCCCAGGCGGCCGGGTTTGAGATGCCAGCCTTCAAAAGCGCCGCCGCTACTTTTTGCTGCTGTGTCATGTCCCCGGTTTGGGGTGGAGATGGTGTTGGCGATAGGTGAATGACGTTCGTGGGGCCAACCGATTTTTGGAGAGTGCGGCCGCCGCCCATCAGGCTCTCGCTTATCGAACGCGTTTCGTATGTGTCGTCGTCAGAATGGCTGCCCCCAGTCGCGAACGACAGAGCGTTTCCTAATCCACTCCCGCCTGAGTTGAATGAGACACCAAGCGACCCGCCAAAGGTGAGCGTATTGTGCTCCTCATCTTGAATCGGCTGCGGAGTAAGCTCCAGACCTGGATTTTCGTCCAGAGTCCCCAGCAGAAACAGGGCGTTCTTCGGCTTGATGCAGAACTCTTCAACTTTGATCTTGTTGGTGGTGCTCACGCCGTGGCGTGCCAGGAAGGCGAAAACGTTGGGAGGCGCTTCCGGCTTCGTGGTGAAGAACGAATCGCAGAATTCCTGCTGGAAGTCGCGATGCAGATCGAGTTCGGCGCCGCGCGGGTCCACCATGACCTTGCCTGTATTGTCGTCGAGAAAAAACGGGACGTGCATGCTCTCGGCAGCCACCTTGACCCATTGGTTGTTCTTGCCGCTCCGCTTCCACTCCCACGCTATGGTGCGGTAGTAGTAGCAGGACCGCTCGCTGATCGGCGCAACCATGGTGTAAGGGCCCACGGCGAGGCCGCTGAGTTCGACCATTCCGAGGGAGGCGCTGCGAACCTTGGAAACCGGCGTGTCGAGAATAAGCCGCCGTCGCTGCAACAACCGGAAGCCTTGAAAAAATAGGTAAATGCCGACAAAGAATCCGATGACGCACCAGACGATCGGTCGGCTGTCTGACGATCGAAGTAGCAAGGTCGCGAGACTGAATGTAGAGAAGGTCAAAGGTCCAGCTCGTGGAGAAGTTTGCTCGGATTCAGGCTATTGGAGCGGAAAGCGGCTGGCAGCATAAAACAGCGTTGCGGGCTTACGTTGGTAATTGGATCGACCCAAGTATTTGCAGGTTTTAGCCACAGAGGACACGGGGTCACACAGAGGGAAAACGCATTGCGCGGCTAAGCCTGCCGGTGTCGTTTCAGCAGAATGTAGGCGATGCTGAGCGCTGCGAAGAAGACGAGGCCGCCGAGTTGGTTTATGCGCGAAGAGCGAAGGGTGTGGAGTATGGTGGCGGAAGCCAGGAA
>Ga0116220_10001202_pt1 | contig 10340 bp, 7 predicted proteins | sample Sb_taG_10_FD_88967 | JGI IMG/M metagenome (GOLD analysis project Ga0116220, IMG submission 88967) | Peat soil microbial communities from Weissenstadt, Germany - Sb_50d_7_NC metaG | ecosystem: Environmental > Terrestrial > Soil > Wetlands > Peat | place: Germany: Weissenstadt | collected 2010-09-21
CTTCGGACGCCGCACCGTCCAGCCGAAAAGCCCCAATCAGCGCCGCTACCTCGAAGCCATTGAGCAGTACGACATGGTGTTCGGAGTCGGCCCCGCTGGCACCGGCAAAACCTACCTCGCCGTGGCCATGGCCATCTCGGCCCTGCTCAACAAGCAGGTCAACCGCATCATTCTGGCGCGCCCGGCGGTCGAGGCCGGAGAACGTCTCGGCTTTCTGCCCGGCACCTTGCAGGAGAAGATCGATCCCTATCTGCGCCCCTTGTATGACGCGCTCTTTGACATGCTCGAGCCCGAGCGCGTCGAACGCTATCTCGAAAAAAATATCATCGAGATCGCGCCCATCGCCTTCATGCGCGGGCGTACCCTGAACGATTCGTTCGTCATCCTGGACGAGGCGCAGAACACGACCTCGGAGCAGATGAAGATGTTCGTCACCCGCCTGGGATTCAATTCCAAGGCGGTGATCACCGGCGACATCACGCAAATCGACTTGCCCAGCGCGCGCCGCAGCGGCCTGATCGAAGCGGTCGAAATTCTGCAAAGTGTAAACGGCCTCGCGTTCGTGCATTTCGACGAAAGCGACGTGGTGCGCCATCACCTGGTGCAGAGAATCATTCGCGCCTACGACGAACACAAAGTGCGGCTGGCGGAGCAGCAGCTGTCGCTGCTCGAACCAAAGTCCGAACTAAAGTCCGAACCAAAGCCCGGCGCGCCGCCGTCGAACATTACCGATGCTCCTCCGCGGCCAGCGTCTTTGCCGGGCCCGACGGAAGAGCCACACCTGAGCAATTAAGCGGAGACTCTAAGTTGTCATCCTGAGCGAAGCGAAGGACCTATGCGTTTGGCCGCGCGATGCATAGGTCCTTCGCTTAGGATGACAGTAGAGAACTGAACTTGGTCATCTTTCAAAAGCGCGTCGCGGATTTGACCGAGTTGGCGCTCCGCCGTTTCCTGGCGCGCGCCCGGCGCGCCGCGGGATTGAAGGGCGGGGTCAACGTGCTGCTGACTTCGAGCGCCGAGATGAAGTCCCTGAACCGGCGTTTCCGCGGAGAAGACCAGCCCACCGACGTGCTTTCGTTTCCCGCCGAGCCCGGCGCCCAAGAACAATTCGTGGGCGAAATCGCCATTTCAGCGGAGATCGCAGCGCAAAATGCGCGGGCGCTCGGACACTCACCCGCCGCGGAAGTTAAGATCCTGGTCTTGCACGGCGTCCTGCATCTGCGCGGCTACGATCACGAGTGCGACAATGGAAGGATGGCCAGACGCGAAAAACAGTTGCGCGCGAAACTCCGCCTTCCGCTGGGCCTCATCGAGAGAGCGACGACTCCGCGTCCAGAAAGGAAGCACCACCAATAACAATGATCGGCGTCGGCATAGCTCTAGCGCTCCTGTTTGGCCTGCTGACGCTCGTCTCCTACGTCGACCGTCTCTACCAGGAGATTGGCAAATTCCTCTCCCGCGATTTCCAGGACAACATCGACGCTTTCGAGCAGATCGTCGAGCCGCGCCTCGGAGTGACGCGCGCGCGCGCCTCGCTCTCCATGGCCATTCTGACGCAACTGGTCACGGCGGCCATCGCCATGATCGTCGGCTTCACCGTCTTCCGCGACCGCGCCTGGAGCATCTCCGAAGTCCTCGAAGCCACCCTCAGCCTGGTGCTGATCATCATCTTTTTTAATCGCCTGCTGCCCTTCGTCTTTTTTTCGCGCACCCGCGGACGCTGGCTGGCGGACTGGGCGCTGCCCTTGCGCGTGCTCATCTATCTTGTTCTGCCCGTGACCCTGGTGCTCGGATTCTGCCAGTCCGTCACCGCGCTCACCCGCGAGCACATCGACGCGCGCCCGGAAACCTCCTCCGAAGCCGTCGACGCCTTGATTGAAGCGGGACAGGAAGAAGGCATCATCCAGGAAGGCGATCGCGACCTGATCCAGTCGGTAGTGGAGTTCAGCGGCAAGACCGTTCGCGAGGCCATGAAGCCAAGGCCGGAGATGGTAGCCGTCCCGTCCGATTACACCGTCGAGCAGGTGGTCGAGTTGCTCCGGGGCAAGCATTTCTCGCGCATCCCCGTGTACGAGGGTTCGATTCACCATATCAAAGGCATTCTCCACACCCAGGATGTGATGCAAGTGCCCGACTCCGAAGCGCACACGCGCACGGTCGCGTCCCTGATGCGAACCGACGTTTACTTTGTCCCGGAAAGCAAGTTAGTAAGTGACCTGCTGCGCGAAATGCAACGCAGTAACATACGCATGGCGATAGTAGTAGATGAATACGGAGGCGTAGCCGGCCTCGTAACCATAGAAGACCTGGTAGAAGAAATAGTAGGAGAAATCGGCGATGAGCACGAGAAAGCCCAAGTCGTGCAGGAAAACGACCACTCCTACATAGTCCCCGGCAACATGGATGTAGACCGCCTCGATGAACTTTTCGGCATGAGGCCCGAAGGCCACGAATCCTCCACCATAGCCGGCCTGGTAAGCGAACTCGCCGGACGCATTCCCAAGAAAGGCGAAGTCATCGAAGACGAAGGCCTGAAGTTCGAAGTCCTCGACTCAACCGATCGCCGGGTAGAGCGCGTGCGCATTACCGCTACCGCGCCCAAGCAGCTGAAGTTGATTTAAGAAAAGGCGGCCCGATGGTTTTGAGCTTTTGGGTGGCGCAGCGGTTTACCGCTGCGATCTAGGCGCTCAATTCCGACGGCTTTAGCCGCTGAGGGACTGCATCCAGCGCCAATCCAGGTCTCGCGGAACTATATGGATACTCTTCAGCAACCTGCGCCAGTCCTCTCTTCACCGGATTCCGATGAATGTATTGACGGAACGCTGAATATTCCTCCCAGTCTCGGACCCGTCGATCATAGAAACCCTTCTCCCATATCTCGCCGTGAAAGCCGAGTTCCCGCTTTGCCCGGAAAGAAAAGCCGCCTTTGATGAGTTGCAGCGCCCGCTCCAGCGTCAAGAGAGGTGTAATCAGGAGATGAAAATGATCGGGCATCAACACAAATTCATGCAGCAGATATCTCTCTTGCGATCGGTAGCTCAGTAGAACTTCAAGAAACAATCGCGCCATCCTGTCAGATTGAAGTAGTTGCTGCTTCCGAAATGTGCCCGCTGTAATAAAGTAAGTTCCCGATCCAGTGTTGCCTCTGCGCGGAGCAGCCATCCACGAACCTCAGCGGCTAAAGCCGTCTTTCACTGACGACACTATCGCAGCGGTAAACCGCTGCGCCACCCAAAAGCGGCTAGGGCACGAATGACCGTCCCATCCCGGCACAGACCGGTAAAAGCGATTTTGGAGGGCGGCCCGTCCAAGCTTCGCTTGGGCGGGGCCTTTGACCTCTTTTCATCACAAACGCCCGGGCCATCCATCACAGACATCCAACCCGCCATGCGCGACAATGGAAACCTGATTGGGGCAGCCAGAGGTGCGCCCGTCCACAAGACGGCCCTCAAAGCTGCCCCAAACCCATTTTCAGCGCTCTTTGACAAGTTAAGTTGAGGCGATAAGCGGGCGTGAGCGAAGCGGGAGCCCGCTGCCGAAATCCTGAGCGAAGCGAACGGATCTCGTAAGTCCTTATTCCGGAATATGTTAGAGGTAAGTCTTTTGATTTGAATACTTTGCGGGAAATCGGGGAGGGGGGGTACCAGTACCAACTGGTAACTAGCCATCAAAAGCCCGGCCCGGCGGTTTGCTAGCAGCCAGCAGCCAGAAGCTAGTAGCCTATCCCCATGTCCTTCCATTCCGGATTCGTCTGCATCCTCGGCCGCCCCAATGCGGGCAAGAGCACGCTGCTGAATGCGCTGGTTGGCGAGAAGCTGGCCATCATTTCTCCGAAGCCTCAGACCACGCGCAACCGCATTCTCGGAATCATCAACGTTCCCAAGCAGAAGGGACACGAGGCCGGGCAAATCGTCCTGATCGATACGCCCGGAGTTCACCGTTCCGGCTCCTCGCTCGGCCGCAAGATGATGTCCGAGATACGCGAGGCGCTCGAAGGCTGTGAGCTGATTCTGATGATCGTGGACGCGAAAAAAAAGTGGGAGCGCGACGACAGCTTCGTTCTAGACCTGGCGAAAAAGGCGGGCACGCCGGTTTTCTTGCTGCTTAACAAAATTGATCTGCTGGCCGACAAGAGCAAGCTGCTCCCGCTGATCGCGCAGTTCCAAACGCTGCACGATTTCAAGGAGATCGTTCCCATCTCAGCTCTCAAGAGGAAAGGCCTCGACGAATTGCTGTCCTGCGTCGTGAAGGCTCTGCCCAACGGCCCACGCTACTTTCCCGAAGATCAGATCACCGATCAGCCGGTGCGATTCATGGCGGCGGAGTTGATCCGCGAGCATGTTCTGATGCAGACGCATGAAGAGGTGCCGCACGCAGTCTCGGTGCTGGTCGAGCAGTTCGAAGAAAGTCCGAGGCTGGTGCGGATTGCCGCCGTGATCTACTGCGAGCGCGACGGCCAAAAGGCTATCCTGCTCGGCAAAGGCGGCCAAATGCTCAAGAAGATTGGAACCGCGGCCCGCCTCGATATCGAGAAGATGGTAGGAACCAAAGTTTTTCTCGAGCTCTTCGTCAAGATCAAAGCTGGCTGGCGCGATTCGCGCAGCTTTGTGGAAGAACTGGATTGGCGGCGTCAACTACAGCAGATCGGAGGCCCGCCGGACCCGGAGTCGTGAACCTTTAGATTTGTCATCCCGAGCGAAGCGAGGGATCTGCAGTTCGCAGCGCACCGTTTTTGAACCGACTTGCACCACGCCTTTTAGACTATAGGTTGCAGGTCGTCAGTCAGCCGGACTGTGGTGACCCGACCGACGTAACACGCTAATGGTTGCCTGCGATCCAAATAAAGTTTGCATCTCAGTCCCTAAATCCCTAGAATCGCTCAGCGCCTTTCTGCATCCTAGTTAAGGACAAGGTTGAGCGAAAGGCTGAAACCGAAGCCCACAGCTATTTATGGCCGATTCTTCCCCACCCTCGGAGCAAGCGCCGGACCCGCCGCAATCGTGCAACTTCGATGCGAAGAAGCTTGATCTCAAGCTGAGCGTGACGCTTTCCGCCGACCGCGATGCGGTGGACCAGGTCGTCCGAAGCATTATGAATGTGGTGCGGGAAGTGAAATGTGCTCCGGGAAGCGAGGACGACATCGAACTGGCATTGACCGAAGCCCTGGCCAATGCCGTCGTGCATGGAGCGAAAAGCGATCCCTCCAAAGTTATCGAATGCGACGTGGCCTGCGACGAGCAGCGGGGCCTCATGATCATAGTGCGTGATCCCGGCTCCGGTTTTGATCCCGCCAAGCTTTCCGATCCCCGCCAGGGTGAGAACATCTATTCGGAACACGGGCGCGGCATTTACCTGATCAATCAGTTGATGGACGAAGTCCAGTTTCACAAGAACGGGGCTGAGATTCACATGCTGAAGAGATAAGGTCTCAAGTCTTAGGTGTCAGGTCTCAGGAAAACCGAGCGACAGATTAATCCAAGCTTTTCCTGAGACCTAAGACCTGACACCTGGGACCTGCTTCACTCTTTCGCCGCAATTCCCAGGCTCTTCATCTTGCGATACAGGTGGCTGCGCTCCAGCCCGAGCACTTCCGCCGTGCGGCTGACGTTGCCATGATTCTCGTCCAGCTTTTTGAGAATGTAGTCGCGCTCATAGGCCGCGCGCGCCTGGTGCAGCGTGGAACCCTCGCTGCCCGCCACGCGTCGGCTGGCGTCGCGGTGCACCAGCGGTGGAAGATGCTTGCGTTCGAAGCGTGAGGTCGTGGGGTTCATGATCACGATGCGCTCGATCACATTGCGCAGCTCGCGGACGTTCCCCGGCCAGGAATAGCGCATCAGGGCGTCGATGGCATCATCGGTGATCTCTCTTGGACGCCGGCCGTACGCGGAGGCAAATTCCTTCAGAAAGTACCGCGCAAACAACGGGATATCTTCCTTGCGTTCGCGCAGCGGCGGCACCACAAACGGGACCACGTTCAGACGGTAAAAAAGATCCTCGCGAAAGTTTCCCTTGGCGATCTCTTCGTCCAGGTCTTTGTTGGTGGAAGCAATCACGCGCACGTCCACGGTGACGGGATCGTCGCTGCCCACTGGGATGAAGCGCTGTTGTTCCAGGGTGCGCAAGACTTTGGACTGCGTCTTCAGACTCATGTCGCCGACTTCATCCAAAAACAAAGTCCCGCGATCGGCCTTCTGAAACTTGCCTTCCTTGTCGGCGGTAGCTCCCGGAAACGACGATTTGCGGTGCCCGAACAGTTCGCTGTCGATCAGGTCCTCGGGAATCGCAGCGCAGTTCACTTCGACAAACATTTCATTCTTGCGCAGGCTCTGCATGTGGATGGCATGCGCGACCAGCTCTTTGCCGGTGCCCGATTCGCCGTAGATCAGCACGCGTCCGTTGGTGGGCGCCATCAGCGCAATCTGCTGGCGCAGCGCCTTCATGGGAACGCTATCGCCCACGATCACGCTCTTCGCTTGCAGTTGCTTGCGCAGGTCGAGATTCTCATGACGCAGGCGCCGGGCTTCGATCGCATTCTTAACCAGGATGAGAGTTTTTTCCAGCGACAGCGGTTTTTCCGCAAAATCGTAGGCGCCCAGCTTGGTGGCGCGCACGGCCGTCTCGATGGTCCCGTGGCCCGAGATCATGATGACCTCCGGTGGGTCCTCCATCTCGCGGATCCTCTCCAGCACCTCCAGCCCGTCGATCCCGGTCAGCCACACATCCAGCAGGATCAGGTCGAAGCTGCTCTTGCGCAGCAACTCCAGGCAATCTTCGCCGCTCGGGCTGACGCTGGTCTTGTATCCTTCGTCCTCGAGGATGCCGCGCAAGGATTCGCGGATACTGGATTCGTCATCGACGATGAGGATGTGCGCCATTGTTTAGCTTGCCTGTGATTAAACTTGGATTCCTAGATCCAGCGCCTAAAGGCGGATTCTTTCTAAAGCGTTTTCGGCACGCCTGAAGGCGTGCCCTGATACGAATCACTTGCACTGCGGGCTGCTAGCTTGCCGCCGGAGCGCTGAGGGTTTCAACCGCTACCGGCAGCTCGATAACGAAGCGGCTGCCGACCGGCTTGTTTTCTTCCACGCGGATCGAACCGCGATGGTCTTCTACGATTCTGCTTACAATGGCCAGACCAAGGCCGGTGCCGCGTTGCTTGGTCGAAAAGTAGGGCAGGAACAGCCGTTCCTTCAGGTCGCGCGAAACTCCCAGCCCGGTGTCGGAGACGACCAGTTCAACGGCATCGCGGCTGACCACGAGCGAAGTAGAAATCGTGATCTCTTTCAGGATGGCATCCTGCATCGCTTCTGCAGCGTTATCTACCAGGTTCGCGACCGCGCGCTTGATCGCTTCCGGGTCGGCCATCACCGACGGCAGATCTTGCGCCAATTCCGTGCGCACGCTAATGCCCTCCAGCCGCCCATTGAACATGATGAGCGCGCTTTCCACCAGGGTATTCAAGCTGGCGAGCTGTGGGCGGGAGGCGGGAAAACGCGCCAGCACCGAGAATTCGTCCACCAGCGTGCGCACGGTTTCGACGGCATTCCCGATGGTTTCCGCGCACGTGCGGATCACTTCGAGTGAGGCGGCGTCGGGCGCGATGCCCCGCGTCAAATGGCGATGAATGCGCTCGGCGGAAAGAGCGATCGGGGTCAGTGGGTTCTTGATCTCGTGGGCCACGCGCCGCGCCACTTCGCGCCAGGCTGCCTGTTTCTGCGCTCGCAACAGGTCCGACAGGTCTTCGAACACCAGCACGTATCCCAGCCCCTCGGCGGCGTGGCTCAGCGCGGACACGGTTACGGCGACATTCAGCTGAGCTCGGGGCAAGGCAAGTTCCATGTTGGCTGCCGTGATGCCCATACGATCGGCACGGCGGAGCAGCGGTTCCAGGTCGGCGAGCACATCGGCGGGCATCACCTCGCGCAGCGGCAGGTTCACCAACGCCGCCGGGCTCACGTACTCACTCCGCTCCAGGTAAAACATGCGGGAGAAAGCGGCGTTCGCCAGCGTCACACGACGCGCCGCGTCAATCGAAATCACTCCGGTCGGAATGCTCTCGAGGACGGTTTCGATGTATCGGCGTCTGCTTTCGAGCGCCTCGTTCGCGGCGCCGACATCACGGTTGGAGGCTTCGATCTGGCGCCGGCTGGATTCGAGCTGTTCCGCCATGCTGTTGAAAGACTGCACCAGTTCAGCCAGTTCGTCGGTGGCGCGGATATCGACGCGGTAGTCCAGTTGCCCTTTGGAGATCGCCTCCGTACCCGCGGCCAGCGCCGCCACTGGACGGTTGACCAACTTCGAAAGCAGGAGCGCGAGCCAGGTCGAGGCGAACAGCACCACGACCGTCAGCAGCAGTAGAAATCCGATGTAAGTCCGCCGAAACAGCTTTCTTTTTGCGGCCAGTTCGATGTAGCGCTGCTGGCTTTCCTGAATCTGTTTGGCCGTTTCGGCAAATTTTGGCGGAAGAGGCATGGCAACGAGCACAGCGCCGCCTTGGAGCGGGGCCGCGGCGACAATGTAGTCCGTCTGGCGCCACTGGAAATGGGGGTGCTCTCCGCGCAGGGCGGACTGCACCGGGAAGCGATCCTTCATGTCGGTCCAGGGCGCCGGGGTGTTCACACTGGCTGCCGCGTTGCCGTTGCCATTCTTCAGGGCCAGAACAAATCCGCCCTGCAGCGCCGGGATGTGTTCCCGAAGTTCCTCAGTGGCGGCAGAAAAATTCTTGCTGGCAAAGGCTGTTTGAAATTCGTCCGTCTGTGCGATGGATTGTGCTTCCGAGGACGCATTCTGGCCGGCGTAATCATAGAGGAGCGCCGACATGGCCGCGGTGTCCGCACGCACTTCCTCGACCGGTTGGGAAAACCATTTGTCGATCGAGCGGTTCATCAGCCCGTACGAAAACCAGAACATCGCAATTACGGGCAAGAACGACAGCAGCAGACTGACCACTACCAGGCGCGTGCGGAACTTTGAACCGGCCACGCCTTGCCGCCGTTCGGCGTAGAGTTTCAGCAGGTTGCGCCCGAGAACGAGGGTCAGCGCCACGAAGGCAAAGAAAATCAGGCCGCTCAATCCGGCGAAAAACAGAAGCTGCTCATTGCTGTCAGGGCTGATGAACTTCAGATTGAACGAGGCCTGCGACACCAGGATCGCGAGCAGCAGAAAAGCGCCGATCGCCAGCGCGATCACCGCCTTCCGGCGGCCGGAGGTCTTGGTTTCGTCGCGAATTGGATTCGGTGCGGCCAAGGATTGATCACATTATAGGGCGTCGTTGGTCGTTAGTCGTTCGCGGTTCGTCGTATCGCGCGGAAAGCGAGGCGCTCGCCTGCCAACGACTAACGACCAACGACTAACGACTCCTTACCTGCTCCAGCGCGCCCCGCAGCGCCTGGTAGGCAGGCTTGGCCCGATAGTTGCGATCAAACGGCAGCGCCGCCCCTTGCGTGTGCTTCGAGTGCGATCCGATCCAGGAATACTTGTCCGTGAAACCCCAGGTCTGGATCGCCGTGCACCCGGGATGAGACAGGCAAGCGGTGGCGATCTGGCGATAGGTGTCCGCCTGGAGTTGCAGGTCCTCGGCGCGGGCATTGCCTTCGGCATCGACCGGCAGGGCGACGTCCATCTCGGTGATGTGGACCTGCACTCCCAGAGCAGTGAAGCGGTTGATATTGGCAGAAATGGACGCGACATCGGCGTGCAGGTGCGCGATGTGCATCTGCAATCCCACGCCATCGATGGGGACGCCGCGCTGCCGGAAATCGCGAACCATAGCGTAGATCGCGTCTGACTTGGGATTCATCGTCTCCGCCTCGGCCTCGTTGTAAAACAGCAGAGCTTGCGGATCGGCTTCATGCGCCCAGCGGAAGCAACGCTCAATATAGGAGCTGCCGTTTCCCGCCAGGCCGATTCCCGGCTGGTCTCGCCAGATCGTGCTGCGCAGTTCTCCCGGGTGCAACTCGTCGAAGGCCTCATTGACCACGTCCCACGCGAATATCTTGCCCCGGTAATGTCCGACCACGGTCTTAATGTGCTTCTCAAGAATTTCAACAAGCTCGCCGGAAGTGTATTTTCCTTCCGTCAGCCATGTTGGATTCTGCCGGTGCCAGACCAGCGTGTGCCCGCGGACCTTCATGCCGTGCCGGGACGCAAAATCCACAATCTGGTCCGCTTGAGAAAAATCGAACGACTGCCGCTCCGGATGCACCACCTCCCACTTGAGCGCGTCTTCCGGTTCCACCATATTGAATTCACGTGCGAGCGTGGACGCGTAGGCCGCCTCGGAAAGTTGAGCCAGCCGCACCGCTGTGCCGATGAGCAGTCCAGAACCTCGCGCGGCCTCA
>Ga0116220_10001204_pt1 | contig 10334 bp, 7 predicted proteins | sample Sb_taG_10_FD_88967 | JGI IMG/M metagenome (GOLD analysis project Ga0116220, IMG submission 88967) | Peat soil microbial communities from Weissenstadt, Germany - Sb_50d_7_NC metaG | ecosystem: Environmental > Terrestrial > Soil > Wetlands > Peat | place: Germany: Weissenstadt | collected 2010-09-21
AGAGCCGCATCCGCGAACTGGAAGCGCATCCGCCCTGCGTGCAGAACGGAAACAGCATCCGGGTGGAGGTGCGCGATCGGCACCTGCTCCGGGGTATTTCCATGCGCCTGGAAGTGGAGACCCCGCCCGACAGCCGCCTGCGTGCGCGCGCCGATTCCGGCGGCATCGACGTCCGCGGCATCATGCGCGCGGCGATCGCCAACTATCGACACGATGAGATCACCCAGGGCGCGAGCACGATCACCCAGCAGCTGGCGCGCAAGCTCTTCCTCAGCGATCGCCAGACCCTCACGCGCAAGATCCAAGAGGCGTTGCTCGCCATCGAGATCGAGCGCTATTACAGCAAAGACGAGATCCTCGAACGCTATCTGAATCTCGTCTACTTCGGCGCCGGCGCGTACGGCGTGCAAGCGGCTAGCCACGCCTACTTCGGCAAGGATGTCAGCAAGTTGACGCTGCCCGAGGCGGCCATGCTTGCCGGTCTTGTCGCCGCGCCCTCGCTCTATTCACCGTACAACGACCTGCAGCGTGCCAAAGACCGTCAGCGCCACGTCCTCGATCGCATGGTCGACACCGGTTACATCACCCGCGATCAAGCCGACGCGGCTGCGGCGCAGAAGCTCACCTTCATCGGCGCGTCGGACAACGGCATCCAGTCCTATCACGACCCATATTTCACGACCTACGTGATCGCGCAGCTGGTGGCGCAGTTCGGCTACGAACGCATCTACCGCGGCGGTCTCACCGTCTTCACGACGCTCGACCCCAAGCTCGAGGCGGACGCGCAGCAGGCGGTCACGACGACCGTGGAGGCCGGACGTGCCGAAGGGTATGGCATGCACCAGGGCGCACTCGTCGCCGAAGATCCGCGGTCGGGCGAGATCCTCGCCATGGTGGGCGGGGTCGGGTTCTCGCCCAAGAGCCAGTTCAACCGCGCCTGGCAGGCGCGCCGCCAGCCGGGCTCCTCGTTCAAGGGATACGTGTATTCCGCTGCGGTGGATAAGGGCGTGCCCGTCTCGTCGATCTATCTCGATGCGCCCGTGACCTACGCCGCGGGTGACGGCACCGATTACAAGCCGCAGGACGACGACCACCGCTATTTAGGCGCCATCTCGTTGCGCCGCGCCTTCGAGCTGTCGCGTAACATCGTGGCCGTGCGCTTGGCCAGCGACATCGGCATCGACACGGTCATCGACTACGCGCATCGCATGGGCATCACTGAAGATCTCGATCCCGATCTGTCGCTGGCGCTCGGCACGGCCGTCGTCTCGCCGCTCGACATGGTGTCGGGCTACTCGACCATCGCCAACGGCGGCGTCTACACGCCGCCGCAAGCGATCCGCTACATCACAGATCAGTACGGCCAGGTCATCGTCGAGAACCGCTACCCGCAGCGCCGCGCGGCGCTCTCGCCCGGTACGGCGTATATCATGACGACCATGATGCAGGGCGTGATCCAAGAGGGCACGGGATATCCCAACGCCGTCATCGGCAGACCGGCCGCTGGCAAGACTGGTACTACCTCCGATTTTCGCGACGCCTGGTTCGTCGGTTTCGTGCCGCAGCTGGCGGCAGCGGTCTGGGTCGGCAATGACGATTACTCGCGCATGTACGAGTCGTATGGCGGCAACGTGCCGGCGCGGACGTGGGCTCGGTTCATGAAGGTCGCGCTCAAAGGTGTGCCGGTGCAGCAATTCGGCCCCGTGCCACCCGACGTGCAGCAAGTGAGGATCTGCGCCGACGGCCGGCGCGCGACGCCGGGTGGAGGCGGGCGAGCAGAATACTTCCTCAACGGCACCGCCCCGCTCGCCTACTGCGCGCCGCGCGCATCGCCGACGCCAGCCGCGGCGGCGAACGCGCAGGGCGTCGACGCGGCGCCGTTCGGCCCGCTCGAGTCGCCATCGCCCGGCACCCCCGTCCCTCAAACGTCCGCGCCCGCCGCCACCGATGCGCCCGAGGTCGGAGCCACGCCATGATGCGCAGCCTCTTCGACGCGCCGGCCATTTCCGTCGGCGAGCTGTGCCGTCGCATCCGCTCGGCGCTGCGCGGCGGATTCCCGTCGTCCGTCCGCGTGCTCGGCGAGGTGTCTGAGAGCCGCACGATCGGCGGCAACACATATTTCACCCTGAAAGACCGCGAGGGGCTGATCGCCTGCTACTGCTATCGTGACACGGCGGCGCGGCTGGCAGCCAGCCTGCCGCTGCAGGACGGCATATCGGTCGAAGTCACGGGATCGGTCGACATCTACGAGCGTCAGAGCAAGTACCAGCTGCGCGTCACGGACATCACCCCGGTCGGTCGGGGCGCCCTTTATCTGGCCTTCGAGCAGATGAAGGCGAAACTCGAAGCCGAAGGCCTGTTCGCCGCTTCGCGCAAGCGGCCGATCCCGCGCTTCATCCGCGCCGTCGCGATCGTGACCAGTCGCGACGGAGCAGCGCTGCACGACTTCGTCAGCACCTGCCGCCGCCGCGGAACGCACGTCCGCATCCGGCTGCAGCACGCGCCGGTCTCCGGCGCGGCGGCTGCACCAGATCTTGCGCGCGCCATCCTCGCCGCCGGCCGGCTGCCAGTCGACGTCGTCGTCGTGGCCCGCGGGGGCGGTTCGCCCGAAGACCTGTGGGCCTTCAACACCGAGCAGGTCGCACGCGCCATCGCCGCCTGCGCCAAGCCCGTGATCAGCGCGGTCGGTCACGAGACCGACTTCACCATCGCGGACTTCGTGGCGGACATGCGCGTGCCGACGCCCACCGCCGCAGCCGAACTCGTCGCCCAAGAACGCGACGCGCTGCTGGCGCGCATCGCCGCAGCCGAAAGCCGGCTCCAGCGGGCGCTGTCGCGCTGGATCGTCGCTCCGCGCTCGCGGCTCGTGCGAGCGTCGGCTGATCTGGGCCGCGCTGCGGCCGACACGCTGTCCGCTAAGGCACAGCGCCTGGATGACTGTGTCACGCAGCTGCGTCGCGGCGATCCACGCCGGCGGATCGTTCAATGGCGGTCGCGTGCGCGCGCTGCGAGCATCCGCCTGCGCGTGGTTGGGCGCCGAGCCCTGGAGCAGCCCTCGAGGCATACTGCCGTTCTGGCTACCGAGCTCAGCGCGGCGTTCGCCCGGTCGGCCGAGCGGCGCGCACGCACACTCGACCTCGCGAACGCGAAGCTGCTGGCTCTCGGCCCGCGCCGGACCCTCGAGCGTGGCTACGCCATCGCCTACGACGCGCGCGGCGCGGTGCTGACCGATAGCCTGGACGTGCGCATCGGGGAGAAGATCGGCGTGGAATTGAAGACCGGACGGCTCGGCGCGACGGTGAACGAGAAGAAGGACGATCATGGCGAAAACGGCCGCGAAGAAACATGACGAGACAAATGCCTCCAAACTCGATTTCGAGGCTGCGCTGGCGCGGCTGGAGGAGATCGTCGAGAAACTCGACGACGGCAACCTGCCGCTGGCCCAATCCCTTGCGCTGTTCAAGGAAGGCACGGGGCTCGCTAAGCGCTGCCGCGATCTGCTCAGCGCAGCAGAGCTTGCGGTGAACAAGGCCCTCGACGGCGCGCGCAGCGACGGCGAAGGCGAGCTCGACGACGAAGAAGCCGGCGAGGACGAGGACGGCGCCTGACGGCATAGCGCCCCGGGCGCAACGCACTAGGCTCGATGTCGTTGTGGCGCAGACCGCCGGGATCTCACGCGAGCGAGCGCAAGGCTTGATCTTGGCGGGCAACGTGTCGGTCGACGGCATGACCCAGCGCAAGGCAGGTTTTGCGGTACGTCCCGGCGCCGCGATCGAGATCGCCGACGACCAGCGGTACGTCGGCCGCGGGGGCACGAAGCTCGAGCACGCTCTCCGGGAATTCGACTGGACGCCGCAGGGGCTGCGCTGTCTTGACGTGGGCGCGTCGACCGGCGGATTCACCGACTGTTTGCTGCAACACGGGGCGCTGTCGGTGACGGCCGTCGACGTCGGCTACGGCCATCTCGCCTGGAGACTACGCCAAGACCCGCGCGTCATCGTCGTCGAGCGCACGAACTTCCGCCATGCCGACGTCGGCTCGCTCGGCGCACCGTTCGAGTTCGCCTGCGCCGACGTCTCATTCATATCGCTGCGCACGCTCGCGCTCAAGTTCGCGGAGGCGCTCAGGAATGCCGGCCGCTTCATCGCGCTCGTCAAACCGCAGTTCGAAGCCGGCCGCTCGGCGGTGGAGCGCGGCGGTGTCGTACGCGATCCTGACGCGCAGGTGCGCGCGATCGCCGACGTCATCGTATCGTTCGCGACGGCGGGCCTGCGCAGCGTCAAACTCACTTACTCGCCCATCAAGGGGCCTGCAGGCAATATCGAGTTTCTGCTCGGCGCCGAGCGCGACGGGCGTGACGAGCCCGCGCCGCTTGACGTGGCGGGGGTCGTCCGTGCTGCTCACGAAGCGCTGAACTGATGTCAAACCGTCCCATATCGAACCTCGCGCTCTTCGTCGACACGCGTCGCCAGGCGGCGGTCGACGCGGCCAAAGAGGTCGCTCAGATCGCGGCCGCCGGCGGCGTCGCGCTCCAGCTCGGCGCACGCCAAGCCGAGGCTCTCGGGATAAGCGGCGCGGCCGCGTCGAGCAGCTTCCCCGCCAAGGCGGACGTGCTCGTCTCGCTCGGCGGCGACGGCACCCTGTTGCAGGCGGCGCATCTCGCCGGTCCGCTCGGCATCCCGGTCATCGGCGTCGACTTCGGGCGGGTCGGCTTTCTCACCGAAGTGCCGCGCGACGGCTACAAGACCGCCATCGCCGAGATCCTCCGCGGCGGCGTCAGGACCGAGCGGCACCTAGCGCTCGAGGCCCGGGTGCTGGGCAGCGATCGGCGCTTCTACGCGGTCAATGACGTCCACATCGACCGCAAGCACCATGGGCACATCGTCAACTTCGGCCTGCATCTGAGCGGCGTCCACATCGCGACCATTCCCGCCGACGGCATCGTCGTGACGAGCCCCACCGGGTCGACCGCATACTTCCTCTCCGCCGGCGGACCCATCATGTCACCCAAGCTCGACGCGTTCGGCATCGCCCCTATCTGTCCGCACACGCTGTTCTCTCGGCCACTCATCGTCAGTGCCGATGAGAAGATCGAGATTGTCCTACCGAAGGAGAGCTTGGGAACGCAGCTGTTCGTCGATGGTCAACCGCAGGCCGAACTCGATCCCGGTGCGACCGTCGAGGTCGTGCGCGCGGCGCGACCGGTGGAGTTCGTCCGCTTGAGCCCGCAGTTCTTCTTTCAGACGCTCGAGCGCAAGCTGCACTGGGGCATGTCGATCAAGCGGTCGATCGACGACGGTCAATAATTACTCCGCGCTTTCGACTGCCTTGCCCTCGAGCAGGTCCTCGATGGCTTTGATGAGTTTGCCGGCATCGGCTGTCTTGGCGACGTACAGATCCGCTCCGGCGTGTTGTCGCCAGTACTGGTCGTGCGTCTCGCCGAGCGCGCTCATGAGGATGACCGGCAGCTTGGCATGCTTGCTATTGTCTTTGATCTGGCGGCACAGCTCGTAGCCATCCATCATCGGCATGATGACGTCCGCCAGCACGACGTCGACCGGTTCTGTGTCGAGCGCCTTGAGGGCGCTGCGGCCGTCTGCGGCCGTGAGCACCTTGAACCCAGCGCGCACCAGGGCGAGCTTGAGGTGGAACGATTGCGTGACGCTGTCGTCGACAAGCAAGACCGTCTTGCTCATTCGGTCATCCTTTCCGGCCTTTCGACTAGTTTACGGAGGCTCACGGCGATGCTCCGGGGATCGGCGAAGGCCTCGACCGCACCCATGCGGCCGGCGGCTCCGGGCATGCCGAACACGGTACAGCTGCCCTCATCTTGGGCGAACGTCTTTCCACCCTTAGCGCGGACTTTGAGAAGCCCAGCCGCCCCATCCTTCCCCATCCCCGAGAGAAGTACTGCGGCGCAGCGCGACTTATAGACCTCAGCCGCCGACTCGAAGAGCGCGTCGGCCGAGGGAGCTATGTGCGTCCTTCCGGGCTGGGCGTTCTTCACCGACAGCCTGCCGCCGCTCTTGACGAGCAGATCGGCCGCGGCCGGCGCGATATACCCGCGGGCGGGCACGAGCATCTCGCCGTCGGCTGCGAGTTTGACGGACAGCGGCGTTTCTTGGTTCAGCCAGCGGACGAGCCCTTCGACGAAGGGCGAGGCGATATGCTGGACGATGATCACCGGCGCCGGAAAATCTGGGCCGAGACCGCTGAGGAACTCGACGAGCGCGGTCGGACCGCCGGTCGAAGCGCCCACGGCCACGCACTCGACGCTCGTCGCAGCGGAGTGCGCGCGGTTGCGAGGTTGGGGCAGCTTCATCGGCCGGTGCGTCGGCACCGCGGCGGCGGCGGCGAGCGCCGCGATACGTTCGTTGAGATCGTCGAAGAAGGCGCGTATCGCGCCCGGTTCGCCCGATGGTTTGGGCACGATGTCGGCCGCGCCCGCCAAGAGCGCACGGAACGCCGGGTTCATCGTCCCGTTGTTGACCTGCGAGCTGACCACGATGATCGGCACGTACGACGTGCGCAACACGCGCAGGATGACGTCGAGGCCCGTCTCGTCGGGCAGGGTGAGATCGACCGTGATGACGTCGGGGCGCAGCTGCTCGGCGAGCATCACCGCCTCGCCGGCGGACAGCGCCACGCCGGCGACCGCGAGACGTTGATCGCGGCTGATCCCGTCGACGAGCAGCCGGGCGGCGGTGGGTGAATCCTCGACGATGAGCACCCGAGCCCAGCGAGCTTTGCTCAAGCGATGAGCCTTTCGATGGTGTCGAGCAGCTCTTGCTCGTTGAACAAGCCCTTGACCATATATGCATCGGCGCCGAGCTCGAGCCCGCGCCGGCGCTCCTCGTCTTTTGAGAGCGAGGTGATGAGCACGAACGGGGTGTCGGCCAAGCGCGTCTCGCGCTTGACGCGCGCGCACAAGTCCCAACCGTTCATGTTAGGCATCTCGATGTCGCTCACCACGCAGTCGAAGCTGTGCTGCTGGACTTTGCTCCAGCCGTCCGCGCCGTCAACGGCGGTCTCGACGTCGTAGCCGGCGCCGATCATGATGTTGCGCAACAGCGTCCGCGTGGTCATCGAATCCTCGACGATGAGCAGCGAGCGCTTGGAGGCCGGCTGGACGTGACGAACGCGCCCCGCTCCGCTGTACTCGTGCGCCGCTTCGATGAGGAATTGCCCGTCGAGCACGCAGACCGGATCGCCCGATGCGAGGACAGAGTAGCCGGCGATGCCGGGCAGCGTGCCCAGCGGCTTGGGCAACGCCTTGACGATGACTTCGGAGACGCCATCGAGGGAGTCGATCACAAACGCAGCCCGGCGGTCGCCGTATTCGACGATGACGGCCGTGATCTCGCCGCCGAGGCCGAAGGTGATCTCAGCGTCGCCGCCTCCGATGAAGGCGAGCGGCAAGAGCGGAATCGCTTCGCCGCGCACCGTCGCGCAGAGGTGGTTGTCGATGTGCACGACGTCGCTCGAGCGCAACACGGTGGCCTCGCGGATGTCCGCCAGGCGCAGGCAGGCCGCATACGTGCCGGCGCGGACCGCGAGCACGGAGGACCACAGCAGATTGACCGGTACCGTGAGGAAGAAGCCGAAACCGTGGCCGGCATGGTTTTCGACCCGGTAACTGCCGCGCAGCTGGTTGATGCGTTCGGCGACGATGTCGAGGCCCACGCCGCGCCCGGCGATCGCATCGGTGCGTTCGCTCGTCGAGAACCCCGCTTTGAAGAGATAGCCGATGAGCCTGTGCTCGGACATCGCGGCGGCCTCGGCGTCGCCCGCGTATCCTTCGGCGACCACGGTCTCGCGGATGCGCGCCAGGTCGATGCCCTCGCCGTCGTCCTGCACGGCGATCGTCGCGCTCGCCGTCCCGGTGCTCACCGAGATCGTGACCGTTCCGACCGGGTTCTTGCCGCGCGCCATGCGGCGCTCCGGTGTTTCGATGCCGTGGGCGATGGCGTTCTTGACCAGCTGGATGAGAGGTTCCATGAGCTTGTCGAGCACGCTCTTGCCGATCTCGACCTCGGCGCCAACCACGCGCAGCTCCACGCGCTTGCCTTGCTCGAGGGCGGTGTCGCGCACCAAGCGCGGCATGCCCGACAGGATGGTCTGCACGGGCAGCATGCCCAAGCCCGACAGTCCGAAGCGCAGCTCTTCGAGCGCGCGCGAGCGGCGTAGGTTGCGTTCGGCCATCTGCGTCAGCAGCACGCTCAAGTGATCGCGCCGTTTGACCGTGGCGGACAGCATGCGCTCGAGCGCTGCTTGGCGGCGGTGCTCGTCGGCATGCGAGCGGACGTGATCGGCCGCCTCGAACAGCTCTTCCAGCATGCCGGAAAGCTCTTTGAACTCGCGTTCCTCGCTGGCCAGCTCGCGCATGAGCTCGCCCGGATAGGCGAGCAGGCTATCGACTTTCTGCGTGCTGACGCGCACGACGTCTTGCCCGAAGCCTGGGCCGGCCTCGATGCGCGGTGCCGGCGTCGTGGTGCCGGCCTGGGCGACGTCGTGGGCGTCACCGCTCAGCAGCAGGATGCGCTCGAGGGCGTTGCGGACGCGCTGCTCGCTGTCGCTGCGGCCGGTGTCGGTGCGGATGAGATCGCCCATCGCGTCGGCGCCCTCGAAGAGCGCGGCGATGAGCGGACCGGTCAACTTCTGGCGGCCGTCACGCGAGCCGGCCAGCATCGTCTCCATCGCATGCGCGACGGACTCGAGGCCGGCGTAGCCCACCATGCGCGCAGCGCCCTTGACGCTGTGCACGCGGCGGAAGGTCTCTTGCAGGACGAGCGCATTCTCGGGCGACTGCTCGAGCTTGAGCAGCAAGCTGTCGAGGGCCGTGAGGTGCTCCTCGCACTCGGCCTTGAAGACGCTTTTGAGCTCTGCGAGTTCCGCAGGCGTCGCATCCATACGTGGCGCCCTACTAGATCCGGTACGCCGCCACCATGTGCTTGAGGCCGAGCGCCAGGTCGTTGAGCCGCTGGGTCGCCTCTTGGGTCTGACTCGTCGCCGATACCGTGTCGCGCATGGCCGCGTTCACGCCGGTGATGCTCTGCGTGACCTGCTCGATGCTGTGCGATTGCTGTTTCGCGGCAAGCGCGATCTCTTGCATCGACTCGACGGTGTGCTGCAGCGTCTCGATGATCTCGGCGATGGCCTGCCCCGTCTGCGCGGCATGGCTCGCGTTCTCATCCACGTTGCGGCTGCCTTCGATCATGGCCATCACCGACTCATCCGACGCGCGCTGCACTTCGCGGGTCAACGCGTCGATGCGCTCGGTCGCGGTCTTGCTCTGGTCGGCGAGCTTGCGGATCTCCGCCGCCACTACCGCGAAGCCGCGTCCTTGCTCGCCCGCGCGCGCAGCCTCGACGGCCGCGTTGAGCGCGAGGAGGTTCGTCTGGGCCGCGAAGTCGGCGACCGTGCGGGTGATCGTGCTGATCTGCGCGATCTGCTCCGAGAGGTGGGCGATGCGGTCGCTCGTCTGTCGGAAACGGTCGCGCAGCGCGAGCATCATGGAGACATTGGTCTCCACGTCAGCCCGGCCACGGCGCGCGATATCTGCGCTCTCCAGCGACTTGGCGGAAATCGTCTCGGCCTGCGAGGCCGTGTTCTGCGACGATGAGTTGAGCTCTTGGATGGTCTGCGAGATCTCGCTCATGGCCACCGATTGCTGGGTGGTCATGCGCTCCTGCTCCTGCGCGGTCGTGGCGATCTGCATCACCGCGACGGTGGATTCGTTGACCGTGCTCTGCACCTGCTGCAGCGAGGCGCCGAGCTTCTCGACCATGTTGTTGAGCGCTTCGCCGAGCGTCTCGAGCTCGTCTTCGGTTTTGAGATCGACGCGGCTCGTGAAATCGCCCGACGCGATCGAGGCCGAGACCGCGGAGAGCTCGTGCGCGGCGCGGCTGACCGTCTCGACATTGCGCTTGGCCACGTAGAAGGCGATGCCCGCGACCGTCAGCGAGGAGGCCACCAGCAGGATGACCAGCGCCATCATGAGCGATGCCGCCTGACTCTCGCGCAGCTCGCGCTCGTGCTCGACGGCGGCGGAGAGCTCGCGCTCGGCCCGCATGAAGACGTTGAGCTTGTCGCGCTCGTCGACGATACCCGCCGCGACCTGCTTGCTGATGTGCTCGGGGTTGACGTCGGCGCCCGAGACGATGGCCTGCACCGTGCTGAACTCGTCCTGCGCGGCGGCCGCGAGATTGTCGATCTTATCGTCAAGCTCGTGGCTGCGATTGGTGGCGCCGACCATCTTGAGCGTCGTGATGTCGTTGGGCAAGGCAGCCAAACCATTTCGGTAGAGCGCGAGATCGGTCGGCTTGCCGGTGAGA